>Ga0208371_1000168_pt1 | contig 20815 bp, 17 predicted proteins | sample SubbioCR12Aug_1A_FD_184827 | JGI IMG/M metagenome (GOLD analysis project Ga0208371, IMG submission 184827) | Serpentinite rock and fluid subsurface biosphere microbial communities from McLaughlin Reserve, California, USA - CR12Aug_1A (SPAdes) | ecosystem: Environmental > Terrestrial > Deep... | reverse complement strand
GAAGGCTGCCGGGCTGTGCGTCGGCCTGCAACTGATGCCGGGGCTGCCGGCCGCATCGTCGCAGTCGGACCTGGATTCCTTTGCCGCTGCACTTCGCCTCGAACCGTCGTTCCTGCGCATCTATCCCGCGGTCGTGCTGGCAGGAACCCCGCTTGCCGCGCTGTTCCTTTCAGGAAGCTATCGCCCCCTTTCCCTGGACCGTGCGGTGCGGCTCTGCGCTGCCATGCTCCTTGCCGCCCGCCGGGCAGGGGTTCCGGTGATCCGCATGGGGCTGCAGGCAAGCGATTCCCTGGCACAGCCGGATGCGGTGCTGGCCGGCCCCTATCATCCCGCGTTCCGACAGCTGGCGGAAGGGGAGCTCTGGTTTGCCCTCCTCTGCCAGATGGTTGCCGGCCGGGAGACCGGAGGGACCGTTTCCGTCAGCTGTCCGCCAGGCCGGGTATCCGACGTGGCGGGCCAGCGGCGCATGAACATTGACCGACTCGCCGTGGCGCACGGCATCACCATCGACCGGATCGTGCCGGATGCCGGCCTGTCTTCCCACGAACTCGTCATGACCTCCCAGGGGGGCGAGTGGCGCGCAGACCTGCTGCGAGACCTCAAGTACACCTGTGAAAGGAACGACCATGTCAGCTGAACCGTTCCGCTCCGGCTTTGTTGCCATCATCGGCCGGCCCAATGTGGGAAAATCGACGCTCTTGAACCGGATCCTCGGTGAAAAGCTGGTGATAACCTCGGATAAACCGCAGACCACCCGTAACCGGATCCAGGGGATCCATAACCTGCCCGGCGGGCAGATCGTCTTCATTGACACGCCGGGGATCCACCGGGCCCGTTCCCGGCTCAACCGCTACATGGTCGATGAGGCCGGGGCCGCCCTGGAGGGGATCGATGCGATCCTCTTCCTGGTCGAGGCCAGCGCCAATCCGGCCGCGCAGTTCGATCTGGTTGCCGAATATCTTCCCCGTGTTGCCGTGCCGGTTATCCTTGTGGTCAACAAGATCGACCTGGTGAGCCGCGAGCAGCTCCTGGAGCGGCTTGCCCAGTATGGAAAGCTCCACCCGTTCCACGAGATCATCCCGATCTCCGCGGCTACCGGCGATGGGGTCGAGCGCCTGGTGGAGCTCATATTCCCGCTTCTGCCCGAAGGCCCGGCCTATTTCCCGGACGACATCCTGACCGATGCCCCTGAACGGTTCGTGGTGGCGGAGATCGTCCGGGAAAAGGTCTTCCGCCTTACCGGAGACGAGATCCCCTATGCGGTGGCAGTGAATGTGGAGCAGTTCAAGGAGCGTCCCGACGGGAGCCTGATCAGCATCTCGGCGGTCATCACCGTTGAGCGCGAGACCCAGAAGGGGATCGTCATCGGCCGCAAAGGTGCCCTGCTCAAAAGGATCGGTACCCAGGCCCGGCAGGAGATAGAGCAACTGCTCGGCACCAGGGTCTTTCTGGAGTTGTTCGTCCGGGTACGCAAGGACTGGACGGAGAACCCCAACATGTTAAAGGAGCTTGGATACCAATGAAACCTATCGTTGCCATCGTAGGGCGCCCCAATGTGGGGAAATCGACCCTGTTCAATCGTCTGGTCGGGAGCCGCAAGGCGATCGTCGACGACATGCCCGGAGTTACCAGGGATCGGAACTATGCCAGTATCGATCGCTACGAAGTCCCCTTTATCCTCGTGGACACCGGCGGATTCGAGCCGGAGACCGCCGACCGCATGCTGCAGCAGATGCGGGAGCAGTCCCGTCTCGCCATGGAAGAGGCCGACGTGATCCTCTTTGTCATGGATGGCCGCGAGGGGCTGACCCCTGCCGACCGGGAGGTGGCGGAGATGCTGCGCCGGGTGGAGAAGCCGGTCTTCTACCTGGTCAACAAGGTGGATGGCGAAAAGCTGGAGATGCTGTCGTCCGATTTCTACGCCCTCGGCGTGGACCGTTTGCATACCATTTCGGCAGAGCATAACCGGGGGGTCGGCGACATGCTGGACGAGCTGATCGCCATCCTGCCCCATTCGCTTTCGGATGGCTCGGATCAGGATGTGCCGCGCATCGCCGTGGTCGGTCGCCCCAATGTGGGGAAATCGTCGCTGGTCAACCGCCTGCTCGGCTTCGAGCGGGTGGTGGCAAACCCCACGCCCGGCACCACCCGCGATTCCATCGACACCTATTTTACCTGCAACCGCAAGCGCTACCAGCTCATCGACACGGCAGGGATCCGGCGCAAGGGGAAGACCACCCAGAAACTGGAAAAATACAGCGTGGTGGATGCCCTGCGGAGCATCGAGCGGGCCGATGTGGTCCTTATCGTGCTCAATGCCGAGGATGGGGTGACGGAGCAGGATTCCAAGATCGCCGGTTACGCCTACGAGGCAGGGCGCGGTTGCATCTTCGTGGTGAACAAGTGGGATACCCTGGAAAAGAACAACGCCACGACCGGAAAGTTCGTGGAACGAATCCGGACGGAATTCAAGTATCTTCCGTTTGCTCCGATTATCTTTGTATCGGCCAAATCAGGGCAACGGGTGCCCAAGATCATCCCGGAAGTGGACAAAGTCATGGCCCAGTACGCCCGTCGGGTCACCACCTCCGAGCTGAACCGGGTCTTCTCCGAAGCGACCGAGACAAAGCATGCACCCCTTTCCCAGGGGAGGCGGGTGAAATTTTACTACGCCACCCAGGTCAGCATCAAGCCGCCGACCTTTGTCATCTTTACGAACAGCCCCGAAGGGATTCACTTTTCCTATGAGCGTTACCTTGCCAATCGCTTTCGCGAGGCGTTCGGGTTCGAGGGAACGCCGATCCGGCTTTTGTTCCGGGGACGTGAGCGTTAGGCCGGTCTCCGGTACGGGACCGGACGAAGCAGGGGGCAGTCCGTTGCCGTGCCGCGAGCATTGCCGAATCACGGGAGTTGCGGTATGAGCCTTGTCGGCAATCTGGAAGATCTGGGGCTGGGCGAGATTCTGCAGATCGTCAGCCTGAGCAGGAAGTCGGGGGTTTTGGCGATCCACAGTGCCGGCCAAGTGGCGAACGTCGTCTTTCGGCAGGGGCAGGTGGTCAAGGCCAGTTCTTCCGCCAGACCGGTGCTGCTCGACGAGCTGCTCGTCTCCCGGCAGATTGTCGACCCGACCGGGGTGGAATCCGCCCGGTGCCTGCAGGAGGATGGCGGCTACCGGCAGCGGCTGGGCGATATTCTCGTTGCGCAGGGCATGGTTGCCGGCGCCGTTCTCGAAGAGCTGGTCCGCGAGCAGATCGAGCAGGTAGTCTATTCCCTGTTTTCCTGGCACGAGGGGACCTTTGATTTCGAACTGCAGGAAAACCTGGATGTCGTCGACGATGTCCGGACCGATCAGCTGCAGTTCCAGCTGGCACAGGGACTCAATGCGCAGTTCCTGGCAATGGAAGGCTCCCGCCGGCTTGACGAGCAGCTGCATGAACGGGAATCCGGCGGGGACGAAGGTCCTGAACCGGACGGGGCAGAGGAGAATGTGGATTTCGCCTTTGATCTCCTGCTGGAACCTGCCGCTGAAGAACCTTTCCAGACCATGCCGGTCCTGCCGAAACGGTACATGGTCATCGTCGACGACGACCAGGGGACGCTCGCCGCAATGGCTGCGCACTTCAGCGGAAATGGCTATGAGGTCATCTCCTGCGACAAGGGAGAGGATGCCCTGATCGCGATCGATACGCTGTTCCGCGCCGGCTGGCAGCCGACCCTGGTGATCGATCTCATCATGCCCAGGATGGACGGTTCGGGCCTGTTGGGAGGGCTCGAACTCCTGGAACTGCTGCACGACAATTTCCCCCAACTCCCGACCATTGTCCTTGCCGACCATGGCACCGGTGATGCGGAGCGACGCATCCGCGAACTGGGGTATGGGCTCATGGGCAAGCCCTCCAAGACGGATATCGTTGCCCCGGCCATCTGCAGCGCCTTTTGTGAGCGGCTCGGCCGGAGGGTGACCCTGGCGGAAGAGGGTGAGCCTCCGGGTCTGGCCGATACGGTCAACATCGGCGACGAACTCAGGATGGAAATGGGGGAGGAGGGGGTGCCAACGGTGCCCCAGGTCCAGAGCACCGGGATATCCCTGCTCCGGGGCATGCTGGAAGAGCTCAATGACCCGGCCCTGGGCGGGGGGATCATCCTGCTGGTGCTCCGCTTTGCCTCGGAGTTCATGGCGCGGGCAGTGATCTTTGTCGTCAAGGAGAACGAGATCGCCGGGCTTGGTCAGTTCGGAATCGAGGATCGTGAGCAACCGGCAGATGTTCTGGTTCGTGCCATGCGGATTCCGAGAGGAGAGGAATCCGTGTTCAGCCGGGTTGTTGAATCCCAACTTCCTGTTAAACTGCATCTGGATGACACTCGGTGGAGCAGCTACCTGCGGGAACAGCTCGGGGGGAACCCCGCAGAGGTGTTTCTCGGGCCGATCGTCAGTGAGGGAAAGGTTGTAGCGCTCCTCTACGGCGACAACGGCGATGAACAACGGCCGATCGGCGACACCGATTCGTTGGAAATTTTCCTTTCTCAGGCAGGGATTACCATGGAGAAGGTGCTCCTGCAACGTAGACTGAAGGACAGGTCTCCGGAGGGTATGTGAAAAAGATATTGATCGTGGAAGATTCCTCTGCCATGCGTTCCTTGCTGATCTCCACCATCGAGGCGCTGGAGGGGTTCGAGATCGTCGAGGCTGCCAATGGTTTCGAGGCGTTGCGCCTGCTTCCCCGCGAGAGGGTCGATCTCGTGATTACCGATATCAACATGCCGGACATCAATGGCCTCGAACTGATCCGCTATGTCAGGAACAGTGCCATCTACCAGACGATACCTCTCTTCATCATCTCCACCGAGAGCAGTGAACGAGACCTTGCCAAGGGTTTGGCTCTGGGAGCAAACGAATACCTGATCAAACCGTTCGACCCGGTTGATCTGCAGAAACTGCTCCTCAAGTATTTGGGCTGATTCTTCATCAGAAGGCAGGGCAGGATACCATGACAGGACCAAACGACAGCTTAGGAAAAGCGGTCAGAGACTTTCTGGCCGAGGCGGAAGAGATCATCGACCAGCTCAACAACGACCTGGTGAGCATGGGCGATTGCGCCGAGACGGGTGACTGCAATCCCGACCTCATCAATGCCATTTTCCGTGGTGCCCACTCGCTCAAAGGGCTGGCAGGCATCTTCGGGTTTTCCGAGATCGGTGAACTGGCGCACAACATGGAGAACCTGCTGGATTCTCTCCGACTGGGGAGGGTGGAGATTACCCCGGCCATGATGAGCGTCCTCTTCGATGCCATGGACCTGTTGGGAGCTTTAGTGCGCGGCGCCGGAGAGGGTCATCTTGATGCCAGCGGCATTCCCCTGATGGTCAGTCGCATCAATGCCTGTGCCAGCGCTACCCAGAAAAGCCAGGAGGTTTCTCCGCTGGCAACGCTCGGTTTGACCGAAGCGGTGCTGAATGCCCTCACCGAATATGAAGAACATCGTCTGCTGGAGAACGTCAAGAAGGGAAGGCTGATCTATTCCATTATCGCCTCTTTCAGCCTGACCACCTTTGACCAGGAACTGGGGGAGTTGACCGACCTGCTCAAGCAGGGGGGAGAGGTGATCAGTACGCTCCCAACGGTTGGAAGCGGCAGTGAGGCGGGCATAGATTTCGAGATCCTGTTCGGGTCCACCAAGGGAGAAGCCGGAGTGAGCGGACTCGCCGGACGGCCCGGCATTACCGTACGGCAACTGGGCACGGAGAGCAAGTCGGCGTCTCTTTCCCCGCCTGCTCAGGTGTCGGAGTCTCCTTCTTCATCAACGTCCGTGCCTGCTCACGATCGTCCCGAGGCGGCACCCCCGTCGCAACCGGCAGCGGATGCGGCAATGACCGCCAAGAGCATGAGCCGGATGGTTCGCGTGGACATCGTCAAGCTGGACGATCTGATGAACATCGTCGGCGAACTGGTCCTCTCCCACTCCACCATCAATGAACTGGTCGGGAAGGTCCGCAGCAGCGGCTTTTCCACCCTCGCCATCGAACTGGGCAAGGCTGCCAAGGTGCTGCAGCGCAAGCTCAACGAACTGCAGAAGGGGGTCATGGAGATCCGCATGATCCCGGTGGGGCAGCTCTATGAAAAGATGTCCCGCATCGTGCGCAAGGTCTCCCGGGAGCAGGGGAAAAAGGTCGATCTCCGGGTATTCGGAGCCGACACCGAACTGGACAAGCTGATCATCGAGGATATCTCCGATCCGATGATGCATATCATCCGCAACTCCATCGATCACGGCATCGAGACCCCCGAGGAACGGATCAGGCTCGGCAAGGACGAAAAGGGGGTCATCAGGCTTTCGTCATTTCAGAAGGGGAACCATGTCGTCATCGAGGTCGAGGATGACGGCCGGGGCATCGATATCGCCAGGGTGAAGAAAAAGGCACTGGAAAAAGGGCTGATCCAGGAGAACGATCCGCTCTCCGAACGGGATGCCCTGGAACTGATCTTCCTTCCCGGCTTTTCCACCAGCGACACGGTGACCGACATATCGGGCCGCGGTGTCGGCATGGATGTGGTCAGGAACAACATCGCCGCGGTTTCGGGCATGGTGGATATCGAAACCAGGCCGGGACAGGGGAGCAAGGTCATCATTACCCTCCCCATTACCCTTGCCATCATCAAGGCGCTGATCATCAACATTGTCGGCCGGACCTATGCCATGCCGATCACATCGGTCCTGGAGACCATCCTGGTCGAGCGCTCCGATATCCGTACCATCGAGCGGAAGGAGGTCATCCAGCTCCGTGACATGACGCTGCCCCTGGTGCGGCTCGGCCGCTTTTTCGAGATCGAGGGGGGCGATGCCTTACCCGAAAGCTTCTATGTGGTCGTGGTTGGCGTTGCCGAGAAGCGGCTTGGCATCGTGGTCGACGACCTGCTGGGGCAGCAGGACATCGTGATCAAATCGATCGGGGAAACCTTCAAGGGGTTCAAGGGGATCTCCGGTGCCGCGGATCTGGGAGACCAGCGGACGATCCTGGTCCTGGACGTGGGTGGGATCATATCCGAGGCGACCCGGGGGAGCGTGTGATGGTGACCGCCCATGTATAAGGACTTCTACGGTTTCAGCGACAAACCGTTCAGCAAGACCCCCGACCCGCATTATCTCTACTTGAGCCGTGGGCACCGGGAGGCGCTGGCGCGGCTCAAATACGTGCTGGAAGAGCGGGAGATGGCCCTGCTCACCGGCGGCATAGGCTGCGGCAAGACCACTATCTCGCGGGCGCTCATGGATACCATGGGGGAGGGTTACCGCTTCTGCTTCGTCCTGAATCCGCGGCTCACCGCCTTCGAATTCCTCCGCTACGTGGCACGGAGCCTTTTCTCGGATATTCCTGCGACCAGCAAGGACGATCTGCTGCAGGAGATCACCGATGCCCTCTACCGGCTCCATTGTGAAGGGATCTGCCCGGTCATCGTCATCGATGAGGCGCAGTTGATCCCCGACCGCGAGGTCTACGACGAGATCCGCCTCCTGACCAACTTCCAGCTGGATGACAGGAACCTCTTGAGCGTGATTCTGATGGGACAGCCGGAGATCAGGTCCATCCTGGCTGCGCCGCAGTACGAGCCGTTGCGACAACGGATCGCCATCAACTACAGCCTGCAGCCTCTATCTCTGGAAGAAACACAGGAGTACCTCGATTTCCGCATGGAGACCGCCGGCGGCAGCCCCGGACTCTTTGCCCCTGATGCGGTACAGAGGATCTTTGCACTATCGGGCGGGGTGCCGCGGATGATCAATCTGATCGCCACCAATGCCCTGCTGGAGGGGTTTGACCGGGAGGCTGCCATGATCGATGCGGAGATCGTCGAAGCTTTGACGGCGGAACTGGTTCTTTGAGCCAAGGAGTGGATGTTTCCCTATGAATCTGGCGGAGATACGTAAAAAGGCAAACAGGGATCGCGGTGCTGCTCTGGATGCAACGCCCAATAAAGAGCTGCCCGTCCAGAAGACTCCCGTTCCGGAGCTATTGGACGATGCTGTCTTTCCCGCCCAGGCTGCGCAAGCGGATGTTGCTGTGGAACCGCTCGATTCAAGAGAACAGGAGCAGGAGAGCGCAACTTCTCCTCTGCCACCTCCCGATATTCCGGTCATCGCCGCACCAGGTCTGCCGGCATCAAATGCCGTGGCGTTCGTTCCTCCCGTGACTCTCGGGTTGACGGATGCAGAACTCCCCCCCATGGATGAGATAATCGGGACTGCAGCGATTCCCGAGATTCAGAATACTGGCGCATTCGATCCGATCGCTCTCTTGCTGGCAGGGAGGGTAGCGGCCGGATTTGACGAAGATACCCCTCTGGCATCCCCGGATGAGGCCGAAGCCGAAATAGTGGATTATCATGAATTCCTCTGCTTCCGGGTTGCTTCAGAGCAGTACGCCATCAATATCATGGAGATCAAGGAGATCATCAAGCCGCGTGAGATAACCGAGGTGCCGCGGGTCCCGGCATTCATCTCGGGAGTCCTTTCGCTGCGGGGGATCATTATCCCGGTATTTGCCATGGGGATACGATTGCAGCTGGTCCCGGCAGGTGAACCGGGTAAAGAACGCATTATCGTCGTGAGCAAGGGTGAAGAGCTGTTCGGTCTGGCAGTGGATGAGGTGCTGCAGGTGGTGCGCGTACCCGATTCGGCCATTGAACAGCCGCCACTGGTACTGGATGGCATTGACCGCGAATTTGTCCAGGGGATCGGACGACATGACAGTCGCATGCTGATCCTGTTGAACCTGGCACATATCCTCGACATCTCACTCTGCTGATTTTGGCAAAAGGAACGCCATGAAACGCAACAGAATATTGCTCGTAGAAGATGAAGAGAGTCTTCTCAAGCTGGAAAGTATTCTCCTCACTTCCAAGGGATACAAGGTGGCGGGGGTGATGGATGGTCCTGCGGCACTGGAGGAGATTGCGCGGAGCCGGCCCGATCTGGTCATCCTCGACATCATGTTGCCGGGGATCGACGGATTCGAGGTCTGCCGCAGGATAAAAGAGGATCCGTCAACCAGCGCCATCAGGGTGATCATGCTGACTGCCAAGAAAAACAAGCAGGATATGGAAAGGGGCATGCAGGCCGGAGCGGATGCCTATATCACCAAGCCGTTCAAGTCGGCATTCCTGATCGAGACCATCGAGCGGCTGCTTCGCGCCGGTTTCGGATCGCCTGTCTAGAGGATACTATGCACCAGGACATCCAGGAGATACAGGTTGCCTGTTTTCGGTTGGGGGAAGACCTCTATGCCATCGACATCATGCGGATCAAGGAGATCATTCGTCCGCTCAAACTGACAGCCCTTCCCAAGTTTCCCGCGTTCATGGAGGGGATTATCAACCTGCGCGGCACGGTCATCCCCGTGGTCGATCTGCGCAGGCGGTTCGATCTGACGGATATCGAGGTCACGTCATCCACCCGGTTGCTGATAGTCTCCCTGGCAGGTCCGGTCCTTGCCCTGGTTGTCGATGAGGTTACCGAGGTCGTCACCGTGCCGGTGAAAGATATCAAGCCGCCGCCCCAACTAGGCGGGGGAATCGATGCCGAATACCTGATCGGTGTCTGCCTGGTGAAGCAGGAGCTCATCATGCTGTTGAATATAGACACGCTTCTTTCGTCTCAGGAGGCCCGTGATTTGGGAACGGTTCGGGAACGGCTCGTGGAATCCTGACCTGTGCTGTCGATTCATGGGTGGTTGGTTGTCAGGCCGTTGACGTGAATAGATGGAGTATCCGCTATGCAGATTGCCTGCCCCGGTTGCAAGGCTCACTATAGTTTTGACGAGAACAGGATAGCAGAAGTCGGCGTCAAGCTGCGCTGCAGCAAATGCCGGACTATCTTCAGGGTGGTGAAGAAACCCCGGCAGTCTGCCGAGTCGGCTGCCCAGTCGCCTACGACGGGCAGTTCCAGGATCAAGGTGATGGTTGCCAACGAGAGCCTCGCATTCTGTTCTGCGGTCTGTAAGGTTCTTGCCAATGAGCCGTTCGACGTTTCGACCTATCATGACGGCAGGGATACCCTGACCGCCATCGAGGCAGAACGGCCGGCAGTTGTCCTTTTGGATGTGGCGCTTCCTTCCGTGTACGGGTTCGACATCTGCGAAGAGGTGCGGAAGAATCCTTCTCTCGATGGAGTCAAGCTGATACTGGTGGCTTCCATTTACGACAAGACCAAGTACAAGCGGACACCCGAGTCTCTGTACGGGGCTGATGCGTATATCGAAAAACATCATATCCCCGATGCACTGGCAGCGATGATCTACCGGTTGATCGGCGGGGAGACTGCGGCTGGCAAGCAGCTGCCGGAACCTCAACCCGTTCCGGCATCCGACGGCGAAGCCGATCCGGAGCAGCTTGCCGTTGACGCCGAGCAGGAATCGGCCCGTCGTTCGATGCAGCGGGATGAGGAACGGGGCACCACCAATCCTCCCACAGTCGGCGGAGGGGGCGAACATTCGGACGACCAGATCAAGGCCCGGCGCCTGGCCCGCATCATCGTGTCGGATATCCTCCTGTACAATCAGGGCAAGGTTGAGGAAGGGATCAGGAATGGCACCTTTTACGAACTGTTGAAGGATGACATCAACGAAGGCAGGGCGTTGTACGCCCGGCGAGTCGGACCAGAGATAGCCGTCTCCAGGGCCTATCTGGACGAGGCATTCGATCAACTCATTGCCAACAAACGGCAGGAGATGAACCTGTAGTTTGGCAGGTATACTTCTGTCGGGAGGAGTAGCATAGTGCAGATGTTGAGGGAACGGCTGAGGTCTTCTGACGAGGAAATCCGCAGAATGACAGTGACAACCCTGTCGGGATATACCTTTGCCGAGGTCAAGGACTTCGTCTACGATGCCTTGGGAGACGAGAGCTGGCGCATTCGCAAGGAGGCCCTGAATGTTCTTTTTTCCTGGCCCTTTACGGAGCAGACCATTGAAGACCTGGTAGGACTGCTTCGAGCCAGTGACAATGCCGGCCAGCGCAATTCAGCCAGCGAGGCGCTGGAAAAGTTCGGTGTCCAGGCGCTGCCGGTCCTTTGCCGCTATCTCACCGACAATGACCCCGATGTCCGGAAATTCATCATCGACATCCTGGGGAACATCGGTTCCCCTGATGCGGTTCCGCTGCTGATCCCGGCGCTGCGTGACCGTGACTCCAATGTGGCAACGGCTGCCGCTGAAAATCTTGGCAAGATCGGGGACGAACGGGCCGTCGAGGAACTGGTCAAGGTGCTCGACAGCAGCGATATCCCCCTCTGCTATACGGTCCTGGAGGCGCTGGGCTGCATCGGCAGGCCGGTGTCGCTGTCGACGATAATCCCGCTGGCAGACGAAGTGCTGCTGAAGAAACCGGTGATCGATTGTATCGGGATCGTGGGGGATGTGGAAGCGATACCGCTGTTGATGGAAGGGCTTCGCGAAAAGGCACGTCACGTCAGGGCCGCCGCCGCCAATGCAATCGTCAGGATTCGGGAGGACCTCCCCGCCGGGGTCGCTGCCAGCCGGGTCGATCCCTTCCTGCGTGAGATGGGGGGGACCCCCTTTGCCGCAGAGTTCATCGCTTCCGTAAGCGATACGGAACGGTTCCTGTCGGAGCCGATGGTCAAGATCCTCGGCCTCATGGGCGATCCGCGGGCGGTACCGGTTCTGCTGGAGGGATGCCGCAATGACCACCTTCGCCGGTCGTGTCTCCAGGCGTTTCGGGAGCTCGGCTCCCCGGGAGTGGAGGCCTTGCTAGCCTCCTACCCGACGGCCAACGAGGAACACCGCTGTTACATAGCCTATGTCTGCGGAGAGCTCGGCATCCGCGAGAGCGTCGAGATGCTGCGGGTTGCCATGCGCGACCCGGGCCATGTTCTGCGCCGGGTTGCAGCGGTTGCCGCCGGCAAGATTGCAGATCCATCCCTGATCGACGATCTCGCAGCGCTTCTCGATGACGATGAGATCGATGTGCGTCATGGAGCCGTGGATTCTCTGGCATCACTGGCACCTGTCGCACGGGAGTCCGTAGCCGCCATAGCCATACGGCTTGCCGCTTCCGAGCAACCGGAAAAGCGCCGGAGTTCTGCCACGGTCTTTGCCACGCTCCAGGACGGTGACCGTCTCGCCCGTCTGATCAAGGACGAAGAGGCAAATGTCCGCAAGGCCGCCGTATTCGCCCTTGCGGAGTTGAAATCCCCCCTGAGCGTCAACCATCTGGTGCTCGCCCTCGTGGACGAAGAGCCCGATGTGAGGATGGCTGCAGCAGGTGCCTTGGGGGCCTTGGGGGGAGAAAGCGCCGAGCAGGCGCTGCTCGTGGCCTTAAAGGACCAGAATCCATGGGTGAAATGTGCCGCTCTCCGAAGCCTGGGCGCGTTGCGGGTTGCCGTTGCCGAACCGGCGATCGTGGAACTCATCGAAGTGACCGATGGCCTGGTGCTGATCTCGGCCTTGAGGACGCTTCTGGACATCAACAGCGAACGGGCCCGTCAAATGGCCCGCACGGCGCTCAGCCATCCCGATAAAGAGGTGGTCAAGGCAGCCGTAGAAATACTCTCGCACACCGACGACAGCTGGCTTGACGAATACCGTGATCGGCTGCTTTTCCACGAACACTGGGACATCCGCAGCCTCTTCATCAAGGCCCTTGCCGAGCACCGGGGGGTACAAGCCCTGCCCGCCCTGCAGGAAGCCCTGAAATGTGAACCCGACGATCTGGTCAGGCGCCAGATCATGGATATCCTGGACGGTTTTGCATGATTTTTGGCAATGACCCCGAATATCTGATGTCGGAAGAGGAATTCCGTCTCTTACGGGACCTGGTCTACAATCACTGTGGCATGTATTTTGCCAGTGAGGCCAAGTACCTGCTGGAGAAACGGCTCTCCCGCCGCCTGGCCTTTCACAACCTGGTCAGTTACAAAGACTATTACCATTTGCTCAAATACGATCTCAGGAAGGATCAGGAACTCTCCGACCTGATGGATGTCCTGACCACCAATGAGACCTACTTTTTCCGCGAGGCCTTTCAGCTCAAGGCGTTCACCGACGAGATCATCCCCGAGATAGTGGAGGAGAAGGGGAAACGCGGGGATCGCACCCTGCGGATATGGAGTGCCGGCTGTTCCACGGGCGAAGAGCCTTACACGATAGCCATGCTCCTTCTGGAGATGCGCCGGCTCGACGGGTGGCGTCTGGAGGTCATCGGTACCGACATCAGCCAGAGAGTTCTGCAGCACGCTCGCAAGGGGGTCTACAGCAAGAGCTCGTTCCGCGCCACCGAAAACTACTACGTGGATCGGTATTTCCATGAACATGACGGCAACTTCAAGATATCGGACAAGGTCAGGGAACTGGTCACCATCAGCCAGCTGAACCTGTTCGACCAGAACCGGCTCGCCCTCCTCGGCCGGATGGACATCATCTTCTGCCGGAATGTCATCATCTATTTCGATCAGCCCGCCAAGAAGAAGGTGATCGAAACCTTTTACCAGGCGTTGTATCCGGGACGATTCCTCCTTCTGGGCCATTCGGAATCGCTGATGAACGTCACCACGCTCTTCACCCTGCGGCACCTCAAGAATGACATGGTCTACCAGAAACCATGGCCGGTCGAGGGAGGGGCTCTGTGAGGCAGATCAGAGTCGTGGTCATCGATGATTCGGCATATAACAGACGTACCATAACCAAGATGCTTCAGGACCTGCCGATTGTGGAGGTGGTTGGGTATGCCACCAACGGCGAGGAAGGGCTCAAGCGGATCATGGAATTGAAACCCGACCTGATAACCCTCGATCTGGAGATGCCGCGGATGGATGGTTTTACCCTGCTGCGCATCCTGATGAGTTCGTGCCCCACGCCGACGATCGTCATCAGTGCCAAAAGCCAGGATGAAAGGGTGTTCAAGGCACTGGAGCTTGGCGCGGTGGATTTTATTGCCAAGCCGACCACGACCATTTCCGAGGAGATCTTCCGCATCAAGGAGGATCTTCATGCCAAGGTTCGCAACGTTTTTCAACTCAATCTGGCAGGACTCAGACGCAGTGAAACGCAGGCGGTAGAGTCGAGATCGGGGCGGGAAGCCGCAGCCGTCCTTGCACAGCCGCCGGTAATCACCACGTCCCGTTTCGACGTGCTGGCCATTGGCGCTTCCACCGGGGGACCTCCTGCCCTCCAGACCCTGCTCAAATCGTTGCCTCCCCAGTTTCCCTTTACCGTTGTCATCTCCCAGCACATGCCTGCCGGGTTTACCCTGGCCTTTGCCGACCGTTTGAACCGCATCTTTCCGTTCGAGGTCAAGGAGGCCGAGGATGGTGATGAGATGCTTCCCAACCGGGTGCTGATCGCTCCCGGCGGTAAGAACATGACGTTTCAGAATCTTCACGCCGGCACCGTGGTCAGGATCTGTGCGCCATCGCCACAGGACAAGTTCATCCCGTCGGTGGATGTCATGTTTTCATCACTTGCCCCGCTGTATGGCCCAAAGCTTCTTGCCGTTGTCCTCACCGGCATGGGAAACGATGGCAGCAAAGGTGTCGTAATGGTGAAGGACTCCGGGGGAGAGGTGCTGGCAGAGTCTGAGGAATCCGCGGTAGTGTTCGGAATGCCGCGGGAAGCGATTGCCACCGGGGTAGTTGCACGAGTCGCCCCCATCGAACGGATGGGGCGGGAGATTGCCATGCAGTGCGGAATGCTGATGGGAACTGCCTGAACATATTAACCTGCTGACAGGAGCACATCATGCCATTGGACGATGACAAGGGTTTTCTTACCAGGGCCGAAGAGTTTATGCAGGTTTTCAAGAAGGGGGCTGAATTCACCCAGGACCTCATGCGGGAAAACGAGCGGCTCCGTTTTCGCGTGCTGGAACTGGAGAACGCCCAGGGGCCTTCAGCGGCCACTCCGCAGCAATCGAGCGAGAACCAGCGGCTCTTGCAGCGGATTGCCGCGCTTGAGAAGGAGAAAGAGGAGATCCTTGAGCGGATCAGGCAGGTGGAGGAAGAAAACAAGGACTTCGCCAACCGCTATGTGGAGATAGAATCGGAAAACAACAACCTGGCCAATCTGTATATTGCCAGCTACCAGCTGCACTCGACCCTCGATTTCAGGGAAGTATTGCAGATCATCACCGAGATCATCATCAACCTGATCGGTGCCGAAACCTTTGCCATCATGCTGCTGGATGAAAAGACCGGGATCCTTGAGGCTGTCGCCACCGAGGGGGTCGAGCGGTCGGATGTCCCGAAGGTGACGCTGGGAGGGGGGATCATCGGTGAAGTTGCCAGGACCGGGGAGAACTTTTTTGTCCCGGATCTCAACGACTACCGGATCGATCTCGACAACCCCATGGTCTGCATCCCGCTGAAGATCAAGGAGCAGACGATCGGCGTCCTGGTCATCTACAAGCTGCTCCTGCAGAAAAAGTCTTTTGCCGATGTCGATTACGAGCTCTTCACCCTGCTTGCCGGCCATGCGGCAACAGCGGTGTTCAGCTCCCGTCTCTACTCGGATTCCGAACGCAAGCTGAACACCATACAGGGATTTCTTGATTTGCTAACCAAATAGAGGTATAAAACGTTTTCCTGAGGGGGCAGACATGCAGGAATACAAGGTGCTGATTGTTGAGGATTCGCCCACCATGCGCCAGCTCATATCTTTTGCCCTGAAGCGGCTGCGCGGGATAAGGGTTGTGGAGGCGAACGACGGGGTGGACGGATTGAAAAAACTGTCCGCCGAGCCGTTCGATCTGATCTTCACCGACATCAACATGCCGGTCATGGATGGACTCAAGCTGGTCAGTATTGTGCGCGGAGATGCAAATCACAGCCACATCCCCATTGTCATCATCACTACCGAGGGTGCACAGGAAGACCGGGAACGGGCCCTGGCACTCGGCGCCAACGACTACATCACCAAACCGATCCAGCCGAATCGGATTCTGGATGTGACTCGGGGCTTGCTCAATATTCCGTGAGCCCCGCTCGCACCCCTTCTTTTTTCACCGCCCCTTTGCGAGGAGTCAGCCTTGAAACGCTTCTTCTTGCCGGCCCTGTTCCTGCTGGCCGCTCCGTTGCTGCTGTTCGCCAAGGACTACAAGCAGGTGACCTTCCCTACCGAGAATGCCGGCCCGGTCATCTTCGACCACGACGTGCATGTCGGCAAGCTCGCCAACGACTGTACGGTCTGCCATAACTCCCTGTACAAGATCGGCACGAAGAATCCCACTGCTACCATGGCCGACATGGAGCAGGGGAAGTCCTGCGGGAAATGCCACAACAAGGTGAAGGCGTTCGCACTGGCCGAGTGTGTCCGCTGCCATGTGGTCGACAAGGTTCCCATCGTCATCCCCGATTTCGGGACCCTGCTCTTTGACCACACGTTTCACCTCGGTCTCTATACCTGCTCGGACTGTCACAACAAACTGTTCTACGCCAAATCGGGGCAGAATCCCCATGTGACCATGAAGCAGATGGAGGAGGGGAAGTCCTGCGGCGCCTGCCATGACGGCAAGACCGGTTTTTCCGTCAAGGGTGAGTGCACCCGCTGCCACACGGTCAAGGATGTACCGTTTGCCGCTGCCGACCCGTTCAGCCATGACTTCCATCTGAAGAAACAGTACAGTTGCTACGACTGTCACAGCAAGCTGTTCGTGGCCGGTCCCAATGCCAAGCGCTACACCATGCGCGAGATGGAGACGGGCAATTCCTGCGGCGGGTGCCATAATGCCAAGGCCGCCTTCTCCGTCAAGGGGGACTGCAACCGTTGCCACAAGCAGGTCGGCGATGTCCGGTACAAGGCGGCCGATGCCTTTTTCCCCCATGCCTTCCACCTGACCATCTATCGCTGCAACGACTGCCACAGCGGGCTCTTTACCGGGGGTCCCCGTCGTACGCCCTACACCATGGCCGACATGGAAAAGAAGACCGGCCGGTCCTGCGGATCCTGCCATGAGGGGGATGTGGCATTTTCCGCCTACGGCAGTTGCGAACGCTGCCACACGGCCACCAGGGAGCTTGAGTGGAAGGTTCCCGGCGGCGGGACGGTCATATTCAGCCATACCTTCCACATGGGGAAGAAGTACCGCTGCGACGACTGCCATTTCAAGGTGTTCGGAACCGGCACCATGGCCAAGCGCTTTACCATGAAGCAGATGGAGGAGGGGAAGTCCTGTGGCGCCTGCCACGACGGCAAGGCCGCCTTCAACGTCACCGGGAGCTGCGGCCGCTGCCATCCGGTGCGGGATATCGATTTCGTCCTTGATGCCGGTTTCAGCCACTCCTACCATTACGCGCTCTACTCGTGCACTGCCTGCCACAACAGGCTCTTTAAGGACGGACCGGGCAACAAAAGCAGGACCATGGTGGACATGGAGAAGGGGCTCTCCTGCGGCGGCTGCCACCTGAGCGGCCAAGATGCCTTCAGCGTCACCGGGAGCTGCGACCGCTGCCACACATCGGCACCTGAGGTGGTCATCCAGACACGGGGTGCCGGCCCGACCCCCTTCAGCCACAAGGTCCACATCCCGCTGTACAAGTGCGAAGACTGCCACAACAAGGTCTTTACCACCGGCGTTGCCGCACGGCGCTACAGCATGGCACAGATGGAACGGGGCCAGTCGTGCGGAGTCTGTCACAACGACAAGGATGCATTCACTGCCAAGGCCAACTGTACCCGCTGCCATCCGGTGAAGGATATCCCCTATCCGGCGTCGGGCGGTCTGTTCAAGCATACTGCCCATATCAGCCTCTACCGCTGCGATTATTGCCATGACCGGATCTTTGTCCCCGGCCCGGGCCGCCAGCCTTACACCATGCCGAACATGGAGGGGGGACATTCCTGCGGGGCCTGCCACGACGGCAAGTCCGCCTTTTCGGTAAAGGGAGACTGCGACAAGTGCCATCCGTTTACCAAGGCGATCCGCTACGACTTTCCCGACAAGAAGACCACCAGCGTCCTTTTCAGCCACAAGGTGCACAAGGAAAAGGGGTACAAGTGCGCTGACTGTCACTACAAGATCTATGGTACCGGGGTCAACCGGCGGTCATATTCCATGAGGGAGATGGGCAACGGCAAGTCGTGCGGCGCGTGCCATGGTTACAACATTACCGGAAAACCCAACTGTACCAAATGTCACTTTGTTTCCGACACCTCGGGCGATGTCAGGTGGTCACCCGAATGATCTTCTCGTTGGCGACGCCCTGGCATGAGGTGCAACTATAACAGGGAGATGCGTTCGGCAGACAATGCCCGAATGCGGCCCATTGGAAAGTGGAGGAGCACGTGGAGGAGAAATATATCCCGCAACGGGTGGAAGAGAAGTGGCAGGCACACTGGGAGCATGGCAAGAGCTTCAAGGTCGTTCATGACGATACCCGCAGGAAATACTACCTGCTGGAGATGTTTCCCTACCCGTCGGGTCGGATCCATATGGGGCACGTCCGCAACTACTCCATCGGCGATGTGGTGGCCCGCTTCAAGCGGATGAACGGCTTCAACGTCCTCCATCCCATGGGGTGGGACGCCTTCGGCATGCCCGCCGAGAACGCGGCGATCCAGAACAAGAGCCACCCTGCCGACTGGACCTACCAGAACATCGACTACATGCGGAAACAGCTGAAGAAGATGGGGCTTTCCTACGACTGGGACCGGGAGCTGGCCACCTGCGACCTGGATTACTATCGCTGGGAGCAGAAGCTCTTTCTGCAGATGTATGAAAAGGGGCTGGCCTACAAGCGCAACGCTGCGGTCAACTGGTGTCCCAAATGCGAGACCGTCCTTGCCAACGAGCAGGTGGAGGACGATTGCTGCTGGCGGTGCGACAGCGAGGTGACCCAGAAGGAACTGGACCAGTGGTTCTTCCGGATCACCGACTATGCCGACGAACTGCTCGACCATACCCAGAAGCTTCCGGGCTGGCCGGAGCGGGTTCTGACCATGCAGCGCAACTGGATCGGCAAGAGTTTCGGCTGCGAGATCGACTTCCCGCTGGAAGGGCGCGCCGGTGCGATCCGGGTATTCACCACCCGCCAGGATACCCTCTATGGCGCTACCTTCATGTCGCTCGCCCCTGAACATCCGCTGGCGCTGGAACTGACCACGGCCGACAATCGCCCACAGGTGGAGGCCTTTGTCGACAAGGTGAAGAAGACCGACAAGGCCAAGCGGACCGCCGAAGACCTGGAAAAGGAAGGGGTCTTTACCGGCTCCTACTGCATCAACCCGGTTACCGGGAAGCGGATGCCGGTCTATCTGGCCAACTTCGTCCTCCTGGACTACGGCACCGGCGCGGTCATGGCGGTTCCGACCCACGACCAGCGCGACTTCGAGTTTGCCCGCAAGTACGATCTGCCGCTGCAGGTGGTCATCCAGCCTGCCGGCGAGACCCTCGACCCCGGGACCATGACCGCTGCCTACACCGCCGACGGGATCATGGCCAATTCCGCCCAGTTCGACGGCATGGAAAGCACCGACGCCAAGGAAAAGATCGCCGACTACCTGCAGGAAAAGGGGATCGGCACGAAAACGGTCAATTTCCGCCTGCGCGACTGGCTGATCTCCCGCCAGCGCTACTGGGGCAACCCGATCCCGGTCATCTACTGCGACGACTGCGGCGTGGTGCCGGTCCCGGAGAAGGACCTGCCGGTGGTGCTCCCCAAAGACGTGGCCTTTACCGGCGAGGGGGGGAACCCGCTGGCCAGGGTCGAGTCGTTCGTCAAGGTGGACTGCCCGCTCTGCGGCAAGCCGGCTCGCCGGGAGACGGACACCATGGATACCTTCGTGGAGTCGTCCTGGTATTTCCTCCGCTACTGCTGCCCGAGCTTTACGGAAGGCCCCCTGGACAAGGGAGAGACCGAGTACTGGATGTCGGTGGACCAGTATATCGGCGGCATCGAGCATGCGGTTCTCCATCTCCTCTATGCCCGCTTCTTCACCAAGGTCCTGCGCGATCTCGGCTATGTGAATATCGACGAGCCGTTCATCAACCTCCTCACCCAGGGGATGGTCATCAAGGACGGCTCCAAGATGAGCAAGTCCAAGGGAAACGTGGTCGACCCGGATGCGCTCATCACCCGGTACGGCGCCGATACGGCCAGGCTCTTCTCCCTGTTCGCGGCGCCGCCGGAGAAGGATCTCGACTGGAGCGACCATGGGGTCGAGGGGAGTTTCCGCTTCCTGAACCGGGTCTGGAAGGTTGTCTACGAATTGTGTCCCCTGGTATCCCAGGCAGGACCCCTTGCTACGGATAGCCTCAGGGACGAGGCCAGGGAACTGCGCCGGGTGACGCACAAGACCATCCGCAAGGTCACCGACGACGTGGGGGAGCGTTTTCACTTCAACACTGCCATTGCCGCCATCATGGAGATGGTGAACGCCATGTCCGCCTTCGAGCCGAAGCGCGAGCCGGCAAACCTGCCGGTGCTGAAAGAGGCAGTGGAGGCCCTGGTCCTGATGCTGGCCCCCTTTGTCCCCCATTTCAGCGAGGAGCTCTGGCAGTCGCTGGGGAATGGCGGCGGGCTGGAGCAGGCCGGTTGGCCCTCCTTCGACCCCGAGGCAGCGGTGGACGAGGAGATGCTCGTCGTGCTCCAGGTGAACGGCAAGCTGCGGGGGAAGGTGACGGTGCCGGTGGATGCGACGCAGGAGACGGTGCAGCAGATGGCCCTGGCCGACCCGAAGATCCAGATCCATCTGGAAGGGAAGTCGGTCCGCAAGGTCATCTATGTGCCGGGGAAACTGCTCAACATCGTTGTGGGCTGATCCGGTTCATGGATGACGAAAGTGACGACCCCGCGGTTTCCGACCGGCGGGGGCG
>Ga0208371_1000167_pt1 | contig 20957 bp, 19 predicted proteins | sample SubbioCR12Aug_1A_FD_184827 | JGI IMG/M metagenome (GOLD analysis project Ga0208371, IMG submission 184827) | Serpentinite rock and fluid subsurface biosphere microbial communities from McLaughlin Reserve, California, USA - CR12Aug_1A (SPAdes) | ecosystem: Environmental > Terrestrial > Deep... | reverse complement strand
GTCACTGCGGTCGGAACGGTCATCGCTCGCGGCACCATCAATTCCTGCGATTTGCCGAGTTTGCCCCGCGAGGGGCTCAACGGGTTGTGCTCCTTGAGCCACTGCACCGTCACATCGAATTTGCTGGCGATATTGGCCAGGCTTTCACCCCGTTTCCCCGTGTAACTCGCCAAAGAACCCTTATCCAAACCTTCGCGATAGAGGTTGAACTGGAATGTTTCCACCTTTTCCGCAGGCAACAACACTCTGCGGCTGGTTTCGGTATGGATGACACGACGATGAAAACCTGGGTTGAGTGCGATGAAATCGTCCATGCCCATTTCGGCAAGACGCGCAGCCGTGTGGGCCTCAATGGGCTTGGCAAGACTCACCGGCAAAAAATAGGGCGCATTCGGTATGGTCGGCAACTGCACGCCAAATCGTGCCGGGTTCTGGATGATGTTACGCACAGCCAACAGCTTGGGCACGTATTGCACGGTGGTCGGGGGCAGGCGCAGATCGGCAAGACGGTTTGAACCACTGCGGCTCAAGGCACGCGCAAGACACCCTTCGCCGCAGTTGTAGGCAGCCAGCGTCAATTCCCAATCGCCAAATTTTCGGTACAAGTCCTGCAGATGATCCAGCGCAGCCTGCGTGGCCTGCACCACATCCAGACGACCGTCGTACCAGTTGTTCTGTTGCAGGCCGTAGATCTTGCCGGTAGCAGGCATGAACTGCCAGATTCCCGAAGCCTTCTGCGATGAGCGGGCCGTGACATTGAATCCAGACTCGATGATGGGCAACAGCGCCAGTTCCATGGGCATGCCACGCTTATCGACTTCTTCGACAATGTGATACAGGTACAGGCGGCTGCGGTTCACGGCCTGCTGAAAAGAGCCGCCATAGGCCATGAACTGCTGCTCCATGTCCTGAATCTGATCTGCACGCCCTGGCGGCAAACGAAAGCCGCCACGCACCCGTCCCCATAGATCCGGGGACTCACTCACCGCCACGGCCTCGTCGAACACGGGCGCAAGCTCTTTATCAATGGCCCAGGCCGGCAGAAAAAAAACCGCCAACACAAACCCGACAAAGATCGGAATCAAGCGAATTTTCATAGGCAGGGTGGGGTGCAGAGATCTCACGACAAGAAGACCGCACGGAACGAATCGCTGATCTAAAACCGGAACATTTTAGCGACAACCATCAAGATGTTCTTGATTTATCTGGAATTCCATAAAAAACCTGCATCGCCACGCCACACCAACATGCTCAATCTCCTCGCCGTTTTCCGCAAAAAAACCCCCCGCATCACGGGGGGGCGAAAGCACAACTGCAGCTCACTTGCCGATCGCCGGGCCATTGCCACCCTGAACACCCATCCCCTGACCATGACGCCGAACAGGCCGCTCCTTGATTCGTGCATTGAGGCACTCCGCGCGACGCGCCTTGCGCAGCGCTTGCATGTATTCCTGGCGTTGCGCCGGAGACAGGGCTCGCATCTTTTCACGCTGCGCCTGCGAAAGCATCGGGCGAGGCATCGTCACGCCATCTGGCGGAATCGCAACAGAATCTTCTGCCCATACCGGCACAGCCAACCCAGCCAGCAGGGCCACAATCATCCATTTACGGGGGGTCATTTCAAGCTCCTTATCAAATTGCGTTCATCCAACGCACTTTCAGACTAGGCTTAGCCTGTAATCGCCCCATTTCATGACGGATACCGGATGTAACGACATGTTTCTTGACATACCCACCCATGCCGTCCAACGAAACCCTTTCGTGCATCGTGGTTTGATCCAGAACAAGTAGATGGGAAAATAATGGATTGCTTATTTACCTACGTACAGACCCACACCCCCCCAGACCGGAAGCGCCCATGAATTCCAAACACGAATCTGCGCTGCACGAAGAGGTGCGCACCACAACCTGCTACATGTGCGCCTGCCGTTGCGGCATCAAGGTGCATCTCAAAAACGGCGAGGTGCGCTTCATCGAAGGCAACAGCGAACACCCGCTGAATCAAGGCGTGCTCTGCGCCAAAGGCTCCAGCGGCATCATGAAGCAGTATTCCCCGGCCCGCCTGACCCGGCCACTACGCCGTAAAGCCAGCGCGGAACGTGGCGCTGGCGAATTTGAACCCATTTCCTGGGAAGAAGCCTTTACCTTGCTGAGCGAACGCCTCGGCAAGATTCGCGCCGAAGATCCGAAAAAATTCGCGCTGTTTACCGGACGCGACCAGATGCAGGCGCTCACCGGCCTGTTTGCACGCCAGTTCGGCACCCCCAACTACGCAGCCCACGGGGGATTTTGCTCGGTGAACATGGCGGCAGGCCTGATCTACACCATCGGCGGCTCGTTCTGGGAATTTGGCGGCCCAGACCTCGACCGCGCCAAATTGTTCGTGATGATCGGAACCGCAGAAGACCATCACTCCAACCCGATGAAAATCGCCCTGTCGAAATTCAAGCGCAGCGGCGGCCGCTTCATCTCCATCAACCCAGTGCGCACCGGCTACTCGGCCATCGCCGATGAATGGATTCCCATCAAGCCGGGCACCGATGGCGCACTGTTGCTCGCCCTCAACCACGAAATCATCAAACAAGGGTTGTACGACCGTGATTTTCTGGTGCAGTACAGCAACGCCGCCGAATTGGTGAATATCGCCGCAGGCAGCCACGAAGAAGGCATGTTCGTGCGTTTTGAAGTGCCTCCCGAAGAAGGGTGTTTCGACCCACAAAACAAACTCTGGTGGGATCGGGAAATGGATCGCCCGGTCAGCACGCACACCCCCGGCGTCGATCCGCGCCTGCTGGGCGAGTTCAAACTCTCGGATGGCACACCGGTCAAACCCGCCTTTCAGTTGCTGGCAGAACGTCTGGAGCAATACACCCCGGAATGGGCCGCAGGCATTACCGGCATTCCCGTCGAAACCATTCGTCGACTCGCCCACGAAATGGGCGTCACCGCGCGCGACCAGAAGATCGAGCTGCCCATTGCCTGGACCGATGTCTGGGAGAACGAACACCAGAGCATCATCGGCAACCCCGTTGCCTTTCACGCCATGCGCGGCCTGGCGGCACACTCCAACGGCTTTCACACCATTCGCGCCCTGGGCATTCTCATGAGCCTGCTGGGCACCATCGACCGACCCGGCGGTTTCCGCCACAAACCCCCTTTTCCCCGCCCGATTCCCCCGTGCCCCAAAACACCGACCCGGCCAGAAGACGTACAACCCAATACGCCGCTCAATGGCATGCCGCTGGGCTGGCCTGCCGACCCGGATGATCTGTTTGTCGACGAGCACGGTGAGGCGATTCGCATCGACAAAGCGTTTTCGTGGGAATACCCGCTGTCGGTGCACGGCCTCATGCACAACGCCATCACCAATGCTTGGCGCGGCGACCCCTATAAAATCGATACGTTGCTGATCTTCATGGCCAACATGTCATGGAATTCCACCATGAACGCCGTGGAGGTCAGAAAGATGCTCAACGACAAGGATGATCAGGGCGAATACAAAATTCCCTTCATCGTCGTCGCCGACGCCTTCCAATCGGAAATGACCGCCTTCGCCGATCTAGTGCTGCCCGACACCACCTATCTGGAACGGCACGATGTCATGTCCATGCTTGACCGGCCCATTTCCGAATTCGACGGCCCGGTCGATTCGGTGCGTATTCCTGTGCTGCCGCCCACCGGCGAATGCAAACCCTTCCAGGAAGTGCTGATCGAATTGGGCTCACGTCTTGGCCTGCCCGCCTTCGTGGATACCGAAGGCAAACGCAAATACCGTGACTACCCCGATTTCATCACCCGCTTTGAAACCTCGCCCGGTTCGGGTATCGGCTTTCTCGCAGGCTGGCGCGGCCGGGGAGGTGAAAAATCCATGAGGGGTGAACCCAACCCCAACCAGTGGCAGATGTACGAGCAGAACAACTGCGTCTTCCACTACCACCTACCCAAGAGCTACCAGTACATGCGCAACTGGAACCAGGGCTATCTGCAATGGGCACAGGCGCACGGCATGACGCGCCACGCCGAACCCATCAACATCCATATTTATTCCGAGGTCTTGCAGAAATTCAGACTGGCCGCGCAGGGTAAAACGTTTGGCCGACAACCCCCGGCGCATCTGAAAAAGCGCATCGAAACCTACTTCGACCCGCTGCCGTTTTATTACGAGCCACTCGAAGCCAGCCTTTCGGACAAACACAAATATCCGCTCAACGCCGTCACACAACGCCCCATGGCCATGTACCACTCGTGGGATTCGCAAAATGCCTGGCTGCGGCAGATTCACGCCCACAACTATCTGTACGTAAACCCGAAAACAGCTGCCGCAGCCGGCATTGCCGACGATGACTGGATCTGGGTGGAAAGCCAGTGGGGCAAGGTACGCTGCATGGCACGTCTCTCGGAAGCGGTGGAGCCCGGCACGGTATGGACCTGGAACGCTATCGGCAAAGCTGCGGGGGCCTGGAACCTCGATCACAACGCCAACGAGAGCAAGCAGGGGTTTTTGCTCAACCACCTCATTTCTGAAGAACTGCCTCCCCATGGCGATGGCGAACATCTCTCCAACTCCGACCCGGTCACCGGCCAGGCGGCCTGGTACGACGTGCGCGTGCGCCTTTACAAAGCCGACGCAAACGATCCACCGGAGACCTTCCCGCAGTTCAAACCCGTGCCAGCCGCTCCCGGCACACCGACCAGACGCAAGTGGCTGCGTTATTTCGCGGGCAAGTTCATGAAAGGAGAGGCGGAATGATTCAAGTTTCCCATCCCCCAGGAGGTCAGGCATGACCCAACTGGCCCTCGTCATCGACCTCAACGTCTGCGTCGGCTGCCATGCCTGCGTCACCTCTTGCAAACAGTGGAACACCTCGGGCGAAGCCGGGCCGCTGTTTGACGACAACCCGTATGGCAAAGACCCCACCGGCACCTTCTTCAACCGCGTGCAGACCTACGAAATTGGCTGTTTTCCCAATACGGAAACACTGCACTTCCCGAAGAGTTGCCTGCACTGCGAAGACCCGCCCTGCGTGCCCGTCTGCCCCACCGGTGCCAGCTACAAACGCAAGGAAGATGGCATCGTGCTGGTCGATTACGACAAGTGCATCGGCTGCAAATACTGCTCATGGGCTTGCCCTTACGGCGCACGCGAGTTCGACGAAAAACAGAAAGTCATGAAGAAATGCACCCTGTGCGTGGATCGCATCTACGATCAGAGCATTCCCGAAGACCGCCGCAAACCTGCCTGCGTGCTCGCCTGCCCGACCAATGCGCGCCTGTTTGGCGACATCCACGACCCTCATTCCCTGGTTTCCAGGGCTATTCGCTACGGCAACGGCTACCCGCTCATGCCGGAATGGGGTACCGCGCCATCCAACCACTACCTACCACGCCACAAGACCCGAATCCACATCTATCCGGATGAACTGGTGCGTACCGATAACCCGCTCAAAAAAGAAGACATCCGCCACGAAGTCAGCCCGGACAGCACCCTCGACGACTGGCTCATGTGATTCATCGCCCTCCCCGGAGGAGGTCGGTTTGATTGGAGATTTTTGCAATGCATCCTGCTTTTTCGGTCATTTTTCTGACCACCCTCATCGGCGTAGGGCAAGGCCTGTTTCTTGCCCTGTTTTCCAGCCAGGCCTATTCGGTCGTGAATGTGCTGCCCGCCCAGAGCGGTGGTTATTACGCACTCGGCGGCACCCTCGCGCTGGGGTTTCTGATGGCGGGGCTGGTAGCCTCGTTCTTTCACCTCGGGCACCCCGAGCGCGCCTGGCGCGCAGCTTCGCAATGGCGCACCTCCTGGTTGTCACGCGAAGTCATCATGTTGCCGTTGGTCATGGCACTGGTCTTCGCTTACAGCGTAGCCAACGGCCTGGAACTGGATACTGACCTCTACGGCCTGGGCATGGCCGGGCAGGTGCCACTCACCCTGGGCGCTCTCGGCATGGCCGCCACACTGGGGCTGTTTTTATGCACCGGCATGATCTACGCCTGCATCAAGTTCTTGCAGGAATGGGCTACCGCCCTGACCCCCATCAACTACTTTCTGCTCGGCACAGCCTCGGGGTTCAGCTTCGCCGCCCTCTATGCGGCCAGCAACGCACCGGCGCTCATGCCGTTTTATGCGGGCTGGGCGATTGCGCTGACCCTCACCGGACTCATCACGCGCATGGCCTCTCTCGTGCGCAATACCCGCCTCAAACCCATTTCCAGTCAGCAAACCGCCATTGGCGTGCGCCACACCCGCATCCAGCAGCGTGCCATGGGCATGATGGGCGGTGCCTATAACACCCGTGAGTATTTTCATGGTCGCACCCTGGCCTTCATGAAATCCATCAAATGGCTGTTTCTCGTGCTGGTGTTTCCAGTTCCCGTTGCCCTGATGTTCGCGGGCATGGCTGAAAACAGTCTTCCGCTGCTCTCGGTCGCTTTTGCCGTGCAATACGTCGGCCTGCTGTTTGAACGCTGGTTCTTCTTCGCCCAGGCCAACCATCCACAGAACAAGTATTACCAGGTGGTCGGCTGAGTCTCCCGGACAAGCTTGGCGCGATGCCGCACAATGCACGCCCTTTGAAAGAAAGCACGCATGAAGACCTCTTCCCGCCCTCTTGTCCGCAACAAATCGGCAAAGCCTGCGCATGCCTCTGGCAAACGCCCCCCGCAGGGTAAACCCGAGCAACACGAGGCAACCGGCCCCGATCTGGGCCCAGCCATCGAAGCACTGGAGCGAGTCCTGGATTTTTCCCGCCCGGCCGATGTGCAGCTTTCCGGTTTTTTTCGCGATGCGCACAAGCTGGGGCAACGTGAACGCGCCTTCGTCGCCGAACTGGTCTACGGTGTGTTGCGACACCTGCGCACCCTTCAGACCCTGACCGAACACCCCACGCCGCGTCGTCTCGCTCTCGCCTGGCTGGCTCGGTATGGCGGCTGGAACATGCGTCAGTTTGCCGGCGTGGTGAAAGACCCCGCTTGGTTGCAACCTGTCAAAGCTGCGGATGCCAGCACCCTGGAAGAAGCCGTGCGTCTGGAATTGCCCGATTGGTTGCTGCCGCGCCTGAGCGAACAGTACGGTGCTCATCTGCCCGCCCTATGCGAAGCACTGAGTCGGCCCGCGCCCCTCGATCTGCGCGTCAACACCCTGAAAATGGATCGCGAAGCCGTGCTCACAGCCTTGCGTGCGGAAGGCATCACGGCAGAGCCCACGCCTTTGTCACCGCTGGGCATTCGCCTGGCAGGCAAACCTGCGCTGCAACGCCACCCGCTGTTCACCGAAGGTGCCGTAGAAGTTCAGGATGAGGGCAGCCAGCTGCTCGGCCTGTTGCTGGCCCCCCGCCGGGGTGAGATGGTGTGTGATTTCTGTGCCGGTGCAGGCGGTAAAACCCTGGCGCTGGGCGCACTGATGCACAACAGTGGCCGCCTTTACGCCTTCGACGTGGCGGAAAAACGCCTGAATAACCTGAAACCACGTCTCGCTCGCTCGGGTTTATCGAATGTGCATCCGCAACTGCTCAGCGACGAACATGACTCACGCCTGAAGCGCCTGGTGGGTAAATTCGATCGGGTACTGGTAGATGCCCCCTGTTCCGGCCTGGGCACCCTGCGCCGCAATCCTGATCTGAAATGGCGTCAAAGCGCCGAATCGGTCAGCCAGCTCACGGCGAAACAGACCAGCATCCTGGCGTCGGCCAGCCGCCTGGTCAAACCTGGGGGACGGCTGGTTTATGCCACCTGCAGCCTGCTTCGGGAAGAAAACGAAGACATCGTCATGGCTTTTCTGGCTGCTTCGCCAGAATTCACCCTGTTGCCCGTCGACGACGTGCTGGCGGCCCAACGCCTCGGGCAGAATCTGGCTATCCCGCTGACCACGAACGAAACCTTGCGGCTTGACCCGGTGCGACACGGCACGGACGGCTTTTTCGCCGCAGTGCTGGCACGTTCCTGGGTGTGATGCATTCCTGGGTGTGATGCATTTCCTGCCAGCGCTGCTGCTTGCCGCCATGCTCGCGGCAACGGCTCGGGCCGAACCGCTCACCCTGAGCGCACGCGGTACGGTGGAACTGGCGTTTACCCCCGGTGACGATGCCGCAGCCCTGATCGTGGACAACCTGCGTCGGGCCAAGCGGCAGATTCTCGTGCAAACCTACAGCTTCACCCATAAAAACATTGCCGAAGCACTGACAGAAGCCCAAAAACGCGGGGTGGAAGTGCTGGTGATTGCCGACCGGCATCAGAGTGAAACCGGCCAAACCAGCCTCGTAGGCTGGTTGGCGGAACAGGGGGTTTCGGTGTGGATCGACGCAGACCACGCTGCCGCACACAACAAGGTCATGGTGCTGGATGCGGGCACCCCACAGGCCTGTCTGATCACCGGCAGTTTCAACTTCACCCACGCAGCACAGTATCGCAATGCGGAAAACCTGCTGGTCATCAAAGGTGCGACCGCCTTGGCCGATGCCTACGCCGCCAACTGGCGACGGCATCGCATTCACAGTCTGAAGATTTCGCGCTGAGCGGACGCCTATTGCGCCCGCTGAAACGCATGCTTACTTCAACACCACCAAGACAACCCGACGGTTTTTGCCGCGCCCCTCACGGGTCTTGTTGTCAGCCACCGGATTGAGCTCGCCGTATGCCGCCACCGCCATGCGGTGCATCGGTACCCCCGCTGCCACATGGAGGTAATCGCGGACGACTTCGGCACGCAAACGCGACAGGTTGAGGTTGGCGGTCGTCGAGCCGCTGTTGTCGGTGTAACCCTGAATCTCGATGAATACCCGCTTGTCGGTCGCTTTAAGACGATCTGCCAAAGTGGTCAGAGCCGTCTTGGCCTCCGTACTCAGCTCCCATTTTTCAAATTCGAAGGCAATTTCTTCGGAAAGCACGGTTTCTTCAACGAACTTGCCCTCGGCAAGCTTGCCGGAAGCGACTGCACGGTCAAGCGCTTCGCGGGCGGTAGAAGAAATCGTGGCAAGCTCAAGCTCGACCTTGCCAAGCCGCTCACCCAGACCCGTCAGACGCTTGTCACTGTCATCCTGACGTGCCGTGCTGCCCTGCTGCTGGCCGACAAGCATCGCTACGTTCTGCTCAACCCGGCCCAGCACCTGAGCATGGGCATCCACACGCGTGTCCGTAGCCATCAGGCGGGCTTGCACATCCGCCAGCGAACCGAAGCGCTTGTCGCCTTCTTCCACGCGCCCATTCACCGTTTTCAATCCGGCCTCGATACCGGTCACACGTTGCGCCACGTCGGCCGTTGCCAGAACGGTCGCCTCGACGCGTTTATCTGCGGCGGCCAACTGCGTCTGCACCACGCTCAGCGCGTCGTTCGTCGCTTTCAGGGCCGCACGGTCTTCAACACGCTGAGCAGCAGCCGTTGCTCCCTGCTCAGCCAGCGTGCCGTCCACACGCAAACGTACGGCATCGATCAAGGCGGTGACTCGTGACAAGCGTGCATTCAGATCCTCACTGGACACCATGGCGGGGAGAGGGGCCGTTTCCTTCACCGGCATATCCACGGGTTTCACGCTGGCGGCAGGCAAAGCGACTACTTCAATCGCCGGTGTGGGCACAGGCGTGGTCACCACGTTGCGTACCGTCTCAGCCTTGCTCACCGCCGTCGCCGCAGTTTCCGCTGCCGCAGTCGCCGTAGTGCGAACATCTTTCACGGCGCTATCCAGCACGGCAAGACGCGCCTCGGTCTTGGCCAAGGTTACCGTCGTCCCTTCTATCTGTTGCCCAGCCGCCCCTACCTGCTGCTCGATACGGGCCAGCTGCGTACGCGTCCCCCCGATATCGGCAGCCAAACCATCCATACGTTGTACGGCGGCATTCAACCCAACCAACAGGCCCGCCGTGTTCTGGCTGGTGGCAGCCAGGTCAGACTGGGTTGCATCGAGACGCCGCCCCAGTGTGGCCATGTCGGTTTCACCCTTGGCCTGCATTGTGCTCACCCCCTCCAGACGCTGCTGGAGCGAGGCCATTTGCGTGGCATGCACATCGATACGCTGCACCACAGCATTCAGCCCAACCAGCAAACCCGCCGTGTTCTGGCTGGTGGCAGCCAGGTCAGACTGGGTTGCATCGAGACGCCGCCCCAGTGTAGCCATGTCGGTTTCGCCCTTGGCAAGGCGCGATTCCGCGACCAGAAAACGGGGCTCTACTGTCTTGATCTGCGCTTCTGCCGCCTGAATACGTGCACCCTGTGCCTCAAGCTGTTTGCCCAGCGTCGTTTCCAGACCGGCAATGCGCTGGTTCACTCGCGCCAATTCCTGTTCGACATATTCCCGTGAGGCACACCCCCCCAGGCCCAGGGAGATCAGCACAGGCAAAAGCAACAGACGATAAGGGGGTAATCCGGTACGGTTCATGAACACTCACCTTGGCTGGTATCAAAAAGAATTGCGTAGCATAGGACAAAATTTTCTGCGAAATATGAAATGCCTGCGATGTTTGTCATTTCTTGTTCGCACTCATCCGTTTCGTTGCCGACACAACACACCATGACCGATACCACGCTCTCTCCCTGCCCATGCGGCAGCGGTACACCCTACGAGCACTGCTGCGGCCGTTTTCTCGACGGGGCACACCAGGCCCAGAATGCCGAAACCCTGATGCGCAGCCGCTATAGCGCTTTCGTGCTGCATCGGCGTGATTACCTGCTGGCGACCTGGCACCCACGAACCCGGCCGACCTCGCTCGATCTGGCAGAAGAACCACAACCGCGCTGGCTGGGCCTGCAAATCAAACAACAGGCGAGGCCTTCACCCGACACAGCTTCAGTCGAATTTGTCGCCCGTTACAAGATCGGGGGGCGCGCCTTCCGCATGCACGAAATCAGCCAGTTTGTGCGTGAAGATGACCGCTGGTTTTATGTGGTGGGGGAACAACTGGAATGACGAATCGCTGAACGAACCCTTGAGCAACAAGGGTTCCGAGGCAACGCAAAAAAAGGTCAGACTCAAACCAGGGCCAGGCCCCGCTCCAGATCGGCCTGGATATCCCCCACATCTTCCAGACCAACCGCAATGCGGATCAGGCCGTCGTGGATGCCTGCTGTGGCACGCTGTTCCGGTGTCATGCGGCTGTGTGTGGTGGAAGTCGGGTGCGTGATGGTGGTACGCGTGTCGCCCAGGTTGGCCGTGATGGACAAAATGCGCGTGGCGTCGATCACTCGCCAGGCTGCGGCCTGCCCCCCCAGCACCTCGAAAGCGACGATACCCCCACCAGTTTTCTGCTGGCGCATGGCCAATGCATGTTGAGGATGGGAAGGCAGACCGGGGTACAACACGCGCGCCACCTTGGGATGCCCTTCCAGCCAAGTGGCCAACTCCAGCGCACGGGCGGAATGGGCCTGCATACGCAACGACAAGGTTTCCAGGCCTTTGAGCAACACCCAGGCATTGAACGCCGAAAGCGTCGGCCCGGCGGTACGCAAAAAGGTATACACCCCTTCCATCAGCGTTTTATTTCCCAACACGGCACCCCCAAGCACCCGCCCCTGCCCATCCAGATATTTGGTGGCGGAATGGATGACGATATCTGCGCCCAGTTCGAGCGGACGTTGCAGCGCGGGTGAACAGAAGCAGTTATCAACCGCCAGCCAGATACCTCGCGCGTGGGCAATACCCGCCAGGGCGGCGATGTCGGAGACCTCGGTCAGCGGGTTGGAAGGAGACTCCACAAAAAACAGCCGGGTTTCCGGACGAATGGCCTGCTCCCAAGTGGCCGGATCGGTGGGGGAAACAAAGGTTGTCTCGACGCCAAAACGTCCAAGAATGTTCTGAAAAAGCTGCACGGTAGAGCCGAAAATGGAACGCGAGGCGACGATATGTTCGCCCGCCTTCATGAGCCCCATCACGGTGGCAAGAATGGCTGCCATGCCTGAGGCGAAGGCCACACACCGTTCTGCGCCTTCCATCGCCGCCAAGCGCGTTTCGAACATCGATACGCTGGGGTTGGTAAAGCGGGCATAAATCGGCCCTGGCTCGGCCCCGGAAAAACGCGCGGCGGCTTCGGCAGCGCTGCCGAACACAAAGCTGGAGGTCAGGTACATGGCCTCGGAGTGCTCCTGAAATGCGCTGCGCAAAGTGCCAGAGCGAACCGCCAGGGTATCGGGGTGCAAGAGGTTGTCGTCATCCATGATCAGTTTTCCGCCAGGTTGAGGCCCATTTGCCGGGTTGGAGGAGAGGGCACCACCGGAATGACGCCGCTACGCAGGCCTTCCAGATGGCTGAGATAGGCTTCGGTCACGTCACCGGTGATGTACTGGCCGTCGAAACACGAGGCATCAAAATGTTCGAGTGCGGGGTTGATCTGGCGAACCGCTGCGATCAGATCGGGCAGATCCTGGTAAATCACCGCATCCGCACCGATCTCGCGGGCGATTTCCTCATCACTGCGGCCATTGGCCAACAGCTCTGCGCGGGTAGGCATGTCGATGCCATAGACGTTGGGGAAACGTACCGGCGGACTGGCCGAAGCAAAATACACCGCAGTCGCTCCGGCATCGCGGGCCATCTGGATGATTTCACGGCTGGTGGTGCCGCGCACGATGGAGTCATCCACCAGCAACACGGCTTTGCCCTTGAATTCCAGCGGCATGGCGTTGAGTTTCTGGCGCACCGATTTTTTGCGGGTGGCCTGCCCGGGCATGATGAAGGTGCGACCGATATAGCGGTTTTTGACAAAACCTTCGCGGTAAGGCAACCCCAGGCGGTGCGCCAGTTGCAACGCGGAAGGGCGACTGGTATCGGGAATCGGCACCACCACATCGATATGCAGGTGGCTGAAATCACGCTTCATTTTCTCGGCAAGAAATTCACCCATGCGCAGACGGGTTTCATACACGGAGACGCCGTCCATGACAGAGTCGGGGCGGGCGAAATAAACATATTCAAAAATACAGGGAGCGAAGATCTTGCCCTGAGAACAAGGCTGGCTCAGAAATTCTCCTTCTGTCGTGATCAGCACCGCTTCACCGGGCGCAACATCACGATGAATCTGAAAGCCAATCGCCTCGGCCGCCACGCTTTCCGAGGCAACGGCCCACTCGGTAGAGACCTTGCCTTCGTATTCGATTTCATTTTTGCAGATGATGAGCGGACGAATGCCATGCGGGTCACGGAAAGCCACCAAACCAAAACCGGCAATCATGGCCACAACGGCATAAGCGCCCTGGCAACGACGATGTACCCCGGCCACGGCCCGAAAAATGTCTTCCGGAACCAACCGGTGCCCCTGCACAGCCTGTTGCAACTCATTCGCAAGCACATTGAGCAATACTTCCGAATCAGAACTGGTGTTCACATGACGCAGGTCTTCCTTGAACAAACCATCCTGCAACACATCGGTGTTGGTGAGGTTGCCGTTGTGGCTGAGAACGATGCCAAAAGGTGAGTTCACATAAAACGGCTGCGCTTCGGCAGGGCTGGAAGCCGAACCCGCCGTGGGGTAGCGCACATGGGCAATCCCTGCGTTGCCCATCAGATTGCGCATGTCGCGGGTACGAAACACGTCGCGCACCATGCCCATGTTCTTGTGCATGTGGAACATGCCGCCATCCATAGTGACAATGCCGGCGGCGTCCTGCCCGCGATGTTGAAGCAGTTGCAGCCCGTCATAGAGCATCTGGTTGACTGGCAGACGAGAAACGATGCCGATAATGCCGCACATGGAAACGATCCTTTGAAGGGAAAACGCCTGAATTTCTCAGGAATATTTGATCAAACCGACGATATCGGCAGGTAGCCAGGGCATGACCTGATGCGCCGCCCACTCCAGCACCACACGCGCTGAGGCCTCATGCCAGTAACGGGTCTGGGGAAAAGCCGTGAGCCCCGCCAACAAGGTCAGTGCCACAACAGTCACCACACCGCGCAACACGCCAAAAAAAAGACCCAACAAACGGTCATAGGGCCCCAGTCCCGCCATGTTCACCAGGCCAGAGAGAAGCCGCCCCAGCAGCCCCGCCGCCAGTAACACCACCACGAACACCAGCACCATCGCCACCGCGTGACGCAATCCCGGCGAATCCAGGCCGGGCAGCCACCCCGCCACAGCGGGTGACATGGCCCGGGTTGCCGCAAAGGCTGACAACCACGCCCCCAAAGCCACCATTTCACGCACCAGGCCGCGCATGACTCCCCATAACGCTGAGCCCGCCAGCAGACTCAGCACCACGATATCGAGCGTGCTCATGAAGCAATGATGACTGCTGAAAAGCCCTTGGCCTTGAGTTTATTGGCGGTTTCTGCCGCTTTGTCGCGATCAGCAAAAGGGCCGACACGCACCCGGTATTGCCCGGCCGCATTGAGCAAAGAAGCCTTGAAACCTGCGGCCTTGATCCGGTCGAGTAATGTTTTGGCGTTGCCTTCGCTACCGAATACGCCCATCTGGATGAAATAGCGGTGTTCTGAAGCAGAGGCTTCGTCGGCAGCACTACGCGTCTTTTCCTGTTTTTTTTCTTGTGCTTTTTCCTGGGCACGCAATGCGGGTTTTTCCGTCACTGGCTCTATCGTTTTGGGGGCTGGTTTGGTCGCTGGTTTAGTTGCCTGCCTGGCGACCTGGCTCGCTGCCACTTTCTCGACGACATTTTCAGATGATTGATGATCGACAGAGGGCACCGTCGGCTTCATGACCGGCCCCTTTTGCGGAAGGGCCACTTGATGGGTATCGGTAGCTTCGGCCACGGAGGGCACTACCGCTGGTTCGGTTACTTCAGACCGGGGCAGCGGTGTCACACCGTCCGTCGCGGGCGCAGGCTGTGCGTCGGCAGGTAGCGTCGAGTCGTGCGCGGGGGCAGGCAAAAACGGCGTTTCCGGCGAGGGAATTCGCACATCCACATCAGAGCCCAACGGCCTGGGGTCGCTATCGAACAACATGGGCACCAGCAATATGGCACTCAGCGCCAAAGCCACAGCGCCCACCAGACGCCGCCGCGCCTGGCGGCGCAACGCGGCTTGGTCTTGCTGCAGATCATCTTCGTTTGCGGGCAGGTCAGCCATGAATGTCGAGTTTCGATCAGTGGTCCATCTTGGGGGAAATTTCCGTCATGACTTCCGCAACTGTGAGGAATGAACCGAAGGCGCAGATTGTATCAGCGCCCCCTGCCTCACGGCATGCAGCGCGCCAGGCTTCGGCGACGCTGGTATATACCTGCACGTTGCAGGCAGCCACCGCGGCCAATTTGACGCGCAAGGCTTCGGCAGACAGCCCGCGGTCTCCGCCCAGCCCAGCAATATGCCAACCCTGCACGCGGGGAAGAAGTGCTTCAAGTACACCCTCGACATCCTTGTCGGCCAGCATGGCCAATACCGCGAGAACCCGACCCCCGGCAGGGGGGAGCGCCAGATTGTCTGCCAAGGCGCGGGCGGCATGCGGGTTATGGGCAACATCGAGAATACGGCGTGGGTGCGTACCGATGATCTGAAAACGCCCTGGCTGGCGAGCGGTCATCAACCCGGCCCGCAGTGCTTGCCGGGAAACAGGCAGACGCAGGTGCAGACACTGCAGGGCGGCAATGGCACACGCCGCATTGCGCAACTGGTATTCGCCGATCATGGCCGGATAAGGCAAGGCGGGGTAAACCTCACCTTCCACGCGCAACTGCCACTCCCGCGAATGTCCGCCGGGGTGTTCGACGTGCAGATGAGTCTGCATGCACCACAGCTGTGCTCCGATTTGCTCGGCCCAGGCAATGACACTGGCAGGCGGTGCGGGGTCGCCACACACGGCAGGACGATCTGCACGAAAAATCCCCGCCTTTTCATGGCCTATCGCTTCGCGCGTATTGCCCAGAAAGGCTTCATGGTCGATATCGACACTGGTGACAATGGCACAGTCGGCATCCCAGACATTGACCGCATCCAGACGCCCCCCCAACCCAACTTCAAGAATCAGCACGTCCACCCCGGCCTGTTGGAACAACCACATGGCGGCCAGGGTGCCCTGCTCGAAGTAAGTCAGCGGCGTGTCACCCCGTGCCGCTTCAACTGCGGCAAAGGCCGCACAAAGGGCGAGGTCATCGACCTCGCTGGCATCGATGCGGACGCGCTCGCGGTAATGCAGCAGGTGGGGGGAGGTGTAGCACCCGGTGTGATACCCGGCTGCCCGCAACATGGATTCAAGGTAGGCGCACACGGAGCCCTTGCCGTTGGTACCTGCCACAGTCAAAACCGGGCAGGCCGGGGTCAATGACAAACGCTCGGCCACTTCGCGCACGCGCTCAAGCCCCAGCACAATGCCCACCCGGTTACGGGTTTCAAGCAGAGTCAACCAATCAGCCAGTGTGCGGTTATCGGGCTGCGCAGGTGGTTGCACGGAAATGCCCTCTGGATCAGAGGAATGCTGCGAAAACGCGCACTTACATCGGCTGCGGTTTGTGCATCATCTGCGCGCACAAGCGTGCCAGCGTTTTCTTCATTTCGCGTCGGTCAACGATGACGTCGACGGCACCATGTTCCTGCAGGAATTCAGCGCGCTGAAAGCCTTCCGGCAGCTTCTCACGCACGGTCTGTTCAATGACGCGGGGGCCCGCGAAACCGATCAGGGCCTTGGGCTCAGCCACGATGATGTCGCCCAGCATGGCAAAGCTGGCCGATACCCCGCCCATGGTCGGGTCGGTCAATACAGAAATGAACGGGAGACGGTTGGCAGAGAGTTGCGTCAGGGCGGCACTGGTTTTCGCCATCTGCATCAGCGAAAACAGGCCTTCCTGCATACGCGCACCGCCGCTGGCTGCAACACAGATGAATGGTTTTTTGCCTTTGATGGCAGCTTCCACACCGCGCACGAAACGCTCACCGACAACGGCACCCATCGACCCGCCCATGAAGCGGAATTCGAAGGCGGCCACCACCACCGGCATGCCCTGCATTTTGCCGTCGATCACGACGAGGGCGTCTTCTTCATGGGCCGACCCCTTGGCTTCAACCAGGCGCTCTGTGTATTTCTTGCTGTCCTTGAACTTGAGCGGGTCAAGTGGCAACACGTTGCCGCCGATTTCCTGCCGACCTTCGTCGTCCAGCAAGACGTTCAGGCGCTGGCGCGCACCGATACGCAAATGATGGCTGCATTGCGGACAGACATGCTGGTTGCTTTCCAGATCAGCGGCATACAGCACGGCATCACAGGCGGGGCATTTGCTCCACAAGCCTTCGGGCATGACCTTCTTGGCGGCAACCCGGCGTTGAATCTTGGGGGGAATGATCTTCTGAAACCAGCTCATGCTTGCTTCCTCACTTGTCCAGGGCGGCGCGCACGCCAGCCACAAAATGCTTGACGTTTTCCTGCACGGCATCGGGTGTGGCGTTTTCGATTTCTTGCACGATGCGCGAGCCGATCACCACGGCGTCAGCCATGTCGGCAACACGGCGTGCCATCTCGGCATCACGAATGCCAAACCCGACCCCGATGGGCAGGCTGATGTGTTTGCGCAACTGCGGCAACTTGGCTTCGATGGCCGAAAGATCGAGATTGCCCGCCCCCGTGACGCCCTTGAGCGAAACGTAATACACATAACCACGTGCCAGCCTGGCAACCTGCTCAATGCGGGCTTCGGTCGTGGTCGGTGCCAACAGAAAAATGGGCGCAATGTCATGGCGTTGCAGATGTTCAAAGGCTTCGTGGCTTTCTTCCGGGGGAAAGTCGACGGTCAACACCCCATCCACCCCCACCTCGGCGCAACGTTGCGCAAACGCTTCCCAGCCCATGGCTTCGATGGGGTTGCCATACCCCATGAGTACAACGGGTGTATTCGCGTCCTGTTGGCGAAATGCCGCCACCATGGCGAGTACACCGCGCAGGGTCATGCCATTTTTGAGCGCCCGCTCGGAAGCACGCTGGATGGTCGGGCCATCGGCCATCGGGTCGGAAAACGGCACCCCCAGTTCCAGCACATCAGCCCCTGCGGCTACCAAGGTATGCAACAGCGGTACGGTCAGCGCCTGCGAGGGGTCGCCCGCCGTAATGAAGGGAATCAGCGCCTTGCGCTGTTGCTGCTGCAGTCTGTCGAAAGTGGTCTGGATGCGATTCATAGGGTGATGCCCTTTATGCGGGCGACCGTGTTCATGTCCTTGTCGCCACGGCCAGACAGGTTGACCAGCAACACCTTGTCCCTGGACAGGGTCGGCGCAAGCTTGATCGCGTAAGCCAGCGCATGACTGGATTCCAACGCAGGGATGATGCCTTCAAAGCGGCACAAGGCATCGAAAGCCGCCAGCGCCTCATCGTCGGTGATGGCGACATACTGCGCACGTCCCTGATCCTTGAGCAGGCAATGCTCGGGGCCGACGCCCGGATAATCGAGCCCGGCTGAGATGGAATGGGTTTCGATGATCTGGCCGTTTTCATCCTGCATCAGATACACCTTGTTGCCATGCAGCACCCCCACCTTGGCGTTGGCCGTCAGCGGCGCGGCATGCTGGCCGCTGGCAAGGCCGTGCCCACCGGCTTCCACCCCGATGATCTGCACACCTGCCTCCTCGATATAAGGGTGAAACAGGCCGATGGCATTGGAACCGCCACCGACGCAAGCAATAACCGCATCGGGCTGGCGGCCAATCAACTCAGGCATCTGTACCTTGGCTTCATTGCCAATCACACACTGGAAATCGCGCACCATCATCGGGTAAGGGTGCGGGCCGGCTGCCGTGCCAAAGATGTAGAACGTGGTTTCAACGTGGGTCACCCAGTCGCGGATGGCTTCATTGCAGGCATCCTTGAGCGTGCGCGAACCCGATTCCACCGGCACCACTGTGGCACCCAGCAACTTCATGCGGAATACGTTCGGGGCTTGGCGCTGAATGTCGTCCGCACCCATGTACACGATGCATTCCATACCAAAACGCGCCGCTACGGTGGCCGTTGCCACGCCGTGCATGCCCGCACCGGTTTCGGCAATGACACGCTTCTTGCCCATGCGTTTGGCCAAAAGCGCTTGGCCGATGGCGTTATTGATCTTGTGCGCGCCCGTATGGTTGAGGTCTTCACGCTTCAGGTAGATCTGTGCGCCCCCGAGATCATCGGACAAACGCTTGGCGTGATAGATCGGACTGGGGCGCCCCACATAGTGTTTTAACTCGTGCGCGAACTCAGCCTTGAAGTCTGGATCATCACGAAAACGCAGATATTGCTCACGCAATTCTTCCACGGCGGGAATCAACGTTTCCGCCATGTAGATGCCGCCATACGGGCCAAAATGGCCGCTCTTATCGGGATAACTGTAAGTCAACGTTCGTAACCTCTTTGATGAATGCGGCGATTTTCGTCACATCCTTGACACCTGGCGCGCTTTCCACACCGCTGGACACATCCACAGCCCAAGGACGCACCTGACGGATGGCCGCACCCACATTTTCCGGCTGCAAACCGCCTGCCAACACGACCGGAATAGGAAATTGCGGCGGGATCAACCCCCAGTCGAAACATTCTCCGGTGCCACCGTGGGCATGGGGGCTGTAGGCATCCAGCAACATCCCTTGGGCCCCCGCATAAAGCGCGGCGCATTGTAGCAAATCCACCCCGGCCTTCACCCGCACGGCTTTGAGCCATGGCCATGCAAACGAGGCGCAATAGGCAGGGGATTCTTCTCCATGAAATTGCAGGCAGCCCGGTTTGAGTGCGTGGATGACCTCTTCGACTTCCGCACGAGCAGCATTGACGAACAAGGCTACCGTGGTCACGAATGGCGGCAGGCTGGCCGCAATATTGATCGCCTGTTCCAGGCTCACCCGCCTCGGGCTTTTCGGCGCAAAGACCAAGCCAATGGCATCGGCCCCTGCATGTACGGCGGCCTGGGCATCATCCGCTTGGGTAATGCCACAGATCTTGATACGCGTAGGCATGCTCGCTCTCTTGGAAAACATCATAAAAACACTTCGCCCTTGATCTGTGGCAAGCCCCAGGCAGGGTCATAACGGACTTCTGCCAGATACAGGCCATCGGGCGCGAATGTCGCCGCGCCCTGACTGCGACTACGGGAAGCCAGCACTTCACCGACCCAGGTGGTAGGCCGCCGACCCAGGCCGACCCAGACCAGTGCACCCACCATGTTGCGTACCTGATGATGCAAGAAGGCGTTGGCACGGAAATCGAAAATCACCCAATCCCCCTCTCGTCGCACCGTCGCCGTCCGCAGGTCGCGCACCGGCGTTTTGGCCTGACAGGCCGCTGCGCGAAAGGCGGAAAAATCATGCGTTCCCACCAGAAAAGTCGCTGCCTGCTGCATGGCGGAGACATCCAGTTCGCCGTGAACCCACCCGGCACGGCCCTTCCATAGAGCAGGACGTACGGCACGGTTCACCAACAGATAGCGGTAACTGCGTTCTTGTGCGCTACGACGGGCATCAAATGCGAAAGGCACCGCCTTCGCCCACAAAACCGAGATATCCGGGGGCAAATGTGCATTGACGCCACGCACCCAGGCATGGTCCGGACGGATAGGTTCGGCATCGAAATGGATGACTTGGGCACGGGCATGCACCCCCGCGTCGGTGCGGCCTGCGGTGACCGTTTTGACGGGCGTGCCCTGTATCTCTGCCAGCGCCATTTCCAGGTGATCTTGCACTGCGCAGCCGCCGGGCTGGGTCTGCCAGCCGCAGTAAGCGCGGCCATCATATTCAAGCCCGAGAGCCATACGCTGCCTGACCGTTTCAGTCATGCGCTCACCTCGGCAATCAGCCACGCCACCACCAGCAAGAGCGGAATCCCGATATCCCGAGGCGCGAAAGCGGTACGCACCAGACTGATTTTCTCAGGAAGCCTGTATTCAATGCGTGGGTCGAACAGGCGCAGCAGTTTGCCTGACGCGGGCTGTTGTGCCTGCCATGCCCCCTCCATCGCTTCGATGGCCTTCAGGGTCAAAGCCAGACGCAAGGCGATGCGGCGGACGTCACACCCCGGAAGATGCAAAGGGTTGGAAAGCGCATACAAGCCCGATAACAGGTGTTCTATCGGCAGGG
>Ga0208371_1000166_pt1 | contig 21057 bp, 21 predicted proteins | sample SubbioCR12Aug_1A_FD_184827 | JGI IMG/M metagenome (GOLD analysis project Ga0208371, IMG submission 184827) | Serpentinite rock and fluid subsurface biosphere microbial communities from McLaughlin Reserve, California, USA - CR12Aug_1A (SPAdes) | ecosystem: Environmental > Terrestrial > Deep... | reverse complement strand
GAATTCCAGCGTTTGCTGCGTCATGCCGATGTCATCAGCCAGCATAGCCCGCAACTGGCGGAAGACGTACGCGGCCTGACCCACAGCGATACCCGGCGGATGTTGGTGCATCTGGCCGAACGCAATCATGCCCTGCTGATTCGCGGGCAAGAGCGGGCCCACCGGTATTACCTGGTACTGCTGATCACGCTGGTCGTATTGCTGGTGGCCTCAGGCGTGTTGTTGATCCGCTATCTGGAAAGCCTGCGGCACAGTGCGCGGGAGCATCGTCTGGCGGGCACGGTATTCGAGAGCAGCCAGCAGGGCATCATCATGACCGACCAGCGGGGCGATATCGTGCAGGTCAACCCGGCGTACTGCCAGATTACCGGTTACAGCGAGGCTGAGTTGCTGGGCAAGAATCCGCGCATTTTGCGTTCGGGTCTGCAAGACAGCGATTTTTACGCGGGGATGTGGCAGGTGTTGAGTACGCAAGGGCGTTGGCAGGGCGAGCTGAAAAACCGGCGGCGCAACGGCGATGTCTATGTGCAGTGGGCCAATATCGATGCAGTGACCACCGAAGAAGGCGAGCGCCTGTATGTCGGCATCGTGACGGATATTTCAGAGCTGGTGCAAACCCGCGAGCGCCTGGCCAGTCTGGCGTATTTCGACACCCTGACCGGGTTGCCCAATCGGGTGTTGTTCCACGACCGTCTGAGCCAGTCTCTGGCCCAGGCGCGGCGTGAGAGCAAGTCCATGGCGCTGTTGTTTTGTGACCTCGACAACTTCAAGACAGTCAACGACACCTTGGGACATATCGCCGGGGATGATTTGTTGCGCGTGGTGGCAGAGCGTCTGGTCAGCGGTGTACGCGAGTCCGATACGGTGGCCCGTCTGGGGGGAGACGAGTTCGCACTGATCCTCAACGATGTCAAAGGCGTCGATGAAATTGCCCATTTCGCCGACACCATCAACAAGGCGCTGGCGCAGCCTTGTGTGGTGCAGGGCGCGGAAATTACCAGCAGCGCCAGCCTGGGCGTGACGTTCTACCCCAACGACGCGACCAACGAAGAGGCCCTGCTGAAGAATGCCGATGTGGCCATGTATCGGGCCAAGGAACAGGGGCGCAATACCTTCCGTTTCTTCACCGAAGACATGGCCGATGCGGTGTCGGAAACCCTGTTGATCGAAAGCCGTTTGCGCCGTGCGCTGGATGCGGGGGAGTTGTGCATGCATTTCCAGCCGCAGATCGATTCTGCAGGCAAGGTGGTGGGTGCCGAAGCGCTGATGCGCTGGCAGTCGCCGGAACTGGGGGGGATTGCGCCCAGCCGTTTCATTCCGGTGGCTGAGCGGTGTGGTTTGATTGCGGCACTGGGCGATTTCGCGCTGCGCGAGTCCTGCCGCCGGTGTACGGAGTGGCGCGCGCGTTTGTCACCCGACTTTCATGTCGCCGTGAATATTTCTGCTGCGCAATTCCGGGGTGACATGCTGGTGGAGCAAGTCGCCGGCATCCTGCATGAATTCAGTTTACCGGGAAGCGCGCTGGAGCTGGAAATCACGGAAAGTATCGCCATGGACGATGCCGTGCGCGGCCGCGAGGTGCTCGCCCGGCTCAAGCGTCTGGGTTGCCGTCTTGCCATCGATGATTTTGGTACGGGTTATTCGTCGCTGGCTTATCTGAAGCGTTTTCAGGTCGATGTGCTCAAGATCGACAAGTCGTTCGTCGATGGGTTGCGTCTGGGGCAGGGGGCCTGCGAGGATTTCGAGGAAGAAACCGCCGTGGCCCAGGCCATGATCGGTCTGGCGCGTAGTCTGCGGCTGGAGGTTGTCGCCGAAGGCGTGGAAACACGGGCTCAGCTCGATTGCCTGACGCACCTGGCGGGTGACAAAGGGTTCGTCGCCCAAGGGTTTTACTATTCTGAGGCGCTACCCGCTGCAGTTTTCGAGGCCAATTACAGCCAGCTCAACCAGCCTGCCTCCCCGGCACGCAGCATGACGGTCTGATTTCATGGCGCACCACGTACATTCAGGCAGCCCGCTGCCCCTTCCTATTCCCCTTCCCCCCGCTTTGACCCTCATGGGGCCGACTGCCAGTGGCAAGACCGATCTGGCCGTGGCGCTGGCCGAACGTTTTCCCGTGGAAATCATCAGTGTCGATTCAGCGTTGGTCTACCGGGAAATGGATATCGGCACGGCCAAGCCCGATGCGGCCACCCTGGCGCGTGCGCCGCATTTTCTTGTCGACGTGCAGGCACCGACAGACAGTTATTCCGCAGGGCGTTTCACGCGTGATGCGCTGCAACTCATGGCCGAAATCACGGCGCGTGGCCATGTGCCGTTGCTGGTTGGCGGCACCATGCTGTACTTCAAGGCACTCAAGGGGGGGCTGGATGAGTTGCCGGTGGCCGACCCGGTGGTGCGGGCAGGCATCGAAGCCAGAGCGGTGCGCGAGGGGTGGCCTGCGTTGCATGCCGACTTGGCAAAACGCGATCCGCATGCTGCCGCGCGTCTCAAACCCCACGATGCACAGCGCATCCAGCGCGCGCTGGAACTTTGCCTGACCACAGGGGGCACCATGACCGAGTTGCTCGGACGGGGGGGGCAGCACGGCCCGTTACCGTATCGTCTGCTGGAGCTGGCGCTGGTGCCGGGTGAGCGGGTGTGGCTGCATGAGCGTATCAACCGGCGTTTTCAGCTCATGCTCGAACAGGGGTTGGTGGAGGAGGTGACGAACCTGCGGCGGCGCTACGCGCTGCGTGCCGATCTGCCTGCCATGCGTTGCGTGGGGTATCGCCAGGTCTGGCAATACCTGGAAGGCGAGTGCAATTTCGAGGAGATGGCGGCACGTGGTGTGGCGGCCACGCGCCAGTTGGCAAAGCGGCAACTGACCTGGTTGCGTGGCTGGCATGAGGCAGAGGTCTGCGATTGCATGGCCGCCGATCTGCAGAATGAGGTGACAGCCCGTGTGGCTGCGCACCTTGGCAAGACGCGGGGACGGAGAACGGGCACGGAGCCCCCTTCGTTTACTTGAGCGCCCCCAGCACCGGGCTTCGCCCAGCCCGCCCCCCGTGGGGGTCAAGTCAACTCGGGGCGGCCCTTCGTTTACTTGAGGAGCAGGTATTGAGAAGCAGGATTCAGAGGGCGCGGGCATTTCCGCCCGTGCAGATCAGTGAGAAAAAAGGGGTGCGTTATCTGCACCTGGGCGGCCCGGCGGTGCAAAGCGCCATGCGTATCCGCGACCCGTGGGCGCTAGAGCTGGAATACACCCGCGCGATGATGTGTTTTCGCCTGTTTCTGCCTGCGCCGAAGCATATCGCGCTGGTCGGGTTGGGGGGCGGTTCGCTGGCCAAGGCGATTTTTCGTGGATTGCCGCAGACGCGGCTGGATGCGCTGGAAATCAATCCCGAGGTGGTGGAGGCGGCACATGCCTTTTTTCATTTACCCCCCAATAACGACCGTCTGGACGTGCAGGTGGCCGACGGCGCAGCGTTTGTCCATGCCCATGCAGGCAGTCATGACGTGCTGATGGTGGATGGTTATGACGCTGAGCGCATTGTCGAGGCCCTGGCCAGCGTCGATTTTTACCGTGCGTGCCAGACCTTGCTGCGTCCGGGAGGCGTCGCCGTTTTCAACCTGTGGGGCTCGGATACGTCGTTTCCGGTGTACTTCGAGCGACTGGCATCTGTGTTTGGTGACGGACTGCTGCGATTGCCGTCCGAGCGCAAGGGCAACATCATCGTTTTTGCATTTCGTTCGCCTCTGCCCGATTTCAGCGCGGCGGTGCTGGCGAGCCATGCGCAACGGCTGCATGCGGAGATGGATGTCGAGGCGGAAGAATTTCTCAAGCGCCTGCGCGCGTGGAATGCGGGTTGCTTCGCGGGTTGCTTCCCAACCACTTGAGAGTGGTGGGAAAATTCCGCCCAGTTAAGCATTGAATCGGAACGGCCATGATCGATAGAGACGGTTACCGGCCGAACGTGGGCATCGTCATCTGCAATAGCCGCAACCAGGTTTTCTGGGGTAAGCGGATTCGTCAGGACGCATGGCAGTTTCCCCAAGGCGGCATCAAGCACGGGGAAACGCCGGAAGCGGCCATGTTTCGGGAATTGATGGAAGAAGTGGGTTTGGGGCGGGAGCATGTGCGCATCCTCGGGCGCACCCGCGACTGGCTGCGTTACAACGTGCCTGAATCCTGGGTGAAGCGCGAATGGCGTAATCATTACCGGGGCCAGAAGCAGATCTGGTTTTTGTTGCGGCTGGTGGGACGCGATTGCGACGTGCGGCTGCGCGCCAGTGAACATCCCGAATTCGATGCCTGGCGTTGGAGCGATTACTGGTCACCGGTGCAGGCGGTGGTGGAGTTCAAACGCGAGGTCTATCAGTCTGCGCTGGAGGAACTGGAGCGTTTTCTGGCGCATGAAGGCAGCCACGGACGTGGGCGTCATCCTTGTCTGGCTGGTCTGCGTTCTCATGGTTCGGGGTCGCGGGGATGAAGTGGGGCGCGTTTGCTGTGCTGTTGGCGGTGTTGAGCAGTTCATCGTGGGCTCAGCAGGATGGGGAGTCGCCGCAGTCAGCCCCACTTTCCCCGTCATTTCCCCCACTTTATCCTGGTGCCGTGCCGGTGCTCATGTGGGGGGTGTACCCAGGGGCGGATCCTCTTCAGCCGGGTGTGCCGACGTTTTGGCCTGTTTGGGTCATACCTGTTGCGCCGGTGATCGAGGCCGTGCCCTCTTTGCCTCCCCCTTCGCCACGGGAGGCAGTTGCCGTGACGGGGAGCATCCAGGATGAGGCCGCTTCTTCGCATCCGATCGCGCCAGCTTCTCCGCTGGTTGGCGTGCTGCCCAAACGCGCATCGTTGCGCAAACCGGTTTTGCCCAAGAGTCACGCCCAAAAGAAGCCTCTGGAAAAGGTGGCGCGCAAAAAACGCAAACTGTGCTGGCGGGATGGCGAGTTGGGCGTGTGCCCTTGAGCCCAGGCCATTACCCATGTGGGTAGGCAGTAGCGACTCGATTCCCGAGTAGAATTGTCAAGAAATAATCAAGAGAGTGCTACCGGCTTGAAATGCCTGAGGATGGCATCATCTTTGCGCTGATTTTTGCCTTTTCGAATGACTTTTAGTTGAACCAGAGGAAAACCATGTCCGTCTCCGAACAGCAGGTGCAAGCTGCACTGAAAGAACTTATTGATCCCAACACCCAGAAGGATTTCATGGCCACCAAATCGGTCAGGAACATCAAGGTAGAGGGTGATGCCGTCAGCCTCGACGTGGTGCTGCCCTATCCTGCCCAGATGGTTTCCCCGGAAATCAAGGCGATGGTGGAAGACAAGATCAAGGCGGCCACCGGTGCTACGGCAACGGCCCATGTCACCTGGAAGGTGGTGGCGCATAGCGTGCAAAAGGGGGTGAAACTGATCCCAGGAGTGAAAAACATCATCGCCGTGGCTTCAGGCAAGGGCGGCGTGGGCAAATCGACCACCGCCGTGAACCTGGCGCTGGCGTTGGCCGCCGAAGGGGCCAAGGTTGGTATGTTGGATGCCGATATCTACGGTCCGTCGCAGCCCACCATGCTGGGCATTACCGGCCGCCCCGAATCACTCGATGGCCAGAATCTGGAACCCATGATCGGCCATGGCATCCAGGCCATGTCCATCGGTTTCATGATCGATGTGGAAACCCCTATGGTGTGGCGCGGCCCGATGGTGACGCAGGCGCTGGAGCAACTGCTCAACAACACCAAATGGAAGGATCTTGATTACTTGGTGGTTGATCTGCCGCCCGGTACCGGCGACGTGCAGCTCACGCTGGCGCAGCGCGTGCCCGTGACCGGTGCGGTGATTGTCACCACCCCGCAGGACATCGCCCTGATCGACGCGCGCAAAGGCTTGAAGATGTTCGAGAAGGTGGGCGTGCCCATTCTCGGTGTGGTCGAAAACATGAGCTTGCATATCTGTTCGAATTGCGGCCACGAGGAGCGCATCTTTGGCGAGGGCGGCGGGGAACGCATGTGTAAGGATTACGGCGTGGAATTTCTCGGTGGCCTGCCGCTGGATATCCATATCCGCGAGGATGCCGACACCGGCAAGCCTTCCGTGGTGGCTGCACCCGATAGCCGCATCGCCCAGATCTACCGGCAGATTGCCCGTCGTGTGGCGGTGAAGGTGGGGGATCTGGCGGTAGACCACAGCTCGAAGTTTCCGAGCATCGTGATTCAAAATTCGTGACGGGCAATGGGTGAGGAGTGAGGGTGCGCGCCCTATACTCTCCACCCCTGCTTTTTCTCGCCCACACGCCATGAGCATCAAATCTGACCAGTGGATTCGCCGTATGGCCACCGAATACGGTATGGTCGAGCCGTTTGAGCCCGGCCAGGTCAAACATGCCAACGGCCAGCGTATCGTCTCTTACGGCACATCGAGTTATGGCTACGACGTACGTTGTGCCAACGAATTCAAGCTGTTTACCGATATCAACACCACCATCGTCGACCCCAAGCATTTCGACCCGAATTCGTTTGTCGAAGTGAAGGGCGAGTCATGCATCATTCCGCCCAACTCCTTTGCCCTGGCGCGCACGGTCGAATATTTTCGCATTCCCCGCAACGTGCTGGTGGTCTGCCTGGGCAAGAGCACCTATGCCCGCTGCGGCATCATCGTCAACGTCACGCCACTGGAACCCGAATGGGAAGGCCATGTGACCCTGGAGTTTTCCAATACCACGCCTCTACCTGCGCGTATTTATGCCAACGAAGGTGTGGCGCAGATGCTGTTTTTCGAGAGCGATGAGGTCTGTGAAACCTCTTATCGTGATCGGGGTGGCAAGTATCAGGGCCAGACCGGCGTGACCCTGCCGAAGATTTAACAAACACGGCCCGGCAGGGTTCCTATAATCCGCCTTCTTTTTTTGTCCTCGCAGAGGCACGGCCATGCATTTTCATTTCCCGGTCATCATCATTGACGAGGATTTTCGTTCCGAGAACGCCTCCGGTCTGGGTATTCGCGCGTTGGCCAAAGCGCTGGAAGAGGATCGTATGGAGGTGTTGGGGGTCACCAGTTATGGCGATTTGTCGTCATTTGCCCAGCAGCAAAGTCGCGCCTGCGCGTTCATTTTGTCTGTGGATGACGAAGAGTTTGCGGGTGAAGCGGCCGATGCCACCATTGCCGAACTGCGCGCCTTTGTCGAAGAGATTCGTTTCCGCAACCGCGACATCCCCATTTTTCTCTATGGCGAGACGCGCACCTCGCGCCATATTCCCAATGATGTGCTGCGCGAGCTGCATGGCTTCATCCACATGTATGAAGACACGCCGGAATTCATCGCCCGCAACATCAAGCGCGAAGCGACAGCCTATCTTGATTCGCTGCCACCTCCGTTTTTCCGCGCGCTGACACATTACGCCGCCGATGGCTCGTATTCCTGGCATTGCCCTGGTCATTCGGGCGGGGTGGCCTTTCTGAAAAGCCCGGTGGGGCAGATGTTTCACCAGTTTTTCGGCGAGAACATGCTGCGTGCGGATGTGTGCAACGCGGTGGAAGAACTGGGGCAGTTGCTCGACCATACCGGCCCGGTGGCAGCAAGTGAGCGCAATGCGGCGCGCATTTTCAATTGTGACCACCTGTTTTTTGTCACCAACGGCACCTCAACCTCAAACAAGATCGTCTGGCATGCCACGGTGGCACCCGGCGATGTGGTCGTGGTGGACCGCAACTGCCACAAGTCGATCCTGCACGCCATCATCATGACCGGCGCGATTCCGGTGTTTCTCATGCCCACGCGCAACCACTTTGGCATCATCGGCCCGATTCCCAAAGCCGAGTTCGCCTGGGAAAACATTCAGAAGAAAATTGCAGCGCACCCGTTTGTGCAGAACAAGGCCATCAAGCCGCGCGTGCTCACCATCACCCAGTCCACCTACGACGGCATTCTCTACAACGTCGAGGAAATCAAGGCCGAGCTGGACGGCAAGATCGACACCCTGCATTTTGATGAAGCCTGGCTGCCGCATGCGGCCTTCCACGATTTTTATGGGGACTATCACGCTATCGGCGCAGACCGTCCGCGTTGCAGTGAATCGATGGTGTTTTCCACACAGTCCACGCACAAGCTGCTGGCCGGACTCTCTCAAGCCTCGCAGATCCTGGTGCAGGATGCCGAGCAGAACAAGCTCGACCGCGATGTGTTCAACGAAGCCTTTCTCATGCATACCTCCACCAGCCCGCAGTACGCCATCATCGCTTCATGCGACGTGGCAGCGGCCATGATGGAAGAACCCGCAGGTACGGCGCTGGTGGAAGAGTCCATTGCCGAAGCTCTGGATTTCCGCCGGGCGATGCGCAAGGTGGATACCGAATATGGCCTGGATTGGTGGTTCAAAGTCTGGGGGCCGGATGACCTTTCGGAAGAGGGCATTGAAGAGCGCGAGGCCTGGATGCTCAAGGCCGACGAGCATTGGCACGGTTTTGGCCGATTGGCCCCGGGTTTCAACCTGCTTGACCCGATCAAGGCCACCATCATTACCCCCGGCCTTTCTGTCACCGGCGATTTTGCCGATGACATCGGCATTCCTGCCGCCATCGTCACCAAATATCTGGCTGAGCATGGCGTCATCGTCGAAAAAACCGGGCTGTATTCCTTCTTCATCATGTTCACCATCGGCATCACCAAGGGCCGCTGGAACACTATGGTGACGGAGTTGCAGCAGTTCAAGGATGACTACGACCGCAACCAGCCGCTGTGGCGCGTCATGCCTGAATTTGTCGCCAAACACCCGCGTTATGAACGGGTGGGGCTCAAAGACCTGTGCAACCAGATTCATGCCATCTACAAGGCCAACGACGTAGCCCGCCTGACCACCGAGATGTATCTCTCGGAGATGGCCCCGGCCATGAAACCCGCCGATGCGTTCGCCAAAATGGCGCACAAGGAAATCGAACGGGTGGAGATCGACCACCTCGAAGGGCGCGTCACCGCCATTTTGCTGACGCCTTATCCCCCCGGCATTCCCCTGCTGATTCCCGGTGAATGCTTCAACGCCACCATCGTGCGTTATCTGCAGTTCACGCGGGAATTCAACGAATGTTTCCCCGGCTTCGAGACTGATGTACATGGCCTGGTCAAAGAGAACGACAACGGCAAGAAACGTTATTACGTCGATTGTGTGGCACGGTTGCTATCTGACTGAAACAAGAGCAAACCAAGGGACGCGCTGAATGAATCGATTTGCACCGATTCGCGGCCAAGGCCGCTCCTACACCCCATTGATCTCGTAGGAGCGGCCTTGGCCGCGATATGAATAAATCAGTTTCCCAAGGCAGTGGCTACATCTATGGGCACGGTACGAGTCAAACCGCCTGCGTGTTTTTTACACTCAGCCAGACTTATCCTTGGCGGATTGGGATCTGGCGATAAACGGCGAAGAGCCGTTTCGTATTGCTCCTTTGCAATGAGGTGAGCCATGTTGCTCGATGTCGTGCAGGTCAGACCGCGTGAGAATTACCAACTGGATTTGGTGTTTGCAAATGGGGAACGACGCCGTTTTGATATGCGTCCGTTGATGAATATGAAGCCTTGGAACGGCGTCTCTTCACCAGGTATGTTTGCGCAGTCAGGGTGGATTACGGAACGGTAGTCTGGCCGGGAGAAATCGATGTCGCCCCAGAGACGCTGTATGACGACTCCGTTCCGATTGATGATTGAGGACGAGACAACAGAGGTGCTGAGGCGACGATCTGCTTGGGATTCTGTTTGCCATCTGACTGATTTTTAAATAAAATCCTGCCCCTCTTCGCGCCCGGCTGGAGTGCTCCAACCGGGCGCGGTTTTTCCCCTTGCCTTACGTCGCGCGCATGACGGAGGTTTTCGCCCACCGGGCACAAATCCACAAGGAGTTTCAATGCGTCACTACGAGATCGTTTTCCTCGTCCATCCCGATCAGAGCGAGCAGGTGCCCGCCATGGTCGAGCGTTACAAGAGCCAGGTGCTGGCCAAGAATGGCGTGATGCATCGCCTGGAAGACTGGGGCCGCCTGCAACTGGCCTACACCATCCAGAAAATGCACAAGGCCCATTACGTGCTCATGAACATCGAGTGTGACCAGGAGACCCTGAATGAGCTGGAGCATGGCTTTCGTTTCAACGATGCCATCCTGCGCCATCTGACCCTGGTTCGTGATGAAGCCGTGACCAGCCCGTCGCCGATGATGAAGGGCGAAAAAGCCCGTAATCTGCTGGCCGCGCAGGGTGCTGCTGCTGAACCCGTCGCTGAGCAGGCTGCCGCCTGAACCGCTTTGAGCTGAGTGCCCGCCTGGTTGACCAGGGTGGCATGCGTCGAACCCCAGCCGGTATTGCCGTCCTGCGTCCGAAAGTGGCCCATGCAGGGCTTGTGACAGAAGCAGATCGGAACCGACAGGTGATGCTTGAAACTGAATTGCTGGCATTTGGAGCAGTCGCCGAGGCCTTGAGTCGTATTGACAAGGGCAGACTTCTGAAACTGGCCGGGTTCATGGATCGTAAAAGCGCGCAAAACCCTCAGCTTGAGTTGCATGTAACCGAATTTGATTTCGTCGAGGAGTAACCAACATGGCTTTCATCAAACGCAAGCCCCGTCCCAAGAACCCGAATGGCGGTGCATTGTTCCGCCGCAAGAAGTTCTGCCGTTTCACCGTCGAAAAGGTGAAAGAGGTGGATTACAAAGATGTCGATGTGCTGAAAGATTTCGTCAACGAGCAGGGCAAGATCATTCCCGCTCGTATCACCGGCACCAAGGCCCGTTATCAGCGTCAGTTGTCAGTTGCCATCGAGCGTGCTCGTTTCCTGGCGCTGATGCCTTACACCGATCAACACAATAACTGAGATCAGGAGCGTATATGGAAATCATCCTGATGGACAAAGTGACCAACCTGGGCAACCTGGGCGATGTGGTCAAGGTAAAAGATGGTTATGCACGTAACTACCTGATTCCAAAAGGCATGGCCAAACGGGCCAACAAGGTGAACATCGCCGCGTTCGCCGAGCGTAAGGCAGAACTCGAAAAGCAGGCTGGCGAGAAGCTGGCTGTGGCTCAAGAACGTGCCGAGAAGCTGGCGGGTTATACCGTGCAGATCACCCAGAAAGCGGGTGTCGATGGTCGTCTGTTTGGTTCTGTGACCACGGCCGACATTGCCGATGCGCTGACTGCGCAGGGCTTCCCCGTTGTCAAGGCCGAAGTACGTTTGCCCGATGGTCCCTTCAAGGCGGTGGGCGACTTCACCGTGACGCTGGCGTTGCACACCGATGTCACCTGCGACATCACGGTTGCCGTGTTGGGACAGAGCTGATTCTTCGCTGTGCGTGAAGGACGAAAGGGCCGCTTTTGCGGCCCTTTTTTGCGCCCATTTTTATTCCCGCCCCTATCCTGAAAGCCCTCAGCCTGGGGGGTCTATCGGCTAAAATTGCCAGCCCGACTCCGGTTGTGCCCCATGTCCCCCTTTTTTGACCAGGAACTTTCCGCGCTCAAACTGCCGCCGCATTCTGTGGAAGCGGAACAGTCGGTGCTGGGTGGTTTGTTGCTGGAAAACAATGCTTGGGAACGGGTTGCAGACCTGATTGGTGAGGCGGATTTTTATCGTGCTGATCACCGTGCCATCTGGCGGCAAATCGTTCGCCTGATTGAAGAAAACAAACCCGCTGACGTGGTGACGGTAGCCGAGTCGCTGGAATCATTGGGCAAACTTGATGACACGGGGGGGTTGTCCTACCTTGCTGCACTGGCCCAGAACACCCCCTCTGCCGCCAACATCCGACGCTATGCCGAAATTGTGCGAGAGCGCTCGGTGCTGCGCAAACTGGCAGAAGTTGGCAGCGGCATCGCAGAATCGGCCTACAACCCGGCAGGGCGCAATGCCACGCAGATTCTTGATGAGGCCGAAGCCAAAGTCTTTGAGATCAAAGAGGCCGGTGCCAAGGCTACGCAGGGTTTTTTGGCCATGCCGCCCCTGCTCATGGAAGTGGTAACCCGCATCGATGAGCTGTACAACCGTGAAAACCCCAACGAAGTCACCGGCGTGACGACCGGCTTTGCCGACCTGGATACCAAGACCTCGGGGTTGCAGCCAGGTGATCTGATCATTGTCGCGGGGCGTCCCTCCATGGGTAAAACCGCTTTCAGTCTGAACATGGCGGAAAACGTTGCCCTTGATTCCAATCTGTCCGTGGCGGTATTCAGCATGGAAATGGGTGCCAGCCAACTGGTCATGCGAATGCTGGGCTCGGTGGGGCGTCTTGACCAGCACAAACTCCGCACTGGCCGTATTTCTGAAGATGACTGGCCGCGTTTGACCCATGCGCTGGGGCGCTTGAACGAAACCCCGATGTTTATTGACGAATCGCCGGGGTTGACTGCCATGGAGGTGCGCGCCCGTGCCCGTCGCCTTGCCCGCCAATGCAAGGATGACAAGCCGCTGGGCTTGATCGTGATCGACTACCTGCAACTTATGAGCGGCAGTGGTAACGGCGAAAACCGCGCGACTGAGCTTTCCGATATCTCCCGCTCGCTCAAAGGATTGGCGAAAGAGTTGCACGTGCCAGTCATTGCGCTGTCGCAGCTCAACCGTTCGCTGGAACAGCGTCCCAACAAACGGCCTGTCATGTCCGATCTGCGGGAATCCGGTGCTATCGAGCAGGATGCGGACGTCATCCTGTTTATCTACCGTGACGAGGTTTACAACCCCGACAGCCCCGACAAAGGCACGGCGGAGATCATCATCGGCAAACAACGTAATGGCCCCATCGGCACCGTGCGGCTGACTTTTCTGGGCGAATACACGCGTTTTGAAAACTTTGCGGGAGGTTCGGGGGAGTAACCCGCATCGTTTGTCTGGGATGCCTCCCGGCAAGCCTCTACCCTGAATCACCGCCAGCCGCCATGCGCCCTCTCATCGCTCATATCGATACCGCTGCACTTGCCCATAACCTGGGGGTGGTGCGCACGGCCGCACCGCAGGCCAAGGCCATGGCGGTGATCAAGGCCAATGGTTATGGGCACGGCTTGCTCAGGGTGGCCAAGGCCTTGCGTGCCGCTGACGGTTTTGCGGTGCTTTCCCTGGAAGATGCGGCGCAACTGCGCGCACAGGGGCTGACGCACCCGATCATCCTCCTGGAAGGTTTTTTCAGCGCAGACGAATTGCCGGATATCGCGCGTCTGCGCTTGCGACCGGTGATTCACTGTGTTGACCAAGTAGACATGCTGGCCAAGACCCGTCTGGATCGCAGTCTGGATGTCTTGTTGAAAGTGGATACTGGCATGCACCGCCTGGGGGTGTCGTGCAAGCGCGCGCCGGAGGTGTTGCAGCGTTTGCTGGGGCTGTCGCGGGTTGCTCGGGTCATGCTCATGACGCATTTTGCTTGTGCAGACGAACCGGACATCGGGGTACATGCCCAGCTGGAACGCTTTCTTGCCGTGCAGTCTGCCGTGGGGCAGTCGGCAGATCGACTCTCGACGACACTGGCCAATTCGGCAGCCCTGTTGCGCTACCCGCAGACCCACGGTGACTGGGTTCGCCCCGGCATCATGCTCTACGGCGTCTCGCCGTTTGCCGGGCAAAGCGGCGAATCGCTCGGATTGTTGCCGGTCATGAGTCTGGAAAGCCAGATCATCGGTGTGCAGACCGTGCTGCGTGGCGAGGGGCTGGGCTATGGTTTTGCCTTCACCGCTGAACGGGATATGCGGGTTGGCATCGTGGCCTGCGGTTATGCCGATGGTTATCCCCGCCATGCGGGCACAGGCACACCGGTTCTGGTGGAGCAGCAGCTGACCCGTACTTTGGGGCGTGTTTCGATGGATATGTTATGCGTTGACCTGAGCACCTTGCCCGATGCCTATATCGGCAGTGCAGTGACCTTGTGGGGAGCCGGGCTGCCGGTGGAAGAGGTGGCCGCAGCCGCAGGCACCATTGCCTATGAGTTGTTGACCGGTATTGCCCCCAGGGTGCGTATCGAAGAAATCTGATGACTTCCGTGTGTGCCCCGGAAAAATGAAGGGATGACCATGTCCGATATCCTCCAGCAGATACTGGAAACCAAACGTGCCGAAGTGGCCGTTGCCCGCCAGGCCTTGCCGTTGTCCGCTGTTGAAGAAGCCGCGCGTTGCGCCCCGCCGGTGCGTGATTTCACTGCGGCGATTCGCGCTCGTGTCCAGGCCGGGCAGACGGCGGTCATCGCCGAAATCAAAAAAGCCAGCCCTAGCAAAGGGGTGATCCGTGCCCATTTTCATCCAGCTGAAATTGCTGCCAGCTATGCCTGCGGGGGGGCAACCTGTCTGTCCGTACTGACTGACCGCGATTATTTCCAGGGCGCACCGGCGTATCTGGTCGCCGCGCGTCAGGCCTGTGCGCTGCCGGTATTGCGCAAGGATTTCATGATCGACCCCTATCAGGTCTACGAGGCCAGAGCGATGGGGGCGGATTGCATTTTGTTGATCGTCGCCGCGCTGTCGCTGTCGCAGATGCAAGAGCTGGAGTCACTGGCGCATGCATTGGGCATGGCGGTGCTGGTGGAAAGCCACGATGGCGAGGAACTGGCTGCCGCCTTGCAACTCAAGACCCCCCTCATGGGGATCAACAACCGCAACCTGCGTACGTTTGAAACCCGTCTGCAGACCACCCTGGATTTGTTGCCGCAGATCGATGCAGACCGAATCGTTGTGACCGAAAGCGGTATTCTCGCGCCTGCAGACGTAGCCTTGATGCAATCTCATCAGGTTCACGCCTTTTTGGTCGGCGAGGCGTTCATGCGGGCAAATGACCCAGGGCAAGAACTGGCGCGACTGTTTGCCGGATGAGGGCAAACAGCCGGTCGGGGGGGGCTGTATCCAGACCACTTCGTTGGGGGAGCACCATGAGCAACAAACACGCCCATTTGATCAACACTCTTTTTCATGACCCTATCAGCGGCAATATCCACTGGCGTGATGTGGAGTCGCTGCTAACGCATCTGAATGTCGAGGTGGAACCCTTGTCCGGAGCACGTTTGCATGTGCGCCTGAACGGGGTCGAAGCCGTCTTGCATCGTCCACATCACAGCAATGTACTGGATCGCCAGGACGTGAAGCATCTGCGTGATTATCTGGCCCGCGCCGGGGTGACGCCTTCTGCGTACCAGATCGGGAATGTGGAATAGGCACGGACTTTGACAGAGCTGTCATCATCACGGGCGGTGACGTTTTTGTCCTGTTGCCGCTACACTGCCCCGGTCACCACTGAATTCCCGATTACTTGGACTCAATCCCTTTAGAGGCCTTGCTTGTTGCACTGGCTTTTCTGCTGCTTTTCTCCGGTTTTTTTTCAGCATCCGAAACCAGCATGATGGCGGTGAACCGCTACCGGCTGCGCAATATGGCAAAAGCGGGCAACCGGGGCGCGCGTCTGGCGGAGTGGCTGCTCGGGCAAACCGACAAACTGCTGGGGGTTGTGCTTCTTGGCAACAACCTGGTGAATGCGGCAGCGGCCTCGCTGGTCACCATCATTTCTTTTCGATTGTTTGGGCAGAACGAACTGGCCCTGACATTGGGCACCCTGGCGGTGACCTTCATGATCTTGGTGTTTTCGGAAGTGACGCCCAAGGTCATTGGGGCTTCTTACCCTGATCGGGTCGCACCTGCTGCCAGCTTTGTCCTGGCCCCCATGCTCAAGGTGTTTTACCCGGCAGTCTGGTTTGTGAATCTGTTTGTGCAGGGTTTGTTGCGACTTTTCAGGCTCAACCCGCATGCGGCAGCCGAAAACAGCATGGGTGTGGAAGAGTTGCGCACATTGCTGGCCGAGTCGGGTTCTTTTTTGCCAACACAGCACCGCAGCATCCTGATGAATCTGTTTGATCTGGAACAGATCAGTGTGGACGATGTCATGCGCCCCCGCGGCCAGATGGAATCCATCGACCTGACAGCCGAGCCAGAAGAGCTATTGCACCAGTTATCCACCAGTCACCATTCTCGCCTGCCGGTTTACGAAGGTGACCCGAACAATGTCGTCGGCATGCTGCACGTGCGTCGAGCCCTGGTGCATTTTCGGGAGGGTGAAGTGGATTTGCCGGGGTTGCGCGCCTTGTTGCGCGAGCCCTATTTCATTCCCTCGGGCACTTCGCTGTACAACCAGCTGGAGCAGTTCCAGAAGTTGCGGCAAAGCCTGGGCCTGGTCGTGGATGAATACGGCGAATTGCTGGGGTTGGTGACAATTGAAGATATTCTGGAAGAAATCGTGGGCGAGTTTTCTTCGTTACGGCCGGGCGATCATGGAACGGGTATTCGTCAGGAAGATGGCAGCGTCATGGTCGAGGGGGCTGCATCATTGCGTGAACTCAACCGCAAGCTGGAACTGGATTTTCCTGTGGATGGTCCGCGCACGTTGAACGGGTTGTTACTCGAACATCTCGAAGCCATGCCCGAGCCGGGGGTGAGTGTGATGGTTGCGGGGTATCCGGTGGAAATTGTCCAGGTTCATGGGCGCATGGTAAAAACCGCGCGGGTCGGGGCTAGACGGCTGCAACCCTGATGGTTGTGCGGGTTTACATTTGCGGGGGTGCGGCGCAACATCGCCCGCGCTGATTTTTTCAATTTTCTTTCCAAGAGGTCACCATCGGCATGGTTGTCGTTCCTGCGGGGGTCAAGCTCACCGGGCTGTGCCGGGCCATGGTGTCTCATGGGTTGCTTACCGAGGATGAAGGCGAAACGCTGTCTGCCCAGGCGCGTTCTGCCAATGACAGTTTCCTGGCCTACCTGCTGAAAATACGGCGTTTTCGTGCCGATCAGATTGCGACGTTTGCAGCGGTCAACTTCGGGTACCCGTTTCTGGATCTCGATGCGGTGGATCCTGCTATTTTCCCCAAAGGGGTGATTGACCCGAGGTTGTTGGTCAAACACCGGGTCTTGCCGATTGCCCAGCGCGGTAACCGCCTGTTTGTCGGCATGGCTGACCCCAGCAACCTGCATGCCCTCGACGCCATCAAATTTCAGGTCAACCTCACCCTGGACATGGTTGTGGTTGAAGAGGACAAGCTTGCGCGCTTGCTTGATGAATTCGGGCAGAGCACCGAGGAAAACATCCTCAAGACCATTGATACCGAAGATCTCAATCTCGAATTTGGCGATGATGACGCGCAGGAAAAGGCCGATGCCGCTGCCGTGGATATCGACGATGCGCCTGTCGTCAAATATCTGCAGAAGATCATGATGGATGCCATTACCAGCGGGGCCTCTGACATCCACTTCGAGCCTTACGAGAAGAGCTACCGCATTCGCTACCGCATGGATGGCGTGTTGTACGAGGTAGCCCAACCCCCGCTGGCCATCAAGGAGAAAATTGCCTCACGTATCAAGGTGATTTCCAAACTGGACATTTCCGAGAAGCGGGTGCCCCAGGATGGGCGGATGAAGCTGGTGTTGTCGCGCAACAAGGCGATTGATTTCCGCGTATCCACCCTGCCGACGCTGTATGGCGAAAAGATCGTCATGCGGATTCTCGATTCCAAAACAGCCACTTCCGGCATTGAAACGCTCGGATATGAACCGGAGCAGCTCAAGCTGTTGCTTGATGCGGTACAACGTCCTTATGGCATGGTACTTGTGACTGGACCGACCGGTTCGGGCAAAACGGTTTCGTTGTATGCCTGTCTCAATATCCTCAACAAACCGGGCGTCAACATTTCCACGGTTGAAGACCCGGTGGAAATTCAGTTGCCCGGTGTCAATCAGGTCAACGTCAACGATAAGGCCGGGCTGGATTTTGCGTCGGCGATGCGGGCTTTTCTGCGCCAGGATCCGGACATCATCATGGTGGGCGAGGTGCGCGACCATGAAACCGGCGATATCGCCATCAAGGCGGCCCAGACCGGCCACATGGTGTTATCCACCCTGCACACCAACGATGCTCCGACCACCTTGACCCGTCTGGTCAACATGGGGATCCCTTCCTACAACGTGGCGGCCTCGGTCAACCTGATTACGGCACAACGTCTGGCGCGCAAATTGTGCCCGGCCTGCAAGCACCCGGTTGATATTCCCAAAGAGGCGTTGCTCAACGCAGGGTTTAGCGAAAGGGCCCTGGAGGGGAACTGGCAGTCTTATTCCGCAGAGGGGTGTCCTGCCTGCAAGGGCACAGGCTACAAGGGGCGAATCGGCATCTATCAGGTCATGCCGGTGACAGAGACCATCGGCCGCATCATTCTGAAAAACGGTACGGCCATGGATATTGCCGATCAGGCGAAAAAAGAGGGCGTGCTCAACCTGCGCGAGGCAGGGTTGCTGAAGGTGAAACAGGGCGTGACTTCACTGGAAGAAATCCTGGCTGTGACCAACGAATGACACCATAGGGAATGCAACGATGGCGATAGCCAAGGCAGCGGTGAAGCAGATGCCGTTTCTGTGGGAAGGCACGGACAAAAACGGCAAAAAAATCAAGGGGGAGATGATTGCGCCGGGCGAGGCTTTCGTGCGCCAAACACTGCGTCGTCAGGGCATCAGTGTGGCCAAGATCAGCAAACAGGGGTTGTTTGCACGCACCCGCAAGATCACCGAGAAAGACATCGCCCTGTTTACCCGCCAGTTGGCCACCATGCTCAAGGCCGGGGTGCCGCTGCTTCAGGCGTTTGATATTTCTGCGCGCAGCCACGCCAACCCCTCCTTGCAACGTCTCTTGGGCGACATCAAGGCCGACGTCGAAACCGGCAGTAGCATGAGCACGGCGTTTGGCAAGCATCCCCAATACTTTGATGGCTTGTTCTGCAACCTGGTCAATGCGGGTGAGCAGGCGGGTATTCTCGACACGGTGCTCGACCGCCTGGCGACCTACAAGGAAAAAATCCTGGCCATCAAAGGCAAAATCAAATCGGCCATGTTCTACCCCATCACTGTTTTGGTGGTGGCTTTCATCATTACTGCGGGCATCATGATTTTCGTGATTCCGTCCTTCAAAGATCTGTATGCCCAGTCGGGCCAGGGCCTACCTGCACTGACGGCCATGGTGCTGGCTGTTTCCGACGTGTTCGTGGCTTGGTGGTATGTGATTTTTGCGGTATTTGCTGGTGCGGCCTATGGGTTTTCTTATGCCTTGAGCCATTCCCCGGCATTTCGTGCGCGCATGGATATCTGGGTGCTGAAGGTGCCTGTTTTTGGGCCACTGATCGAGAAAGCTGCCGTGTCTCGTTGGGCACGAACTTTTTCATCGATGTTTGCCGCAGGGGTGCCCATGGTTGAAGCGCTGGGGTCGGTTGCCGGTGCGGCGGGCAATTACGTTTTTCAGGAAGCGACCCTGAAAGTAAAAAGCCAAGTGACGACTGGCACGTCGTTGGCAACAGCCATGCAATCCACTGGGGTGTTCCCCAACATGTTGATCCAGATGGTGGCGATTGGTGAAGAGTCGGGCTCACTCGACACCATGTTGACCAAAGTGGCGGATTACTTCGAGCGCGAAGTGGACGATGCCGTCGCAGGCATTTCCAGTTTGCTCGAACCTTTCATCATGGTGATTCTCGGCACGTTGATCGGCACAATCGTCATCGCCATGTACCTTCCGATCTTCAAGATGGGGTCGGCCATCTGATCTTGGGGTTCACCCAGCCATGCCTGTTTTTGCACTGTTTACCCAAAACCCGCTGTTGTTCGTCGGTGTTGCCAGTTTGTTTGGCTTGCTTCTCGGCAGCTTTCTCAATGTGGTCATCCATCGTGTTCCCAGGATGCTGGAACGAGAGTGGCAGGAACAATGCGCTTGGGTAGAGGGAAAAACACGGGCAGCTTCTCCGCCTTACAACCTGTTTTTTCCCGCATCGACGTGCCCGCATTGTGGCCATCTGATTCGCTGGTACGAAAACATTCCCATATTGAGCTGGTTGTTTTTGCGTGGCCGTTGCGCCCAGTGCCGGGAACGTATCGCCTGGCGTTATCCCTTGGTGGAAATCGTCTGCAGTGTGCTGTTTGCCTCCGCCGCCTGGCAGTGGGGCGCACGCGTGGAGGTTTTGTGGGTGTGGGGGTTGCTGGCGACGTTGCTGGCGCTGACGTTCATTGACTTCGATACGCAGTTGTTGCCTGACAACATGACCCTGCCGTTAGCCTGGGCCGGCTTACTGGCCAACCTCTCGGGGAGTTTTGTGCCTCTGGATGAGGCCGTGGTGGGGGCGGTCGCGGGCTATCTCAGCCTGTGGAGCGTCTATCACGTGTTTCGCTTGCTGACCGGCAAGGAAGGCATGGGGTTCGGTGATTTCAAACTGTTGGCTGCGCTGGGGGCATGGCTGGGCTGGAAGATGTTGCTCCCCATCATCCTGATGGCCAGTCTATCTGGAGCCGTCATCGGTATCGCATTGATTGCCTTGCATCGGCACCAATCAAGCCAGCCCATGCCATTTGGTCCATGGCTGGCATTGGCTGGGGGTGCTGCAGTGTTCTGGGGCGACACCCTCTTGTCTGTCTGGCTGGGATAGCGCGTGGCTCGCACGTATTGCGTGGGGCTGACTGGGGGCATCGGTTCAGGCAAGAGCGCTGCCGCTGCGTGTTTTGCGAAGCTGGGGGTGCCCGTAGTCGATACCGACGTGATCTCGCGCCAGCTCACGGCACCCGGCGGGCGGGCCTTACCCGCAATACAGGCAGCGTTTGGGGACGAGATGGTGCATGCCACAGAGGGGTTGGATCGCCAGGCCATGCGGAGACGGATTTTCGCCGATGAAACGGCGCGTCGGCGTTTGGAAAATATCCTTCATCCCCTGATTTGGGCCGAAGCAGCCAGGCAGCTTGCTTTATCAGTTGCGCCATACACCCTGCTGGTCGTGCCGCTGCTGGCCGAGAATTGGGACAGCTACCGGGCACTGGTCGATACGGTTTTGGTGGTCGATTGCCCGGAAGGGCTTCAGATCGAAAGAACGGCGGCCAGGCCGCACATGGACGAAAGGCTGGCCAAGGCCGTCATTGCGGTGCAGAGCTCACGTGAGGTACGCATGCGTATTGCCACTACCGTTCTGAGCAATCAGGGCGATCTGCCTGCTCTGTGCGCGCAAGTCACTCAGTTGCATACCCGTTATCTTGAAACGGCTGCTCGGGGTACAGGTGCTTAGCGTGCCCCCGGCTCG
>Ga0208371_1000165_pt1 | contig 21093 bp, 10 predicted proteins | sample SubbioCR12Aug_1A_FD_184827 | JGI IMG/M metagenome (GOLD analysis project Ga0208371, IMG submission 184827) | Serpentinite rock and fluid subsurface biosphere microbial communities from McLaughlin Reserve, California, USA - CR12Aug_1A (SPAdes) | ecosystem: Environmental > Terrestrial > Deep... | reverse complement strand
GGCTTTCCGGTCCGGCTGGTTGTGCCGGGGTGGTATGCTGCCTACTGGGTCAAGTCCCTCTCGGACATCGAGGTTCTGTCCCGGCCGTTCGAGGGCTTCTGGAAGAAGTCCGCCTACCGCATTCCCGATACCCCCTGCGGCTGCGTCGAGCCGGGCGCGACCCCCGCAAAGACAGTCCCCATCAACCGCATGACGACCCGCTCCCTGCTGATCGATCCCGCGGACGGCACCCGCCTGAAGGCGGGGCAGCCGGTCGAGCTGATGGGGCTGGCCTTCTCCGGGGGGTACAGCATCAAAGAGGTGCTGGTGTCGGTCGATGCCGGCGAGACCTGGCGCCCGGCCCGGGTCGGCAGAGACCTCGGCCGTTACTCCTGGATCCAGTGGCAGTACCCCTGGCAGCCGCAGAAGCCGGGGAGCCATGCGGTCATGGTCCGGGCGATCAACAGCATCGGCGAGTCGCAACCGTTGCAGAGCCTCTGGAATCCCAGCGGTTACCTCTGGAACAAGATCGAACGACACGACTTCGTGGTCGTGTAAGGGGGGCGCATGAAACGGATCACGGTCTTGCTGGTCATCGCCTGGTGCGCGGCATCTGCCGGCGCAGCGGAGAAGGTTCCGGTCGTCAACGGTTCCGAGCGGAGCATCACCCTGCCGGCTCCGACGGTGACCCTGAAGAAAGGGAAGGGGATGGAGCTCACCCGGAGCTATTGCGCCATCTGCCACAGCCTCGACTACATCACCACCCAGCAGAGATTCCCGAAGGCCAAATGGCAGGCCGAGGTCGCCAAGATGATCAAGGTCTATGGCGCACCCATCAACGAGGAGAACGCCGGGGTCATCGTCGAGTACATCACCACAGCCTACGGAAAAGGAGATCGATCATGAAAAGAGCGCTCGTCGCATTTCTCGCACTGCTGTGCCTCCCGGTTACCCTCCCCGCCGCCAGCGCGCCGGTCGCCCCCAACGGGATCGCCCTGTTCGAGGATTACCAGACCTGGCAGGTCATCGCCCCCTCCTACCGCGAGGACAAGAAGCATATCCGCGTCATCCTCGGCAACCCGATCGCCTACCAGGCGATGCGCGCCAAGGTCTTGCCGATGCCCGACGGCGCGGTGCTCGCCAAGATCGCCTGGACGATCAGGAAACACCCCAAATTTCCGGTCGCCACCGAACCGGATGCCTTCTACCAGGTCGAGTTCATGGTCAAGGATGCGGCCAAGTACCAGGCGACCGGCGGCTGGGGATTCGCCCGTTTCGTCGGGAACGACCTGAAGCCGTACGGCAAGGACGCCGGCTTTGTCCGGGAGTGTTTCGGCTGTCATACGCCGGTGAAGGGGAACGATTACCTCTTTACCAGCTTCGCGCCGCTGCCGTGAGCAGCAGGGGAAGCTCGTCTTCATCCGGCAGTACGACCGGGTAAGGCCGGGCAATACGATGCCAGCTTGAACTGAAACATATGACATTGCGTGCATGAAGATACCTGATTATTTTTCATGATTCATGGCAATGGATGACACAACAATGCCGTCATGCAGGATAACGCAAGTAGATGATTACTACTGTGCAATACATGTCTGTTACAATGTAATGACAGTCGATAATTGACATTGCAAAGAGGGAATATATGGTGTAATAATCCTTGCTGTTTCACTGTCTATGTGATGAGGTAAGGATGAGAGGGCAAGAGCCGCATTCACGGAGGATTCAGGCCGCACCGGTCAGTTGAGAGCTGACCGGTGCGGCTTTTTTATTGCCGGGCCTTCCACCGTACCCGGATGTCCCCTGAAATCTTTCGTTCGGGAATTTTTCGAGCCCATAAAGGAGTCATGCAATGAGATGCATCATGTGGGACGCCAAGATACGATCGGGCAGGATCACGCGCAGGGCATTTCCCCCATCCAACGGCTTGAAACGGCTGATACTGGCGATCTTCATGGTCATGGTGGCCGTGGCGCCGGTCCTGGCCGACGACCTGACCTACACCTTCGGTGGGAACGCCAACTGGTTCAGCGAGACCACGATCACTCACGACGGCATCGACGCTTATCAAAGCGGCGCAATCTCCCACAGTCAATCCAGCTGGATGGAGACAACGGTCACCGGCCCCGGTGCCATCCGGTTCTGGTGGAAAGTATCGTCCGAGTCGTGCTGCGATGGCCTGAGTGTCACCCTCGACGGCGTCAGCCAGGCCAGCATCAGGGGCGATATTGAGTGGCAGGCCCGGTCGCTCGGCATCCCGGCCGGCAGCCATGCCATCCGCTGGACTTACGCAACCGACACCACGGTGCTCACCGGTGCCAATGCAGGGTGGCTGGATCAGGTCACCTTCGAGGCCGGGGACATCGATTTGACCCCGCCGGTCACCACTGCCACCCCGGCTGGCGGCGTGTTCGGAGGGAGCCAGAGTGTGACGCTCACGGCCAACGAACCGGCCGTCATCTACTACACCACCAACGGCAGCAATCCGACCACCGCATCGAGCCAGTACTCCTCGCCGATTGTCATCAGCAGCATCACGACACTCAAGTACTTCGCCGTCGATACGGCCGGCAATTACGAACTGGCAAAAACCGCCACCTATACCATCGATACCACTCCACCGTATACGTTCGTCTCTCCGCCTGCCGGCAGTTATGTGGGAGCACGCGATGTGTCGCTGTACTGCAGCGACAGCGGCATGGGGTGCGCCGGCATCTATTACTGTCTCGGCAGCGGCTGCACTCCCGGCACCCCTTACAGTGCGGTCATTCCCATTACTGCATCCACCGACCTGCGCTACTACTCCGTCGACCAGGTGGGGAACAGCGAACCGGTCAAAACCGCCACCTACACCATCACACCGGATACCACACCCCCGACCACGACGCCGAATTATCCGAGCGGCACGTACAGTAATCCGTATGTCTATTTGGCCTGCTCCGACGGCACCGGCAGCGGTTGTGCCGCCACTTACTACTGCCTGGGTACGGGCTGTACGCCAGGCACCGCTTTTTCGTACAGCATCCAGCTCACCAGCTCGACCGATCTCCGCTTCTATTCGGTCGACCGGGCAGGGAACAGCGAGCCGGTGAAGACCGTCTCCTATACGATCGACACGAACCCACCCGTGACAACGACAACTGTCGGCAGCGGCATCTATTCCGCTCCCCAGAGCGTGAGCCTGGTGTGCAGCGACGGCACGGGCAGCGGTTGTTCGGTCACTTCCTACTGTCTCGGCAAAGGATGTTACCCATCTACCCGGTACACCGGGCCGATCAGCATCTTAGCCTCCACGTACCTCAGCTATTTTTCAACGGACATCGCCTCCAACCGGGAGAGCACAAAGACCGAACGGTACACGATCCTCACCGCTCCACCGGTCGCCATCTACGTACCGGCCGATCAGGCGACGATTCAGGCGGCCATTGACCGGGCCAACGACGGCGATACCGTCCTGGTGGCACCCGGCACCTACGTGGAGAACATCGATTTCAAGGGGAAGGCGATCACGGTTGCCAGTACCGGCGGGGCTGAGGCCACCATCATCGATGGAAACAAGGCAGGAACGGTGGCAGCCTTTTTTACGGGAGAAGCGCAAACCACCATCCTGGACGGATTTACCCTCAGGAACGGCTCTGTCGGGCAGGCATATCCAACCTATGGCCATGGTGGAGGCATCTATGTTTCCTCCGCCTCTCCAACGATCATCAACAACAGGATCACTGCCAACACCGCGAGTGACGGTGGCGGCATTTACGTGACCAATGGCTCGCCAACCATTCGCAACAACGTCATAACGAGCAACAACAGCAGTTATGGTGGGGGCGGCATTTCTCTGTACTGGGCTGAGGGAGCCCAATTGATCGACAACACCATCTCCGGCAACAATACATCGAACGGCTCCGGCGGGGGAATCTACTCAAACGGTTCCGGGAAATTTGTCATCCGGGGCAACAGGATCCTCGACAATACCACCACCTATAACGGCGGCGGGATCGCCATGGTAAACACCAACAGCCCGGAGATCATCCAGAACCTGATCGCCGGCAACAGTGCCGGCAGCGGCGGTGGCATCCACTGGTCGACCCCCTCCAGTGCCCCTGGCATTGTTCTGGTGAACAACACCATTGCTGCCAACGACGCCGCACTGGGCGGCGGCATCTTTGCGGGCGGTTATGATGCCAATGCCCTGCTCGTGAACAACATCGTCCTGGCCAAGCCCGGACAGGCAGCGATGCACTGTGACGGCGCCTATGACAATCTCCCGCCGCAACTGAAGAACAATCTGATCTTTACGCCCGACGGCAGTGCCTACTCCGGCATCTGCACCGAGCAGAACGGCATCAACGGCAATATCACCGCCGATCCGCTACTCAGCAACACAGCCCTGGGCTACTATGGGCTGCGCCCCGGCTCGCCGGCCATTGATGCCGGGGACAATCTGGCACCTTCTCTGCCGACCACGGATCTGGGGGGGCTGCCGCGGCTGGTGGACGGCACCGGCACTGGCACGGCCCTGGTCGACATGGGCGCCTACGAGTTCGATCCCGCCTACCCGATAGCGAGTCTGCAGGGGATCCCGACCGACTTCCAGACCACCGACTCGCTCACCCTGGCCGTCGGGGGCGCCGGTGTGGTCTCCTACCGTTACGCATTGGACGGAGGGGCCTTTACCGCTACCGACGCCGCGGTTGCCACGCCCATCACCCTGACCGGCCTGGCAAACGGCCTGCACAGCATCGTGGTCCTGGGGAAAAATGCCCAGGGCCTGGAACAACTCCTGCCATCGGCAACTGCCGTCACCTGGCTGGTGAACACCGAGACTACCGATCTGATCTTCACATCCGGCGGCACGGCCCCATGGTTCATCCAGGCGGCTGTCAGCCGGGACGGCATCGCCTACCAGAGCGGCGCGGTTGCCAGCAACCAGTCGAGCTGGCTGGAGACCACGGTCACCGGTCCCGGTGCCATCCGGTTCTGGTGGCAGGTCTCCTCCCAGTCATATTACAGCCCGCTCACGTTCAGCATCGACGGGACCGCCCAGGCCAGCATCAGCGGCGAAGTGGCCTGGCAACAGAAGGCTTATGACATCCCTGCGGGCAGCCACACCCTGCGTTGGGAATATGCGGTCAGCGCGTTCCTCTATACGGGGGCCAATGCTGCCTGGCTGGACCAGATCGGCTTCGAAGCGGGAACCTCCATCGACATTACCCCGCCGGTCACCACTGCAATACCTGCCGGCGGTCCGTACAATGCCAGCCAGAGCGTGACGCTGACGACAAACGAACCTGCCACCATCTATTACACTACCGATGGCACCACTCCGACGACTGCATCCAGCCAGTACGGCACACCGTTCACCATCAGCACCCCCACCACCCTCAAGTTTTTTGCAGTCGATGGGGTCGGCAATATCGAGGCCGTGAAGAGCGCTGCCTATACCTTCGACACCACCCCCCCCACGACGACTGCCAGTTATGGCACCGGCGTCTATGGTCCGATCTCACCGTATCTGTACTGCAGTGATGTGAGCGGGTGTGCCGCGACCTATTATTGTCTCGGGACCGGCTGTACCCCGACGACGGTTTTCAACAATTATGTTCCTATCTACGCTTCGACCGATCTCCGCTTCTATTCGGTCGACCGGGCCGGGAACAGCGAGCCGGTGAACACCGTCTCCTATACGATCGATCCCGATCCTCCGGTCACTACGCCCAGCGTTGTCGGCGGCATCTATTCCGCTCCCCAGAGCGTGGCCCTTGCCTGCAGCGACGATGCGGGGAGCGGCTGCTCCACGACCTACTACTGCCTTGGCCAGACCTGTTCCCCGAACACCCCGTATGCGGGTCCGATCTCCGTTTCCTCCTCCGCTTACCTCAGATATTACTCTTGGGACACGGCCTTGAACCGGGAGTCCCTGAAGACCGAGCGGTACACGATCCTGACCGCTTTGCCGGTCACCATCAACGTGCCGGCCGATCAGGCGACGATCCAGGCGGCCATCGACGGGGCCAACGACGGCGACACCGTCCTGGTGGCACCCGGCACCTACGTGGAAAACATCGACTTCAAGGGGAAGGCGATCACGGTTGCCAGTACCGGCGGGGCCGAGGTCACCATCATCGATGGCAACCTGGCGGGTACGGTTGTCACCTTCAGTACGGGAGAGTCCCTCACCACCATTCTCGACGGCTTCACCATACGAAACGGCAAGGCATTGTCCAGCGCCCCGGCGTACGGGAACGGCGGGGGCATCTATATCTCTTCAGCCTCCCCCACGATCCGCAACAACAGGATTACGGGCAACAGCGCGAGCGATGGGGCCGGCATCTACCTCTTCTCCGGTTCTCCCCTCATTCAGCACAACCATATCAGTCGCAACCACAGCCTCTTATACGGCGGCGGCCTGGGCATGGAACTGGCCGTTGGGGCACGAATCCTGGACAATGTCATCACCGACAACAGCAGCGTCTACGCGGGGGGCGGCATCAGCATATACTATGGCAACGACGCAACCCTCAGCGGTAATGTCGTCACGCATAATACCGCCCTGCAATCCGGCGGTGGCGTCTGGTCAATCGGGTCACCGTGGCTCAGGCTCGTCCAGAACCTGATCGCGGACAACGTGGCGAAGAACGGAAGCGCCTTTTTCTGCACCGATACGTATAATACCCTTCTGGCTGGCAACACTCTCTTCGACGACAACAGCGATCAAGGGTCGGTCGTGTACATTGATACTGACATCCCCTTGGGCCTCTTCGCCAACAATATCGTCATGGCCGCAGGGAGCAGGACAGCCGTTTCCTGCAGCCTGAGCGATTCAGCAGCGCTGGAGTTCAGCCACAATGCCGTCTATTCCGCCTCGGGAGCCGCCTATGGCAGCACCTGCACCGACCAGAACGGCGTAAACGGCAACATCACCGCCGATCCCCTGCTCATCGCCCCGGGATTCGGCTACTACGGCCTGCGTTCCGGGTCGCCGGCCATCGATGCGGGCGACAGCGGCGTCGCGTACCTGCCGGCCACCGACCTGGCCGGTCTTTCCCGGATCATCGACGGTACCGGCCAGGGGGTGGCCGTGCTCGACATGGGTGCCTACGAATTCGATCCGGCCGGGGTGAAGGCGACCCTGTCCGGTATGCCGGTCGGCGCCACTCAGGAGACCTGGGCAACCATCTCCGCCGGTGGCACGGACATCGTTTCCTATCGCTATGCCCTGGACGGCGGCGACTTCACCACTGTCGACATCCCGGTTGCCACCCCCATCAGCCTGACCGGTCTGGCGGGGGGTACCCATGCCATTGCCGTCATCGGCAAGACCTCCAGCCGCGAGCAACAGATCAGCTCGGCTACCGTTGCCGAATGGACGGTCGACACCTTTGCGCCGGTCACCACGGCAGCGCCGGCCGGCGGTTCCTTCTCGGTTCCCCAGACCGTGACCCTTACCTGCAGCGACGGCTCTGGCAGCGGCTGCGCCGGTACCTTCTGGTGCCTCGGTGGCGGCTGCTCCCCGACAACTCCCTATACCGCCCCCATTGCCGTCAACGACACGGCAGGTCTTCGCTTCTACTCCGTGGACACCTTTGGCAACCGGGAAGAGGTCAAGCTTGCCAGCTTCATCCTGGTCGGCACCATTTCCGGTCGGGTCACTGACAGCGCTACCGGTGCCGGCATCCCGGATGTGTACGCAACCGCATACAACGCCGCTACCGGTGTTACGGTTGCCTACGCCCTGACGGACAGTACCGGGGCCTACCGGATTGCCGGCCTCCCCTCGGGCACCTATAAACTCTATTTTTCTCTGGGCGGTTATGTGGGGCAGTGGTACGACGGCCAGACGGACCGCTCCGCCGCCACCACCATTACCGTCACCGCGCCCGATGACACCGCCGGGGTCAACGTGGCAATGGCCTGGGGGGGCGTCATTACCGGTACCGTCACCGATGCCGCTACCGGCTCTTCCGTCGGAAACGTGTACGTTACCGTCTTCAACGCTCTCTCCGGCCAATATGTCGGCAGCGGCTACACGGATGGCACTGGCGCCTACAGCATCGGCGGTCTGGCTCCGGGAAGCTACAAGATCAGTTTCCAGCATTACGGCAATGACAATTATCTGGGCCAATGGTACAGCAACGCGTCCGATCAGGCCTCGGCGACCATCGTCACCGTGGCGGCTGCCGCAACCACCAGCGGCATCAATGCTGCGCTGCGGAAGGGGGGCAGTATCAGCGGCACCGTCACCGACAGCGGCACCGGGGCTGGCATTCCTTCGGCGATCATCACCGTGTACGATGCCGCAACCGGTTCGTGGATCAATTCCGCCTCCACGGACAGTACCGGCGCGTACAGTGTCAACGGGCTCAGCGGCAGTTACAAAGTCAGGTTCACGGCGGCCGGTTATATCGACCGATGGTTCAACGGCAAAAGCGACCAGGACACCGCCGACAGCGTCGCTGTCACCGCACCCAACCAGACATCGGGCATCAATGCACTCCTGGTAAAGGGTGGCAGCATCGATGGTCTCGTCACCGACAGCGCAACCGCTGCCATCGTTGCCGGTGCATCTGTAGAAGCAGTGGATGCCGTCAGTGGCAGCTGGGCCGGTTATGCCGTCACGGACAGCACCGGGCACTACAGCATAACCGGCCTCCCCAGCGGCAGTTACAAGATCCGCGTCAGGAAATCGGAATACGTGGAGCAGTGGTACGGCGGTGAGAGCCAGTCGAGTGCCGCCAGCGTTGCGGTTACGACAGCCAATGCCACCAGCGGCATCGATGTCCAGCTGATCAAGGGGGGTGTCATATCCGGTACCGTCACCGACAGGGTTACCGGCGCCGCGATATCACAGGTTTACGTAACAGTCGAGGACGCGGCTACCGGCACCTGGAAAGGCTCCGGCAACACTGACAGCAACGGGATTTACAGCATCAAGGGGCTCTCCCCTGGCACCTACAAGATCCGGTTCCGGGCACAGAGCGGTTCCGGTTATGCCACGCAGTGGTACAACGACCAGATTGGTTCTTCCACTGCCAACACGGTGGCGGTAACCGCGCCGGCCACTGTCACCGGTATCGATGCAGCCCTGGCCATGGGCGGCACCATTCAGGGCGTCGTCACTGACCGCGATACCGGCATGGCCGTCCAGGGTGTCTATGTTTCCGCTTATCACGCCCTTTCCGACACCCTGATCGGCGCAGGGATTACCGATTATGCAGGTTCCTACCGCATCGGCGGCCTCGTCACCGGCAGCTACAAACTCAGGTTCAGCGCATCGGGCTATGCCATCCAGTGGTATGACAACGCAACTGCCCAGGAAGATGCCGCCAACGTGACGGTCACGGCCCCTGAAACGATATCGGGCATCAATGGTGCCCTTGTCAGGGGGGGGAAGGTGACCGGCAGGATCACCGACCGTATGACCGGCAACGGGATCGCCAATGTCTATCTCTATCTCGTCGACCGCCACACCGGCAACTGGGCGGCGAGCGGCACCACCGACCAGAACGGCGCCTATGTCATCTCCGGCCTGGTCAGCGGTTCATACCGGCTGAGAATCGAACCCTCCTCTGCCAGCGGGTATTTCGCAGGCTGGTACAAGGATCAGGAACTCCCCACCTGTGCCGAGACGATAACCGTTACGGATTCGAGCACAATAGCCGGCATCGATGCCCAGCTCGACCCCGGGGGAAGCATTTCCGGGAAGGTCACCGATGCCGCTACCGGCACCGGGATCCCCAACGCGATCATCAGCATTGCCAACATCACCACCAGCCCGGTGAGCGTTTCCGCCGGAGGGATAATCGTTGACGAAACCGGGGCCTACACCATCGGCGGATTGAGGAGCGGCAGTTATCGGCTCACCTTCTCCGCACCCGGCTACGTGGCCGTCACTACTGCCACGATATCGGTGACTGCACCCGGCGCCGTCACCGGCACGGATGCGGCCCTGACCAGGGGAGGCGGTATCAGCGGCAAGGTCACGGACAGCAGTACCGGTGCCGGCATCTACGGCGTGTCGGTCATGGCGCTCAGCAGCGTTCCGGGCTGGAGCGGCCACGGCATCTCCGACTCTTACGGCAACTACACCATCACCGGTCTGCCGAGCGGCGCCTACTACCTGTATTTCGATGGCCGGGACAGCATGGACAACGGGTATGGAAATGGCTGGTACCAGGCCAGCACGAGCAGCAAAACCGTTGCCTCCGATTTCAGCTCGGTCGAAATCAATGTCGGGATCGCGTATCCCGACGTCACGGTCATTCCGATCGCGTCGCCCGATGTCACGATCTTTCCGCTTCCGGAAACCGTGTCCCAACCGATTTCGGTTTCGCTGCCCACAACCTCCGTTTCCAGTGGCTCCTTCGTGCCGGCAGGTACGCCGGTCACGGTCACGGCACCGGACACCATTGCCGGCATCGACATGGGATTGAACAGGATGGGGGGCATCGCCGGCAGGCTGACCGACAGCCGGGACGGCACCCCTCTCGACTGGATCTCGGTCGGCGTCTACGATGCCACGACCGGTGTCATGGCCCGCAGCACCATCAGCAATTCCAACGGCTCCTACAGGGTCGGCGGACTGCCGAGCGGCATCTACCGGGTCCAGTTCAGGAGCCTGTCGGGAAACAGGTTCTATCCCGCTTCCTGGTATGGCAGTTCGGCATCCACTCCGGCAGAGGTGAGGGTGATTGCTCCCGATACCAGCTCCGGCATCGATGCCTCCCTCGTTGCCGGGGGGATCATTACCGGGACAATATCCACGACGGTCTGTCCCGGTCCGGAGCTGGTGCGGGTCAAAGCCTATGACGCCGTCAGCGGCGTACTGGCCGGTGAGACCCTCGTCGGCATGAATTATTCGGACCAGTTCACGCTGGCAGCGCTCCCTGCGGGAAGCTACAAGATTGCCGTGAGCGTCGTCGAGGACGGCTTCATCGGGCAATGGTACGACAACGGCAACGATTCAACCACTGCCGAACCGGTAACCGTCACCACCGGCACCATCACCGACGGCATCGATCTGACCATCGCCGTTGGCAGCGGCAGCATCGCCGGCTGGGTCGCCGACAGTTCCGGCGCCCCGGTCGTCAACCTTCCGGTCAAACTGTTCGACTGGTATTCGGGGGGCCTGGTCGCGGAAACGTCGACTCAATATTCGGCTGGCAGCTACAGGCTGGCCGGCATCGCCGACGGTACCTACAAGCTCTTGTTCGGGGCGTTCGGCGGCTATCCGGACCGCTGGTACCGGACCGCCAGCGAGTCGTCCGAGGCATCACCCATCGTCGTCAGCGGCGGGGTCCCGGTTACGGGGATCGACCTGACAACGACAGGCGAGCCCGACTGCGACCTGGACGGCAGCGGTGGACTGCCGGATCTGGTCGATGCCATCAAGGCCCTGCGCATCGCAGTCGGGTTGGTTGCCGCCACTCCGGAAAACCTCGCCCATGGCGACGTCTCACCGCTGATCAACGGCAAATCGGCACCCGACGGCAAGATCGACATCGGCGATACAGTCCTCATCCTGCGCCGGGTCATCGGCATTCCCTGGTAGATACTTTTCATCCGGGAACTCCGGATGAGAGAAAAAACGGAGATATCTATGAAACCAGTTACCCCCCTGTTGCTCCTGCTCTTTGTCCTGCTCCTCCTGGCCGGTTGCGGCGGCGGAGGCGGAGGTGGCTCGACCTCCGCCATCGTCAGCGGCGTGGCATCCAAGGGGATCATCCGCAATGGCACGATCAGGATCTACTCCCTGAACGCCGACGGCAGCAAGGGTTCACTCCTGCGGGAGACGACCACCGACAATAGCGGCGCCTATAGTGCCGATATCGGCAGTTACCAGGGTCCGCTGCTGGTGGAGGCGAGCGGCAGCTACACCGACGAGGCGACCGGCGCAACCGTCGAGGTCCCGGCTGCTGAGCCCTTGCGGGCCGCCATGATCGCGCAGTCGGGCAATCTGACCGTTTCCGTGACCCCATTGACCGAACTGGCCGTACGGAAAAGTGAAGACCCCCTGACCAACCGGATCGCCGTCAATGCCATCGCGACGAACAACGCGCTGATTTCCGAGATCTTCCGGGTCGATGCTCTCGGCACCATGCCGGTGGATGCGCTGTCCGCGGTCGCCGGCACCGAGGACCAGAAGGAGTATGCCCTTGTCCTTGCCGCCGTGGCCAAACTGATGCAGAACAGGGGGGCCGACCTCCCTACAGTCCTGACCAGCCTCAACGATGCCATTGGCACCGACAGCCGGCTCGATGTGGCCGTGGTTGCCGAGCTGCAGACCGCCCTGGTCGAGTTTGCCGCCAGCGCCGCCAATATGACTGGTATAACGGATATCTCCGCCACCCCCCTCATCAGCATCGGCTGGGGGATAAAGACCCTTTCCATCGCCACTACCGGGGCCACTGGACAGATTGCCGGCATAGGCACCACCATAACCCTGCCAGCGGGGGTCACGGTCGATGCGGATGCAAGCGGCTCCATAGCGGCCAACGTACTGACAACCTCGGGTGCGGCACAAGGGCTCGCCATCCTGGCCGGTCGCTATGTTCCGGCCACCGACAGCCTGCGCGCTACCGTCAGGATTGCGGTCGTTTCCGCCACCGCCTTCGACGTAGGCGGATTTGCCACACTCACCTGCAACATTGCGCCGGATGCGACACCCATTGCCGCCGACTTCACCATCTCGGAGCTGAATGTCGTGGACGTCAGTACGAATGTCATCCCGGCTGGCATTGCATTGACCCTGACGCCATAACCAGCAAGACTGTCATTGAGGTGTGAAGGTGAAAACTGGGTGCCGTGACAGGTTGCGTCACGATCCAATCCACGCAGGCAGTTTTTGATATGTGCATCAGGCGATATGATATTTTCTCACAATGTGCGGGGATGCCTGACACAGCGATACGGTCTTCTTTCATAACTGCAGTCAATCATTGCCGCTTTGGTGAAACAGGCAGGAGCAATGTCAGACCAGCCGGTAATTGCCCTTGCAATGTGCGACCATATGGTGTAGTACTCCTTGTTATTTCACTGGTTATGTGATGGGGTGAGGATGCGGGGGCGAAAGCAGCACTACCCGGAGGATTCATGGCCGCATCGGTCAGCGCAGAGCTGACCGGAGCGGCTTTTTTGTTGCCGATCTCCACGTCATGAACTGAACGGGGTGTACCAAGAGCGGTTTCCGGATGGGAACTGCGTAAACAGAGGAGCCGCAGATGCATTGTCGCCGCTGGTTGTTGTCGCTGATCTGCCTGGGCATGCTGGTCTTCCCGGCTATTGCTGCTGCAGATACCCACGAGGAGCTGGTTGCCCGCTATATCGAGCTGTCCGGGCTGGGCGAGATGCTTGCTTCCGTTCCCGGATACTTTGATGCGCTCGCCAGACAGAAGAGCCTGACCTCGAAAAATTCGGAAGATGAGCAGAAGGTCTACCGGATGCTGGAGGAATCCTTCGACGTCAGGCAGGCCGAGAAGGATCTTTCCGCCTTTCTGCTGGCCAGCACGGACGAGCCCTATCTCCGGGACATGCTGCGGTGGCTGGAAAGCCCGCTGGCCCGGAAGATCACCCGCGAGGAAACGAACGCGTCGGGAGCGGAAAGCCGGGCGGAGATGCTGCGTTACCTCGCCGACCTGCAGGACAATCCCCCCTCGCAGCAACGGATAGAACTCATCCAGGGGGTGGAGCAGGCAACGCACATGGCGGAACTGACGGCGGATATCCTCATCGAAGTCATGATGGGGATGCTGGAAGCCACGAACGCCGCACTGCCGGCGGACAGGCAGGGGGTGCCGGAGGAAGCCTACCGGGAGATCGACGGGCTGAGGACGACCATCGAGAGCGGCTTGCGCGAGCAGATGGTGCTGGAGTCTTATTATACCTACCGGAACATCACCGACGGCGAACTGAAAGCATACATCGGATTCTACGAGACGGAGCTGGGGCAGACGGAGATCGAGAAAACCGGCGAAGCCCTCACTTATACCCTGAAGAACTGGTTCGACACCTTTGTCGAACGGGTTATAGCGCTTGCCCAGGCTGAGGCGCAGAAGAGAAAGATGCAGCAGTCGACGTTTTAGGGGGGGGACTTGTCAACTTGTGGCGCCTCCGCACGGATTTCGGGGGATTATAACCCATTGTTAGATACTGTATGTATGAAAATGGAGGGTTCTTTATGAGGGCTTTTGTGGTTATGGCATTATGTTTATGTACTTTTGTTCTTACTGGTTGCGGCAGTAACAATACTGCTGTTACGGCAGATGTGAGCAGTTGGCAATTGCTAAAACCATTATCGACGGGTCAAAATTTTTGGGCAGTAACATACGGTGGGGGAAAATATGTTGCAGTTTGCGCGAACGGTGACATTTTGACCTCACCAGATGCTGTTACGTGGACCAGTCAAACATCAGGGACAACTGGTAGCTTGATCAGTGTCGCTTATGGTGGTGGGCTGTTTGTTGCTGTCGGTTTGTCAGGAATCAATCTGACTTCACCTGATGGAATTACGTGGACCAGTCAACCATCAGGAACCACTGATTCTTTGGTCGATGTTAGTTATGGGAATGGAAAGTTTGTTGTTGTGAGTACTGGTGGTTCGATTTTAACATCTACTGACGGTCTGACTTGGACAAATCAAACATCCGGGACCACTAATGCATTGTACGGGATTACTTATGGTGGTGGATTGTATGTTGCCGTCGGTTGGCCAGGTATCATTCTGACCTCGCCTGATGGTGTTTCATGGACAAGTAGAACCTCGGGAACGACAAATACACTATTCGAGATCACTTATGGAGATGGCCAATTTGTGGCTGTTGGAGAAGTCGGAACCATATTGACATCTCCAGACGGCATCAACTGGACCGCCAGAACTTCCGGGACGACAATCTACTTGTCAGGAGTCACCTATGGCGGTGGTTATTATGTAGCAGTAGGTATCACGGGAATACTGCTGACTTCTCCTGATGGTATAAACTGGACAAGCCGTGTTAGTGGTACATCTGAAAATTTGCTGGATATTACCTACAATGCTGGCCAGTTTGTTGCGGTCGGCGATTCTGGCGCCATTGTTGGTAATTAACCACTTAACTTGTCAACTTGGAAGCCTGACCCTGGCGCCTGTCTGACCCTGGCGCCTGTCCTTGGACACGGCCTGGTACCGAAGGTTTTCTGGTCCGCTAACAGCGGAAAGGGCTGTTGAACTTCTCTTACCTCCATAACCGCCTTGATCCTGATGGGTGACTGGTGCAGCGAAGACTGACATCGAAACAGAGTGAAATATCGGCAATGGTAAGGATGTCGGTGACTGATCACATCAACGCTTGAAAACCAGTCTTTTCTTGCTTAGGGAACGTTTTTGCCCTTGACGGACAGCCTTTTAATGGGTGACCCAGGAGATATTTCAAAGATGAAAATCGACATACATGCTCACACTAAGAAATGCAAATCAGGTGATGCGCCGACAAGGGAAATCACTCCTGCAGCTTTCTGTGAAAAAATTCAGTCCACCGACGTGGGGATCATTGCAATCACCAATCACAATTTCTTCGATCTGTGTCAATTTTTAGAAATAGTTGACCTAATTGGTTCTGATGCCCAAGTGTGGCCGGGCGTCGAACTAGATGTTCAGGAAGGCGGGGGGCGGGGGCATATAATTGTTATTGTATCACCTAAAGAAGCTAAGGGGTTTCACGAGGTCATTTCTGAGCTTACAAATAACTCCACCCCAGATAGCTTCAAGACCACTATCGAGCAAGTTCTTAAGACATTCGAAGACTTTAAGCCGCTTTATGTAACACATTATAAGCAGAAAACACCCAATATCTCTGATGAGTCTCTAGAAAAATTAACGTCTGGAATCCCTAATCCTGAACGTGTGATAATCCCCCCGTACCATTGCCATTACGCAGCATCACCAACCGGGGCGCAGTCCCCGGCACGACAGGCAGACCCATGTCCATCCGCTTCATCCATACCGCCGATATCCACCTGGGCAAGACCTACCGCACCTCCGGGGGGGAGTCCGAGCGTTTTGAGGACTTCTTCCGCATGCTCGGCAGCATCGTGGCCGACGCCATTACCCAGCGGGTCGACTTCGTCCTGATTGCCGGCGACCTGTTCCACACCGGCCAGATCCTGCCCCGCACCTTTGCCCGCACCATCGAGACCCTGCAGCCGCTCAAGGAGGCCGCCATCCCCTGCATCGCCGTGGAGGGGAACCACGACTGGATCCATCGCCGTGACAGCATCTCGTGGATGGAGGCGCTGTCGCAGATGGGCTACATCCGCCTGCTGCGGCCGACGCGCACCGAGGGGGGCGGCTACCTTTTCGAGCCGTTCGACCCGGAGACCGGCATGGGGGGGCGGATCGGGATCAAGGGGCTGAACATCTACGGGCTCGGCTACATCGGCAGCCAGGCGGGGAGCCACGTAGGGCGGATCTGCGAGGCAGCGGCCACGGAGAACAACCTGCTCCTCTTCCATGTGGGGATCTGGACCTATTCGCCGGTGGAGATCGGCAACATGCAGCCGGACGAGGCGCTGCCGCTGGCGGAGAAATTCAGCTACGTGGCGCTGGGGCATGGCCACAAGCCCTACATCGTCGCCACCCCGGACGGACGCCCCTATGCCTTCAACCCCGGCGCGCCGGAGCGGGTCAACTTCGGCGAGGAGCGGTACGACAAGGGCTACTACCTGGTGACGCTGGAGGAGGGCGTCTATCGCCACGAGTTCCGCCCGACTGCGCCCCGGCCGATGCTGTCGGTGACCGTCAACCTGGATGGGGCGGAGCATGCCGAACAGGCCCTGGAGAGCTTTCGCAGCCAGGTAGCCGGGAAGCTCCCGCAGACCGGCGACGAGCGCCGGTCGCTGTTGGAGCTGCGGCTTGCCGGCCGGGTGGCGTTCCACCCGTTCGAGCTGGGTCGGGAGCGGCTCCGGCTGGTCCTGGACGAGCTCTGCAACCCGCTGCACGTGGAGATCAGGAACCACCTCTCCCTGGTGACCCGCAGCAGCGAAGGGGAGGAGGTCAAGCGGAGCCTGGCCGAGATCGAACGCGACGTGCTGGGTGAACTGATCGGCGCCAACAGCGTCTACAAAGGGCGGCAGGACGAACTGGTAAGCCTCGCGCTCGCCATCCGCGATACGGTGCTGAAGGGGGAAGTGGAGGGCGAGGAACTGCTGGGACTGCTTTCTGGTTCACCACTAAGACACTAAGGACACTAAGAAAAGCAAATCTTCTGGGTAGAAACAAAGTCCGCAGGCCACCACGGAGTCACGGAGACATGGAGAAAATCAAAAGCTCTTGTCTCACCACTAAGACACTAAGGGTAGAATCAATAGGAGCGTGCATGTATCGTGAGGATGGGACCAAGGAGATCATTGCTGCGGCAATCGAGGTCCATCGCATACTTGGACCGGGACTGCTCGAATCTGCCTATGAAGGATGTCTGTGTCATGAGCTGGATCTGCGAGGTATCCCCTATGAACGTCAGAAACCGCTTCCCGTCAAATACAAGGGGATGAACCTCGACTGCAGCTATCGTCTCGATATGGTTGTTCGAGAGCGGATCATTCTTGAGTTGAAATGTGTAGACAAAATTCTCCTGATCCACGAAGCCCAGTTGTTGACCTACCTTCGTCTTTCCGGAATCAAGACAGGGCTCCTCATCAACTTTTCGATTCCTTTACTAAAAGACGGAATAAAGCGCCTGAGCCTCTAGGTCCCAAAAAGTAGTCAAAAGGATTGTCCTTCAGGTTTTCTTAGTGGGCTTAGTGCCTTAGTGGTGAAAACAAAAGAAGCTATTGATTTGATTGTCTTTCAGGTTTCCTTAGTGAACTTAGTGCCTTAGTGGTGAAAACAGATGCAGATACTCTCGATACAACTGAAAAACATCAAGTCCCACCGTGAGACCGAGCTTTCTTTTGCTGCCGGGATCAATGTCCTGGCCGGCCCGAACGGGGCGGGGAAGAGCACGGTCTTCGAGGCTATCGGGTATGCCCTGTTCGGGGTGGATGCCAAGGATTTCGTCGGCAACGTGGAGCGCTTCCTCACCATCGGCGCCAAGAAGGGGGAGATCGCCGTGGTCTTCCGGGCCGACGACGGCGAGACCTGGCGGGTGAGCCGCACCGTCGGGGCCGGCGCCAGGTGGCTTGTGGCCAGGGAGATCGGGGGCTGCTTCGAGGTGGAGGACCATGCCCGGCTGGAGGAGACCGAGGCGCGCATCGCCGGGATCCTCGGCCTGGACAATGGCCGGCGGCTGGCGGACCAGTTCAAGCTGGTGATCGGCCCGTTCCAGAACGATTTCCTCGGCCCGTTCGTCATCAGGCAGCCGACCAGGCGGCAGGAGGCGTTCGACGAGATCCTCGGCATCGATGCCTGGCGCAAGACCTACAAGGGGACCAGCACCATGCTGTCGGCGATCCAGGAGCGGGTGAACGTCCTGCAGGCCGAGATCCGCAGCAAGCAGGAGCAGTTGGCGGTGCTGCCGGCCCGCGAGACGGAGCTGGCAACGATCAGGGTCGACCTGGCCGGCAAGGGGGAGCTGCTGCAGGGGAAGGACGCGGCCCTCACGGACCTGAACCTGCGGCTTGACGGGCTGGACCAGCGGGAGAAGGCTATCACTGCGCTTTCCACCGAGATCCAGGTGGTGCAGGGGCGCCTGACCGAGGGGGGGAGCAAGATCGCTGTCCAGCAGCAGCGGGTGGAGGAGTCGCAGAAGGCATTGCAGACCATGGAGGCTGCCAGGGGTGGCAAGGAGGCCTTTGAACGGGCCGAGGAAGGGCTGCGGGAGCTGCGCCAGCGGGAACTGCAGCGCCGGACCCTTGAGCAGGAGATCGCCGGCCTGGAGAAGGAGGCTGCCCGCCTGACCCAGGCAACGGGGCATGAACGGGCCGAGATCGGGACCATTGCCGCCCAGCTGACAGCAGAGGAGGCCCGGCTGGCTGCAGCGCGCCAGGAGGCCCGGCCCGATCCGGGGTTGGCCGGGACCGCTGCCCGGCTCCCCGGTCTGCGCCAGCTTCTGGAGCAGCAGCGGGCTGCCCGCTCCCTGCTGGAGGGGCGCCGCGAAAGCCTGCTGGAGGGGAAGGAGAAGCTGGCCGAGGGGATCTGCCCCTTTTTCCAGGAGGAGTGCCGCCACCTTGCCGGCAGCGCGCCGCGCGATCTCTTTACGGCCCGGACCGCTGACCTGGAGCGCCAGATGCAGGAACTGGACGGCCGGATCGAAGAGCTGGCCCGGATGGTGAAAGAGACGGAGAATACGGAGCAGGAGCTGAAGGCGCGGAACGTCCGGCTGCAGGAGCTGGACAAGCAGGCCGCCTCGCTGGCGGAGCGGCGGCAGCAGCACCAGGCGCGGGCAGACGGCCTCGAAGCGCTGGTGCTGCGGCAGGCTGCGGCAACAGCGGCGGCCGAGGCCCGCAAGGCCGATCTGCAGGCGTTTGCCGACCTGGACAGCCGGATCGAGCGGGCCGAGCAGGAACGGCTGCAGCACCAGGCAGCCAGGGACGCCTTCAATGCCGCCCAGAAAGACGCCCTCGACCTTGCCGAGCGGACCCGGATGCTGGAGCGGATGCGGAATCTGCTGGAGGAGCTGAAACAGCAGGCAATAACGAAACAGACGGAGCTTTCGCGGCTGCAGGAGACCTACCAGCCCGCCCTGCACCAGCAGGTACGCACGGAACGGGAAGAGCTGGTAGCCGGGATCGCGACCCTGCGGCAGCAGATCGCCGGCCTGGAGAAGGACCGCGCCCGCCTGGAGGGGGAGATTGCCCAGCTGCAGCGGATCAGGCAGGAGATCGACGGAAAGCTGGCCCAAGTCGGGGAGTTTGCGGAAAAGGAAAAGCTGGTCAGGTTCCTGCGCAACCAGGTATTCAAGAACGTTTCCAGCCAGCTTTCCGAGCGGTTTCGCGAGGAGATCGGCCTGCGCGCCGACCGAATCTACCGGACCATTGCCGAGGCGGACGAGGAACTCGCCTGGGGGGAAAACTACCAGATCACCCTGCGGGACCTGCAGGATGGCGCGGTCCGCGAGCGCAACGACGACCAGCTCTCGGGCGGCCAGCTGATGAGCGCCGTGGTCGCCCTGCGGCTGGCGCTGCTGCAGACCATCGGCGCCCGCATCGCCTTTTTCGACGAACCGACCTCCAACCTGGACGCCTCCCGCCGGGAAAACCTGGCCCACGCCTTCCGCTCCATCGACGTGGGAAGGGAAGAGGTGACCGAGCACTGGTACGACCAGCTCTTCCTCGTCAGCCACGACGTGGCATTCTCCGAGATTACCGACCAGATGATCCTGCTGGGGGAGTAGCGCCCCGCGGATTAACCTCAAAAGCTGTTAACCGCAGATGAACACGGATGAACGCAGATACATCAAAGCGATAACAGCAGAATAACCTTTCCGGCGAATGTATTTCGGTTAAAAAGGGCTGTTTTTATCCGTAGTTATCCGTAGTTATCCGTAGTTATCTGTAGTTATCTGTAGTTATCTGTAGTTATCTGTAGTTATCTGTAGTTATCTGTAGTTATCTGTAGTTATCCGTGGTTGATTGTCGTTATTCCCGCTTTTAGCGTTTGTAGCCGAAGGTGCGCAGGAGCGCGTGGCGGCTCTGCCGGTCCGCGTCGCTCTCCATCCCCTTGGGGGAGGAGCCGTCGACCACCCCCATGATGCCGCGCCCCTGGTCGGTGCAGGCAACGACCACCTGCAGCGGGTTGGCGGTGGCGCAGAAGATCCGGCAGACCTCGGGGCAGTTCTTGATCTGGTTGAGGACGGCGATGGGGAAGGCGTCTCTCAGCAGGATGCAGAAGACGTGGCCGGCGGCAATGGCGCCCAGGGTGGCGGCGCAGGCAGCGGTCAGCTCGGGGTCGTTCCCCTCGGTCCGGATCAGGCAGGGGCCGGAGGCCTCGTTGAAGGCGATGCCGAAGCGAGCGTTCGGGATGGTGGCGGCAAGGATCTCGTACAGGTCCTCCACGGTCTTGATGAAGTGGGTCTGGCCGAGGATGATGTTGGCCCCTTCGGGGATTTCCACCGGAACGGTCTGCATGTGGAGATGCATGGTCCCCTCCTTTTTGGCTGATTGCATGGGATCTCTGTTCAGCATAGCCGAATTCGGGCGCGGCGCAAC
>Ga0208371_1000164_pt1 | contig 21355 bp, 20 predicted proteins | sample SubbioCR12Aug_1A_FD_184827 | JGI IMG/M metagenome (GOLD analysis project Ga0208371, IMG submission 184827) | Serpentinite rock and fluid subsurface biosphere microbial communities from McLaughlin Reserve, California, USA - CR12Aug_1A (SPAdes) | ecosystem: Environmental > Terrestrial > Deep... | reverse complement strand
CCGCCACGCCACTGGGGCTCGATCGCGTGGCACCGGGCGATGCCGTGCTGGTCTCCGGGCCGGTGGGCGACCACGGCATCTGCGTGATGCTGGCGCGTGAACAGTTCGGGCTATCGGGCAATCTACGTTCCGATTCCGCTTCGGTCTTGCCGCTGACGAGTGCCATCTGGAGCCTGCCCGGCGTGAAATTCATGCGTGACCCCACACGCGGCGGACTAGCGACGGTGGCCCACGAAATCGCCCAGGCCAGCGGCCATACCGTCGTCTTGCAGCAAGCACAGATTCCCGTGCGCGAGAGCGTGCAATCGGTGTGCGAAATGCTGGGCTACGACCCGTATTACCTGGCGTGCGAAGGGCGGGTGGTGGTGGCAGCAGAGGCCGCCGATGCCGTGCTGGCGTGCTGGCGTGCCCTGCCTGGTGGTGAGGGGGCTGCGCGTATCGGTGAAATTCAGGTCGGCGCTGCGCGTGTCACGTTGCACACCGCCCTGGGCGGACAACGCATGCTCGAAGAACTCGAAGATGACCCGTTGCCGCGGATCTGTTGACGAAGACGTGAACCGAAACGTTCAGGCTTGCGGGTGTTCTTCCCGCGCCTGCGCTTCGGGGTCGAATTCAGCGCGTACCGAATCAAGCGCTTCCTGCAGGGATTCTTCGGAAAGATTGTTCAGGCTCTCGGCCAACACCTCGGCGGCATCGATGGTGTCCTGATCATCGGGCAACGTGTCTTCATCCAGATTGGCGACCAGCACCGCCGCCGCGCCGGCAATCTGCAACAGTTTCTGGCGCTCGGCCATGAGCAGCTCGATTTCTTCGCGCAACAAGCGCACTTCCTGATCGTTCAAAGCGTGGACAGTCATGACGGCTCTCTTTGGGATGGGCGTGGAATAATACCCCGGCTTTCACCATCTGCCCGCCGCCATGAGCGAACCACTGTCTCCTTTCGTCTTCGATGCCACGCCCGAAAACCATGACGCCCTGATCCTGGGCAACTCCATGAAAGGCTTGGTGCTGGTGCATTACTGGTCGCCCAAGGCCGGGCCGTGCTTGGTACTGATGCCACGACTGGTACGGCTGGCCACAGACTATGGCGGGCGATTCCTGCTGGTCATGGCCCATACCGAAACGCTGCACCGCGAAGCCCGCAAGGCGGGGGTGACCAGCGTACCCACGGTGAAATTCTTTCTGCGCGGCGAGGTGGTACACACCATTCACGGTGCCGAACCGGACAGCACCTTTCACGACGCACTGGCCCGTTTTCTGGCAAACCGTGAAGACACCGCACGCATGGCCGCGCTGGCAGCCCATCAGGCCGGGGATACCGACGCTGCCATCGAACAACTGGCGCGTCTGGCCGTGGATCACCCCGAAGATCTCGCCGTGGCAGCCGATCTAGCCAAACTGCTCACGCTTTCCGGGCGCAACGATGACGCTTTGAACCTGCTCGCCGCCCTGCCCGCCGACGCCCGCCGTGCGAGCGGCATTGCCCCCCTGTTCGCGCACCTGCAACTGCTCGATGCCGCACGCAACGGCCCGGACGATGCCGAAGCGCAGCTGGCCGCCGATGCGGGCAACGCCACCGCCCGCCTGACCGTAGCCGCCCGCGCCCTGTTTGACAACGCACCGGAAACGGCCATGCAGCATTTGCTGGAACTGGCGCGCACCGCACCCGATTTTCACGAAGACATAGGCCGTCGCGGCCTGCTCACCCTGTTTACCCTGCTGGGCAACGAGCACTCGCTCACCCGGCAATACCGCACGGCCTTGTCGGGGTTGCAGGTGTAAAAATCCGTTTCAGCGGAGATCATGCCCCGCTGCCTGCAAAGCCGGTTACCCCTTGCGCCGAATCGCTTCCTGACAGGCTTCGCCCAGTTGTGCCGGGCTTTTGGCCACGACCACGCCGACTTTTTCCAGCGCGGCGATTTTGTCGACCGCCTTGCCTGAGCCCCCGGCGATGATCGCACCGGCATGGCCCATGCGTTTGCCGGGGGGGGCGGTAATGCCTGCGATATAAGCGGCCACCGGTTTGCTGACCTGCGCGGCGATGTATTCGGCGGCGGCTTCTTCGGCGTGGCCGCCGATTTCACCCACCAGGATGATGGCTTCGGTCTGCGGGTCGGCCTCGAACAAGGCCAGGCAGTCGATGAAATCCATGCCTTTGATCGGGTCTCCGCCAATGCCCACGCAGGTGGATTGCCCCAGGCCCAGACGAGTGGTTTGCCACACCGCTTCGTAAGTCAGCGTGCCCGAGCGCGAGACGATGCCGACCTTGCCAGGTTGGTGGATGAAGCCAGGCATGATGCCGATCTTGCATTCGCCTGGGGTGATGAGGCCGGGGCAGTTGGGGCCGATGAGGCTGGCTCCGTTAGCGCGCAGGGCGGCCTTGACGTTGACCATGTCGCGCACGGGAATGCCTTCGGTGATGCAGGCAATGACACCCATGCCCGCATCCGCCGCTTCGAGAATGCCATCGGCGGCAAAGGCGGCGGGCACGTAGATCATGGTGGCGTCGGCACCGGTCTGGCGCACGGCATCTTTCACTGTGTTGAAAACCGGTAACCCCAAATGGCTCTGCCCGCCCTTGCCGGGGGTGACGCCACCGACCATTTGCGTGCCATAAGCCAGGGCCTGTTCGGAATGAAAGGTACCCTGCTTGCCAGTGAAGCCCTGGCAGATCACCCGGGTGTTTTTATGGATGAGGATGCTCATTGGGCGGCTCCTTGGGCGAATCCTTGGGCTTTCTCCACGGCCAAACGGGCCGCTTCGGTGAGGTCGTTGGCTGCGAGGATGGCCAGCCCCGAGCTGGCCAGCAGTTCACGGCCTGCGGCGGCGTTGGTGCCTTCGAGGCGCACCACCACGGGTACGCTCACGCCGACTTCCTTCACGGCCTGGATGATGCCTTCGGCGATGAGGTCACAACGCACGATGCCGCCGAAGATGTTGATGAGCACCGATTTCACGTTGGCGTCGGCCAGGATGATCTGGAAGGCTTGGGCCACCGATTGTGCCGTCGCCCCGCCACCGACATCGAGAAAGTTGGCCGGTGTGCCGCCGGAGAGTTGGATGAGATCCATGGTCGCCATCGCCAACCCGGCACCATTGACCATGCAGCCGATGCTGCCGTTCAGAGCAATGTAGTTGACGTTGTGGGTGTGGGCCTCGGCTTCCTTGGCGTCGATCTGGCTCATGTCGGCCAGTTCCGCCAGCGCCTTCTGCCGATAGAGGGCGTTGTCATCCACGCTCATCTTGCAGTCGAGCGGCAGGATGCGCCCGTCTTCGGTGACGACCAGCGGATTGATTTCCAGCAGGCTCAAATCCTTGTCGAGAAATACGCGATACAGCGTTTTGAGCATTTTCACGAAGACGCCGATCTGCTCGCCCGAGAGCCCCAGACCGAAGGCCAGGTTGCGGCCCTGGTAATCCATTAAGCCGGTCACGGGGTTGACCCATTCCTTGAGAATTTTTTGGGGTGAGGTGCGCGCCACTTCTTCGATTTCCATGCCGCCTGCGGCGGAAGCCACAATGCCGATGCGCTCAGCGGCACGGTCGATGGTCATGGAAAGGTAGAGCTCGCGGGCGATGGGCAGGCCTTCTTCCACCAACAGGGTGTTCACCGGTTGGCCATCGGGGGCGTTCTGGTAGGTGGTGAGGCGGCTGCCCAGCAGGCTGGCGGCAAAAGCATGCAGCTCATCGGCATGGCGGCAGAGCTTGACGCCACCGGCTTTGCCACGTCCGCCCGCGTGGATCTGCGCCTTGACCACCACGGGCAGGCTGCCCAGTTCGGTGAGGGCCGTTTCACAATCTGCGGGCTGGCGGATCACCCCCCCTTTGGGCGTGGGCACACCCAGCTCGCGCAGTATGGCTTTGGCTTGATATTCGTGCAGGTTCATGGTGGTTTATCGGAAAAGTCCGGACAGAAAGACGAGCATTGTCCGGAAATTTTGCCCCCTGTGCCATGCAAGACAAAGAGGCGCAGTCACTACACCGGATGCTTATCCGTGGTCAGCAAATGCAACGGCAATCTGGGCGAAGGTTTCTTCCATGTCGATGAAGGCCGAGATGACAGCTGGATCAAAATGCTTGCCAGCCCCATCACGCAGAATCTTCGCGGCTTCTTCGTGACTGAAGGCGGGCTTGTAGACCCGTTTGCTGATGAGTGCGTCATATACATCGGCTACGGCCATCAGCCGCGCAGATAGGGGGATTTGCGTACCGGACAAGCCGTGAGGGTAACCGCTGCCATCCCATTTTTCCTGGTGTGAGAGGGCTATTTCACCTGCAATGCGTAGAAACCCGGCTTCTTCGCCATCCAGATTGGCTTCTGCGCGCTGAATTGCTTCCAGCCCTAGCGTGGTGTGGGTTTTCATGATGGCGAACTCTTCATCGGTGAGCTTGCCGGGTTTGAGCAGGATGTGGTCGGGGATGCCCACTTTGCCGATGTCATGCAAAGGTGCCGATTTGTAGAGCAGCGCAATGACGTCAGGCGTCAACACATCGGCGTAGGCGGGATTTTGGCTCAGGCGCTCGGCCAGAGCGCGGACATAACGCTGGGTGCGCAGGATGTGGTTGCCGGTTTCGTTGTCACGCGTTTCTGCCAGCGAGGCCATGGCAATGATGGTGACATCCTGAATACGCTGCACCTGCCGGGTGCGCTTGCTGACCTCGCCTTCCAGATAGGCATTCTGATTTTTCAGCACGTCACTGGCTTGCTTCAGCATCAGCTGGGTACGCACGCGCGCGGCGAGAATGACCGGGCTGATGGGTTTGGTGATGTAGTCCACCGCACCCAGCGCAAACCCTCTGGATTCATCCTGAACTTCGGCCATGGCGGTGAGGAAGATGACCGGGATATCCGCCGTGGAGGGGTCTTGTTTGAGACGTGTGCAGACATCGTAACCATCCATCACCGGCATCATGACATCCAGCAAAATCAGCGCAGGAAGGGGGACTTTGCGCGCCATGTCCAGTGCTTGCTGGCCATTTGTCGCCACGCGAACCTTGTAGTCATCCTTCAACAGGGATGACACCACCCGCAGGTTTTCCGGGATGTCATCTACGACCAGGAGGGTGGGGGCAGCAGGGTCAAGAGGCATGGCTCATCTCTCAAGATACGGACGAAGCAATGTCAATGCTTCGCCGAAGGCGTAGTGGTGGATATGTTGTTCCAATGTCTGGAAGGATGCGGGATCAAACAGCGTGCACAGTTCGGTACGATGCTCAAGCAGGTAGTCGAGCGCCTCACTATCCTGATCCTCCAGATAACGACAGAGTTGGCGGATGGTCGCGGCCAGCGCCGGGCCGGGCTCCGGATTCGTCACGACGGGCATGGCTTCTGTGCCCAGCGCGGCGGTGATGGAAATGCACAAGGCGTTCAACGTGCGCAAAAGCGCGTCCAACGACACGGCATCAAAAGTTCCCTGGCGAACCTGCGCTTCAGCGCCCGCAGCGTCGCGGGCCAGCACTTCAGCACCGAGGTTGGCGGCCACGCCTTTCAACGCGTGCAGCAAGGCAGTTTGCCGGGCGTGATCTCCTGCGGCCAGCGCGTCATGCAAGGCGGCGGGGGTGCCTGCCTGGTTGTGCACAAACTGCCCCAGCAAGCTGCGATAAAGGGCCCATTTGCCGTTGACGCGCATGAGGCCCGCTTGCGTGTTGAGTCCGGGAACCCCGGCTACTTCAGCCGACACAGTGGGCTGTTCGGTGGAGGAAGCAAACTGTCTGCCGGGGGCCGCGTGGCCGGTTTGCGCCACAAGATAGTCGCTCAGTGTGCCCAGGTAATGTGCCGGGTCGATGGGTTTGCTGAGGTGGTCGTTAAAACCGGATCGCAAGCAGCGTTGCCGCTCTTCTTCCAGGGCATGCGCCGTCATGGCAATGATGGGCAGATGGGCAAAACGTGCCTCCTTGCGCAGGAGACGGGTGGCCTCAAAGCCATCCATGACCGGCATTTGCACATCCATCAGCACAGCGTGATAAACCGGCGCATCGGTGCGCATCAGCATATCCAGCGCTTCCTGGCCGTTGTTGGCCACATCCACAACAGCACCAGCGGACTGCGCAAGCTCGACGGCAATTTGCTGGTTGATCTCGTTGTCTTCCACCAGCAGCACGCGCATGCCATCAAGACGAACTTCCCGTGCAGCGCTTTCGGGGCCCGCATTGGGATGTGCTTGTGCCTCGGCCCTACCAAAACGTGCGGTAAAGCTGAAGGTAGAGCCTACGCCCAATGTACTTTCGACGTTGGCCTCGCCGCCCATGGCCTCGATGATGCGTTTGCTGATGGTCAGCCCCAGGCCGGTGCCGCCGTACCTGCGCGTGGTGGAGCTATCAGCCTGTACAAACGGCTGGAACAGTTTGGCGCGTTGCTCGGAGGTCATGCCAATGCCGGTATCGCGCACCGAGAACTTCAGTTCAACACCCAGATTGTCTTCGGCCATGCGAGTCACACTGACTTCAATTTCGCCACGTGCAGTGAATTTGACGGCGTTGTTGATGAGGTTGATGAGCACCTGCCCCAAGCGCAGCGCATCGCCGTTCAGCCAGACGGGCACATCGGGTGCCGCGTGAATGGTGTAGCGCAGACCTTTGTCGCTGGCGCGACCGACAGTGACGGCTGACACCTTGGCAAACACCTCGTCGAGGGCAAACGGGGCATGCTCCAGTTCCAGTTTGCCTGCTTCGATTTTCGAGAAATCGAGGATGTCGTTGATGATGCCCAGGAGCATGGTCGCCGCGTCGTTGGCTTTACCGATGTAGTCACGCTGCCGGGCGGTGAGATCAGTTTTGAGCGCCAGATACGACATGCCGATGATGGCATTCATCGGCGTGCGGATTTCGTGGCTCATGTTGGCGAGAAATTCGCTTTTGGATTTTGTTGCCAGTTCGGCTCGTTCTTTGGCAGAACGGAGTTCTTCTTCGGCCAGATCGCGACTTTCGCTCACCAGCACAATCCACCAGGCCGCCACGCTGGCCGGAATGGTCAGCCCAAAGAACAGTTTGAGATGCATCGCCAGCGCTTTGCTCTCATCCGGCAGCGCAAACCAGAAAATGATGCCCATCACACCCAGCATGCTGCCCCACAGCAGGGCAAAGTTGGCGAAACGCAGTGATTTCTGCCGGGAGATGTCTTTGGAAACCCTGGATAACGCGGCATGCGTGGTGTCACGGTAAATATCCAGTGAACTGCGCACTTGGGGTTTGCATTGATCCTTGCAACTGGTTTCCAGCGTACAGCACAACGAGCAGATCGCTCCGCCGTGATGCGGACAATGGGCCGAGTCGGCTTCGGCATAGTGCTGGTCACATACGGTGCACCGCACCAGGGTGTCAGAGTCATGCGCGTAAAGGCTGGGGCGGGCGATGTAGTACTTGCCTTTGGTGGCCCAGGCCAGCACGGGGGCCAGCAAGAATGCCAGCGCGGCGGCAATCAGCCAGGAATAGGCCTGCGCGTAATCACCCAGCACCCCGCTGAAAGCCACGGTAGACACCACCGACGCAATGAGCGTGCTGCCTACCCCCACCGGATTGAAATCATAAAGATGCGCACGCTTGAACTCGATGAGCGGCGGACTGAGGCCCAGCGGCTTGTTGATGGAAAGATCCGCCACCACGGCGCAGATCCACGCCACGGCAATGTTGGAATACATGCCCAGCACGCTGTTCATGGCAGCAAACAAATCCAGCTCCATCAACAAAAGCGCAATCAGGCTATTGAACACCAACCAAACGACCCGGCCAGGGTGGGAATGGGTCACGCGGGAGAAGAAATTTGACCACGCCAATGAGCCCGCATAGGCGTTGGTGACGTTGACCTTGAGCTCGGAAATGATCACAAACACCGTGCTGATCAACAGTGCCGCGCCGGGGTTTTCAACCGCGTAAGAAAATGCCTTGTTGAAAATGTGGATGGGCTCTTTGGCATCCACAACCGCCACGCCAGCCAAAATGGCCACTGCAGCGAGTAAAGCCCCGCCCAGCTGTTTGATGAAAGCGATACCAATCCAGCCTGGGCCGCCCGTCATCATGTATGCCCACCAACTCCAGCGGTTGTTGGCGGTGCGTCTGGGCATGAATCGCAGGTAATCCACCTGCTCGCCAATTTGCGCAATCAGCGAGAAGGAAATGCCCGCTGCAATGCCAAAGTGAAACCAATCAAAACCGCTGCTGCTGGAAACCCCACCCACCACTTTCGTCATGGCCTCAATAGCACCGGGCTCCCGGGTGAGCACGTAATAGAACGGCACGATCAGCAACACCAGCCAAATCGGCTGCGTCCACTGGTGAAAGCGGTTGATGGCGGTGACGCCATAAAACACGATGGGAATGACCACCACCGAGCAAACGATATAGCCCTGCCACAACGGCATGCCGAAATACAGCTTCACCGCCTGCGCCATGATGGCGGTTTCCACCGCCAGAAAAATAAATGTGAACGAGGCGTAAATCAGCGAGGTAAAGGTAGAACCGACATAACCAAACCCGGCCGCGCGGGTCAGCAAATCCATGTCGATATTGTGTTTGGCGGTGTAGTGACAGATGGGCAAACCCGCCAGGAAAATCATGATGCCCGCAAATACCATGGCCAAAAGCGCATTGCCAAAGCCAAAATCCAGCAGCAGCAAAGCACCAATCGCTTCATATGACAAAGCCGAATTGGTGCCAATCATGGTGTTGCCAATGACCCCCGGCGTCCATTTTCTGAAGCTGGACGGGGAGTAACGCAGCGCGTAGTCCTCAATGGATTCGACCGCAACCCACTGGTTGTATTGGCGACGTGCACCCTCTACCGATTGTTCGGCCATACGGCCCCTCCAGCGTGTGGTATCACCCCATCCAGGCAGTGACGTGACGGGATAACGGCGGAAAAACCGGCCTAAAACGTGCGCATCAGCGTTAAAACGACACGCGGTTTGGCATCGTCATGGCCTTTCGCCATTGTTCTTCAGGCCCAGAAAATCTTGGCAGCTGCTCGGGTCGTTCGTCCACGAATACGCCAAGCGACCGGCCATCGTGGGTTCCTCTTTTTTGTGATGTCAAAGCTGCTCGCGAGGCTGGACTTTAGTAGAGAACAGAAATTTTGTGCAAACCAGCCCAATCCGCAGGGCGCTATCATGCCTCCCCTCCATCCAGCGCTCGCACCCATGCCTGAAATCCTCGTTCTCTACTCCTCGCTGCACGGTTCCGTGCGCCAACTGGCGCAGCACATCGCCCACGGCGTGGCCTCGGTGCCGGGTTGCCTGGCGCGCGTGCGTACCGTACCCAAGATCATGAGCGAACGCGACGAGCCCGCAAAAGCCATCCCCGATAGCGGCGCGCCTTTCGCTACACTGGACGATCTGCGCGAATGCGCCGGGCTGGCGCTGGGCTCGCCTTCACGCTTTGGCAACATGAGCGCGGCCATGAAATATTTCTGGGATGGCACCTCGGGGCTATGGCTGGAAGGCGTGCTCATCGGCAAACCGGCCTGCGTGTTCACTTCCACCGCCAGCCTGCATGGCGGACAGGAAAGCACCCTGCTGTCGATGATGGTGCCGCTGCTGCACCACGGCATGCTGCTCATGGGGCTGCCCTATTCCCACCCGGAGCTCAGCCAGACCAGAAGTGGCGGTACACCCTACGGGGTGAGCCACTGGGCCGGGCCAGAAGGTAAGGAACCCGTGACGGAAGACGAACGCAGGCTGGCGTTTGCGCAGGGCAAACGGTTGGCGGAAATCGCGGGGAGGTTGGCATGAACAATGGCATCGAGGCCCGGCGTTTCGTGCGCAGCCAGCATTCGGGGGTGCTCTCCACCCATTCGCAACGCCTCGAAGGCTTTCCTTTCGGTTCGGTCGCGCCGTTCGTGCTCGATCACAGCGGCTGTCCGGTGATCCTGATTTCTACCCTGGCTGAACACACCAAAAACCTCAATGCCGACCCGCGCTGCTCGCTCATCGTGCAGCCTTACAGCCCGGACATGCAGGTCGTAGGCCGGGCCACGCTCATCGGTCGCGCTATCCGCCTGGCCGACAAGGATGCCCTCGGGCCGCGCTATCTGCGTTATCACCCTCAGGCCGAGGCGTATTTCGCTATGCACGATTTCCACTTTTACCGCATCGAACCGGTGCGCGTGCGCTGGATCGGTGGCTTCGGGCGCATCCATTGGGTGGAGCCTGAACAGTATCTGCTCACCAACACGCCGCTGGCTTCGATGGAAAACGAGATTCTCGAACACATGAATGCCGACCACAGCGAGGCGCTGACGGCCATTTGCCGTCATCTGCATGGCGTGGAGGCCAACCCGGCGCACATGATTGGGATCGATGCCGATGGTTTCGACGTGCGCTACGCGGAACGCCTCCTGCGCTGTGACTTTACTCAGCCGATCGAACATGCCGGGCAGGCGCGTGAGGCACTGACGACCATGAGCCACGCTGCGCGCGAGGCGTTGTCATGAAATCCGCCACCTTGCAGCACGTTGCGTCAGCCAGTCTCATCGCGCTGATCCTGCTGGGTCTGGCCTGGGAGCTGTGGCTCGCACCCTTGCGCCCCGGCGGTTCGATGCTGGTATTCAAGATCGTGCCCCTGATGGCCGCACTGTTCGGCATTCTGCGCGGCAAGGTCTACACCTATCGCTGGATGACCTTGCTGATCTGGCTGTATTTCACCGAAGGCTGCGTGCGTGCTTGGAGCGAACCGTTTCCGGGCAGTGCGCTGGCACTGCTCGAAATCGCCCTGTCCATGAGCTTCTTCATCCCGGCCGCGTGGTATGCACGCAACAGCCGTACAAGCTGAACCCATTACCCCTTGATCGACATCAATGTCGGACATCTGTATCCGGATAGGATACGTGCCAATAAAATTAGCGCTTGCTTATATACTGTCTTTTCCCCCTGGAGCCTTCCCATGACCAACGTGCAATTTGTCCATTTCAAGTTTTTGCCCATGTCCATGCGGGTGTTGTTCAGCATGGTGCTGCTGGTATTTGGCACCGGCTACCTCATGGCCATGATCCAGGTCTGGGAATCACATGCAGGCAAAGATGGCGACCCCATGCTGTCCGGTAAGGATCTGATGATCGCTTACAGCGGCAATCCCTCTGGCACGAAACTGGAAACCGCGTTGCGTGGCCCCATGGCCGATATGCTGCCTGCGGAAAAACGTGAGGTGATCTTTACCTGGCTGCACGATGGCGCAAAGCAGGAAGAGTTCGATGCCAAGATCAACCCGATCATCCAGGAGCACTGCATCGCCTGTCACAACCCCGAAGCCAACCCGCACCTGCCCAATCTGACCGCTTATGACGGTGTAGCCAAAACAGCTGCCAAAGATGAGGGCATGACCATCCCCACACTGGTGCGCGTCTCTCACATTCACCTGTTCTCCATCACCTTCATCTTCTTCATCGTCGGCTACATCTTCACGCATGCCTATGTGCGCCCGACCTGGTTCAAGTGTGTAGTCATCGCGGCCCCCTTCCTCGTGCTCATCACCGACGTGGGTTCGTGGTATCTGACCAAAATCTGGCCCGGATTCGCCTGGATGGTGATTGCCAGTGGTGCAGTCATGGGGTTGTCATTTGCCATCATGTGGGTCATGTCGATGTGGCAGATGTGGCTGGGCGGGGTGCCTCAAGTGGTTTCTGACAACAACGGCAAGTTGCCTTGCATTCACGGCAGTAATTAAGTCACTGGCGAAGTGTTTTTGCCGCACGGAAACTCGCCGTTTCCGTGCAATATGAAAAAGGGCAGCCTCGGCTGCCCTTTTTCATATCTTCGTGCCGCGATCACACTTGTGGGTGCGCCCGCTCTTCAGCGCTGTAAAGCTTGTTCAGTGCATTCAGATAGGCTTTGACCGAGGCCACCACGATGTCGGTATCGGCACCCAATCCATTCACGATGCGTCCCCCTTTGGAAAGCCGCACTGTCACTTCGCCTTGGGAGTCTGTGCCTGTCGTGATGTTGTTGACTGAATACAGTTGCAGATCGGCTCCGCTCCCCACTACGGCCTCAATCGCCTTGAACGAAGCATCGACCGGGCCGCTGCCATCGGCCTCGGCGCGCAATTCATCACCGTTGTCGGCAATGACCACCTGAGCATGTGGAATTTCACCGGTTTCGGAACACACCTTGAGCGAGGTCAGGCGGAAACGGTCACATGACTCGAAGGTAGCGTCGTCCGACACCAGCGCATGCAGGTCTTCGTCGAAAATTTCGTGTTTCTTGTCGGCCAGATCCTTGAAGCGCGCAAAGGCCGCATTCCAGTCTTCTTCGGTGGATAACTCGATGCCCAGTTCCTTGAGGCGGGTCTTGAAGGCGTTGCGACCGGAATGCTTGCCCAGCACCATCTTGTTGGCCGTCCAGCCCACATCTTCGGCGCGCATGATTTCGTAGGTTTCACGGTGCTTGAGTACGCCATCCTGATGGATACCCGATTCGTGCGCGAAGGCGTTGGCACCGACGATGGCCTTGTTGGGCTGCACGGCAAAGCCGGTGATACCCGACACCAGGCGCGAAGCGGGCACAATCTGGGTGGTGTCGATGCGCGTGTCGCAGGTGAAGATGTCTTGACGGGTGCGCACCGCCATGACCACTTCTTCCAGCGAGGCATTGCCCGCGCGTTCGCCCAGGCCGTTGATGGTGCACTCCACTTGCCGCGCACCGTTGAGTACGGCAGACAGCGAGTTGGCTACCGCCAGACCGAGGTCGTTGTGACAATGCACCGAGAACACGGCCTTGTCAGCGTTGGGAATGCGTTCGCGCAGGGTGCGAATCAGTTCACCAAACTGCCAGGGCAGGTTGTAGCCAACGGTGTCGGGAATATTGAGCGTGCGGGCCCCCGCGTCGATCACTGCTTCGAGCACACGGCAAAGAAAATCGGGCTCTGAACGTCCGGCGTCTTCGGGAGAGAATTCGACATTGTCGGTGTACTGCCGTGCCCACTTCACCGCTTTCACCGCCTGTTCGAGCACCTGGTCGGGGGACATGCGCAGCTTGCGCTCCATGTGGATGGGGCTGGTGGCGATGAAGGTGTGAATACGCCCTGAATAGGCACCTTTGAGGGCTTCACCGGCGCGGGCAATATCTTTTTCCAACGCACGCGCCAGACCACAGACGGTGCTGTCCTTGATGCTGTCGGCGACCGCCTTGACCGATTCGAAATCACCATTGCTGGCTGCGGGAAAACCGGCCTCGATCACATCCACGCGCATGCGTTCCAGCTGTTTGGCAATACGCACCTTTTCCTCCTTGGTCATGGAGGCACCGGGGCTTTGCTCGCCGTCACGCAAGGTGGTGTCAAAAATAATCAGGGAATCTTTCATGGGGTACTCCATTCATCCCCTCGTATCCGGGGCAAATGAGAAATCGGAACTCAAACAAGATCAGGAATGTGTGTCCTGACCGGGCAAAACAGGGGGGTCTTTGGGGCGAAATCGACGTTTCAGCCACATTGCATAACCTGACACACCGTATGCCAGAAACACCAGGAACAGCACGATGGGCGGGTCCAGCGACACCAGACTGAAAATCAGGGCAATCAGCACAATGACGATGAAGGGCACACTCTTTTTAAGGTTGATGTCCTTACCGCTGTAAAAACGAAAGTTGGTAATCATCGTCAGTCCGGCAAAGAAGGTGATGCCCCAAGCCAGCCAGCGTGATTCCTGGCCGGTAACATGGTTATCGACCATGACCCAGACGAAACTGGCCACCAGTGCAGCCGCCGCTGGGCTGGGCAACCCCTGGAACCAGCGTTTGTCCTGAACCGCCAGCATGGTGTTAAAGCGCGCAAGACGCAGTGCTGCCGCTGCGCAATACACGAAGGCCGCGATCCAACCGAGTTTGCCCATGCCTTGCAAGGCAAAGCTGTAGATCACCAGGGAGGGAGCCACGCCGAATGACACCATGTCAGAAAGCGAGTCGTATTCCGCACCGAAAGCACTTTGTGTATTGGTCAGGCGCGCGACCCGCCCATCCAGGCCATCGAGCACCATCGCCACGAAAATGGCAATGGCGGCCTGCTCGTAGTGTCCGTTCATCGCCTGCACGATGGCAAAAAATCCGGCAAACAGCGCACCGGTGGTAAACAGATTGGGCAACAGATAAATGCCACGGCGACGTGGCTTTTCCCCCTCGTCCAAGGAATCCGTATCGGAGTGCTGGCGTGTGATCGGGTCTTGCATGGATTAAAGCTGTGCCAGCACGTCGCTGGATGCCGAAACCTTGTCGCCAATCGAGACGCGCGGCGTGGTACCGATGGGCAAGTACACATCCACCCGCGAACCAAAACGAATAAACCCGTAACGCTGACCACGCGTATAGGTATCGCCCTGCTTGGCGTAACACAAAATGCGGCGGGCAATCAGCCCCGCCACCTGCACACTGGTCACATCTTCCCCCTTGCGGGTCTGGAACCAAACGGCATTGCGTTCGTTTTCCACCGAAGCCTTGTCGAGCGCGGCATTGAGAAAGGAGCCGGGGTGATACCAGCGTCCTTTGACTTCGCCATCGACCGGGACACGGTTGGAATGCACGTTGAACACGTTCATGAACACGCTGATCTTGAGCGCACGACGCTGCAGCCAGGGGTCATTGGTTTCTTCCACGGCGACAATGCGGCCATCGGCTGGCGACAACACCAACCCCTCGCCAGCAGGCGCGGGCCGTGCCGGGTCGCGGAAAAACTGCAGCACAAACAGGCTGATGACCCATAGCGGCAGCGCGGGCAACCAACCCCAATAAAAGGTTGCCAGCCCCGAAAACAGGAGCGAGGCGGCAAGAAACGGCCAGCCTTCGCGGGCAATAAAAGGGTGAGGCCACGGGGCCTTGTCAGGAGGAGCAACGCCTATGCACATAAATTCACAGCCAATCAAAACTGCGGGGTGTGAATCGCACGTATCCCGTGCAACGCACACCCCGCATACACCACCAGGGATTAGTTACGGCTCTTGTCGACCAGCTTGTTGGCCTTGATCCAGGGCATCATGTCGCGCAGTTTTTCGCCCACGACTTCGATCGGATGCTCGGCATTCAGGCGACGGCGGGCAGTCATCTCGGGGTAGTTGGTCTTGCCTTCGAGGATGAAGCGCTTGGCGTATTCACCGTTCTGGATGTTTTTCAGCGCCTGGCGCATGGCCGCACGCGACTGCTCGTTGATGACGGCAGGGCCGGTGACGTACTCGCCATACTCCGCGTTGTTGGAGATGGAGTAGTTCATGTTGGCGATGCCGCCTTCGTAGATCAGGTCGACGATGAGTTTGAGCTCATGCAGACACTCGAAGTAGGCCATCTCGGGCGCGTAACCGGCTTCGGTCAGGGTTTCGAAGCCCATTTTCACCAGTTCCACGGCCCCACCGCACAGCACGGCCTGCTCGCCGAATAGGTCGGTTTCGGTCTCTTCACGGAAGTTGGTTTCGATGACACCGGCGCGTGCGCCGCCATTGGCTGCGGCATAGGCCAGGGCGATGTCCTTGGCTTTGCCGGATTTGTCCTGATACACGGCGATCAGGGAGGGTACGCCACCACCTTGCAGGTAAGTGGAACGCACGGTATGGCCGGGGCCTTTGGGGGCAATCATGATCACATCCAGATCGGCGCGCGGCACGATCTGGTTGTAGTGGATGTTGAAACCGTGGGCGAAGCACAGCGTTGCGCCGTCCTTGATGTTGGGCTCGATATCGCCGTAGTACACGCTGGGCTGCTGCTCATCGGGCACCAAGATCATGACCACATCGGCATCTTTCACTGCCACACCGACTTCCTTGACGGTCAGACCGGCAGCCTTGGCCTTCTCCCACGATGCGCCGCCTTTACGCAGCCCCACCGTGACCTTCACGCCGGAATCCTTTAGGTTGTTCGCATGGGCGTGCCCTTGGGAACCGTAGCCAACGATGGCCACTTTCTTTTTCTTGATCAGCGACAGATCACAGTCTTTTTCGTAATAAACCTTCATGCGACACCCTTTCTGGCAAAAAATCAGACTTTCATGATGCGGTCGCCCCGGCCTATGCCTGAAGCGCCGGTACGGACGGTTTCCAATATTGCGGCAGGATCAACAGCTTCGAGAAAAGCATCCAGCTTTGAGCCTGGCCCGGTCAATTCGATGGTGTAGGTCTTATCAGCCACGTCGATGACCCGGCCACGAAAGATATCCGCCATACGTTTCATTTCTTCCCGCGACTCGACCGTATGCGTGCGCATTTTCACCAGCATCAGTTCGCGTTCGATATGACTGCCGTCGGTGAGATCCTGCACCTTGACCACATCCACCAGTTTGTTGAGCTGCTTGGTGATTTGTTCGATGACGTCGTCGGAACCCCGCGTGACGATGGTCATACGCGATAGGGAGGCGTCTTCGGTGGGTGCCACGGTGAGCGATTCGATGTTGTAGCCACGTGCGGAAAACAGGCCGGAAACGCGCGAGAGCGCGCCCGCTTCGTTTTCCATGAGAAGGGAGATGATGTGACGCATGACGGAGTTACACCAGAATCATTTCGGAAAGCCCCTTGCCGGCGGGAATCATGGGGTAGACGTTCTCGCGCGGGTCGGTGAGGAAGTTGATGAAAACAAAGCGATCCTTGTACTTGCCAAAAGCATCGCGCAGAGCCTGTTCCACATCCTCGGGGTTGTCGATGGTCATACCGACATGCCCGTAGGCCTCGGCCAGTTTCACGAAATCGGGCAGCGAGGTCATGTACGACTCGGCATAACGCTCTTCGTAAAAGAACTCCTGCCACTGCCGCACCATGCCCAGATAGCCATTGTTGAGCAGAATGACCTTGATCGGCAGTTTGTGCTCCTTGCAGGTCGACAGTTCCTGGATGTTCATCTGGATACTGCCTTCACCGGTCACACAAGCCACCGTGGCGTCAGGATGCGCAAACTGCACGCCCATGGCGGCAGGCAGGCCAAACCCCATGGTGCCCAGGCCACCAGAGTTAATCCAGCGGCGTGGCTGCTTGAACTTGTAGTACTGCGCCGCCCACATCTGGTGCTGGCCCACGTCGGAGGTAATGAAGGCCTCTCCTCCGGTAATTTCATACAACTTTTCAATGACGTACTGCGGCTTGATCACCGACTGTCCGCGGTCGTACTTCATGCAATCCTGCGCCCGCCACAGTTCGATCTGCGCCCACCAAGCCTGCAGCGCCTGCACATCGGGTTTGGCCGTACCCGACTTGACCAGCTTGAGAACGTCGTCCAGCACCGAGCCGACATCGCCGACAATGGGCACGTCGACCTTGACGCGCTTGGAGATCGAAGAGGGGTCGACGTCAATATGAATGATGCGGTGGTGTTCGCTGGCGAAATGTTTGGGGTTGCCGATGACCCGGTCATCAAAACGTGCGCCCACGGCCAGCAGTACGTCGCAATGCTGCATGGCCATGTTGGATTCATAGGTACCGTGCATGCCCAGCATGCCCAGAAACAGCGGGTCGGGCGAAGGAAAGCCGCCCAACCCCATCAGGGTGTTGGTAACGGGGAAACCCAGCACACGGGCCAGTTCAGTCAATTGCGCGGCGGCATTGCCCAGCACCAGACCGCCGCCGGTATAAATCATGGGGCGCTTGGCCTCGAGCAGCATCTGCGCTGCTTTCTTGATCTGCCCGGTATGCCCCTTCAGGGTCGGGTTGTAGGAGCGCATGGAAACCGACTGCGGGTAGTGATACACGCACTTGTGCTGCGTCACATCCTTGGGAATATCCACCACCACCGGGCCGGGGCGACCGGTGGCAGCAATGTAGAACGCTTTCTTGATGGTCTCGGCCAGCAGGTTGACATCCTTGACCAGGAAATTGTGTTTCACACACGGGCGGGTAATGCCCACGGTGTCCACTTCCTGAAAAGCATCCATGCCAATGGCCGCCGTGGGCACCTGCCCGGTGAGCACCACCATGGGAATTGAATCCATGTAGGCGGTGGCAATACCGGTCACAGCGTTGGTTGCACCGGGGCCGGAAGTGACAATGGCCACCCCCACCTGCCCGGTAGAACGCGCATAGGCATCGGCGGCATGCAATGCCGCCTGTTCATGACGCACGAGCACATGCAGGAAGGCATCCTGCTTATAGATCTCGTCGTAAATATTGAGCACCGCCCCACCGGGGTATCCGAAAACGTGCTTCACGCCTTCGTCGCGCAAACAGCGGACAACGATCTCCGCCCCGGTCAACTCCGTGTCGGCCATAGCAAAAACTTCTATAGATTTGATGAATTTTTCAACACTATCGGTTGCCCTTGGGCAGGTCAAGCAAAGCTTATCCACAGCCAGAGAGCAAAAAGGGGCTTGGCATTGCCAAACCCCTGCACACCCCGTTTGGGGCCCGCGACTCTATATTTCATTCACGCGCTTGGCAAGGCATCGCTCGGTACTCACTCGTCGTCATCGTCTTCATCGCGCTGCCGACGCGGCACCGTCGCCGGGTCGGCCATGATCGGCCGGTAGATCTCCACCCGGTCTCCGGCTTGCAAAGGCGAATCCAGACGGGCTTGCTTGCCGAAGATGCCGACCTTTTGCTCAGTCAGGTCGATGCCAGGAAACTGGCGCAGGATGCCCGATTGAATGATGGCCTGTTCCAGCGTGGCATCCTCGGGCACCTCGATACGCAGCCAGACTTGCTGCGCAGGTTCTGAATAGGCAATGGCAACCTGCATGACACCTCTCCTAGGCAGTAACCGGCAAAAGGGGGGCTGCGCGGGCGGTCAGGCGTTGATCAAGCAGACGTTTGCCCGCCAGCAGAAAGCCCACTGCAAGAAATCCTCCGGGTGGCAAGATCATCAACAAGAAACCTTTGTACTGAGCGATCAGCGTGGTTTCGAGAAAAGCGAACGACTCACCCAGCAGCAAATGCGCCTGGGCAAACAACGTGCCGCTACCCAGCACCTCGCGCACCCCACCGATCAGCACCAGCGCAAACGTAAATCCCAGCCCCATCATCAAACCATCCAGCGCTGCCGGTAGTACCGGATTCTTCGATGCAAAGGATTCCGCCCGCCCGAGAATGGCGCAGTTCACCACGATCAGCGCAATGAACAACCCCAGCACCTTGTAAAGGTCATGCACCCAAGCATTGAGGCTCATATCCACCAGCGTCACCAGCGTAGCGATGAACACCACATACACGGGAATACGCACCTCGGCGCTGATGAAACGACGCAGGGCGGAAATCAGCATGTTGGAAACCACCAGCACCGCCGTGGTCGCCAGTCCCATGCCCAGACCATTGGTGGCGCTACCGGTCACGGCCAGGGTGGGGCACAAAGCCAGCATCTGTGCGAACACCACGTTGTTGTCCCACAAACCTTCACGGCTGATACGCAGATAGCTTGCATGCACGTCGCTCATGACCGTTCTCCTGTCTCATCCAGCAGGCGCGATTTTTCCCGCATAAAGAATTCCAGCCCGCCCTTCACCGCCCTGACCACCCCGCGAGGCGTGATGGTCGCCCCGGCAAATTGATCAAACACCCCGCCATCTTTTTTCACAGCCCATTTATCCGCTGCGGGGTCACCCAGAAACCGGCCAACAAAAGCATGAATCCAGCTGGATTTCTCTGGCTCGATCTTGTCGCCCAGGCCAGGGGTTTCAGCATGCTTGATCACCCGCACACCCAACACCTGGCCCGTGCGATCCACCCCCATGAGACAGAGGATGCGCCCCGCATAGCCATACCCCGTCACCTGAAAAACCACCGCCTCCACACGCCCGCCCCGACGCGCGCGGTACACCTTCACCATGCCATCCGTCCCGGGCAACTCCAGGGTGTCTTTGAGCAAATCATTCTCAAACCGGCCCGGCAGCACCTGTGCCAAAGACTGTTGCAAATCGCGCGCCTCGGCAGCCGCGATATCCGGCCCCGTCGCACGGGCTGCCAAGGCCAGCGCCATCGTCGTCACCAGCGCCGCAACAGCCAGCAACGCACCCTGATAGCCCAGTGTGTTCCGCAAGACATCGAGATTCATTGCCCCCCCTCCCGCACCGCATTCAAGGGTGCCCCCTTGCGATTCCGCCCGTAGACACGCGGCCTGAAATAACGGTCGATCACCGGCGTAGCGGCATTCATCAACATCACGGCAAATGCCACGCCCTCCGGGTAGCCGCCCCAGGTACGAATCAGCCAAGTCAGCACACCACAGGCAAACCCGAATACGAGCTGGCCGCTGCGGGCATTCGGGCTGGTCACCGGGTCGGTGGCGATGAAAAACGCCCCCAGCATCACCCCACCGGAAAGCAGGTGGTACGTCACATCGGCAAAACGCTCCGGCGCGAGTGCATGTGCCAACAGCGCGGGCAGCGCCACCCCGGTGAGCATGGCCAGCGGAATGGCCCAGGTGATGACCTGCCGCCAGATCAGCACCAGCCCGCCTGCCAGCAACAACAACGCTGAGGTCTCACCCAGGCTGCCTGTGCGCAGCCCCCAGGCCATGTCGGCGGGATGAAAATGTCCGGCCAAGAGGGGCTCAAGCGAAAAACCGCGCCCCAGATCGGTCTTGATTTGTCCCAGCAGCGATGCGCTCGCCATGCCATCGGGCAAGGGGACGCCTGCAAACGTAATCGCCAAACCCGAGACAAAACCAGGAGCCGCCACAGAAGTCAGCGGCACCGGTGCCAGCCAAGTGGTCATTTCCAGCGGAAAAGAAATCAGCAGCATCACCCGTGCCGCCATGGCCGGGTTGAACAGGTTTTGCCCCAGGCCGCCGAACACCTGCTTGGCCACCACGATGGCGAACACGCTGCCCAACGCTGCCAGCCACCACGGTGCCCAGGGCGGCAAGGACAAGGCCAGCAACCAGGCCGTGAGCAAGGCCGAACCATCGAACAGCGTCACCCCAACGGGCCGCGCCATGAGTTTGAGCGTAACCGCCTCGGCCAGTGCTGCCGTCAGCAAGGCCACGGCCCAGAGATTGACGGCAGGCCAGCCATACAACCAGAACCCCAGCAAAGTCGCCGGGGTCAGCGCCAGCATGACTGTCACCATCACCTGCGACACGCTGCCGGGCGCATGTGCATGGGGGGAATGCCGTATCTCGCTCATGACATCACCTGTGTATTTTCTGCGGCGGCCTTCGCCGCTGCCTGCTTCGCCGCTTCCATGGCGGCCCGTTTTTCCGCACGCAGGCGCGCCGCTTCTTCGCGTTCGCGGGCAATACGTTCGAGGCGTGCCGTGCGGGCATCTGCCAGCTTTTTTGTGGATTCGTTTCTGAGCTTCTGGCGTTCACGCGCGGCCAGATCGCCTTTGGCGTGGTTGAACCAATGCACCAAAGGAATATGCGCAGGACACACATACGAACAGCAGCCGCAGGCGATGCAGTCTTTGAGCCCCCAATCGAGCGCCGCCACCGGGTCACCTGCACGAATCCGCGCGGCCATTTCCAGCGGCACCAAGCCC
>Ga0208371_1000163_pt1 | contig 21583 bp, 21 predicted proteins | sample SubbioCR12Aug_1A_FD_184827 | JGI IMG/M metagenome (GOLD analysis project Ga0208371, IMG submission 184827) | Serpentinite rock and fluid subsurface biosphere microbial communities from McLaughlin Reserve, California, USA - CR12Aug_1A (SPAdes) | ecosystem: Environmental > Terrestrial > Deep... | reverse complement strand
GTTTTCTACGGTGGTAAACCCTGCTACAATCTGCGGCATAGCGTCGTCTCTCTGTGTTAGTGGATTTGTTGGGGAACAAAGCCATTTTAACCCAGCTTGCGACGCTATACTATTAATGGAGGGAGTTCCGGGGACAGGAGTTCCGGGGACAGTATATTTAATTGCGGAGGGAGTTCCGGCGGTGAGTTCCAGGGACAGTATATTTAATTGACAGCGGATTCGTATCTGCTAACATTCTCTCATGGCACGCATCGCACGAGTAATAGCCCCTGGACTTCCGCACCACGTCACGCAACGCGGCAACCGTCGCCAACAGACCTTTTTTAATGACGATGATTATCAGGCCTATCTGGAGTTGATGGCCGAATGGTGCGGCAAATATCAGGTTCAGATCTGGGCTTATTGCCTGATGCCGAACCATGTTCATCTCATTGCCGTTCCTGAAACGGAAGAAGGGCTGGCGCGAGCGATTGGCGAATCTCACCGCCGATACACCAGACGGATCAATTTCCGGGAGAAATGGCGTGGGCATCTCTGGCAGGAACGATTCGCATCGTTTCCCATGGACGAAAGATATTTGCTCGCCGCTGCCCGCTATGTGGAAATGAATCCCGTTGCTGCCGGCATGGTCGCCCTTCCCGGAGAGTATCGCTGGAGCAGTGCCTCTGCCCATCTTGCCGGAAACGATGACCAGCTCGTAAAGGTCAAGCCGCTGTTGGACATTGTAAGTGACTGGCAGGGATTTCTGGTTCTGACGGATGAAGATGAGCTGGCCTTGCTGAAGAAGCACGAGCGTAGCGGTCGTCCGCTTGGGGAAGTATCGTTTGTCGAGCGCTTGGAGGGAGAACTGGAGCGCCTGCTCCGGCCGGCGAAGAGGGGGGAAGGGCAAAGTAGTTTAATATACTGTCACCGGAATCCCCAATATACTGTCACCGGAATCCCCAGTCACAAAGTAGTTTAATATACTGTCACCGGAATCCCCTGTCACCGGAATCCCCCCGGAATCCCCTGCAATCGGCGCCAGACGGGCGCGGATAATGCCCGCGCCGCTGCGCCTCACTAAAATTAGGCTTTTCGTGAATGCACCATGAGCGAACCGAGACTTACATTCGCAACGCAATCAGAGTGGGAAGCCTGGCTTGAAGGCAATAGCAGCACTTCGCCCGGCGTATGGCTTCGCTTGGCAAAGAAGTCTGCAGAGCAACCAACGGTCACTTATGCACAAGCGCTAGAGGCCGCTCTTTGCCATGGTTGGATTGATGGCCAAAAGCAATCGGAAGACCAGCACTATTGGCTTCAGCGCTTTACACCGAGAACTGCCAAGAGCATTTGGTCAAAGATCAACAAGGAAAAGGCGGAGGCACTCATCTCAGCTGGAAGAATGCGGCCAGCAGGTCTGGTTGCAATAGAACGGGCAAAGCTAGACGGAAGGTGGCAAGCTGCATACTCGTCAGCAAGCGCTTCGACCATTCCTGACGACTTGCAGCAAGCCCTTGATGCAAACCCAAAAGCCAAAACGTTTTTTGCAACGCTCAATAGCCAAAACAGGTACGCAATCTTGTTCCGTATTCAAAACGTCAAGAAAACCGAGACACGTGCAAAGAAAATCGCTCAATTCATTGAAATGCTGGGCAATGGCGAAAAACTCTATCCATAACGCGTGCGGTCTAGCAGCATGCAAACAAGTACAGCACGATGAGTAAATCAAAGAATCGCCGAGTTCCGGGGACAACTTGCGCGGGTCAACAGCCTTTCTGCTGAGATTCGACCCGCGCCCGACGTATTCGATAATCCCGAAAAAATCCGCTGACCCAACAGAACCTGTTGACAATTATCCAAAAGTTATGCTACACAAACTTGCTTTTCTGCAGCAAACTGGGTTGACATGAACAGTGATAAACGGGATCTTTTCCGCGCACTCGGCATGGTCTCCAGCATGGGGATCTCGGTCGTAGTCGCGATCGCCATCGGCGTCTGGGTCGGGCTTTCCCTGGACAAATGGCTCGGCACGGAGCCCTGGTTCTTTTACATCTTTCTCTTTTTCGGGATCGCTGCCGGTTTCCGCAACATTTACATCATAACCAGCAGGGAGATTCACAGAAATGGGAACGGCACGGATAACTGACGATAACCTCATCACCGTGCTTACGACCGGATGCGCCTGCCTCGTGGCGATCATGTCCATCATCGGGTGGCTGACGGTTTCGGGGAGATTCGCCGCAGGTATCGCCATAGGCGGCTGCCTGGCGCTCCTGAACTTCTTCTGGCTTCGCGTCGCGCTCCAGAAAATACTGCAGATGCCCGCCGGTCAGGCGACGCGGTCGGCAAACATCCGCTACATCCTTCGCCTTTCGGCGCTCGGATTCATCCTCTGGGTGCTGATAACCAAGGCACACATAAGCATCCCCGGCCTGCTGGTCGGACTCTCGGTGCTGGTGATCGGCATCGTGCTCTTGACATTATACAGACTGCTCCATCTGGGAGGTTAATGACTCATGGTACACCCGTTACTGTTTCTCCAGTTCTTCCGCGAGCTTCTTGCCCCGCTCCACATCGCGGCAAGCTCGGCTGACGCCATCGCCTATACCTGGCTGATCATGATACTCCTGCTGATAGTGTCGAAGCTCGCCACCAGCAGCCTGAAGAGCGTCCCGACCGGACTGCAGAACTTCATGGAAGTGGTAGTGGGCGGCATCGAGAACATGCTGGTCGAGACCATGGGAGAGCACGGCAAGCCGTTCTTTCCGCTGGTGGCAACCCTGGCGATCTTCATCCTGGTCTCGAACCTCATCGGCCTGGTCCCCGGTTTCTTCCCGCCGACCGCGAACATCAACACCACCGCGGCATGTGCGGTCATCGTCTTCCTCATGACCCATATCGTCGGGATCAAGCACCATGGCATAGGCTATGTTAAGCATTTCATGGGCCCCATCATCTGGCTCGCGCCGATGATGTTCTTCATCGAGGTAATCGGACACCTGTCACGCGTGGTTTCCCTTACCCTCCGTCTCTTCGGCAACATGAACGGCCACGAACTGGTCCTGATGATCTTCTTCGGCCTTGCCCCGTTCCTGGTGCCGATGCCGATGATGCTGATGGGCGTGCTGGTCTCCTTCATCCAGGCGTTCGTCTTCATGCTGCTGGCAATGATCTATATCCAGGGTTCCCTTGAGCACGCCCACTAATTTATCAATCCTATACTGTTTAGGATAATAACAACCCAACGAGGAGGTAGTACAATGAGCTTTTTCACCATGTGCGTTCTGGCCGCCGGCATCGGTATGGCACTCGGAACAGTAGGAACCGGCATCGGCCAGGGCATGGCCGTCAGCCGCGCAGTAGAAGGCGTTTCCCGCAACCCCGGCGCTTCCGGCAAGATCCTCACCACCATGATGATCGGTCTCGCCATGATCGAGTCCCTCGCCATCTACGCCCTGGTTGTCTGTCTGATCATCCTCTACGCAAACCCCTACAAGGAGATCGCAACCAAACTGGCAGAGGCCGCAGCCGCTGTTGTGAAGTAATTCCTCACTTCAGAGACAAAAAGGGTGTGCCGTCGACTGGCACACCCTTTTTTTGTCCCGGTTATGCGCGCTTCCTAGCCAAGCCCCCGCAGATACTCCACCAGCAGCCGCACGCCGACGCCGGTTGCCCCCTTGGGCAGATAATGGCGCCCCTTTTCCTCCCAGGCCGTGCCGGCAATATCAAGATGCGCCCACTTGGCCTTTCCCACGAACTGCTTGAGAAACCAGGCCGCAGTGATGGTGCCGGCATGGGGTCCGCCGGCGTTTTTCATGTCGGCGACGTCGCTTTTCATGGCCTCGCCATACTCTTCCCAGAGCGGGAGTTCCCACAGACGTTCGCCGGTGCGCTCTCCGGCCTTCTTCAGCGCCCGTTTCAGCCCCTCATCCGTCCCCATGAGACCGGTCGCCTGCGTGCCCAGGGCAACCAGGCAGGCGCCGGTAAGCGTCGCCAGGTCGATGATGGCGGCAGGCCTGAACGTGCTGGCATAGTGGAGGGCATCGCACAGGATCATCCTCCCCTCGGCATCGGTATTGTTGATCTCTATGGTCTTGCCGGCCATGGTCTTGACGATGTCCCCCGGCTTGTAGGCCCGACCGTCGGGCATGTTTTCGGCAGCCGGCACCAGACCGACCACATTGACCGGCAGCGACAGGGCGGCAACAGCCTGCAGGGTGGCAATCACTGCCGCAGCCCCGGCCATGTCGTCCTTCATCCGCTCCATACCTTCGCGCGGCTTCAACGATATCCCGCCGGAATCGAAGGTGACCCCTTTCCCGACCAACGCCACCGGCCTCATGCTTTCCGGACCGCCCCGATACTCCAGAATAATGAACCGGGGCGACTGCACCGAACCTGCCCCGACAGCCAGCAGCCCCCCCATCCCCTCCCGTTCGATCCCTTCCCGGTCGAGAACCGTGCAGCGTATCCCGTAGCGCGCAGCCATGGTCGATGCCTGTTCAGCAAGAAACGCAGGGGTTGCCACATTGCCCGGATGCCCCACCATGTCCCGCGCATGGCAGGCAGCAGCACAGACCGCCTCCACCTCCCGGCAGGCACGCTCTGCCTGCTTTACCTCACTCTTCTTTGCCACGACAAGGGTGAGCTCTTCCGGATCGACCTGTTCCTTTGGCCCGGTCCGGTACTGCAGGAACGCATACCCTCCCAGCAGGCTCCCCTCCACAACCTCCTGGATGGCCATGTCGGCAGATTCAGCCGCACAATGCAGCAGCGTGACCGACGATGCCACGCCAGCCCCCCGCAGTGCCTGAGCTACAGCACCCGCTGCCTGCCTGATCCGCTCGCCGTCAAGCTCCCTGCGCTTGCCGAGACCGACCAAGACGATGCGCTGCGCGGAGAGACGCCCCAATGTGTGCAGCAGCTTGACCTTCAGACGCTTCCCCGTAAACTCCTTCTGCCGGTACAGCGTCGATATGACCCCAGCCAGAGACTTGTCCAGGCGGGACAAGAGCTGCCCCTCGGGACCATCCTCAAAACACCCCACGACCAGGGCCGGCGTCGATATTGTTAACGGATCGGCAACGACTATCTTCACATGCATGTTCTTCCTCCGGATTATGGACTATTCAGGATTGTATCCGGAATCGCCGGATCTGCAAGTGGGGGGCGCCTTGACATTCATTAAGCGGTATGAAATAGTGCCGGAATGCAGATCATTGCCGACCTCCATACCCACACCATCGCTTCGGGACACGCCTACTCCACGGTCAACGAGCTGGCCGCAGCAGCCGCAGACAAGGGGTTGCAGGCACTGGCCATTACCGATCACGGCCCCGCACTCCCCGGAGGCCCGCACCTCTACCATTTCGGGGCAATGCGCTTTATCCCCCGCGAAATCAATGGGGTCCGCATCCTTTTGGGATGCGAGGCAAATATCCTGAACCCGGACGGCGAGATCGACCTCCCCGACCACTACCTCCACCGTCTCGACTTCGTCATGGCGGGCTTCCACGAGGACTGCGGATTCGACAACCAGGGGATGCTTCGTAACACGCAGGCCCTTAAAAACGCCATGGAGAGCAGACGGCTCCACGCCGTTTCCCATCCGGGAAACCCACTCTTCCCGGTCGACTATGAAGAGATCGTACTGACCGCCGTACGGACCGGCACGGCACTGGAGATCAACAACTCGTCATTCGGCATGAGCCGGTGCGGCAGCCGGCCCAACTGCGAAAACCTGGCCCGGCTCATTGCCCGCCACGGGGCGCTGGTTGCGGTGGGAAGCGATGCACACATCGCCCAGAACGTGGGGATCTTCGACCAGGCATTGGCAGTCATTGCAGAAGCAGGGATCAGCGAAGCGCAGGTCGTCAACAGCTCCCCCGAACGGCTCGATGCATTTCTCAGCAGCAGGGGATAAAAACAGAAAAGCCGCCAGTTGGCGGCTCTTCACGGATTATGGTCGTACCGGGAAAACTATTCCGCAGCCTTGATCCCCACGTAAAGGACCGTATCCCCCCGGCGCAGCAGAAGCCGCACGGCTCCCCCCTTGGCGACCCCTGAAATCGCCTTTTCATACTCCTTCACCGCAGTCACCTTATGCCCGTTCACCTCCAGGATGAGGTCCCCCCGCATGACCCCGGCATCGTCGGCAGCACCGCCAGGCTTCACATCTACGACAACGACCCCCCTGGTTTCCTTGATCCTGAGGTTCGCTGCCATCTCCTTGCTGAGCTCGTGGACTCTCAAGCCGAGCCTGTCTTCCGAGCCATCACCGGCAGGTGTGGTCTCGCCATCATCCGAACGCTGCTCCAGGGTGACTTCAAGCGACTCCTCTTTCCCGTTGCGGAGGATCTTGACCTGCACCTTTTTGCCCGGCGCAGTCACCGCCACAATACGGGACAATTCACCGGCATCATGCACGGGCTTGCCGTCGAAGGTCAGGATGATGTCGCCCCCCTTCACACCGGCCTTCTCCGCCGGCGTATCCTTGACGACCTCGGAGACGAGGGCGCCTTTCTCTCCCTCAAGGCCAAATGATTTTGCCAGTTCCGGAGTCACCGACTGCGACTGGACCCCGAGCCAGCCGCGGGTTACCTTGCCTTTGTCCCGCAGCTGCGGAATGATCGACTTGGCCATGTTGATGGGAATGGCAAAACCGATCCCCTGACCTCCGGCCACAATGGCGGTATTGATGCCGATGACCTTACCTTCAGCATTGAAAAGAGGTCCGCCCGAGTTACCGGGATTGATAGAGGCATCAGTCTGGATGAAATCGTCATAGGGACCGCTGCCGATAACCCTCCCCTTGGCGCTGACAATCCCGGCGGTTACCGTTTCGGAAAGTCCGAAGGGATTGCCGATGGCCAGGACCCATTCACCGATCTCGATACTGTCGCTATTTCCCAACTCGCAGGCGGGCAGCTCCGCCTTGGCAGTTATCTTGATCAGAGCCAGGTCGAGTTTCTGATCCCGCCCCTTGATTTCTGCCTTGAATTCCTTGCCGTTGTTCAGCTTCACCTTGACCTCATCCGCCCCATCAACCACATGATTGTTGGTCAGGATGTACCCGTCCTTACTGATGATGAATCCCGAGCCGAGACTCCGCTGCTTCTGGCTCCGCTGGGGCTGCTCCTCGAAGAAACGGTCGAAGAAATCATCGAAGGGGCTCTGGGTGGGAGGACGGTTGAAGCGTCTCTGGGGGGTGATTACCTTGGACGTGCTGATGTTTACCACTGAAGGGGTCAGTTTCTTGGAAAGCTGGGCGAAATCTGGGCTGATCGCCTTAGCTGCCGCAGGGGCTGCCGGCAGGAAGACGGCCAGGAGGGGGGAGAGAAGAAGACTGACGTAGAGAACGAAACGTCGCGACATACAAACCTCCAAGAATTTGGTATGTGCGATACTCTAATAATTGGGACGGCAGTTGTCAACTGGTCATGGAACGGATAGGCTGTGGGACGGGGATTGTGGGGAGAGTCACGACAAAAGTGCTCCCGGTTGCAGGGGAGCTGGCCACTTCAATCCAGCCGCTGTGTGCCTCGGTGAGGGTTTTTACCAGGGAGAGACCGAGACCGCTGCCACCGTCGCTCCTGTTGCGCGCCTTGTCGACACGGTAGAACCGCTCAAAAATGTGTGGCAGATCGTCCGGTGGGATCCCCGGCCCCTTGTCGATGACAGCCACGCTGACACTACCATCTTTCGGGGTCAACTCGACCCTGACGTTGGTATCGGCAGGGGTGAATTTCAAGGCATTGTCCAAAAGGTTCATGAAAATCTGGCGAAGCCGGCGCTGGTCTCCTTGCACCCAGGTCTGGCCCGAGGGGACAAAGTCGACCTTTTTGCCCTGCTCATGGAGTTGTGCCTGCTGGTTGAGTTCGTGGACAAGCCCGTCAAGGAACTCACAGAGGTCAAGCTCCTGCATCTCCAGATGCAATCCTCCTTCTTCGGCCCTTGAGAGTTCGAGGAGAGACTCCACTATGCCGGACATCCACTTGACCTCATCCAGGGTACTCTGGATGATTTCACGAAACTCCTCCGGCTCCTTTGCCCACTTGAGCCCGACTTCGGCCTCGCCGCGGATGATGGTGAGCGGGGTCCGCAGCTCATGGGAGATATCGGTGAAAAACCTCCTGGTCCTGTTAAAGGAGGCCTCAAGACGTTCGAGCGTCGAGTTGAAGGTCTCGGCCAGCCGCCCGATCTCATCGTTGGGATTGAGCACGACCAGGCGCTGGCTCAGATTCTCCGCGGTTATCCGTTGCGCACTCTTGGTAATGAGATCGACCGGCTTGAGTGCCTGTCCCGCCAGGAACCAGCCTCCACCGCAGAGAAACAGTATGCCGAGGGGGATCGAAATACCGAAAACGATCAGCAGCTTGTGCAGGGTTTCGACCTTCTCGTCGAGCGACGTCCCCACCTGGATGATGGTGACCAGCTTCTGATCGGCAAAGACCGGCATGGTGATGACCCGCATCGGCGGCAGGCCTACAATTGTCTCTGTCTCGTGGATGATCTTGCCGTTGGAAACCTTCTGGAAGGTGGGGAGGGAAAGCGGAAGCCGCATCTGGTTGAGGTTCCTCGAAGCAGCCGTCACCGTTCCATGCCCATCGAAAAGCTGTACAAACTTTCCTTCAATCTTCGGGCCGAAAAAATCTTCCAGGACCTGATCGAAAACGGAGGGAGCCGCCATGCGGAACGGCTCCATGGTTGGACTGGCAAGTGCCTCGGCCAGGCTCTGGATCTCCCGATCGGACTCTTTGTAAATGTCAGCCCTGATCGTAAGGTAAACGAAACTGCTGAACAGCAGCATCACCACCGCAAGGGTCAACGTATACCAGAGCGTCAGGGAAAAGCGGATCGACGAGGGAAACCGCACCTCAATCTTCCTCTTTCAGGATGTAACCTACCCCCCTTACCGTATGGATAAGCTTCTTGTCGGCATCACGGTCGATCTTCTTGCGCAGGTAATTGACATAGACGTCGATGATGTTGGTAAAGCTGTCAAAGGTGTAATCCCAGACATGGTCGGCGATCATGGTTCTGGTGAGAACCTGGTTGGGATTGCGCATGAAATATTCGAGCAGCGCATACTCCTTGGCAGTGAGATCGATCTCTTTCTCGCCACGCCAGACCTTGTGGGTCACCGGGTCGATCCGGAGGTCGGCAAAGCGGAGTTCTGCACCGCGGTCCATTTCGCTGCGGCGGAGCAGTGCCCTGACCCTGGCAAGCAGTTCGGCAAAGGCAAACGGCTTGGTCAGGTAATCATCGGATCCTGAGTCGAGCCCGGCAACGATATCCTCAACCGTGTCCTTTGCCGTGAGCATCAGAACCGGCGTTGTCCTCTTATTGGCGCGAAGCTCCCTGAGGACGCTGAGACCATCCTGCTTGGGAAGCATCCAGTCGAGGATAAGGGCGTCATACTGGCCAGCAATGGCGAGCTTGAGGCCTTCATCGCCGTCGTATGCCGTATCCACTTCGTATTTCTCTTCTTCAAGTCCACGCTTGATAAAGCTCGACACCTTTTTTTCGTCTTCAACTACAAGAATTTTCATGTCAGCACCCCTTCCATTAGATACTCAAAATAACTGCATCCTGTCGACGACAGGGAGGTGGATCAGACCGCAAGCCCGTTGTTCAGTTTGCGCAAAATCTCTGCGGCAGACTCCTCAACCGACTTGTTGGTCACATCGATCACCTGCCACTGGGGATTCCGCCGGAAAATCCTGCGGCACCACTCCAGTTCTTCCTCTATCTCCTCGAAATCGGCATAGCTTGCCCGCGGGTTCTGCCGCAGATTACGCAGACGGGCCGAGCGCAGCTCCACCAGCCGTTTGCCGTCGATCAACAGACCGACGACCCGTTTCTGATCGATCTCGAACAGTTCCGGCGGCGGATCGATCCCCTTGACCAGGGGAACATTGGCTATTTTATAGCCCTTATGGGCCAGGTAGATCGACAGCGGGGTCTTGGAGGTACGGGAAACACCCACCAGGACCATGTCGGCACGGTAAAGATGCCGCAGTTCCTGGCCATCGTCCTGCTTGACGGTGAAATTCACTGCCTCCACCCGCTTGAAGTACTCCGTGTCGACCTGATGCAAAAGTCCCGGCTCCTCGCGGGGGGCAAGGCCGAGCAGATCGGAAAGCTTGTAAAGCAGCGGGCTGATCAGGTCAATGGCATCGAGCCCATGGTCCTCCACCGCATTCCGCAGGTACTGGGCCAGATGGGGATTGACCAGCGTGTAGATAATCAGGCCCGGTTGATGTATCGGAACGTTCAGCGCCTCATCGATATCCGCCCTGGTTCTGAGACCGCTCAAACGGTGGAACTTCACCCCCACGCTCTTGAACTGGGACAGGGCCGCCCGGACCACCCGTTCCACGGTCTCACCCGTTGCATCCGACAGCAGATACAGGTGGGTGCTTGCACCTTCTTTTTCAGGATCACTTATAAGCATGTCTCATTAACAATAACATTCATTGTGCATGCGGCAACTCATTTGTCAAGATTTGTTGAACGCAGCAACGATCCGAGCTCGTAATTGCGGTTGGAGAACCAGTTCCGCAGCGGTCATGGCCATGGCTTTTGCGCCTTCCAGCACCGCCAGTTCGCCCTTGGGCGATACCGTGGCCCGCGCAAAGTCGCTGCTGTGAATGTTGATCCCTTCGCCAATGGGCACATGGGGATGAATGGTCGGCACGATCTGCGAGACATTGCCGATATCCGACGAGCCCCGGTTGCGGTCGATGGGGACCGTGTCCTCCTCAAGCCCGAGGATCCGCAGCTGTTCGGCGTACAGATCGGCAAAAGGCTCGACGATGCGAAACGGCGCCATGATCCGGGGGTCGGCATTCACCTCCAGGCGGCAGCCGGTGGCAATGGCAGCCCCTTCGGCACAGGCGACTACGCGCTCCATGGCATGGTGGACCTCTCCCAGTTCATCGGCACGGACATAAAAGCTGCAGGCGGCACGGGCCGGGATGATGTTGGGGGCGACCCCGCCGTCGGTGATGATCCCGTGAATCCGAACATCCTGCCTGCACTGCTGACGCAGGGCGTTGATGCCGTTGAAGGTCTGGATGACGCCATCGAGGGCGTTGATGCCTTCTTCGGGATAGGCAGCGGCATGAGCCGGTTTGCCGTGGAAGACGAACCTGACCCGGGCCAGCCCCAGATACCCCTTGGTCACATAACGACGTGACGAGGGATGGACCATCATGGCAAAGTCCACGCCGTCAAAGAAACCCGCCTTGATCAGTTCGATTTTGCCGATCCCCTGCTCCTCGGCCGGCGTGCCGAGCACCACGATGCGGGCGGCGTCCTCGGGGATGCTGCTGCAGAGGGCAACAGCCGCACCCATTGCTGCGGCAGCAATGATGTTGTGGCCGCAGGCATGACCCAGCTCGGGAAGTGCATCCATCTCCGCAAGGATGGCAATCGTCGGCCCAGCAGTGCCGCGACGGGCGCAAAAGGCGGTCGGCATGCCGGCAATACCGGTCTGCACGGCAAAACCTTCCCGCCCCAACAGGCCGGCGAGCAGTTGCGATGCCCGGTGCTCCTCCAGACCGATCTCCGGATGCGCGAAAAGCTCCGCGGCAATGGCGATGAATTCAGCGCGCCGCTGCTCGACAACTGCACAGATGGTATCCTTGACGCTCCCTGCTCTCACCATAACCCCAAACGCAACAATATATTTTAATGAAAAGTACACGGAGCTTCCGGCTTTGTCAAGGTTTTTCATTGTCAATACCGTTTCGTTCTGGTAGGTTAGCCCAGCCGGTGACCCCGGCGCGAGGAGGATACTCATGTCAGCAGCATGGGCCGAAGTGGCCTGCCTGGTTCCCGATGCCCTGATCGACCAAGTGACTGATTTTCTGGTGGAACTCACCGGCACCGGGGTCTGCATCGACAACCGGATGCTGGACACCTTCTCGCTGGACACGGTGGCGGAACCCGCAGTAAAAACGGTTAAGGCGTATCTGGCAACCGGCATCGACCTGGAGCGTCAACTCGCCGAAATCACCGTCTACCTCCATTCACTTGCAGCTACCCATCCCGGTTTTGTCCCGTCCCCCCCCGTCGTGACGATCATCAACCAGGAAGACTGGGCAAACAACTGGAAGGAGCACTTCCATACCAGCCGCATCGGCCGACACCTCATCATCAAGCCGTCGTGGGAGGCGTTCACTGCCGAACCGTCCGACATCGTCATCGAACTCGATCCGGGCATGGCCTTCGGCACCGGCACCCATGCAACCACCCGCCTCTGCCTGGAGGCGCTGGAGCGGATCTTCAACCGCACTGCCCCTTTTGACTCGTCTCTTCCCCAGACGCCGCCCACAGCCCTCGATGTCGGGACCGGGTCGGGAGTCCTCTCCATTGCCGCGCGCAAACTCGGGGCAGGCCGACTGGTGGCCGTCGACATCGACCCCGAAGCGGTCGAAGTGGCACGGGTCAACCTGGCCCAGAACGGAGTGGCAGGGGACCTGGAAATCTCCACGACACCGTTGTCCCAGATTACGGACTCGTTCAGTATCATCCTGGCCAACATCCTCGCCGAAGACCTGATCCGGCTCTGCCCCGACCTCTGTCCCCGGCTCGTGCCGGGAGGACTGCTGATTCTGTCGGGAATTCTGACCGAACGTGAAGAAGCGGTCACAGCCGCCTATGCCGATTTCCCCCTGACCCTGGCTGAGGTCACGCGCCAGGACGAGTGGAGTTGCCTCGTTTACCGCCGGGAGCAGTGACGTGCGACGTTTCCTGGTGAGCCCCGAGCTTCTCGCCAGCCCGTCATTCGCCATCGAAGGCGAGCTGTACCGCCATATGATCAAGGTCCTCCGCCTCAATGTCGGCGACAGGGTCAGGCTCTTTGACGGAAGCGGACAAGAGGGAACCGCCGTCATCCTGCGGATCGGTGCCCGAGACCTGACCGTAACACTGGAAAGCCCCCCGACGACACATCTCGCGCAGGCCCCTGCCATTACCCTGATCCAGGGCCTCCCCAAAGGAGAAAAGGGCGACCTGATCGTCCAGAAAGCAACAGAACTGGGCGTCAGCTCCATTGTCGTCTTTCCTGCCCAGCGTTCCGTGGTGAAGATTGCTGCAGACCAGAGAGCCCAGCGCCAGGCCCGCTGGCAGAAAATTGCCGATGAAGCTGCGCGGCAGTCCCGGCGCAGTTCGGTTCCCACGGTAGAGCTGACTGAAAGCCTCCAGGCGGTGTTCGAGAGGTCAGACGACGTGAAACTCCTGCTCTGGGAAGGTGAAGAGCAGCGGCATCTCAAGGAAACGCTGGCCGCTCCTTTGGCGCCGGCATCCATTGCCATCCTGGTCGGCCCGGAAGGCGGAATAACCGACAACGAGGCAGAACTGGCCGTCAGCCATGGCTTCACCGCTGTCTCGCTCGGTCCGCGCATCCTGCGCACCGAAACCGCGGGGCTGGCGATGCTCGCCATTCTTCAGTACCACTGGGGGGATATGGGGTAGGAACGAATAAAGCTTTGTAGTCATCTGCCGAAAAGAGAGATATCTGCCGGCAGACGCCGGACAGGATCTGCTTGCCCAGAGCCACAAGGTTCAGGCTAAAGGAGCACGGCCATGAAATGTCCCAAGTGCGGGTACAACAGCTTTGAATATCTCAACAACTGCAGGAAATGCGGCATCGACCTCGCAGGATTCAAGAATACCCTGGGGCTGCGCCCCGTTATCCTACCGCCAGCCGTCTCGGCGCAGCAGTCCACCGAGACCGTAGCCGCAGGGGAGATACCGGCCCCGGTCGCAGCGGCTGAAACGGCCAGCTCGGAGATGTTCCACTGGGAGACGCCCGTGGATACGGAAGCGACAATCCCGCAGCAACCCGAAACCTCTCCGTTTGCATTCGACCTTGACGAACCGACGCCCCCACCTGCTGCCCCGGAAGAGCCCTTTGCCTTCATCGACCAGCCGTCACCCGGCGGCCCCTCTATGCTGACGGAATCCACGCCGGAAAGCCCAGCCGCCGTAACCCTCAGCGACTTCTCATTCGAGGAACAAGAGCCGGCAGAGCCCGAACAACCGGCCGCAACGACGGCAGAGATCCCGGCCAGCGACATTGACAAAGCCTTTGGCGAATTCGTCTTTGGCGAAGAGCCGGCAGCGCCGGTTGAAGAAGCAGCTCCCGTTGCCCCACCGGTTATGGACGAGAGTACCTTCGGAGAGTTTGCTTTTGGCGAAGAGCCGGCAGCGCCGGCAGCAGAAACAGCTCCTGCGGAACCACCGGTCATCGACGAAAACCCCTTCGGGGAGTTTGCCTTTGGCGAGGAGTTGGCGCCGCAGCCAGTCGAGACAGCTCCGCCGGTGCCATCCGCTGCCGAAGAGAGCCCCTTTGGCGAATTTGCCTTTGGTGAAGAGCCTGGAGCGGCAGCTGAAGCGGTTCTTGCCGCCCAGCCCGTTATCGACGAGAATCCGTTCGGGGAGTTTGCCTTTGGCGAGGAACCGGCAGCACAGTCGGCCGAAACGGCTCCTTCAGCGCCATCTGCTGCCGACAGTCCCTTTGGCGAGTTCGCCTTTGACGAAGAACCTGCCCTGCCGACTGCTCAGCCCGCCGCACCGGATTTCAGCCTGGAATCGTTTGGCGACCTGACCGAGGAACAGTTGCAGCAGGATGCGGGGACTGCACCTGAGGAATTTGAACTGGAAAGTGTTCCGATAAGCGCCGGCGATACGCCAGCAGCAGAGGACCGGGAGAAAAGGCCTTCTCCCGGGGGTGCTCAGTTCACCAAGGACGAATTCGATGCCCTGTTCGGTGAACTTGAAGCGTTGGAAAAAAAGAAGTAGCGGGCAATCCTGCCTCAGTCACCGCTGTTAAGAAGTTCCGCCAATTCTTCCCCAAAGGCAGCGTACTGCCAATTCTTGAGACCGGATATCCTGGCCGCCCCTGTACCGGGGGCGGCCTTTTCACCCTCCACCAGCGACTCCAGCAATGCGTTATTCGCCACCAGCCCCGGCGACATGCCCAATTCGGCGGCCTTCTTCTCACGCCAGAGCTTGAGTCTCTTCAGCTGCGCTTCCTGCGTCTTGGTGCGCCGTATCCGCGCCATATGGGGATAGCCGGGAAGGCGGGAGGGATTCACCGCGGCCCCCCGTGCAACCGCTGCCAGCAATCCCTGCCCGTACCGTTCCACCAGCCGCGACGAAAGACCGCTTATCCCCTGCAGTTCAACCGCACTGGCCGGCTTGCGTTCCGCCAACTCTCTCAGCGTCTCAGCACCGAGAACCTTGAACAGCGGCACGTCGCGTCGTTGCGCCTCGACATCGCGGAACCTGAGCAGCTCCTCCAGGACAGCCAGCGTGGCTGGGCTCATCTTTGCCGCCCCCTTGAAGCGGAGAAAGAGCGGCTCGTCCCCGCGTTCGGCCATCCGGACCTGGGTCAGCAGCGCACACTCCTCCCTGACCCACTCCAATCGCCCTTTGTCGGCAAGTTCTGCCGAAAGCTGCCCATACAGCGGGATGAGCAGACTGGTGTCCTTAACGGCGTAATCGAGCATCTCCGGAGACAGGGGCCGTCTCGTCCAGTCGGCCTGCTGGTACCGTTTGTCCAGTTCGGCCCCGTACCGCTTCTTCAGTACCGCGGCCAGGCCGACTTCAGGCTCGCCCAGAAACTGGCAGGCGATCATGGTGTCGAAGAGATTGGTCATCGTGATGCCGAAATCCCGGTGCAGCGAGCGCACGTCGTAGTCGGCACCGTGGAAAACCTTGCAGACTCCCGGATCGGCAAAGATCGGCTTGAGCAGCGACAGGTCTGGGCAGGCAAGCGGGTCCACGACATACGTCTGCCCGGGGCAGGCGATCTGCAGAAGGCAGACCTGCTCCCGGTAGTGGTGCTGCGAATCCGCTTCCAGATCGCATGCCAGAAACGGTTCTCCGGTCAGGCGCGTTACCGCCCTCTCCAGGGCAGCGGTGGTCGTTATCATCTCAAAAGTCATTGGTATTCTTTCCCGGCAGATGTGGGCGTATCGAGCGGTTGTCGCACAAACGCCAAGGGCACACGGGGCGATACTGCTGCCCGTCCAGTGCGCCTTGGCGGCTCCCATGCGGTCAGTCTCTCAATATTCCCGGATAATGTCGTACAGGGTCGTCCGCTGGGCAGCCCTGAAACCTCCTCCATGGATCAGCGCCACCATCTCCGCCATGCTCATCCTGAACCGGCATCCGGCAGCGGCAACCACATTCTCCTCCAGCATGGTCCCCCCCAGGTCATTGGCGCCGAAGAACAGGGCCACCTGGGCCATCTTCGCCCCCTGGGTCACCCAGCTCGCCTGGATGTTGGGGACGTTGTCCAGGATGATCCGGGAGAGCGCCAGCACCTTCAGGTACTCCACTCCCGTGGCGGTCTTCCCCCCCAGTTCGGTGTTTCCCGGCTGGTAGGTCCAGGGGATGAAGGCGGTGAAGCTCCCCTCGTCGGCCTGCAGCTCCCGGACCCGGAAGATATGCTCCACGATATCCGCGGCAGTCTCCCTGCTCCCGAACATCATGGTCGCCGTGGTCGGCATGCCGAGCAGGGCCGCCTCCCGCATCACCGCAGCCCATCCCTCCCAGCCGATCTTCTTGGGCGAGATCTCCTGACGGACCCTATCCACCAGGATCTCGGCACCGCCGCCGGGGACCGAATCGAGACCCGCCTCCTTCAGCCGCTGCAGCGTCTCCCGGATGCCGAGATGCGACACGCGAGCGATCTGGGTGATCTCCGCCGGCGACAGGGAATGGTTCTGCACCGCCGGGAAACGGAGCTTGATCTCCCGGAACAGCCGTTCGAACCAGTCGATGCCGAGCTGCGGATGGAGCCCACCCTGCATCAGGAGCTGCGTCCCCCCCTGGGCAACCAGCTCGGCGATCTTTTCGTAGATCACCGCTTCTGCCAGGACAAAGGCGTCGCTGGAGCCTTCATCCCGGTAGAAGGCGCAGAACGAGCATTTGGACTCGCAGATATTAGTGTAGTTGACGTTCCGGTCCACCACGAAGGTGACCAGCCTGTCCGGGTGGAGCCGTCGCCGGATCGCATCGGCCAGCCTGCCGACCTGCAGCAGATCCGCCTCGGTAAGGAGCCAGAGCGCTTCGGCCCGGGTCAGCGGCAGACCTGCAGCAAGATGTTCCGTGATCGCGGCCAGCATCAGCAGGTCCTCAGTTCATTGTACAGGGTATCCCGCTCCACCGGCACCCGGCCGGCTGCGCGGATCATCCGGACGATATCGTCCCTGGTCATGGTCTGGGGGGAGCTGGCACCGGCCTCGTGGCCGATCTTCTCCTCCACCACGGTGCCGTCCAGGTCGTTGACCCCGAAACAGAGGGCGGTCTGGGCGATCTTCTCGCCGAGCATGACCCAGTAGGCCTTGATGTTCTGGAAGTTGTCCAGGTAGAGCCGGCTGACCGCCAGGGTCTTCAGATCGTCCACGCCGCCGCTGGCAGGGTTCTTCAGGTGTCCGAGCGGATTGTTCTCGGACTGGAAGGCAAGCGGGATGAAGACCTGGAACCCGCCGGTCTGATCCTGCAGCTCCCGCAGGCGCGCCATGTGGTCGATCCTGTCGGCAAGGCTTTCTATGTGGCCATAGAGCATGGTGGCATTCGACTTGAGCCCTGCCCGGTGCACCGCAGCCATCACCTCCAGCCAGCGCTCACCACTGATCTTCTCCGGACAGAGCCGGTCGCGCACCTCCTTGCGCAGGATCTCGGCGCCCCCTCCCGGCAGCGACCCCAGGCCGGCAGCCTTCAGGTCCTGCAGCACCCCTGGCACGCCCTGACCGGAAAGCTTGGCCAGGTAGTCTATCTCCACCGCCGTGAACGCCTTGATGTGCAGGTCGGAAGAGACGTCGCGCACCGTCCGGAGCATCTCCAGGTAGAATTCATAGGGGAGTTCGGGGTGGAGCCCCCCCACGATGTGGATCTCCGTGGCTCCCTGGGCCAGCGCCTCCTCGGCCCGGTGCCGGATCTCCTCCAGGTCGTAGCAGTAGGCACCCTCCTGGTCGTCGGTCCGGGAAAACGCGCAGAACTTGCAGCGGTTGACGCAGATATTGGTGTGGTTGATGTGGCGGTTGACGTTGAAAAAGACCCGCTTCCCGTTCTTCCGCTCGTTGGCCAGCGCCGCCAGCTCGCCAATGGCCAGCAGGTCGGGCTCGGCAAAGAGAAAGAGCGCCTCCTGGTCGGTGAGCCGGACGTTATTATGTACTTTTTCTGTGATCTGTTCAATGGTCATAGACGATCTCTTACCGCAATATCTGTCGTTAACGTTAGTTCAAACCTGCAAAAGCTTGTTGACGTGCGCAGTTTTCGCAAATCCGTAGCTGCAACCTTCATCACCTTAATCGCATGGGCTCGATCCTCGTGTCGCCATCCCCGTGAGGCCTTGAATGAAATGGGTCATCATCACTGACTTGGGATTCGGGACGTGATTAGGGCTTAAGGTCGCCCCTGTTAAACAGTCGCTGCCATTGATGCCAACTCTATCGGCAAGTCTATTGACGATGATTGTCAATAGATTGTTAATAGACTGTCAATAACCATCCTTGCGCAGATTGGCCAAACTGCCGAGATCCTCCACGGCAGCATATACCAGAGAATAGCGAGCCCAACGCTTTCCTTTCACCCGCTCCAAGAAACATCCTCCGACCAATTTGTTGAGCAAGTATGTAGCCCGTCGAAGGTTAACCCCCAGCAATGACCGGCATTCAGCATTATTAATGGACCTGTTCTCTCGGACAAACGCAATAATTTTTGCCTCGTCCGTCAAAGGCATTTCAACCGCAGTCTCTTCAACCGGCCTATTGAGTGAATCGACGAGGGAATAATGGGTCCAGCGCCCCGAGCTGTGCTGATCAACCAGTCCGGTCTGGGCTAGTTCTCGCAGCTCCTGCCCTGCCCTTAATGCTTCGACATGGTTCAGCCGCCGGTAGTCGGCATTGGTGATCTGGTCGCGCTGGCGCAGGTAGACCAGGGCCAGCCGCTGACGGTCGTTGAGCGGTACGCCGGCGAACTGATTCAGCCAGGCAATGGCCTCGGGGCTCAACAGGGTATGGTTACGAAAGCTAACAAGGAAGGAAGAGCGACGGTCATCGAAGCGGGGTGGCTCCAGGTTGGCGTCGCGAAGAGCATGGAGCATGGCCTTGATGCCGCTGCCGCGGTTCTCGACCACGTGCATGTCTTCCATCATCCGCATCAGACGGGCGTTGCGGGTAGACTGCTCCTCCTCTAGGTTCTCTACGGTCACGTTGCCGAACAGACCGCCGGGACTCTGGATCTCCAGGCGGTCGGCGAACATCCGGACCTGGACATAGCTGCCCCGTACGTAGGTACTGTAGTCGCGGTGCGCCACGGCGTTGGCCAGCGCCTCGCGAAGCGCCTCCTGGGGATACTCGGGGATGTCGTGGCGGAACACCCCCTTGATCAGAGACGCCTTGCGCATTGCCCCAAGGATGTAGGTTTCCGCCTCGGCGACCATCTCGGAGATTGGCCCCTCGAAGCGCCGGTTGTCGAGGAAGCGCTCTCCGCGCGGTGTTTTCTCCTCTTCGGTGGTGCCGAAGTACTGGACAAAGGTGATCAGCAGTTGGGGGCAATACTCCTGCGGATACTTGCCGAACATCAGCAGCCCCGCCAAGGTCGGCCGCAGTACCTCGCCGTCTTGCATCAACACGCGCAGCCGGGCCAAGGCCTCTTCCCGGGAGCCGCGCAGGTAGCCGGCACGCGGGCGGGACCGCCGCAGGTTGTCGAGGTAGGTGTCGAGCAGGGCACCGTCGAGGTCGTCCAGCGTGGAGCCAGGAACAATCTCCTCATCGCAGGTCGGCTGGCCCCTTCCGCTCAGGTAGCCAAAGACCTCGTAGTCGGTCATCTGCCGGTTGGTATTCCCCACTCGCAGATAGGCGCCCTTGGGCAAACCGGCAGTCTTGTAGTGGCAAGGCTTCTGCGTCGCCGGGACTTCGTCCATCTCGGCCGTCACCACGGTCTGCCCGTCAATTTCGTCAACGGTAAAGACGGGGCGCAGAGCCGGTTCCATCTCCGCCGAAGCAACGTGGGTCAACTCCTCCTGCAAGCGATGGGCGTTGCCAACACCGACCAGAGAAAAACCGCGGGTTTCATCCAGACCGAAGAGGAGAACACCGCCACCGGGACGGTTGGCGAAGGCGGAGAGGATCTCGAAAAGCCGCCTGGGCGTTCCGCCCCGAGCCGCCTTCACCTCCACGTTATCCAGCTCGCACTGTCGCCGCTGGACCACCGCCACTAGTTGTCGCAATTCCTCGCGGGTCATTTGCTCAACCCTCTCTCAACATCCCGATACGTATTCTGCGCGGCGATCTTGACCGGATCAGCCACCAGGGGGAAGGTGGCCAGGATGTGGGCAAATCCTTCTTCCGTCAAGCCGTAAAGATGGGCGATGAGGCTGTCCAGCTCAGCTCGCAGACGTTCGCGCTCCACTTCGTTGGTGACTCCCTGTTTGTGGCTGCCGATACCGGCCTCTTTGTCCAGGTCGTCAAACTCCGGGGCGGTGCAGATCAGGCGAGCAGCCCGCCCGACAATGGGGCGAAATCTGCGTGATTGGAGACATTCAGTGTCTCCTGTAAAATTGGCAGAAGACTGTTTCCAATATTGTCGAATATGCGTGGCAATCGTTTAGGCTCCCCACCGGCGCGAGAGCTGATGGGCAATCCCAACGGAATCCAGCACCTTGCCCGCCACGAAATCGATCAGATCATCCACGTTCTGCGCCCCTCCATAGAAGCCGGGCATGGCCGGCACGATGCGAACCCCCATCCGGGCCAGCTTCAGCATGTTCTCCAGGTGGATCACGGAAAGCGGCGTCTCACGGGGAACCAGGACCAGCGGGCGGGCCTCCTTGAGCATGACATCGGCGGCCCGTTCCAGGAGCGTCCCCGAGATGCCGGCGGCAATCCGCGCCAGGCTCCCCATGGAGCAGGGCGCGACAATCATGGCGTCCGGGGCTGAAGAACCGCTGGCGATGGGGGCAAAGAAGTCGTCGTCAGCATGATAGGTGACGGCCGGTTCGAAAAGCGTTTCGTCCCTCCCCATGGAGATCGCGGCGGCAAAGTGCTCCCTTGCCCTGTCCGTCACCTCTTCGGGGGTCCCTTCCCAGTCGAGGCCACATTCCTCCCGCAACACCGCAAAGCCGCAGCGACTTATCAGGAGGCTCACCCGGGCTCCGGAGCGAAGCAGTTCCTCGCCGATCCTCAGACCGTACACCGCGCCCGAGGCACCGGTGATGGCCATGGCGATGTGCCGTCCGTTCATGCGCCCCCCTTTCCCAAAAGGACTTCGGCCAGCGTCGCCAGGAAGATGATGATGCTGATGTAGCCGTTGGTGGTGAAAAAGGCGAGATCGAGCCTGGACAGGTCGCCCGTACGCAGGAGCCAGTGCTCGTAACAAAGGAGAAGAGTCGCGGCGAACACCCCTCCCAGGAAGAACCCTCCCAGCGGGAGAAGCGCATGGACGGCCACCAGCAGCCCGACCATGATCAGGGAAAAGAGCCGTGCCAGCCAGAGGGAACCGTTGATCCCCAGCTTGACCGGGATTGAATGCAGCCCGGCAGCCCGGTCGAACTCCAGGTCCTGCAGGGCGTAGAGGATAT
>Ga0208371_1000162_pt1 | contig 21964 bp, 20 predicted proteins | sample SubbioCR12Aug_1A_FD_184827 | JGI IMG/M metagenome (GOLD analysis project Ga0208371, IMG submission 184827) | Serpentinite rock and fluid subsurface biosphere microbial communities from McLaughlin Reserve, California, USA - CR12Aug_1A (SPAdes) | ecosystem: Environmental > Terrestrial > Deep... | reverse complement strand
AACTATCTCGGCTGGCGACGCCTCCTTGACCGCTTCCAAGACAACCTCACCCCTCACCAGTTCTTGTTCCATGCGCTTCGGACCTCCTACTCAGGTGCTGGAATCAACACTTAAATTGAATACAGCCGCGTAGTACGAGAAACTGCTGATATCTGCTACGTCCGTTCTGGGGCCATCAATGGATTTGATCCTGCCTCGGCTTAACCACGTGTATTTCCAGGTGCGACTGACATTGCGCACTACGTCAGTCTCGGTATATGCGGTGAGATTGCCTTCGTCACCATAAACATATTTGATGCTCTTTACTTGGATGCCGACTGGGTCTCCGTTTTCAGATGCATCGCCTGTGTGGAAATATTCAAAAGCCGGTTTCCTCAATGTTGTATGCCATTTTGTTTTTATGGTGCGCGTTTCAGGTGTGACGCGTTCAACCCCATTCTCGACAACAAGCCCTTCTACTCGAATAATCTCCAGGTTTCTTGGGTGATCATACCAATAGCGGGATCTGTTTCCATTAAAGTCATCTTTCAAGACCATGTTGCCGTGGTCATCATATTTCATTTCCTTTGCTGCAGCGGGACAGTGTGGCCCGGCTGGCTGAGAAACGGATGAAAGCTTCAGGACGCCATTAATCGTTGTGAAGCCATATTCCTTCGTTGCGCCATGCGAATCAGTTACAAATGTATGTCCGTCAGGGCCGTAAGCAAGATGGATATTACCTAGCCCGTTTGTGTGAACTGAATCAGAAATCTTCCCATCGGCATAATAGAGGTAGGTTCCATACTCGTTGCCATTTTCATCTATTATTCCGGAAAGCAATGAGGTTTGATTTACGTCGTCGTAACGATAAACAACCTTGTCACCCTCTCCATCGTCAGATGGATATTGAACTGTCACAAGTTTTGTCCAGTCGGTTGGGTCATAGAAATATTTTACATATTTCCCGTCCGGGAGTTTGACTGCGATCAGTTGCCTGCCTTTGCCGTACTCAAAGCCAAGCTCGTTACCTACCGAATCAAACAAACGTTTAGGTGCTCCGTTCTCGTTGCGTTCTATGGTTAACCTTGACGTTCCAATTGGCGAGATGTACAACAAACTTCCATCAACGCCAAATCCAAAAGTAACGTCATTTGTATCCACATATTCCCATCCGATGGGGGTGTTTTTGTTGTCAAGAACCCTGTATACAATCAAAGACGGATCGTGTTTTGCTGAAAATGCGCCATTGTCGTGATTCAGATCAAATCTTGTTTTGTTTCCATTTGGCTGATAGATAAACAATGAAACGGGATTTTTTAAATCCTGAATTTCGCCGCGCGAGTCGAAACTGGGAATGACGATCTTGTGCTCAATCCCCAGTCGCCAAAAGCTGCCCAAGACCCCGGGGGATTGATGCTTGGTGTGCAGGTAAAATCTGGAAATGTCAAAAAACTCATTAATCGTTGACTTGTAGTCGACTATCTTCTGTAATTTGTGTCCATTGCCATGATTAACAGGATTTCCAACGGTGCAATAATCAGGTTCGCCTGCATTAATGTCAGGGTTGCCGCACGCACCAGTTGTTCCGGATTCAAGATAACATTTTTCTTCCGTCATGGATTTTTTATAGCCATCGGGACAAAAGTAATGTTGATACATCATGGTTTTGATGCACCCGTATGATCCATTTGGCCAGCACAGATTGGTCTCGTGTGTCTGCCCATCCATATGAACGCCGTCATCATACACATCGTAAATGACCCACCCACCAAGCGCCGGGTCGCTTAATGGAATTAGTTCGCGTTTTGTGTTGAACTTTAAAAGCCAGTCTGTTTCGGCCGCTGATCTGCATTCGGCTTCTACTTCTGAAAAAGAGTTTCCGAAAGCGTATGCGTGAAAGCCTGTTGGGCAGTAGGCAAATATCCCATATGTTGGATCAATGACTTTTTCACACTCCCCGGCGTATGCGGCGATACTTAAGGTAAGAAATAAAAATTCTGCAAAAAACCTTACGATGTGAGACATAAAATCCCCATTGATTTTTCTGGTTTTGGAAGATGTCAATTGGGTGGGGCGATGAGCGTCGTTGGGGCGGCGCAATCGTCCGGGCTCTTGCACGCAGAGTTCAGTATAGGGAGACCTCCCCCTTGCCTGTTTTTTGTGGCGAAGATAACCGTTTGGCCCTTCAGAGGACGGCCTCTTCTTTTGTCCTCGTGGCGATCGTGACGGTACTCGCGCTGGAACACCGTGTAAATTAGCCGAAAGTTATAGCGAGCCTCCATCGCGGCGGCACACCGGGGCGGCGGGGTATCCGCATTTTTGCGGATGTCGCATGCAGGGGGCCATGAAAAACGGCGGTACAAGACCGCCGTTTTTCATGAGATCAAGCCGAAATATTCAATCGGCGTAGAGCTTCTCAAGCCGTTCGTGTTTTTCCTGCGCTTCGATGGAAAGCTCTGCCGTGGGGCGGGCGAGCAGGCGGGGCAGGCCGATGGGGTCACCGGTTTCCAGGCAGAAGCCGTAGTCGCCTTCTTCGATGCGTGTGAGTGAGGCGTTGATCTTTTTCAGCAGCTTGCGTTCGCGGTCGCGCACGCGTTGTTCCAGCATGTTTTCTTCTTCGACGGTGGCCCGGTCGTTGGGGTCGGCAAACACTTCGTTTTCTTTGAGGTGCTCGTTGGTCTCGCGGGCGTTGTCGAGGATCTCTTCACGCATGGCGAGCAGTTTGTTCTTGAAGAAGGTGAGTTGGGCCTCGTTCATATAGGCGTCTTCGGGCATGGACAGCAGTTCTTCTTCTGTCACGGGCACACGGGCGGCGGATTTGGCGGATTTGCTGCCAACTTTTTTTGCAGGGGCTTTGGCGGCAGGTTTCGCGGGTTCGGGCGCGCTTGCAGTGGGGGTTTCAGCTTCGCTAGCAGCGGCTTTGCTGGTGTTGGCTTTGCTGCTTGCCTTGGCGGCGGATTTTTCCGGGGTGGGCTTGGGGGTGCTGGCCGGTTTTTTCGCGGTGGTTGCCATGTCGCCTCTTGGGTGTGCTGTCTGACTGAAAAAATTAGCGGCGGATTATGCCATGTTCATCTACACAAACTTCGGTTTTAAACCTCCCCCTTCATGGGGGCAATCGGGCACGGGAGAGGCGTCACATCTTCCGTGCTGTTTCGCCCGGTCACGGGTGCGGATTGAGACGGATTGAGATATTCGTGCGTCAAACGATATCCAGATTGAGCGGGTTGTCCGGGTTGACGTTGTCCATGAAGGGCTTGCGCCGATCCTGGTGCGTGACTTGGTACATGCAGCCCATCCAGTTGCCCAGAACGGCTTCGGCGGTGTCATGCCAGGTGTTGTCGAGCACCGGTGCGATGAGGTGTTCGGGGAATTCCGGCAGAGGTTGGCCGTGTGCGCTGGCGTGCAGTACCCGGTCGCGCCATTCGAGCAGGATGGCCTGTTGCTGGGTGGGCAGGTAGTGCGCGGGAAAAGGGGGGAATCGCGCGAGCTTGCCGTGGGCGAAGAGCAGGGCATCGCGCTTGAATTCCTTGAGTAGCGAGATGGTGTCGTATTCGGGGTGCCCCTGAAAAAACACCAGGCGCAGGCCGTCGTGACTGGTGGCCAGATGTACGCCGACGGCATCGCTTTCTACAAGGACGCGCAGTCCGGCGGCCTCGAATTGGGCACGCGAAATGTCATTCCAGCGTGAATGCGGAACGTCGAAACGGGTGTTGACGTCGGCCACCAGCGGGTGGCGCGGGTCGACCACGCGATGCGAGAACACGCCCCAGCGTTTTTCCGGTTGGCGCACGCGCGGCTGGTGGTAGCGGGCGTGCAGTACGGCGTGCGTGGCCAGGCACGAGAGCAGGGTAGTGGTGACGTGGTGCCAGGCCCAGTCGACTACTTCTTTGAGTGGTTCCCAGAAGGGTTCTTGCGAGAGGTCTTCGCCGGTGACGTTGGCCCCGGTGATGATGAGGGCGTCGAGCCCTTCTGCGCGTACCTGGTCAAAGGTGTCGTAATAGCGGGCGATGTGTGCGGCGGCTTTTTCACCCCGGGGGATGCTGTCGAGAGTGAAGGGGTGGACGTAGAACTGGGCGATGGGGTTGCTCTCGCCGATGAGGCGGAAGAACTGGCGTTCGGTGGCTTCGAGCGCGGCATCCGGCATCATGTTGAGCAAGCCGATGTGCAACTCGCGGATGTCCTGCTGGCTGGCGCGTGCTTCCGGCAGGACGATGTTCGTGCCGGTTTCTTTCAGGCGTTGCAAAGAGGGCAGCTCGTTGTGGGCGACCAGCGGCATGTCAGCCCTCCTGCTTGCGGGCGATGGCGGCTTCGACGAGGGCAAGGAAGTCGGCCTCGTTTTTCACCTGGGAGACTTCCTGCGAGGTGACGGTATAGCCGTGCGGCCCGGCGATGGCCTCGTAACGCGGTACGCGCGAGTGGAACAGGCGAGGAAAGACCCAGCGGGTGAAGTCGTTGGGTTCGATCTGGGCAACGAATTCCAGTCCTTTTTCATCCATGTATTGCGGCAGGTGTTCGCCCAGAAAGGCGGGGCGGTAATACAGGGGTTTGGGGTCACTTTGCGCGCGGCGGATGAGGGTGTTCTCTTCCTCGGGGGTGGTGACCTGGATGTAGAGGATGAGGCTGTGTTCGGCCAATAGATCGATGACGCTGTCGTCTTCGAGTTCGCACAGGCTGCCGCCGACGTCGTTGACGAAGTGTTTGTAGCCGTAGATTTCCTGTGCCTTGCGGATGAATTCGGGCAGATCTTTCATGGCGGCGATTTCCGCCTCGCGGTACATGGCTTGGCGGCGGCTGAATTCCGGCAGCGAAAGTCCGGCGAAATCGGGGCTGCCGAGCTTGCCCACGAACGAGAGCACCGGCCCCAGGTCTTCGATCTTGATGTTGTTGCGAATGTTGATCCAGTCGTTGCGCAGCAGTTCTTTCAGGAAGGGCACCTGCATGGCCTGCTGCTTGATGAGGTCGAGGATGGGCTCATCCAGGTAGCGCGTGCCGATGCGGTAGTCGCCGGAATAATGAAACCAGTCGTGGCGGCGCAGCAGGCTGGAGATATAGGTCTTGCCCACGCCGGACATGCCCAGCAGGGTGATGCGTTTGGTTTCCCAGGTGCGGAAGGATTCGGGGGTGAATTTCATGAGTTATTCCGTTGGATTAGGTACGGTGAGGAGGTTTTGCGCGGCGGCTTCGGAGAAATTCGCCAGCATGCCGCGAATGAAGTCTTCTTCGAGGCCATCGGTGATGAAGACGAAGCGGCTGCGGTGATCGTCATCGGGCCAGGCAGCGAGTTCTTCCGGGGGGTAGAGCACGTGCTGCACGCCGTGCAAGACCACGGGGCGGGGGTGACCGTTGAAGTTGACGAGGGCTTTCATGCGCAGGAGCTGCTTGCCGCGAATCTGCGAGAGCATGCCCAGTGCGGCGCTGATGCCTTCCCATTCCAGCGGGGTGTCGAAGGTCAGGGCAAAGCTGCGGATGTTGGCATCGTGCAATGCCGGACGCGGCGCGGGGGTTTTGCCGCCGAGTCGCCCGGTGGCAGTGGGTTTGTATCGCTGTGCCGCCAGCCACGTGACGACATCGGGATGCTTGTCCGTGGGGTTGAATTCGCCCAGGTTGAGGATGGCTTCGGGGTCGAGCTGGCCTTTGACGGCTTCGATCTGGAGGGCGGCGGGGTTGAGCGCGCTCAACAGCGTCTTGAGTGCCTGGACGGCTGCCGGTGTCGCCAGGTCGGTTTTGGTGAGGATCAACCGGTCGGCCACCGCCGCCTGGCGCAGAGCCTGCGGGTAGCTTTCGAGCTGCTGTTCGCCCAGCACGGCATCGACCGTGGTGACCACGCCATCCATGCGAAAACGTTGTGACAGCCAGCGATCGTTGACCAGCACATCGAGAATTGGCGCGGGGTCGGCGATGCCGGTAGTTTCGATAATGACCCGTTCAAAGGGCGGCAATTTGCCGTCAGCCCGACCCATGGCCAGATTCTTGAGTGTGGGGGCCAGTGAACCGACCACCTGACAGCACACACATCCGCCCGACAGCAGCGCCAGCGGGCCTTCGTTGGCTTCGAGCAATTGATGATCGAGGCCGATTTCGCCGAACTCGTTCATGACCACGGCGGTCAGCGGCGCGTGCCGCAACAGGTGGTTGAGCAAGGTGGTTTTACCGCTGCCGAGAAAGCCGGTCAGCAGGGTGACGGGAAGGGTCGGGCCGAGGGGGGGCATATCAGTCTGAACGCTCACGAAAGCGGCATTATAGGAACGGGAAGAAGTGGTAAGGTAAGCCCCTCATAAACAAAGGAGACAACACCATGGGACTGTTCGATTGGTTCAAGGCTTTGGCCAGTGGCAAGGATGCGGAAGAACACGTTGACGAGCATGTTCACAGTGCCGTGGCGGCCCCCGTCACTGCGCCGGTGGCCAATGATGCCGACTCCGGTGTGGTTGAAGGTCTTGATTTCAAAGGGGCCATCAACGCGCACATGGCCTGGAAAATCAGGCTGGAAAAGTGCATCAACGGCACCAGCGAAGAGAGTCTGCATGTCGACAACGTTTCTCGCGATGACCTGTGCGTGCTGGGCAAGTGGATTCACGGCCCGGGCGGTTCAAAATTCGGCCACCTGCGCGAATTCCAGCAAATGAAGATGGAGCACATGCGCTTCCATCTAGGGGCGGGTGATGTGCTGGCCTGTGCAACAGCAGGGGACAAGGAAGGTGCCGAAGAGAAGCTCAAGACCGGTGAATATCCGCGCGCTTCTGCCAGAGTGAAGTTACACCTCTCCCGCCTCTACGTGGAGTTGACTGGCCAGACCGACAAACTTTGAGAGCCTCCAGGGCTGGGTCTTGCTCAGCCCGCCCCCCGAGGGGGCCAAGCAAACTCGGGGCGGCCCTTTGTTTACCTGGGCCGTGTTGCCCGGCGGAGCTGGCAGTAAAATCGCGCGCCCGCCCACCAGGATCTCCGTATGGCTGATTCAGAACTGCACAAGGGCCGCGCCAAAACTGCCCGCATTCCCATCAAGATCATTTCCAAGCCGCGTCAGCGGCTGCCCGAGTGGATCAAGGCCAAGGCCCCGACTTCGCCCGAGGTGGCCGAAATCAAGGCCATTTTGCGTCGGGCAAAGCTCCATACGGTCTGCGAAGAGGCCGCATGTCCTAACCTGGGCGAATGTTTTCACCACGGCACCGCCACATTCATGATTCTGGGTGACCTGTGTACCCGGCGTTGTCCGTTCTGCGATGTTGGCCACGGTAAGCCGCTTCCGCCCGACCCTCATGAACCGCAGCACCTTGCCGAGACCATCGCGGCAATGCGGCTTAAATACGTGGTGATCACCAGTGTTGACCGCGACGATCTGAAAGAGGGGGGAGCCGGACATTTCGTGGCCTGTATTCAGGCGATTCGAGCGCATTCACCCAGCACACGCATCGAAATTCTGACCCCCGATTTTCGCGGTCGCCTAACTGTGGCACTCGATCTCCTGTGTGCGAACCCGCCCGATGTCATGAACCACAACCTGGAAACGGTGCCGCGTCTGTACAAAGCTTGCCGCCCCGGCGCGGACTACGCGCATTCGCTGCAACTGCTGCGGGATTTCAAAACGCGTGTGTCAAGTGTACCGACCAAATCCGGCATCATGCTGGGCTTGGGGGAAACCTGGGAGGAGGTGTTGGCGGTACTGCATGATCTGCGCGCCCATCAGGTTGATATGCTCACCATCGGCCAGTATCTCCAGCCCTCCGCGCACCATTTGCCGGTAGAGCGTTTCGTTCCGCCCGAAGAATTTGCAGAGCTGGCGCGTCTTGCACGCGACCTCGGGTTTCGTAACGTGGCCTCCGGCCCGATGGTGCGATCCAGTTATCACGCTGACCAGCAAGCGGCAAGCGCGTTGTCTTTTTTTTCGGTATGACCGTAGGCCTCCGTGCATGGCCCGAAAATGAAAAGCCCGCCGACAGGCGGGCTTTTGTTTGGTGGTGATGGGCGGAGTTTCCGATGAACAACCTGAAACCCTTTATATATCAACCGCCTACCGAAAAAAATGTTGGTAAAAAATGGTCCGCCAATTTGCCCCCCCCACCCCTCAGGTTCCCTTACAACCCGATAGGGTGCCGAATATAATGGGACGCATGGACGACGAATTGTTCACCCTACGCATCACGGCATACACGCCCGAGACGATCCCTATGAACCGTCTAGCGGAATATATGCTGCACTTCGCCGCCCTGATGGGCAGCGAGATGCACGTCCATTTCAAGGGCTTGCGCAAGGGAAGCACGGTTCTGTGCGCCAAGGTTGAGCAGGAAGACATTCCCAAGGTTGGCGAAAGGCTCGCCAAGGCCACGTTCAGTGATGCGCCTGCCGATCTCGTCCGCCCGTTCAATGCCATCAACGGACTGTTGAGGGCAGACAATGCCAGAGCCACCTTGAAGCACGGCACGGCTCAAATCATCAAATTTCCCGGGCGCGACGCCCCCATCGCCCAACGGATCGGACCGGTCAAGGAAGCAGGACAGCTTGAAGGCGTGGTGATCTCGGTTGGCGGCAAGGACAGCACCAAGCACATTCGCCTAACGAGCCACGATGGCGAAGAGGTCAAGCTGACCACCCGTAGCGTGGAGCTGGCGAAGCAGCTTGGGAACCAGCTGTTTAGCCCCGTTCGGGTCACTGGAATGGGGACGTGGTATCGCGATGAAGATGGAAAGTGGGAGCTGGAAAGTTTCATCGTCCAAAACTGCGAGCCGCTGGAAGAGCGAAGCTTGATTGAAGCCGTCGCCGCCCTACGTGACGTTGATGGTGATGGCTGGAAAGCCTTGCCCGATCCTCTCGCCGCTTGGCGTGACTTGCGGAGAAACTGACGGATGGCGGCAGCAGTCTTTGACACGAGCATTATGCTTCTTGTGCTCAACCCCGAGGCAAAGCCGCCCATTGATCCTGAGACAGAACAGCCTTTGGAGCACGCCAAACAGCGTGTTGATTACCTGATCAGGAAATTGAGCAAGGCTAAAACCCAAGTCGTCGTCCCTTCGCCTGCGCTGTCCGAACTCCTTGTCCACGCTGGTGCTGCCGTCAACGACTACGTGAGCAAATTGCATCAATCCCCGTTTACGGTTGCGCCCTTTGACACCCGAGCGGCGATTGAATGCGCCCAAGCCATCAGCAAGCACGGGATCAGGTCCAAGGGGACAGCCAGCCCACGCGCCAAGATCAAGTTTGACCGCCAGATTGTCGCCATTGCCCAAGTATCCAGGGCTGAAACGATTTACTCCGACGACGCCGACATTTTTGCCTACGGCAAACAGGCGGGCATCAAGGTTGTCCGAAGTTACGAGTTGGAACTTGACCCCGACGACCTTCAGCGCGAACTTGACCTCAACGCCCCTCAAACGCCCGATCAGCCAGACGCCACCGGGAACGCCTGAGCCGCTGACGGAAGCAACACCGCCGAAGCGACGTTGACTTACAGCACGACACCGGAACGTTTCCGCTGATTTTGTTTCCCTTTTCCGATTATTTCAGGTGCTCGTGAATGCCTGTCTTCCACTCGCTCATCAGCAACATATCGCAAACCACGCTGACGCCCTTGTCGGTGACTAGCTCCAACTCGCCCGCTTTCACGGTTTCGCCCTGCTGATAGGGCTGGGCCACCAACTCCATCAGCTTGCGCTTGTAGGTGGTGTCCAGATTGCCTTCCAACTGGTCGCCCTTGGTTTCAATACACACCAGTTTGTTAGCTTTGCCCTGCCGCTTCACGGCAAAAATGAAGTCGGGGTAAACCTTCTGCTTGCGCCAGCCTTGCAGGTGGTATTGCCCCGACTTGGCAACGTTGCGGTGCCACCAGACGAGCGCCTTTTCTTCGTCCAGATAGCAGGCAAAATCCTTCTCCTCGCCGTTGAAGTCGGCGGCGTATACGGGCGAGAACAGGCTTTTCTCGGTCAGGTTGCCGTTGGGCTTGGGCAGTTGGGGCGATTGCTCGGGCAAGTCGCTTTCCATTGCCTCGGGCATTCGCCAGTTGTGTTTGTCGGTGCGTAGCCTGAACTGGATACGCTCCGACGCCACGCCCTCAATGAACAGGGCTTCCGCCAGCTTGTCCCGCTGTTCCAAGAGGAATTTGCGCAGTTCTTCCAGCAGCAAGCCCGACAACGCCCCCAATTGTTCGGGCGCAAAATCCCGCTCTCGTAGGCGGCTGACGTATTTGTCCACCAGCGCTCGGCCAATCCAAGGGTTGGGTACGATGTCCGAGACAATGCGGGTGGCATAAACGGGGTCAAACAAAGCGGCTTCCATCACCTCCACCGTGGGGGCGGTGATGAAGGGTGAAGCACCTTCGCCCACGGTAATTCGGGTCAGTTGCGTATGGGTCTGGTGGGCTTCCTTGGAAATGCGGTTTGCCACCTCCGCCAGATCCAAGCCAGCCCAATCCAGTTTCAGCAGAATATCTTGCTCGTAGTCCAAGCGGCGGACGGTTTCACCGTCTACCCAATTCACCACGGGCAAGTAAATGTCCGTGGTCGCAAACTCGTTACGGCGTGAGACCTTGCGGCGTTTGGCGTTGCCGCCTGCGCCTTCGGGCTGATACTCCCGAATGCTGCCCGCCAGGTCGCCCATTCCGTCTTCTTCCAAGCCCTTCTTGATGCCTTCCACCACGGTTTGGGTCTGGGCGTGATGGCAAACCACATAGCACTCGTCCAACGCTTGAACCTGCGTGCGTAGGGCGTGAGGTTGACGAAGAATGCGCCCGACCAGTTGGGTCATTGCGCCCATATTCTGGTTTGCCGCCAACGAGCAAAGCACATAGGCAAAGGGACAGTCCCAGCCCTCTTGCAATGCCTGCTTGGTGACGATGACCCGAATGGGACAGGTCGGGTTTAACAGGTCAATGTTTTCAAGGTCGTTGACCTCGGCGGATTTGATGGCGATTTCCCGTTCTGCCAACCCAGCGAACAACAGAAAATCCTTGGCGTCTTCGGCGTGGATACGCCCGCTTTCCCGTTGCTCTTTGCCCGTGCGCTCCACCTGCACCAGCATAACGGGGCGAATGTAACGGGCAGTGTTGGCGTTGAACGTGTCCGCCGTGGTCTGCAACTGGTTGAGCAGTTCCAAGGCGTCCCGCAAACAGTCCCGCCAGTCGTCGCCGCCCTTCACCTTCAAGTTGATGGGCAGCTTAATCATTTCCTCATTCGCCAGCTCCGTGCCCTGCACGTTCACCAACCAGTTGGCATAACGGGGGGGATGATCTTTGCTGCGGTCCTTCGGCGTGGCGGAGAGTTCCAGCAAAAAACACGGATTGAACCCATAGAGGGTTTCAAGCGCTTTGGTGGAATAGGCTTTGTGCCCCTCGTCCATCACAACGATGGGGCGAATGTAGCGAAGCGCATTGCCTAAACTGTCTTGAACGATGGAACCGAGATTGTTTCGGTCTTGGTCGGCGTAAGCGGTCAGGTTGGGGACGGCTTGCAGCAGTTCAAAGTGAGCGTCAAAGTCATCCGCCACCGGAAAGAAACCCTGCACGTTTCCCCTGTCCCGGAAAATCCGCAACGTCTCCTTGGTCTCCCGGTTGGCGGATTGCAGCATTAGCAGCATTACGCACAGGTGACTTTCCACGTCCCGACAATCTAGGCGGTCGTCCTTCTCCATAAACTTGACCCGCCCTGCTGCCGCCTTGTCCAACATCTGGCGGTAAGGGTGTTCTCGGTTGGTCAGTTGCTTCTTGGTCTGCGAGTAAATCGCCTCATTGGGCACAAGCCAGAGCACAAAGCCCGTGTTGCTGGATAGGTAGCGACCAAAAACCCGCTGCACGGCTGCGGTTGCCAATAAGGTCTTGCCGCCGCCCGTGGGCACTTTCAAGCAAATGTTGGGGACGTTGCGTCCTATGCCGTCCGTGCGTGGACTGTAATCGTATGCCAGACGAGCCAGCGGCAACTTGCCCTGTTGCTTCAACTTCTTCCACGCCTCGGCGGGAAAATCTGGAACAGGGACACCAAGGTCGGGTTGTTCCTTGGCAAGTTTTTCTATGCGCTCGGCGCGCTCCCGTTGGGTCGCCAGTTCATCCAGATAGGCGTCCAGCGTATCCAAAACCCGTTGCTGATAGTCCTTGAATTCCATCGGCGGGGTTCCGTTTAAGCCTTCTCAACCCGATACAGAGCGAAGGGCAGGGGCGCAAATTCCACGCCCATTGGCAGCAAGGTTTTGTTGGGAACGAACTTGGCGGGGGCAAACACCAGATGGCGCTTGCCTGTCTTCAACTGGGTGATGGTCTCGGCAAGGTTCAGGGTCAATGCCGCTTCACGGGATTTCAGGAAATCCAGATCGGGCTTGTAGACCAGCCAGACGAAATAGCCTGCGCTCTCGCCCAAGAACCCGTTGGCTTGTTCCATTGCAGCAGGGTTGAAGGCTTCGCCTGTGGCGGTGTGGAATGCCCAAGCGCCCAAGGCTTCATAGGTGGGCAGGTTTTCGCCCGTCAGCAGCTTGTCCAAGTCCAACGGTTCGCCCAAGGTGCAGTAGGTGAATGACCCGCCCAGCCCTTCGGTGCGCTCCGTCACCTTGCGCTCGCCGACCACGGTCAGGACGCCATCCTTGACGGTCTTCTTGATGTCGTCAAAGCGGTGCTTGTCCAGATTCTCAATGCCGTCAATCTTGTGCAGCAGCTTGTCGGCATTTTTCAGGCTGGTGAACGTGAGGTTCTCCCGCAGCAGTTCTTCTTTCTGCGTGCCCGTGAACTCATAGCCGTTGATGACACGGCGGACACGCTCGGCGGTCAGCTTGTCGGCGTAGTCCTCGCACTCCACGAGAATGAATTTGCGGTCGCCGCCGTCCTTCTGGTTGGCGGCAAGGACAGCGTGGGCGGTAGTGCCGGAGCCTGCGAAACTGTCCAGCACAATGGAATGCGATCCGGTTGCTAATTCCATAATCCGCGAAAGCAACCTTACAGGCTTGGGGTAATCAAATTCTGCGTCTGCCCCTAGAATCCGGTTGACCTCCTTTTTGGATTCTTGGTTATCTCCAGCCTCGGAATTCGTCCACCACGTCCAAGCGCTAACCCCATCAGTTTCGCTCAAATAGGTTTTCATTCTTGGTCTGGCATCGTTACTTACGCCAAACCAAATCCGCCCAGCTTCTCTGAGGCGTAAAAACTCGGACTCAACCAATGACCAACACCGCCCAGCTGGTGGCTCATAGGTATTTCCTGATGGAATCTTGATTTTGTACATCTGGTTAGGACGAAAACCTTGGGCAGTCATATCTGTTGATACCCAAGCCCCAAGAGGGTCTTCATCAGGATTGCTGAACTGCTCAATTTGCTCTTGCGACAACCCAAGCTTTTTCAGTTCGGTTCCATTAGGTCGCTTGCTGTAAACAAGCACATAGTCATGTGCTGCCCCCAGCATCAGCCTTGCTTCTGGGGAAGTCCGCTTTTGCCAGACGACAGAAGCGATAAAGCACTCCTCACCGAAGATTTCATCCAAAACCGCCCGTGCTCGGTGGATTTCGTTGTCGTTCAACGTCATCCAAAAGCTGCCTGTGTCGGCTAGCAGCTCATACAGCAGCTTGATTCGGGGATACATCATCGCCAGCCACTTGTCGTGGCGCAGCATATCTTCCTTGTTGATGGGGTTGGACGATAGCCATTCCCTCATCATCGGACTGTTGACGTTGTCGTTGTATGACCAGTTTTCGTTGCCCGTGTTGTAGGGCGGATCAATAAAAACGCAGTCCACCTTGCCCGCATAGAGCGGCATCAAGGCTTTGAGGGCGTGCAGGTTGTCGCCCTGAATGATGAGGTTGCCATTCAAGGACGGCTCGCCGATGGACTTGTCCGCCTGTGGCTCCAAGGGACGATAGGGAACCGTCAAATGGTGGTTGTAGACGAATTCCTTACCCTTGAAGTGCAATTCAGGCATTGGCGCTCCCGTGTACCTATGTTGTCTGCCTGTTGCCGTGTTCGTCGGTGTGACAGGTCACGGCACCAAGTTCTTTTTCAGCCAGTCATTCCAGCGTCCCGCCTTGTAGGCAAAGCCGACACGGTACAGCTTGTAATCCAGCAGGTTTTCGTTGAAGTCTCGGGAGAGGTATTTTTCCCGCTTGGCGATCTCGGGGGCGCTGCTGGTTTCAATGTATTCGGCTTTGAGACTGCCGCTGCTGCGGTCAATTTCCAGACCCCTAACGATGAGCTCCCGAACCGATTTCGGGTCAATGCTGTTGGGGTCTAGGGTCATCCTGTGTTTAGCCTTCCTGACGATGGGGAGGATTTTACCGGACAGGTGATAGGCAAGATACTTCGCCGTGATAGGGCAACGGGTGCCCAAGCTCTTGCGGATTTTCTTCTGCCCCAAGGCATTGGCGATGATTTCAGGCAGGACAAGACGGTAAGACCAAACGCCGTGGCGAGACAGGCGGAGATGGGAAGGGAGTTGCATTGTTCAACTCATAACGAGGTGGCCCCCTTCTTTGGACCCCCTGTTTTTCGGTGAACTTGCCGGAACGCCCGTGGCTGTTGGGTTCCGAAAGAATTGGTGGTGATGGGCAGAATCGAACTGCCGACCTGTGGGTTATGAATCCACCGCTCTAACCGTCTGAGCTACATCACCAAGCGCGAAGAGCTGCGCATTATCGTGAGGGGGGGGGGCTATGTCAATGATTGTGCGGGGGAAATCGGTATGGGGGGCGTGTGTGCAACGTGCTCAGGGCAGCCGGATCGTTGCAGCCAGGCCCGGCATCAGGTCATCTTCGCGGGGCAACGCGACTTCCAGGCTGTATTGGTGGGCCGTTAGTACGCTCAGGCTGCGGATTTCTCCGGTGAATTGCCTGCCAGCGGCCAGGACTTCTGCTTTGCTGCCCAGTTTGATGCGGTGGGCATGTTGTGCATCGACCTGGGTACGGGCCAGCAGCTCGTGGTCGCGTGCGATGGTGAACAGCGGATTGGGTTGGCAGGGGGTGGCGGCAATCAGTCCGGGTTCGACCATGCGGTTGAGCACGACGGCATCGAAAGGGGCGCGCATTTCTGCTTCCTGAAGTTGATGGCGGCTGATTTCAAGCCGGGCTTCGGCTGCGGCCAGTTGTGCGGCGATGCGTGCCCGGCGCAGTTTGGCGGCATCCAGCTCGGTGGTGGCGGATACGGTGCGCGCATACAGTTCGCTGATGCGATCGAGATCACGTTGGGCATCGGCGTCTTCTTGTCGATATTGATCGACAGCAGCTTTGGCTTCGGCCACCCGTGCGTTGAATAGGGCAGTGTCGAGCGCGGCCAGCAATTCGCCCTTTTTCAGGTGCTGTCCGGCTTGAGCCGGGGCGGTGGCGACGATACCGCTAACCGGCATGGCCAGGGAAACACGCCCCGACCAGTCGAGCTGCGCCGGATATTCGGCGGCCTGTGCCAGGCTGACAAGGCCGCACAGGGCAAGGTGCAGAAGTGGGGACAGTGAGGGACGGTTCATGCGGGTTCCTTCGTTTTGACTTCTGTCAGCGGCGTGCCGAGCAGCGCTTCAAGACGCTCCCAGGCTAGGGCCAGGCGATATTCGACACTGCGGCGTTTCAGTCGGGCCACTTGGGTTTCGGCCATGCTGGTGCCCAGGTTGGTTTTGAGTTCGAGTTCGTATTCGGCGCGGGCTTTTTCCAGTGACATGTCTTTGTGTGCGGCCCAGGCTTCGGCATTGCGGCGTTCGCTGTCTTGCAGAAACTGGATTTCTTCCCAGGTGTTGAGCAGGGTTTCGCGCAGTTCCATCTGCAATTTGCTGTGTTGTGCCTCCAGTTCGGCGATGCGGGCCTGCTCACGCGCGACGCTGGCCGTTTGCCGATTGCCCTGCCAGAGGGGGATGACAAAATTCAGCCCGGCACGGGCTTCGTCGCGTGTGCTGGCATCGCGGCTCCAGGCCGAGGCACTGGTTTCCAGTTCGAGATAGGGGCGGTAGTCGCTGCGTGCGGCGGCCACACGCTCGCGCGCAGCGGCCAGCCATTGCTGTTGTGCGCGCAGCTTCGGGTTGTGCGCCATGGCCTGCGTGACCAGTCTTTCCAGACCGGGCAACTTGCGGTTGTTACCGGGCAAAGGGGGGTCGATGAGTTCCTCCAGCACCAAACTGGTGCGGCTCATGGCCGAGGCCAGTTGCATGCGTTTTTCGCGCAGCTTGCGCCCGGCGTCGTTGCGGCGGGAGCGGCTTTCCAGATAGCGCGCCTCCAGCTCCAGGAGTTCCCCTTGCGTCATTTGTCCGAGCGCCTGGCGATCTTTGGCGTTGTCCCAACCCACATAGTTGACGGCCGTGAATTCGGTGTCGGCGTTGTATTGCATGTCCGCTATCAATACATCGAAGTAGCGGGCCATGAGGGTGAGGCGGCGCTGCGCACGGGTTTCCATGATTTGCAGGCCGCGTGCGGCCACTTCTTCGCGCGCCGCGTTGCTGCGGGTTTCGCTGCGGCCTGCGTCATAGAGTTTTTTGCGGGCGATGAGTGCGATTTGGTGGTCGGGGTGAAAGCGGTCGTTGTAGACCGCATTGCGGCCACTGCGCAGAGCTCCTTCCAGCGAGAGCTGAAAGTCATTGAGGCTGCTGGCGAGCGCCCATTCACTTTGGGCGGCTTCCTCCTGGGCGCGTGCCAGGTTGAGATCGGGGTGCGCGGTGTCGGCCTGGGCGAGCACGGTGTCCAGCGTCAGGGTGTCGGTTTGCCCGGAAATAGCCGGGGAAATGACGGGGGGCATGGCGGGAAAAATGATCGGCGTGCTTTGCAGGGCGATCAGGCAAGCCCAGATGCGCCAGCGCTTGGGGCGATCGAGAGTGGTTTTCATGGGGCCCTATTTGCCAGGGTGCTGGCGTTTGTAGACGTTGAAGGGCATGGTTTTGTAAGCGCCTTCGATGACGTATTGGCCCAGCAGCATGAATTCCGAAGTGGTTTGCGTGGCTCCCGTAAAGCGGGTGACCACGTTACCCTCCAGATCAAAGAATAAAAAAGTGGGCGTGGCGCGGGCGCGGTTTTCCAGAGCGAAGGCCTTTTCCGTCGTGGATTTGCCCTTGAAGTCGGTCATGGGGGCATCGCCTTTTACATCCATGTCGTAGATGAGGAAATGTGAGCGATACCAGTCTTGCACTTCGGATTGATTGAGCACGGTGTTTTTCATGCGATAGCAGAACGGGCAGTCTTCCATTTCAAACATGACGAGCACCCCCTGCTTGTTTTCAGCGCGTGCGGTGGCAAGCTCTTCCTTGAAGTCGCCGAGCTTGGGCATGAAGAAATGCGATTGCGGGTCACGCACTTCAGCGTGGGCTGCAAGGGGCAGACAGGTGGCCAGACAGGCCAGCAGCATGAGAAACCAGCGCATGGAAAACCTCATTTTTTGCGGGAAAGGTATTGCTCGACAGCCGCTCGCGTCAGGGGGCCGACGTTATAGGCCACCATCTTGCCTTGCGGGTTGTAGAGGTAGGTGGTTGGCAAGCCGTTGACCACGCCGATCTGGGCAACGATCTTGCTGTCGCCGAGGATCAGTGGGTAGGTGATGCGCATGCGTTCGGCGAACTGCTGTACGTCTTGCGGCGAGTGGTAATCCAGAGCAATGCCGAGCACGACCAGATTGTTTTTGCGGTTGGCATGTAGTGCTTCGAGGTCTGGGATTTCTGCGAGACACGGTGGGCACCAGGTCGCCCAGAAATTCACCAAAACCCATTTGCCCTTGTACTGTGCCAACGTGTGGGTCTTGCCTGTGTTGTCAGTCAGCGTGAAGGCGTGTGCCGATGCAGCCCAGACAAAGGCCAGGATCAGCAGGGCTCGGGTTGGCATGAAGTTGGCAAGGCGCATGGGCAAAATTCAATCACGTAAAGACTGGGGTGGTGGGCGAGTATGCAATGCGGCAACTCGCTGGTGGAGGGATGAATGTACCGTTCCCCGTGGCTTTTTCAGCGTGCTGGGATGGGGGGCGGCTGTGGCGGCGGGGTGGCGGCAGGGGGCGGTTCCTGCAGGGAAAGTTCTTGAACCGGGCCTTGAACCTCATTCAGGATGAGTACGTTGACACGCCGGTTACGGGTACGGCCTTCGAGGGTGGTATTGGCGTCGAGGGGGCGGTTGTCGGCATAACCGATGGCGACCATGCGTGAGGCAGGCACGCCCATCTCGGTGAACAGGCGCACGACACTGCCCGCACGTGCAGAGGAGAGTTCCCAGTTGGAGGGGAACAGGGAGCTGCGAATGGGGATGTTGTCGGTGTGGCCTTCCACCTGGATGGGGGCGTCGGTTTCCTGCAGGACTTTGGCAATGGCTGACAGGGCGTTGACAGAATCAGCCTGTAATACGGCATCGCCACTGTTGAACAGGGTGCTGGCATTGATTTCGACGGTGATGCCTTTGGGCGACTGGGTGACCTGCACCTGGCCGCTTTTGATGAGTGGTTGCATGACTTCGAGCACGTTCTTGGCCACTTTTTTCATGTGTTCGGTGGCTTCCTGGGGTGCTTGGGCAGACGGTTTGGTCGGTTGCCCGATGGGCTTGCCTGAACCTTGCAAGATGGCGCTTTGTGAGTTCGGCAGTTGAATCGGGCGGTCTGAGCTGGGGTCCTGCTGGAATGCGCTGACCAGAGAGTCGGACAAAATGCGGTACTTGCCTTCGTTCAGCGACGAAATTGCGTACATCACCACAAAGAAGGCAAACAGCAGTGTGATGAAATCGGCGTAAGAAACCAGCCAGCGCTCGTGGTTCGGGTGCTCTTCAACGGGTTTCTTGCGTGCCATCAGGCCAGGTATCCCTGCAGTTTGGCTTCGATGATGCGCGGGTTTTCACCGTTGGCGATGGCTACGATGCCCTGAATGAACATTTCCTTGTTGGCGACCTGTCGACCGACCAGATAGCGCAGTTTGGTGGCGATGGGGATGTAGAGCAGGTTGGCTCCGCCCACGCCATAAATGGTGGCGACGAATGCCACGGCGATGCCCGCCCCCAGTTTTGAGGGCTCGGAGAGATTTTCCATGACGTGAATCAGCCCCATGACCGCACCGAGGATGCCGATGGTGGGGGAATAGCCGCCGGCAGCCATCCAGATTTTTGAGGCCTCGATGTGGTGCTGTTCATAGGCCTGCAGGTCGAGTTCCAGGGTTTCCCGCAGAATTTCCGGCTCAGCACCGTCGACCAGCAGTTGCAGTCCGCGCCGGTGGAAGATGTCGGGCTGCTGCTCGATATAGGGCTCCAGTGCCAGCAGTCCGCCACGCCGTGCCATCTGGCTCCACTCCAACAGCATGTTGAGCGTGGCTTTTGGGGCATTGGGCGTGCAGGAATAAGGGGGTTTGAAGACCCAGCCCAGCAGCCCCATCCCGTCGAGAAAGACCCGCGCAGAAGATTGCAGCATGACGGCCCCGAGGGTGCCGCCGATGACGATGAGAAAGGCGGTGACCTGCAGCAGCGATGCGATGCTGCCGCCTTCCAGCAGTTGCCCCAGAAGAATGGTGGAGAGGCCAATGACCAGCCCGATGATGCTGACAATATCCATAGTGCCTTCGAGATTCCGTTATGACCGGTCGCCCGACCAGCCTCTCAGTTTTCCACGCAGACGTGCGATGGCCTGGCTGTGCAACTGGCAGACCCGCGATTCGGAAATGCCCAGAACCTGGCCGATTTCCTTGAAATTCATTTCCTGCTCGTAGTACATGCCCATGAGCAGACGCTCTCGATCGGGCAAGACGCCCACGGCTTGCGCCAGCGCCCCTTTGAAATGACGCGAGGCGAGAATATCGAACGGGCCTTGCGAGGTGTCGTCGGCGAAGCGGTCGAGAAAATCATCGCCGTCGACTTCATGGAGATCTTCGTAATAGACCAGATGTGCGCCACGGGCATTGTTGAGCAGCTCGAAATAGGTCTGGATTGCCACACCCATTTCGTTGGCAATTTCCTGCTCTGACGGCGGACGCTGATGCCGTTGCTGCAGGGCGTGAATGGCCCCTTCGATCTGTCGTCCGACACGACGCACGTTACGAGAGGCCCAGTCAGCTTCGCGCAGCTCGTCCAGCATGGCACCACGCACACGCTGGGTGGCGTAGGTCTCGAAGTGCGCGCCCTGCTCGTCGTCGAAGCGTTCCACGGCATCCATCAGGCCCATGAGTCCGGCCTGGATGAGATCGTCCACCTCTACGTTGGAGGGCAGTCGGGTCATCATGTGATAGGCGATACGCTTGACCAGGGGCAGGTATTCCCGCACCAGGAAATCTCTATCCTGCGCGGCGTTGGGCATCTTGCGCTTTTGCTTTTCCATTGGCGGCATCACGGCTCATGCGGCTGAACAGCCATAAACGCTGCCAGAACTGTTCGAAGTTGATCGTGGCATCGACTGGTAGATCCTGCAAAGCTTCGGCCAGGGTGCTGGCTTGGATCGCGGCATCCGCGTCGTCCTCATAACCCTCTTTGAGTTTGGGCAGATTGCCCAGGTAGTGGAGGTTCACGCCGACAAAGCGCAGCGCGGTGTCACGCAAGGAGTCATACAGGCGCTGCGCGGTGTCGGCTGATGCGCCTTCTACCAGGACGGCCCATTGGCCTTGTGGCCGGATGCCTTGCGCCGATTTGAGCGTGGCATAGGCTTCGGCAAGCTGGCTTTTTTCGCCAGGCAGCACCAGCACGCGCACCGCAGCCGAGGCGGCCAACCCAACGCCCTGCGAACCGCCCGGGCTGTTGAGCAGCATCCATTCGGGGGCTTCCGTGCCCCACTCGTCGGCCATGCCGTGCAGGCTTTGTTCACTGAGCCCGGCCAACGCACCCATGCCGTCGGGCGCAGCCAGCAGGCGCAGGCCGGGTTCGATTTCGCGGCTGACGGCTGCCAGGCCGATCTGTGGTGCTTGCGCCAGCGTCTGACGTACCAGAAATCCGGCCAGACCACCGGTGTTGTACGGCGCGCGTGCCTCATCCATGAGCAGGACACGGTTGCCGCGACGGCTGATGCCGCGCGCCAGCGACAGACTGGCACGGGCGTTACGGCGCGGGTCGGGGCCGAGTACGCCGACGGACGAGAACGTGGGTTCTTCGGCGAAGAGGCGACGCAGGCCGGTGGCCTGGTCAAACTGGTCAGCCAGCCGCACCGATCAGCCCTCCGTTGACATCTTTGCCGTTGATTTGCTCCTGGCTGGCAGCCATGAGGATGGGGTAGTCGTTTTCATCTTGCGTGAAGGGCGAATCGTTCTGGTTGATGCGAAATGCCCGATCTGCCAGGTAAGCCGGGTTGGCCAGGTGCAGGTCTTCGGGGACGCGCTGGCCATTGGTGACGAAATGGATCGGCAATTCATGGCGGATGGCGACATCCAGCACAGGGCCGAAAGTCAGCGCTTCATCGATCTTGGTGAGAATGCAACCGATCAGGCCGGGGCCGGCATAGGCGCGCGCGACTTCTTCCAGCGTCATGCCCTGGCTGGGGGCACCCAGCAGCAGGAGCCGATTGACCGAGCGCCCTTCGCCACACAGCAGGGCGACCTGTTCGGCGACACGCTTGTCGCGCTGGCTCATGCCCACGGTGTCGATCAGGACGAGATGACGCCCATGCAGGTCCGAGAGTGTCAGTTCCAGATCGTTCTCATCACGTACGGCAAAGACCGGTGTACCAAGAATGCGGCCATAAATACGCAACTGATCCTGTGCGCCGATCCGGTAGGTGTCGGTGGTGACCAGTGCAACCTTGTTGGCCCCATGGCGCAGTACTGCGCGTGCCGCAATTTTTGCGACGGTGGTGGTTTTGCCCACGCCAGTGGGGCCGACCAGAGCATAGATGCCACCTTTTTCAATGATGTCGTGTTCGCTGGGCGCGATTTTGATGTTGTGCGATACCGTGGTTTTGAGGCGTTTGATTGCCTGATTCAGATCGGCTTCGTCTTTGGGCAGGATATCCAGCAGCTGCCGCGCGAAACTGGCGGAAAAACCAGCTGAAAGCAGTCGCTTCATGGCCTCGGCGCGCAGGGGGTCCTGGCGGGTGAGATCGTTCCATGCAAATCCGGCCAACTGCCCCTCTACCATGCCGCGCAACAGGCGCATTTCTCGCGCCAGCTCGTCTACTGCCGTGATG
>Ga0208371_1000161_pt1 | contig 22099 bp, 12 predicted proteins | sample SubbioCR12Aug_1A_FD_184827 | JGI IMG/M metagenome (GOLD analysis project Ga0208371, IMG submission 184827) | Serpentinite rock and fluid subsurface biosphere microbial communities from McLaughlin Reserve, California, USA - CR12Aug_1A (SPAdes) | ecosystem: Environmental > Terrestrial > Deep... | reverse complement strand
CTGGAGCTGGAGATGGGGCTCGACGCCGACCTGGGGATCGATTCAATCAAGCGGGTGGAGATCCTCTCCGCCATCCAGGAGCGCCTCCCCACTGCACCGGTCATCGGGCCGGAGCACCTGGGAACCCTGCAGACCCTTAGCGAGATCGCCTCGTTCCTCGGCAAGAGCAGCGCCGCAACCGTTGCAGTTCCGGTCGCCGCGCCGGCCAGTATCCCCGTCGCAGCCCCCCCTGCCCTGGTTGCCACGCCGGCAATCCGCCGCAGCGGTGTCGTCCCTGTCCCGCTGCCGGAAGAGGGCACCAGCGAGGCAATTCCGCTGGCTGCGGCCGAATTCTGGATCACCGACGATGGCTCACCCTTTACGGCCGAGCTCTACACGGTCCTGCAGGAGCGTGGTCTGGCGATCCGCATGGTCCGCCCCCAAGCAATGGTCCGCCCCCCGGAGATGCTTGCGGGCCTGGTGATCACCGCCCCCCTTGGCGGCACCGACGACCAGTTCCTGGAGCATGCCTTCATGCTCATGAAAAGCGCGGGACCATCGCTGCGACGCGCCGCAGAGGCAGGCGGAGCACTCCTTGCCACGGTATCGCGCCTGGACGGGAGCTTTGGCTGCGACATGGGCACCTTCATTGCCGATCCCCTCTCCGGCGGACTGGCCGGTCTCTCCAAGACTGCCGGCCACGAGTGGCCCGAAGTGGTCACCAAAACCATCGATCTCGGCTCGTTTGCCGACCCGGCAGCCATGTGCCGCGATCTCGCCGCAGAGCTCTTCAGGCCCGGCAGCAGCGAGACCGGCCTCAGCCAGTCTGGTCGGATCGGCCTCAGGCTGCTCGACCTCTCCCCGCCACCCACGGATGCCCTCCCGCTTGCGGAAGGAGATCTGGTGGTGATAACCGGCGGCGGCCGCGGGGTCACGGCAGCTACGGCCATTGCCCTTGCCGGGGCCTGCCGGCCGTTCCTCGTCCTGCTCGGACGAAGCAAGGGACCCGAGCCGGAGCCGGAGTGGCTCGCCCGCACCACCGACGAGTCCCGCATCAAACGAGCCCTGCTCGACCATGCCAACAAAAAGCTCCATCCCAAGGAGATCGAGGAGCGCTACCAGCAGGTCATTGCCGGACGGGAACTCCGCGCCACCCTCGACAGGATCGCCGCGGTCGGGGGCAAGGCCGTCTACCGACCGGTGGATATCCGTAACAGCGCAGAGGTCAAGGCGCTGCTCACCGAACTGCAGCAGCAGCACGGTCCGCTCAAGGGGATCGTCCACGGTGCCGGGGTCCTTGCCGACCGTCTGATCGTAGACAAGACCCGCGAGCAGTTCCGCCAGGTCTACGCCACCAAGGTGGCCGGCCTCCGTTCCCTGCTCGCAGCAGCCGGCGACCAGCTCCGGGTCCTGGCCCTCTTCTCCTCCACCACCGGCCGGTTCGGCCGCACCGGCCAGGTTGACTACGCCGTTGCCAACGAGGTCCTCAACAAGCTTGCCCAGGAAGAGGCGCGCCACCGCCCTGCCTGCCGGGTGGTCAGCATCAACTGGGGACCGTGGGACGGCGGCATGGTCACCCCCTCGCTGAAAAAGGTCTTTGCCGGCGAAGGGATCGGCCTCATCGGGCTTGCCGAGGGTGGCGCCTTCCTCGTCGGTGAGCTTGCCGACGCTGACGCGCCGGTGGAAATCGTCGCGCTGGCCGAGACGCCGGAAACGGCACGCACCGCCACGTCGGCTGCCCAGTCCAGGCCGCTCACCGCGACCTTCGAGCGGACCATGTCCATCGACGAGTACCCGTTCCTCCGTTCCCACGTGCTGGACGGCAAGGCGGTCCTCCCCATGGCCATGATCATCGAATGGCTGGCCCACGGCGCACTGCACGGCAATCCCGGCCTCCATTTCCACGGCTTCAACGACCTGCGCATCTGCAAGGGGGTCGTCTTCGAACAGGAGACCCCCTGCACCCTGCAGGTCATGGCAGGCAAGGCGGAAAAGCGCGAATCGTTCTTCCTGGTGCCGGTCGAACTGCACAGCAACGGCAACGATGGACGCGCCATCCTCCACGCCAGGGCCGACATCGTCCTGACGACCAGGCTGCCCGAAGGGATCCGCTCCATAACCGAACTCCCCACCACGCCGTTCGTACCGCACAACGGGTCGATCTACAACCGCGAGCGGCTGTTTCACGGTCCGGACCTGCACGGCATCGAACGGGTCGAAGGGTGCTCGGACAAGGGGATCGCTGCCGCGGTCAAGGGTGCGCCGGCACCGGGCAACTGGATCAAGAAGCCGCTCAGAAGCAACTGGCTTACCGACCCCTTGAGCATCGACAGCGCGTTCCAGCTCATGATCCTCTGGACCTTCGAACGCTTCGGCGCCGGTTCCCTCCCCTGCTTTGCCGGTCGCTATCGCCAGTTCCACGACGCCTTCCCCCACGAAGGGGTGCAGGTGGTGATCCGGGTGACCGGAGAGCGCGAACACGGGGCCACCGCGGACATGGAATTCCTCGACCGCCATTCAGGCAAACTGGTGGCGCGGCTGGAAGACTACGAATGCATCGTCGACCCGTCCCTTGAGCGGGCCTTCCAGCGCAACCAACTCCACCAGCTGGGGGCAGCCTGAGCATGTCCGCACCCTCAGTGGCCATTGTCGGGATCGGAGGCATCTTCCCCGACGCCCCTGATCTTGCAGCATTCTGGGACAACATCCGCCACGGCAGAAGTGCGGCGCGGGACGTTGCCCCAAAGCGCTGGACGATCTCGCCCGACACCGCGTTCCATCCGGAGGTCGGCAAGGCGGACAGGGCCTATTCGCGGCGCTGCTGCCTCATCGACGCCATCCCCGCCCTTGCGACGGACCTTGCCGCCAGGCTCGACCCTGCACTGCTCGACGACCTCGACCCGCTCGTTCACCTCTTGCTCCATGCCGGCCAGCAGGCCTTTAACGATGGCGTCACCGCGCCGCTGGACCGGAACCGGATCGGCGTCATCGTCGGCAACCTCGTGCTCCCGAGCGAAAAGATTTCCCGCTATGCCCGCAACCTCCTCGGCAGGACCTTTGCGGAAAAGCTCCTCGGCAAAGCCGATCAGCCGGAACCGGCCAACCCGTTCAACCGCTACGTTGCCGGCTTGCCGGCAGGGATACTCGCCCAGTCCCTCGGCCTCGGCGGCGGCAGTTTCACCCTCGATGCAGCCTGTGCCTCGTCCCTGTACGCCATCAATCTGGCCATCACTGAACTGCTGACGGGCCGGGCCGATGCCATGCTCACCGGAGGCGTCTCCCGCCCCGACCCCCTCTATACGCAGATGGGCTTCTCGCAGCTCCGCGCCCTCTCCAAACGGGGCATCTGCTCCCCCTTCGATGCCGCAGGGGACGGACTGGTGGTTGGCGAAGGGGCCGGACTGTTCCTGTTGAAGCGGACCGAAGATGCCCTTGCCCATGGCGACCGGATCTACGGCGTCATCCGCGCGGTCGGCCTTGCAAACGACGTCGGCGGCAGCCTGCTGGCACCCATGTCGGAGGGGCAGCTCCGTGCCATGCGCGCCGCCTACGGCAGGGCCGGGTGGCAACCGGACGACGTCGACCTGATCGAGTGCCATGCCACGGGAACGCCGGTGGGGGATGCCACCGAGGTCGTCAGCCTGTGCGAACTCTGGGGCACTGCGCGACCGGCTGCCGACCCCTGTGTCATCGGCTCGGTCAAGTCCAATATCGGCCATCTCCTGACCGCTGCCGGCGCTGCCGCCCTCATCAAGGTTCTGTTGGCAATGCGCGAGGAGACCCTCCCTCCCACCGCCAATTTCAGTGCGCCGCAACCCGGCATGGAGCTGAACGCCAGCCCCTTCCGCGTTCTTACCGATGCAACCGGCTGGCAGCGCCGCGGTGACGACATGCCGCGTCGGGCCGCGGTCAGCGCCTTCGGTTTCGGCGGCATCAACGCCCATCTCCTGGTGGAGGAATGGCTCCCCGCACCAAGCACGGCAAGCCGGCCGCGACAGGCTTCAAAGCCCGCTGCAGCCCCCCTGGTGGCCGTTGTCGGCATGGATGCCCGCTATGGTCCCTGGCAGTCGCTCCGCACCTTCCAGGACCGGGTGCTGGGGGGGGACCCGACCCGGCAGCCGACCGCTCCGCGGAACTGGTGGGGGGTGACGGAGAGCCGCTGGTTCAAGGACGAAGGTTCTGCGGCAACCCCTTTTCCCGGCCATTACCTGGAGGAAATGACGCTCACCGCCGAGCAGTTCCGGATTCCGCCGAAGGAGCTGGAAGAGATGCTCCCCCAGCAGATCCTCATGCTGCAGGCCGCTGCAGGCGCCATGGCCGATGCCGGCCTGACCAGGGAGGACAACCTGGAAGCCGGGGTATTCGTCGGCACCACCCTGGACCTGAACAGCACCAACTTCAGTTTTCGCTGGTCCCTGGCGGAACAGGCCCCGTCCTGGGCGCGTACCCTGGGATTCGACCTTGCGCCCGATGAGCTTTCTGCCTGGACGACCGAGTTGCGGGATGCCGCAACGCCGGCGCTCACCGCCAACCGGACCATGGGAGCGCTCGGCAGCATCGTGGCGAGCAGGATCGCCAGGGAATTCAGATTCGGCGGCCCGAGCTTTACCCTCTCCAGCGAGGAATGTTCCGGCACCAGGGCGCTGGAAACGGCGGTGCGGCTCCTGCAGACGCACGAGATCGACCGGGCCCTGGTGGGAGCGGTGGACTTGGCCGGCGATGCGCGGGCGGTTCTCAGCCACCATGCCGTCCGCCCCCTTTCACCTACCGGTCAGCCCCTGCCGTTCGACGAAAAGGCCGACGGCGGCATAACCGGCGAAGGTGCGGCTGCCGTCATCCTGAAGCGTCTCGACGATGCCGAGCGCGATGGCGATCGCATCTACGCGGTTATCCGCGGCATCGGCTCCGGCAGCGGCCCCCACCTGGCCCCTGGCCAGGAGCCCTACCGGATGGCGCTCGAACGTGCCTATCGTGAAGCTGCGGTCGCCCCTGCCACCATCAGCCACCTTGAAGCCCATGCCAGCAGCCACCCCCCGGAAGACCGGATGGAAGCCCTGGCGCTGGCGGCCTTTTTCAATGACGAACAGCGGCTCCCCCGCTCCTGTTCGGTCTCCGGCGTGACCGCCGACATCGGCCATGCCGGTGCGGCAAGCGGTTTTGCCTCGTTCGTCCGAGCCTGCCTCGCGCTCTACCAGGAGATCATCCCTCCCAGTCGCTACGGCGAGAACCCCAGGACCGAGCTCACGGCCAATCCCGCGTTCTACCTCCCTCGCACACCGCGCTACTGGCTCCGTAACCGGGCCGATGGCCCCCGGAGATGCGGCGTGAGTGTCTTCGGCATAGACGGCAACTGTCAGCACTTCGTGCTTGAGGGATGGGAAACGTTGTCTTCGCGGTTCGAGCCGGAACGGCTCCTCCCGGTGGAAACCGTGAGCGAATCGCTCTTTGCCGTGACCGCCGCGAACAATGCAGAACTTCAAGCAAAACTGAAACAATTACGATCCAACCTCTCGACATATAAATATAATAACCTTTCTGGGCTGGCGCGGGAATGGTTCCAGCACGAGACAGACCTCCGTAACCCCTGCACCCTGAGCATGGTGGCCAGAAACCGGGAAGAGCTCGCCGCGCTCATCGACCAGGGCACCACGGCGCTTCGCTCCGCCGGGGAAACGGTCTCCCCGCACCCGGCGCTACGGGACCGTCTCTTTTACACTTCTGCTCCGCTCGGCGGCGATGGGGGCACGGCCTTTGTCTTTCCCGGCTCCGGCAACCACTTTCCCGGCATGGGGATGGAGCTTTCCGCCCGCTGGCCCGAGGTCCTCCGGCGCCAGGATCGGGAAAACCGGCGCCTGCGCGAGCAGTTTCTCCCGGAATTCACCTGGAACGGCGCCCCACCCGAAGAGCTGGACAACGACCATCGCGCCGTGATCTTCGGCCAGGTAGCCACCGGCTGCCTGGTGAGCGACCTGGTCCGGAGTTTCGCCGTACACCCCCAGACGGTCATCGGCTACAGCCTGGGCGAATCGGCAGGGCTCTTTGCCCTGAGGGCCTGGCGCGACCGGGACGAGATGCTGGCGCGCATGCAGGCATCGACCCTTTTCACCAGGGACCTGGCAGGGGAATGCCGGGCAGCGCGGCGTGTCTGGGGTCTGAAGGCGGGGCAGGAGGTCGCCTGGAGCATCGGCGTCGTGGATGCCACGGCCCGTGAGGTCCGTCAGGCGCTCCGCACGACGCCGCGGGTCTACCTGCTGATCGTCAACACCCCCGATGAATGCGTTGTCGGCGGCGATGCCAAGGGGGTCAGGAGACTGGTCGCCATGCTCGGCTGCCGCTTCTTCCCGCTCTACGGCGTGACCACGGTCCACTGCGAGGTGGCCCGCGAAGTGGCGGAGCCATATCGCCAGCTCCACCTCTTCCCGACCACGCCACCACCGGGCATTACCTTCTACAGCGGCGCCAGGTCCGGGTCTTACCAGGTGGACCGGGAGAGTGCAGCCGATTCCATCCTGGCCCAGGCCGTCGGCGGGATCGACTATCCGGCAACCATCGAATCGGCCTATGAAAACGGCACCCGGCTCTTTCTGGAGATGGGACCGGGCGCCTCCTGCAGCAGGATGATCGGCCGGATCCTTGCCAATCGCCCCCATCTTGCCCGGTCCGCCTGCCTGCCGGGCCAGGATGCGGTTTCCGCCATGCTCCGCCTGCTCGCCAATCTCGTTGCCGAGAATGTCACGGTTGACCTGGCACCGCTCTTTGCCACGCCGCCGCTGCGGCTGGAATCGACACCCCGTGGCTCGCGCATTGCCGTCGCCCTGGGCGGGGCACCGTTTGCCCCTCCCCTGCCAAAGGTCAGGCCACGGGCCAAGGTAGCACCAATGCCCGTCGTCAGTGCACCGGCCGTCACTCCTGCGCTTCCCCCTGCCGCAACGTCCCCGGCGCCCCCTGCTGTTGCCGCGGCCGCGTCTGCAGACGCATCGCTGGCGCAACTGATCCGCGACTTCGCCTCTGCCCAGGAGGCTCAGATAAAGGCACACGAGGCATTCCTCCGGATGAGCGACGGCCTTTCGCGCACCATGGCCGAGACCCTGGCGCTCCAGCTCTCGATCCAGGAGGCCCTGGGCGAGGAGTGCCCCCCGGAGTTCCGCCCGGTCGCACCGAACGCGAGGCCTGCCGCAGCTGCCGCCGCAACAGGGACCGAGCTGAGGCCGGTCGCCTTTGCCAGGGGGCTCTGCCTGGAATTCGCACGGGGCTCGGTTGCAGCCATGCTCGGACCGGCCTTTGCCGAGGCAGACAGCTTCCCCACCAGGGTCAGGCTGCCGGACGAGCCGCTGATGCTGGTTGACAGGATCGTTACCGTCGAAGGCGAGCCCCGGTCCATGACCCACGGCCGGGTGGTTACCGAGCACGACATCCTCCCCGGCACCTGGTACCTGGACGGCGGCCGCATCCCCACCTGCATCGCCGTCGAAGCGGGGCAGGCCGATCTCTTCCTCTCCGGCTACCTGGGGATCGATTTCATCACCCGCGGCCTGGCGGTCTACCGGCTCCTGGATGCGGTGGTCACCTTTCATCGCGGGCTCCCCGGTCCGGGCGAGACCATTAACTACGACATCCGCATCGAACGCTTCTTCCGGCAGGGCGACACCTGGCTCTTCCGCTTCCTCTTCGATGCCACGGTGAACGGCGAACCGCTCCTGACCATGCGCGACGGCTGCGCCGGGTTCTTTACCGACGAGGAGCTCGCTGCCGGCAAGGGGATCGTCCGGCCGGCCCTCGACCTCCGTCCCCGCACCAGCATCCGCCCCCCGGACTGGCAGGAACTGGTGCCGATGGCGAAGGAACGCTACGATGCGGCCCAGCTCGATGCCTTAAGACATGGCGACCTGGCAGCATGCTTCGGCAGCCACTTCGCAGGGCTCCCCCTCTCCCGCCCCCTGACCATTCCGGGGGACAGGATGCGGCTGGTGCACCGGGTCATGGAGATCGACCCGACCGGCGGCCGGTACGGGCTCGGCTCGATCCGGGCCGAAGCGGACATCCGGCCCGACGACTGGTTCCTCACCTGTCATTTCGTCGACGACCGGGTCATGCCCGGCACCCTGATGTATGAATGCTGCCTCCACACCCTGCGGATCTTCCTCCTCCGCATGGGCTGGATAGCCGAAACAGAGGGTGCTGCCTGGGAGCCGGTGCCGGGAGTGGCGAGCCAGCTCCGCTGCCGCGGCCAGGTGCTGGAAACGACCCGCATTGCCGCCTACGAGGTGACCATCCGCGAGCTGGGCTACCGGCCCGAACCCTATGCCGTGGTGGATGCCCTGATGTATGCCGATGGCCGGCCCGTGGTGGAGATCACCTCCATGTCGGTCCGATTGACCGGCACGACACGGGAACAGCTCGTTGCGCTCTGGAGCGGGGATAACCGGGCCATCCCCGCGACCGCGCGGAAGGCCGCCCTCTACACCAAGGAACATATCCTTGCCTACAGTAACGGCAACCCCTCGGAGGGGTTCGGCGAACAGTACCGCATGTTCGACAGCGAGCGGAAGATTGCCCGCCTGCCGGGGCCGCCGTTCCAGTTCATGGACCGGATCACCGCCCTGCACGGAGAGCCGTGGCGGATGGTGCCCGGCGCCATGGCAGAGGCCCAGTACGATATCCCCGGGGATGCCTGGTATTTCGCTGCCGACCGCCAGCCGCTGATGCCGTTCGCGGTCCTTCTGGAGGCTGCGCTCCAGCCGTGCGGCTGGCTGGCAGCCTATGTCGGCTCGGCGCTCACCAGCCCCATCGACCTCTCGTTCCGCAACCTGGGAGGCAACGCCGTCCAGCATCGACCGGTGACGCCGGAAAGCGGCACCCTGACCGCCGCCGCCACCCTGAAAAAGGTCTCCATCAGCGGCGGCATGATCATCCAGGAATACGACTTCTCCGTCAGCGGCTCCGAGGGGCCGGTCTATACCGGCGAGACCATGTTCGGGTTCTTCTCCGGGGAGGCGCTGTCAAACCAGGTGGGCATCCGCGATGCCGCCCCCTTTGTCCCGACGCCGGCAGAGACGGTCAGGGGCCGGAGCCTTCCCTACCCGGAACAGGCGCCGTTTCCCGATCGGCAGCTCCGGATGATCGATCGGATCGACCTCTTCCTCCCTGACGGCGGGCCGGCGCAGCTCGGCTATATCCGCGGCAGCAAGGCCGTCGACCCCGATGAATGGTTCTTCAAGGCCCATTTCTACCAGGACCCGGTTACCCCTGGCTCCCTTGGCCTCGAATCGTTTCTGCAGCTCATCAGGTTCGTTGCAATCGAGCGCTGGGGGCTGCCTAAAGCAGATGCATCCGTCGCCGTTGCACTCGGGTCCAGGCATCGCTGGCTCTACCGGGGCCAGATCGTGCCGACAAACAGCCTGGTGACGGTCGAGGCATGGGTGACTGCCATCGACGACCAGCAACGGCTTTTGACCGCAGATGGCTTCCTCGCCGTGGATGGCCGGCCGATTTACCAGATGAACGATTTTTCTCTACGGATGGAGTAGCTAACGAATGAAGTATGCAAGGGCCTTCATAGCAGCGCTGGGGTATGAACTGGCGCCGGTGGTCGTCACCTCTACGGAACTGGAAGCACGTCTGGAACCGCTCTATCGGGATCTTCGCTTCGTGCCGGGGCAGCTCCAGGCTCTGACCGGCATCCGCGAACGGCGCTGGTGGGAGCCGGGCTATCCCCTCTCCAGGGGTGCCATTGCCGCCGGCAACAAGGCGCTGGATGCTGCCGGCGTATCCCCCCGCGATGTCGGCATGCTCATCTATGCCGGGGTCTGCCGCGAGCAGTTCGAGCCGGCAACGGCCTGCCGGGTGGCTGCCGGCCTCGGCATCGGCGGCAACGCCGCGATCTTCGACATCTCCAATGCCTGCCTGGGGGTCTTGAATGGCATCCTGGAAGTGTCGAACCGGATCGAACTGGGGCAGATCAGGGCCGGGCTGGTGGTCTCCTGTGAGAGCGCCCGGGAGATCAACGACATCATGATCGACCGGATGCTGGCCGAGCGGAACATGGAGCGGTTCGCCTCCTCCCTTGCCACGCTCACCGGCGGGTCCGGGGCCGTGGCCGTGCTGGTCACCGACGGTTCCTTTTCCCCTTCCGGCAACCACCGCCTGCTCGGCGGCGTCACCCAGGCAGCACCGGAACACCACGGCCTCTGCCTCTGGGGTGTGTCGCCGGATGGCAGCGGCGGCTTCACCCAGACCATGAGCACCGATGCGGTCAACGTGATGAATTACGGGATAGAGCTCGGCAGACGGACCTGGGCCTCCTTCCTCCCGGAGATCGGCTGGCGCCCGGAAGAGGTGGATCGCGTCATCTGCCACCAGGTCGGCTCGGCGCACCAGAGCGCCATCCTCAAGACACTGGGCATTGCCCCGGAGAAGGATTTCACCACCTTTGAGTTTCTCGGCAACATGGGGACCGTTTCCCTGCCGTTGACCGCGGCCCTGGCAGCCGAACGGGAGATGCTCAGCCCCGGCGACCGGGTCGGTTTCCTCGGGATCGGCAGCGGCCTCAACTGCCTGATGCTGGGAGTCCAGTGGTGAACCCCGACCTGCAGCGCGAATACCCGTTTACCAGCCATTTCCTCGATCTGGACGGCCTCCGTTACCACTACCTGGACGAAGGGTCCGGTCCGCCGGTGGTGATGGTCCACGGCAACCCTTCCTGGTCATTCTACTACCGGCGTCTCGTCAGCGCGCTGAAGGACCGCTACCACTGCATCGTGCCGGATCACATCGGCTGCGGCCTGTCAGACAAGCCGGGCGACGACCGTTACGAATACAGCCTCGCCCGTCGGGTGGCCGACCTGGAGCGGCTTCTGGAGCACCTGGACATCAAAGAGCCCCTGACCCTGGTGCTCCACGACTGGGGCGGCATGATCGGCATGACCTATGCCGTCCGCCACCCGGAGCGGATCAGGCGCCTGATCATCCTGAATACCGCCGCCTTTCACCTGCCCAAAGCGAAGCGCTTCCCGCTGTCCCTGAGGATCTGCCGCGACACCGGCCTGGGCACGCTCCTGGTCAGGGGATTCAACGCCTTCAGCCGCGGCGCCTCGATCGTGGGATGCAAACGCAACCCCATGCCGCCGGCCCTGCGCAGGCTCTACCAGCTCCCCTACGATTCGTGGCAGCATCGGATCGCCACCCTCCGCTTTGTCCAGGACATTCCCCTCTCTCCCGGCGACCGCGGCTACGACCTGGTCAGCAGCACCGATGCGGGGCTCTCCCGGTTTGCAGCGCTCCCGATGCAGATCATCTGGGGGGAGCGGGACTTTGTCTTCGACCGGCACTTCCTGGCTGAATGGGAACGACGCTTTCCGGCGGCACGGGTCCATCGCTTCGCCGATTGCGGGCATTATATCCTGGAAGATGCAGCAGACGAGGTCATCCCGCTCGTCAGCGCATTCCTTGCCGGAACAGAGCAGCAGGGATGAGCAGAAAAGATCTGGTGAACATCGCCGCCCATCTCCCGGAGATGGCGGCCCGGCAGCCCGATACGCCGGCCATCATCTTCCCTTCCGGGAACCGGAGCCTCACCTTTCGCGAACTGGACAGCCTGAGCAACCGGATCGCCCACGGGCTCGTATCCTGCGGCATCGGCCGCGGCGTGCGCACGGTCCTGATGGTCAAGCCCGGTCCTGAGCTGTTCGCCCTGACCTTTGCCCTGTTCAAGGTCGGCGCGGTCCCGGTCCTCGTCGATCCGGGGCTGGGGATGAAAAACCTGCGGCAATGCCTTGCCGAGGCCGAGCCCCACGCCTTCATCGGCATCCCCGCGGCACACGTCGCTCGCCTCCTGTTCGGCTGGGGAAAAGAGACGCTACGCAGCTTCATCACCGTGGGGCGACGGCTCTTCTGGCAAGGAACCACCCTGGATGCCCTCATCGCGGGGAAGGAAGAACTCCTGTTCCGCCTGGCGCCCACCCAGCGGGACGACGTGGCAGCGATCCTCTTTACCAGCGGCAGCACCGGCCCGCCAAAGGGAGCGGTTTACAGCCACGGCAACTTTGCCGCCCAGGTGGCGGCGCTCCGCCAGGTGTACGGCATCGAGCCGGGAGAGATCGATCTTCCCACCTTCCCCCTCTTTGCGCTTTTCGCACCGGCCCTCGGCATGACCGCTGTCATCCCGGAGATGGATTTCACCCGTCCCGGCTCGGTCGATCCCCGAAAAATCCTGTCTGCCATCGAGCGCTACGGCGTCACCACCATGTTCGGCTCGCCGGCCCTCATCAACCGCGTCGGCAGCTACGGTGCCAGGAAGGGGATCAGACTCCCCACCCTGCGGCGGGTCATATCCGCTGGCGCACCAGTATCGGCAGCTGTCATGGAGCGTTTCTCCCGCATGCTCAATCCCGACGCGGAGATATTCACCCCCTACGGCGCCACCGAAGCGCTGCCGGTCTGTTCCATCGGCAGCCGCGAGATCCTCGGTGAAACGCGCCGGATCACCGAGGCAGGCGGCGGCGTCTGCATCGGCAGACCGGTTTCCGGCATCAGGCTGGAGATAATCAGGATCAGCGACGAACCGATCCTCTGCTGGGACGATTCTCTCAGAGTCCCGCCGGGGCAGATCGGCGAGATTGTCGTGCAGGGGGAACAGGTCACGCGCGGGTATCACAACCGCCCGGAGGCCAACCAGCTGGCAAAGATAGCCGACCCGGCCGGCAAAGGCTTCTTCCACCGCATGGGAGACCTGGGGGGCATGGACGAGGATGGCAGGATCTGGTTCTGCGGCAGGAAATCGCACCGGGTGGAGACCCCCTCGGGCACGCTCTTTACCATCCCGTGCGAAGCGGTCTTCAATACCCATCCACGTGTCTTTCGCACCGCCCTTGTCGGTATCGGCGAAAAGGGGCACCAGAAACCGGTCCTCTGCGTGGAACTGGAAAAGGGGATCAGGGTAGACCGGGAGCGGTTGCGCCGGGAACTGCTGGAGATCGCCCAAGCACATATCCATACCCAGGAGATCGCGACCATCCTCTTCCACCCCTCCTTCCCGGTGGATATCCGCCACAACGCCAAGATATTCCGGGAGAAACTGGCTGTCTGGGCCACGGGGAAGCTGCCATGAAGGCGCTGGTAACCGGAGGCGGCGGCTTTCTCGGCGGCGTGATCGTAAGGATGCTGCGTGAGCGCGGTATCGCGGTCCGCAGCTTTTCCCGCAGCACATACCCGGCATTGACGCCCCTGGGCGTTGAGCAGGTGCAGGGGGACCTCGGCGACCGGGAAGCAGTGATCCGGGCGGCACAGGGCTGCGACGTCGTGTACCATGTTGCCGCCAAGGCCGGCGTCTGGGGGGCATACGCCGATTTTTACCGGGCGAACGTCATCGGCACGGCGCACGTCATCGAGGCCTGCTGCGTAAACGGCATCTCCAGGCTGGTTCACACGAGTTCGCCGAGCGTTGTTTTCGACGGCAGCGATATCGAAGGGGGTGACGAGTCGCTCCCCTACCCGCAGCGCTTTGAGGCCCACTACCCGCAGACCAAGGCCCTGGCCGAGCAGATGGTGATTGCCGCCAATTCGCCCACGCTGGCCACGGTGGCGCTGCGCCCCCATCTCATCTGGGGTCCGGGAGACAACCACCTGGTGCCGCGCATCATTGCCAGGGCCAGGTCGGGGAGACTCCGCCGGATCGGCAACCGGCCCTGCCTGGTGGACACCGTGTACGTTGACAATGCGGCCCAGGCCCATCTGGCGGCGGCTGACCGGCTTTCCCCCGGAAGCGCGGTTGCCGGCAGGGTCTATTTCATCAGTAACGGCGAGCCGCTGCCGCTCTGGGACATGGTGAACGGTATCCTCGCCGCGGCAGGGATGCCGTCGGTCGAGCGAAGTATCTCACCCCGCATGGCGCTATTTGCCGGTACCATCTGCGAAACCCTCTGGCCGCTGCTGCACCTCCGGGGTGAGCCCCCCATGACCCGTTTCGTGGCCCATGAGCTTTCCACGGCGCACTGGTTCTCCCTTGCGGCTGCCAGGCGCGACTTGGGCTACCAGCCTTCAGTCTCCATTGCCGAAGGGCTCGAACGGCTCCGTTCCTGGCTCATAGCCCCGACTAAGGCCGATCTGACTACAGATCAGCGGTGAGCAGGCAACGAAAAAGATCCCCTCCACCCCCCAATTCCCTGAGTTCGCAGAGCCGTTACCCCTTCTCCTGACTATCATCCTGCCTGCTGAATTTTCTTGCAGCATGCATCCGGCACTCGCCAGACGATATTTCAGCAGTGAAATAACCGGATTCCGTCATGGGTTCAGATCCCACACAAGACCCTTCTTCCATTACAATAACAGTCGGTTACACCATTCAACCAAGTCATTATTTTGTCACTAGCCCGTCTATTTTTTGGGCAATTCGCTAAACTAGCTGTAACGAATAAACTTAGACCGACCGTCAACAAAATTATCCATAAGTTATCAACAGATCCCTGTTGATGTTGTTGACCCAGAAACGGAACCCATTATTAATTAACTGCATTTTCCATTTATCGCAAAGTTCATAACTCGTGACAATACGCTACGTTACAAATCACCCTAGCGTCACATTGTTGACGGTCTTACGGATTGCAGGTATGCCGAAAGATGTTACCTGTTGGCTCGTACCGGTGAGTGCACATGGTGGCAAGAGGTTGGCAGATGCGACTCCGAATCCGGTGCTCTGTCGTCATCCTTCCATCACGGAAATATCTCGAAATGACCGGGGCATTCCTTGAAATCGCAATCCAGGCCGCAAAATTTGGTGAGCAGAGTCACAACCCACACCTTCGTCAGGGCCAGCCTTCATACAGCGGGATGAATAGCGCCCGCGGCATCAAGAATATCCTTCGGGATATTCGCTCATTGTGAGTGGCAAAAAGTTCAGATACGAATGTGTACTAAATTTATACACCCATGGCACGTCATATGCTTTTCATGAAAACAGAAAGATCAAACCCAACGAAAGCGAGGTGATCCAGTGAAAATCCCGGTTATTTTTGCCGACAGTACCTCTGGGACAGTGACTGCCGAGGACCTGGAAAGGTTGATTCAGATGCGAAGGATCCATGCCTTCTGGAGAGCGAGTGGATGGGTGAGAATAACAGCGAAGGACCGGTTGCGAGGGTCAGGCGGAGATTTCAAAGGTAAGGAGAGAAGGGTTCACTGAGTAGCTGAAACGAGCAGCACGGGGCGCAACGGCCGGTGACCTCGTAGGAGGCTGTTGCGCCCCTCTTCCCGATCCCCGCCTTTCGGCCCGCCCTGCAACTGACGATTTCCCTTGCGTAAGGTGGCATCGACGACGCTGCTGATCGCGTGGCGGTCGGCTGTCAGTTCTTTGGAGATTACGATGGTATTCAAGCTTTCTGCATAGCCATCTCACATCCCTGCCGATATCTTTTCAACCAATTGGAGCATTTCTTTATCAGCCCAGAGCCACTTCCCTTTTGCGGTCAATGGCCGATGATTGAGCCACTTGGCTGCGATCAGAGGATCGACCTCCAGAATGTTGGCGTAATCGGCAATGAAGTAATCGAACTCGCTACGTGCCTGATTCATGGTTCCAAGCACCGACCGGTCGGTAGCCGTGTCAAACTGTGCAGGCCCCAGGGCAAGTTCGACACGTTTGACCGCATTGTCAGGAACCCCGAGGGAGATCAGGGCAAACTTGAACAGCTCTTTGTGCAGTTGCCCCAGACTGTTGAACTGTTCCTTGCGCAGCCCGGCCTGGAACAGAATGAAGCGGGTAGTGTCGTGGCAGAACATGACGCACTGCCGACGGTCGATTGTGTGGAGATGCGCGTGCCAGCTTCCTATCGGGTGCTCTTCGGTAAGTGGTGTTGGTGATACGGAAGGCAGCTTGGCGGCGAGCGCTTTGGTGCAGTGGATGAGCATGAACCCTAGTCTACAGCGAGAAATAATAGTCTCGCATCTTTAACGCCATGAGGACGCGGCGCTGCTTGAGGAACTCCTCGAAGTCATCGAGTTCCAGCTCAAAGATACTCTCCGGTATGCAGTTCATCCGCAGGTTCTCTTTCAAGGTTTCCATTTCGCAGATTCCGCCATACTTGGCCGTACCTCCGTTGCACTGCTCTGCAATCTCAGCAAAATAGTCCTTGGGAGCTTTATTGCCAACCTTGATGTTGATTTCGGACTGCATGTAAACGTAGTTACCGATCTGATTGTAATCGCCGCGCTTCAAACCGGACCTTTTCAGATAGTCTCTGGGGAAGATGTGGTGAATGTCGCCCTTGTGGGTGATGAGATCGTTCACCGTAATATCGCGTGAGAGGAACCCCTTCTCGTTCAGCTTCACCTGCGCGCTCCAAAAGACATGCAGATACGGGCTGCTGGCCACGGACGTATTGAGGCTCTGCACCAGCGACGCGTTCCAGAAGGCGTCGGAAAGCTCCGCATCCTCCACGTCCTGCAGAAACTCTACGAAGGATCTGCTGGCAATCTGGCGGATGTCGTGATCGAACTGGGATTCGGGCGATGCTGAATAGCGGCCTGTGAGAATGGACATGACCAGCCAGCGCCGTACATGCGATTCGATGTCATGGGGTTGGTACCCAAGGCCTCGCAGCTTGAGATAGAGGGTGTAGGCGAAGTTGAGTACGTTCTTCGAACGGAGCAGGCCGGAATCGATAAAACCTGCTGAGCGGACAATCATCAGGAACCGTTTGAAGTGAGTCTCGTTTATGAAATTTTCCACGCCACGCGACAGCTTCTCAAACGATTCCTTGGCAATGGCCTCTTCAAACTGTCGGGTCTCGAAGTTGCGGCCGGAGAGCAGGCTTACAAGGTCGGAGAATTTCCCCCGCTCGAACTCTGAGATGAAGGCCACGCGAAGCAGGTCGGAATACTCGGGATCATAGAGATCGTCGTTTTCATTCTTGAGCCAGGACATTTTCTGGAAGTATGGTGTCGCGGCAAAATCCTGGTCTACATCTACGATTGTGGAATAGAACTCCGGTGCCACAGCCAGATGGCAGAAATAGTCAATCGCCTTGCGCAAAGTCGAGCCGCTGTAACTCTCGTTGCTGGCGATCTTCGACATGGCGAAGTCGGCTTGGCTGAGGACCACTCCCTTTGAGTTGATGCGGATGAATATCTCCGTGACGGTCTCGATGTCCAGATCCGACGCCAGCTCAATAAGGCCGATCTGCTTCTTGGCGATTTGCATCAGATTTGTCAGTGTCACTTCCACTTTGTCCGGGTCGGCATCGGGGTTATGCTCGCAATACTCGCGCACGCTCCGGATCAATCCTTGCGATCCATTGATGAGCGGGGCAATATCGGGGATCCACTTCACATCCTTCTGTATGGCCGGGTTCGACACTTCAAAGCGCTCTTCCTGCGGATGGAAAGCGATCTTGATCTTGACTCTGCAGTATTCCTGGTTGATGACGTACTGTCCAAGGATTGCCGCCGTAAGTGCAGTAACCCGCTGCTGGCCATCGATCAGGACCTTTTTCCCTTCCGATGTGGCCCCGTCCTTCAGTTTTACATTCGGGTTGCGCCAGGCGATAAGGTAGCCGATGGGATACCCTTGGTAGAGTGAGTCCATCAGGTCGCGCACTTTGGTAGCGTCCCACACGAAAGGCCGCTGGATTTCCGGGATAGCGATCTCGCCGGAGTTGACCCAGGCGAGGACGGTTTCGATAAGGTGTTGGTTAACGGAATATTTTTGAGTTTTCACGTATGATTCCTTGTCTTCGAGCTCTTGTAGCCACTCTTTCTAAAATTTTTGATCAGATATCCATTCTCACTGTCAATTTCCCTGGCCAGGACAATCATGGTGTTGGCGTAACGCGCCGTTGCTGGCGTCGATACGCGAAAGTATGAACTGACCGGCACCTACAACTGAACGCCGGGGCGCGGCTATCTCGGAACCGGATGCTTCCCGGCGCAGTATGACCCCCTTGCCCCAGAGCTTTATGGTAACTTCCCGGTAGGTGGCGTTCGGGTCAATCGGCACCGATTCTTCCGATTTCCTCAGCACCTCCCCCAATGCCACCAGCGGCCACGTGCTACTCATCGGCCACTCCTGCCAGCCGCCGCTCCATCTCAATAGCCAGTTTCTCCCGCTTCAGTTCGGCGGCAAGTTCCTCTTCGGTCGGCAGATAGAGCTTGTAGCGGGAGGCGAAAATCTGGGTGTTCCCTTCCGGCAGGGTATAGCGCGCCAGGGCATCGCTCTTGTCGGCGCAGAGGACGATGCCGATGGGTGGATTGTCCCCTTCGTTCATCAGTTCGCGGGTGTAATAGTTGACATACATCTGCATCTGGCCCAGGTCCTGGTGGGTCAGAGTACCGACCTTGAGATCAATGAGGACAAAGCATTTGAGGATGTAGTTGTAAAAGACCAGATCGATGAAAAAGTGCTGACCATCAAAGGTGAATCGCTTCTGACGGGCGACGAATGAGAACCCCCGTCCCAGCTCCAGCAGGAATTCCTGAAGCTTGCCGATGAGCGCCCCTTCCAACTCTTTTTCACGAAAGCTGGGGGCATCACCGAGGCCGAGGAACTCCAGCACGTAGGGGTCTTTGATGATGTCGTGCGGTGTGGGGGCAGGCTCCAGCTCCTTGATTTCGGCGCGAACCGGGTCACGATCCCGGCTTGCAAGCAGCCGTTCGTAGTACAGAGACGAAATCTGCCGCTCAAGTTGGCGGGTACTCCAGTTGGCGGCGATGCATTCATCGAGGTAGAAATCACGTGCCGACTGCTTTTCAATCCGCATCAACAGCCGATAATGGGTCCAGCTCAATTCGCTACGCAGTGCGTCGCCAATTGGGAACGTCAGATAAAATTGCCTCATGTTTTTGATATTTGAGTAGTCAAACCCTTTGCCGAACTCTTTGGTCAGCCGAACGGCAAGGTCCTGCAGCAGATTCTCACCATAACCGGCCTTGGCCTTTCCCTGCTGTTCCTCTTCGACGATAACCCGGCCAATCTCCCAATATGCCTGCACCATGGCAAACTTGACAGCGCGATAAGCCTGAGCTCTGGCGCTTGCAAGGATCTCCCTGATCTGTCCATAAACCTGATCGAGTGCAACAACCGGTTTCATTTACCACCCCCAGCCAGTACCTGCCGGATGCTGGAGCAGCCGTTCCTGGCCGGTCAGGTAATCAAACTCGATGATCTCTATTCCATTGGTAGCGTAGGCAAACTTCAGCCCCAGAATCTCGGCATACTCTTTGGCCTGTTGCAGCCCGTCACCGGCGGACAGGTAATCCGGTTTGGCCTCGACAACGGCGATGAGGTAGTCACGGGTGTAGCGAAGCAGATAGTCGGCCCGCTTCTGGGGGCGGCGCTTGACCTTGTTGCCAGCCAGGACAATCCGGCCGTCGGTAAAGGTCACCTGCTCGTTGATCCGGTGCGGCTCATTGTCCCAGCCGGCCTCAACCAGTTTCGGCAGTACCAGTTTTCGGCAGGTATCGGCGTCGTTACTCATAACTTTGTCACCAGCATGATTTTGTATTGATCCGCTTAAGAGACGATCTCCCAATACCCGCCTTTATCCGGCCCCACACGTCGTAGCTCACCGTTTTGCTTCAGCTTCGCAAGCTGTTTTCTCTACAGCTCTAAGCGAAATACCAAAATGCTGGCTCAACTCGACAGCCGTAACAGAACTGTTCTGCTGAATGGCTTCAATGATTTTCACCGAACTTTCTTGAGAATCACGGCTTTCCGGTTGTTCCAGCAGCCCTCCCCTTGAAAGTCACGACGAACTGCACCGTCCCCACTGCTTATCAAGTCTCGGCAAATTTCATCAGCATTATTCACATGTTGAGTAAATAGAAAACTGGATATTCATACCAGATTTCTGGTCAAATATCCATCTGAAACGCTTCTCATCAAGGATTTCCATAACATGACGCTCCAGCAATGCCAGCAGAATCTCTGTGAAGTGCAACCAAGTGCCAGTAATATTTCTTACCTTGAAGACTGTATTTAATCGCCAGAGTCTTTTTCCAGTTGGCGTTACTGAAAGATACAGACAGCCACGTCCAAAAGAGTGACCTGTGTAGCCTGCTGCTTTGCATTTCGAACCTGCAACTCCGAAAGTGGCACAATCCTTTTAGGCATGGGTGTTTCTTACGCTTTTCGGTATAAACGTCTGGAGTTTAATGAAACAAAGTGGATTTACCGAACAACGAAAAAGAAAAAGCCCCGGAAATTCCGAGGCTTTTGTTCTTGTCCGGGCTTTCCCGGACTATAAAATGGTCGGTGCGACTGGATTCGAACCAGCGACCACCAGACCCCCAGTCTGGTGCGCTACCAGGCTGCGCTACGCACCGCAAATCGCCTGTAACATCAGTCCATCTCTCTTCTTAACCGGTACAGCTCTTCTTTTACTGCAATCAGGATCTTTTTGATCTCCTGAATATGAACCTGTTCGATTTCTTCTGCAACCGTCTTCTGCTGTGGCTGCGCAATAACCTTTCGCGCACCCTCCAGGGTCAGCTTGTCACCGTAAACCAGTTTCTTGAGCTGTTGCAGAAGATCCAGCTCTCTCTTGGCATACAGTCGCTGTCCTGTCGAGCTTTTCCTTGGTTTTAACTGGGGAAACTCCTGCTCCCAAAACCTGAGTACCGAAGGTTTCAATCCAAGGAGACGAGATACCTCGCCGATCTTGTAGTACAGTTTGTCGGGCTGAAGACTGACCATGCCCTCTACCGCACTGCATTTCAATTATTCAGAGAAGACTTCAGAACCTGGCTCGGTTTAAAGGTAAGAATCTTCCGTGCCGTGATGGTGATTTCTTCGCCGGTCTGCGGGTTTCTACCGCGACGGTCGGCCTTGCTCTTCACCACAAAATTGCCGAATCCGGCAATCTTGATCTTATCGCCATCTTCCAGAGTCCCTTTGATTATGTCGAAAACCATTTCAACCAGTTCGGCGGATTCCTTCTTGGAAAAACCCACCTTCTCATAGATCTTTTCGACAATGTCAGCTTTGGTCATGACTACCTCAAAAGTATTGAATATGTTAGGGATGTTCCGTGACTGACGCGGGAAGGTTTATAGCACATGGGAAAAATATTATCAACCCCTTTTTACCGTATCACCGCCATAAGTCCATTTACCAGTGTAGAAATAACTCGTTGATGTACGCGCGTCACCTCATCGTCGGTCAGGGTCCGGTCGGAAAGACGGTAACGGATGCGCACGGCAATGCTCTTCTGCCCTTCCGGAACATGCTCGCCGGTGTAGACATCGAATAGGGAAACGTTTTCGATTTCCTTGGCTTTCATGCCATAGATGCAGTCCAGGACGGCAATCGCAGGGACGTCGTCGGCAAGGAGCATGGCTATGTCACGGGTGGTGTCGGGATAGCGGGACGGCGCCACAACGGCATGATGGTCACGAAGCCGGTGGAGCAGCCGTTCCAGGTCGAGTTCGAAATAATACGCCTGCTTTTCCAGGCCGAACCGTGACAATACCGTGGGGTGCAGTTCACCGAGGCTGCCGATCCGCTCCCCGGCGCAGTACAGCGTGCACGCCTTACCGGGATGATAAAAGGGTTCAAGCCCCTTGACCTCGAATGTGACCCTGTCGAGCCGCAGGGATTCGAACAGGCTTTCCACGACCCCTTTGGCGTCATAGAAATCAAGGGAACTCTTGTCCTGGTTCCACCCTTCGCTTGCCCTGAGGCCAGACATAAGGCCGCCCAGGAGGAGCGGCTCTTCCGGCGACTCCCTGTCGGGCTTGACCAGATAGACCCGGCGCAGTTCAAAGATCCGTTGATTGAAGAGCTTGTAGCTCATGTTGCGGGCGGATGTTTCCAGGAGGCCGGGAAGCAGCGAGGTGCGCATGGCCGCGTGCTCTTCCACCAGGGGGTTGAGCAATTTGACCTGCCTGAACCGGTGGTCGTCGCCGGGAATGAGCATCTGCTCGTTGGCTGCAACAGAACTGAAGCTGAAATTGATCACTTCATTGAATCCGAGGCTCACCATCAGGTCCCGTATCGAGCGTTCCAGCCTCTGGTGCGGCAGGGGGCGATCCGAAAAGACCCGTGCCATCGGCATGGTTACCGGGATATTGTCGTAACCGACCATGCGCGCCACTTCTTCGACCAGATCGATCTCCCGCTCCAGGTCAACCCGGT
>Ga0208371_1000160_pt1 | contig 22539 bp, 18 predicted proteins | sample SubbioCR12Aug_1A_FD_184827 | JGI IMG/M metagenome (GOLD analysis project Ga0208371, IMG submission 184827) | Serpentinite rock and fluid subsurface biosphere microbial communities from McLaughlin Reserve, California, USA - CR12Aug_1A (SPAdes) | ecosystem: Environmental > Terrestrial > Deep... | reverse complement strand
CAGGGCGATCTTCCAGCTGCCCGAAGATAATTCCAGCGATACCGCCAACAGTTCTTCGTCTGGCGTAAAATAATTTACTTGGGTCGGTTGCATTTTCGCTCTCCTCAATTTGATGTTCACACTTCAAGTTAGGATCGCTTTGCAGCCGACTCAAGCTAATCATAGGTTCTACGCTTGTTGCCACTAACCTGGAAAACCACGCCAGGCGCGGAGATTTTTTCTGCACCCCGGAAAATCTTTAAAAAAATCGCCAAAATCCGCCCTTTGCAAGGGAAAACCCGCCAAAAATCCATCATTCCGACTTGCCATGAAGCATGGCCTACCACCCCGACATCCATTAGAATCCCCCACTTCTTCCAGACGGTTGGCGCCCATCCCCATTCCGCTGCAACTTTCAAACAGGAACCCCCATGAACGTCGAAACCCTGCGATATCGCAACGGCAAGCTGGAAATGATCGACCAGCGCGTGTTGCCGGCTCATTTTGAATATCTGCCTTACGATTCGGCGCAGAGCGTCGCGGAGGGCATCCGCGCCATGGTGGTGCGCGGCGCGCCGGCCATCGGTTGCGCTGCGGCTTACGGGGCGGCGCTGGAGGCGGTACGTTTACAGGCCTTGCCTTGTGCCGAATTCGCTGCCGAGCTGGCGCAGGGGCTGGCGGTGCTGGCGGCGAGCCGCCCGACGGCGGTGAACCTGTTTTGGGCTATCGAGCGGATGCGCCGGGTGTGGCGCGAATGCGGGGCGGCGGCTCCGGCGGAGGTGGCGCAGCGGCTTTTGGAAGAGGCCCATGAAGTGCTGGCCGAAGATATCCGCATCAACCGGGCGATGGGGGCGCACGGCGCGGTGCTGCTGGCCGATGGGGCGCGGGTGCTGACCCATTGCAACGCCGGGGCGCTGGCCACTGCCGGGTGGGGTACGGCGCTGGGGGTGATCCGTTCGGCGGTGGAAGCCGGCAAGAAGATTTCGGTGATTTCCGACGAAACCCGCCCCTTCCTGCAAGGGGCACGGCTGACAGCCTGGGAAATGGTGCAGGAGAAGATTCCGGTGACGCTGATTACCGACAACATGGCGGGCCATTTGATGGCGCACGGCGAAGTCGATGCGGTGGTGGTCGGCACCGACCGGGTGGCGGCCAACGGCGACGTGGCGAACAAGATCGGCACTTACATGGTGGCGGTGCTGGCGCGGCGTCACAACATTCCCTTTTACGTGGCCTGCCCGCTTTCCACCATCGACCGGAACATCGCCAGCGGCGCGGAGATTCCCATCGAGGAACGGGATGCTGCCGAGGTGAAGGGTTTCCGCGATTGCCAGTGGGCGGCGCCGGGGGTGAATATCCGCAATCCGGCTTTCGACGTGACCCCGGCGGAACTGGTGACGGGACTGATTACCGAGAAGGGCGTGGTGCTGCAACCGGATCGCGCCAAGGTGGCGGCGCTGTTCGGATGAGCGGGGACAATATGACCAAATGGGTGCTTGCCGCGCTGGCTGCGGTGTTTCTGGTGACGGGGTGCGCGTCGCATGAGGCCAAGCGCGGCGACGAACTGCGTGGCGAGGGCTTCAAGGAGGATTCGCCGTTTGTGCGCAATTTCCGGGTAGCGGCGGCAAAAGCTTGCGAGAGCGCGCAAATGGCCTTGTTGAGCCAGGGCTACCGGGTCAGCGATGCTAGTCCCAAAGGCGCGACCGGGCAGAAGGATTTCCAGGTCGATAGCGAGAATTTTGCTTCCATCGAGATCAAGGTGGTGTGCATGGAGCGGGCGCCGGGCGCCATCGTGTTCGCCAGCGCAGTGCAGTCCAAATACGAGTTGCGCAAGTCGCGCCAATCCACGTCGCTGGGCATTCCGGTGATCGGCTCGCTGTCGTTGCCGCTGGGGACTACCCCGGAATCGCTGGTGAAGGTCGGCTCGGAAACGATTTCCGAATGGGAGTTTTATTCCAGCTTCTTCGACCTGGTGAAAAGCTATCTCGAATAAGCGCCGCGCATAAAAAAACCGGGCACCGCAAGGCGCCCGGTTTTTTTATACGTACAGAAGCTCTTTTTAGAACGGGATGTCGTCCTCGAAATCGTCGAAGTCGCCGCCCTTCTTGGCGGGTTTGGCCGCGCCGCCGCTGTTGCTATTGCTGCTCCCTCCCCCGCTCCGTCCGCCGCCCGACGGGGCGCTGCTGCCGGAAGAAGGCTTGTCCATGACTTCGAAGGTGTTGCCGCCGCTGCGACCGCCGAGCATTTTCATCTCGTTGGCGACGACTTCGGTGGTGTATTGATCCACCCCTTCCTTGTTCTGCCACTTGCGGGTTTGCAGGCGGCCTTCGATGTACACCTGGCTGCCCTTTTTCAGGTATTCGCCGGCGATTTCGGCAAGCCTGCCGAACATCGAAATGCGGTGCCATTCGGTCTTTTCCTGCTTCTCACCGCTCTTGTCCTTCCACGTTTCGGTGGTGGCGATGCTGAAGTTGGCCAGCGCGTCACCGGAAGGCATGTAGCGTATTTCCGGGTCCTTGCCCAGGTTGCCGATCAGGATCACTTTGTTTACAGATGCCATGCTACTTTCCTCCCTCTATCAGATTCATTACGCCTTCTTCGTCCCAACCGTTCATGTCCACCTTGAGGATGGCCGTCCCTTCTTCGCCGACCACCACCGCTTCGGCAACCCCCGCCAGAGCGGCGAGCTGCGCGGAAAGCACCTGTGCCTGCGCCGCGTCGAGCGGGTCGAGATGGAACATCTTGGTTTTCACCGCCAGCGGTTTTTTCATGGTGGCGGCTAGTACCAGCCAAATCGCCGAGAGCACCGCACCGAAGGCGAAAACCGCGCCGTCGCCGACGTGGTGGGCCAGCCAGCCGCCGGCCACGCCGCCGACGAACAGCCCGATGGACTGCGACGTATTATACACGCCCATCGCGGTTCCCTTGGACTGCGCCGGGGCGATCTTGGAGATCAGCGACGGCAGGCTGGCTTCCAGGGTGTTGAAAGCGATGAAGAAAGTCAGGAGCAGCGCGACGATCCCCCAGAAACTGCCAATCAACTGGGAAAGCAGAATCTGGGTGAGGAGCAGCAGCGCCACGGCGGAAACAAAGATCGGCTTGAGCTTGGCCTTTTTCTCGCCGACGATGATGGCCGGCACCATGAAGGCGAAGGCCAGCAGCATCACCGGCAGGTAAATTTTCCAGTGCTGGGACTCCGGCAGGTTGCCGGTTTCCTTGAGTGCGAAGGGAATCACCGTGAACATCGCCATTTGCGCAGCATGTAGCGAAAAGATGCCGAAATTGAGGCGCAGCAACTGCTTGTCGTGCAACACGTCGGAGAGCCGCGCCGGGGCGACTTCCGCATCGGAGTGGAAATGGCTGCCCTGCGGGTCGGGAATCACTTTCGCCACCACCGCGATGGCAGCCAGCGCCAGAATGCCGGTCAGAGCGAACATCCCCGGCACGCCGATGTGCTCGTAGAGCGCCGGACCGAGCACCATGGAGAGCGCAAACATGCCGCCGATGGTCGAACCGATCATCGCCATCGCCTTGGTGCGGTGCTCCTCGCGAGTCAGGTCGGCGAGCAGCGCGGTCACGGCGGCGGAAATCGCGCCCGAGCCTTGAATGGCGCGCCCGAAAATCACCCACCAGATATCGGTGGCGAGCGCCGCCACCAGGCTGCCGACGGCGAACAGGAGCAGGCCGAAATAAATCACCGGCTTGCGCCCGAAGCGGTCGGAAGCCATGCCGAAGGGCAATTGCAGGAGCGCCTGGGTTAGCCCGTAGGCGCCCAGCGCCAAGCCGATCAGCACATGATTTTCGCCGCCGGGGAGCGTGTTGGCGTAAATGGCGAACACCGGCAGAATCAGGAACATGCCTAGCATACGCAGCCCGAATATCCCCGCCAAGCCAGCACTGGCGCGGCGTTCGAAGGGGGTCATGGATTCGTCGAGAGTGTGTTTTGCGGTTTGCGCCATGGGCTTTGCAGAAAAAAGTTGAGGCGCAATTATGGGTGGGCGGAAGGTTGAATGCAATGTTCAGGAAAGGCGGCTTTGCAGTTCCCGGTACACATCGTCGCGCGTCGCCACCGCAAGCAGGGTGACGACGCGGCGGGTATCGTCGACGTGATATACCAAGCGAAATTGCGGGGTGGTGATAGCGGCATCGTGATGTTCGCGACACCACAGGCAGATTGGGGCGGTGCAGGCGGTATCGCGCAGGCGCCGGATGATTTCGCCGGACCGCGGAAACTGGTGGCGCACCCACGGCGGCATCACCGAATTGCCGCCCGCCACCGATAGCCAGGCCAACGCATAGGCAAGCGGCCAGCCGTCATGCGACGCTTCATCGAGAATTTGGCGTTGCTGGGTGATACAGGCCTGATCCTTGACGCAGAGCGCGATGGCCGCCTGCGCCTCTTCCACGGAGGGGCGCAACTTGTCGCGTAACTTGGTGAAAAACCGATTGGTGCCGCTCAGCGTATTGTCCTGGGTGGTCAGCCAATGCCAGGCGGTGAGCAATTGCGGGTTGGTCGCGTTCAGCGCCTTGAGCGCGCCATGCTGATCGTGGAATACGTCGAGAGCCAGTTGCGCGTCTTTCAGCGGATCATTCAGGTGGTCGCCTTGCAATCTCCCATCCTGATAATGTTTGACCAGATGGTGATAAGGATTGCGCGGGAAAGCCAGCGGATTCAGCCAGAGGGTGTCGACGGCAGGTTTGTCGTGCAAGCGCAGATCGGGACGGGCCGCCTTCAGGTGCGGCAAATCGAAATTGACCAGGTTGTGACCCAGCAAGAAGGCCACGTCGTCGGCGAGCGCGTCGAGCCGATTCAGCGCGGCATTCAGATCGCCGCGCGCGAAGCGCAGGGTCTCGCCGTTGTCGCCGCGCACCGCGCCGAATTGGTAGATGCGGGAATCGTTCTTCCCGATTTCAAGGTCTATCGAAAGACATTGGGGCGCAAAATCATCGGACATCAGGCGCTCCCATGGGCTACATATTCGCCAGCACGGCAGCCAACTCCGCTGCCGGGACGACTTCGACGTTCGGCGCCAGCGGGTAGCCGCTTGCTACTGGGGCGACGATGCAGGCTTTTTCGGGGTTCAGGTCGGATAGGGCCGACCAGAACCCTTTGCTCAAAACCGGGGCGCTGGCGTATTTGATTTCAAAGGCGATCCTTTTATTGCCGCGCTCGGCCACGATGTCCATTTCGGCACCCGCAGCGGTACGGTAAAACGAAAACTGCCATTGTGGTTCGAGGAGCTGGATGATCTGCTCCAGCACCCAGCCTTCCCACGACGCGCCGACAATCGGATGTCCCGCCAGATCGTCCAGGCTGGCGATGTCCAGCAGCGCGTGGAGCAGGCCGCTGTCGCGCAAATACACTTTGGGCGATTTCACCAGGCGTTTGCCTAGGTTGGCTTGCAGCGGTTGCAGGCGGCGCAGCATGTAGGTGGCTTCGAGGATGTCCAGATAATGTTGCGCGGTCGGCGCGGAAATGCCGAACCCCGCTGCCAGGCGCGAGGCGTTCCACAACTGTCCATGCAGGTGCGCGAGCATTTGCCAGAAGCGATGCAAGGTCGGGCCGGGAACGCGGATGCCGAAGGAGGGAAGGTCGCGCTCCAGATGGGTGGCAATGAACGCCTCGCGCCACGCAAACGAGGCGGCATCGGATGGCGCCAGCCAGCTCAAGGGGTATCCGCCGCGTAGCCAGAAATCCTGCAATTGCGCGTGGCTGGGGGCGATCTCGCCGATGTCGAAAGGGGCGAGTTCGTGAAAGCGGATGCGTCCGGCCAAGGATTCCGAGGCCTGGCGCAATAACTGGGGCGACGCCGAACCCAGCAGCAGGAAGCGTCCCGGCGTGCGCTGTTCGTCGATCAGCGCGCGTAACAGGCTGAATAATTCCGGTCTGCGCTGAATCTCGTCCAGCACGACCAATTTATCGGCGTGCCGGGACAGGAATAATTCCGGGTCGGCAAGCTTGGCCAGATCGGAGGGGCGTTCGAGATCGAGATATAAACTGTCGTCACGGCTGCTTGCCGCGATTTTTGCCAAGGTGGTCTTGCCCGCCTGCCGTGGGCCAAGCAGCGCGACTACGGGAAAATCGGTCAGCGAGCGCTCGATTGCGGAAAGAAGCTTTCGATTTATCATCCTTGTATATTAAAGTGCCGCCTTTCAATATGCAAGGATGTCAAGCGGGTTCAGTTACCCCGTCCTCGTCATTCCTTGCGCGAAGGGGAACGACATGACGACACGCCTGTCCGTAAAAGTTGGGTGGGCTGTTTTCCCCGTCCGGCTTCCCGTATAGTTAAACGTTCGTTTCTCCCTCAAATGGCATTATGGAATTCATCAAAATCCGCGGTGCGCGCACCCACAATCTCAAGAACATCAGCCTCGACCTGCCGCGCAACAAGCTGATCGTGATCACCGGCCTGTCGGGTTCGGGCAAGTCGTCGCTGGCGTTCGATACCCTGTATGCCGAGGGGCAGCGCCGCTACGTCGAATCGCTGTCGGCCTACGCGCGCCAGTTCCTGCAATTGATGGAAAAGCCCGATGTGGATTTGATCGAGGGGCTTTCTCCGGCGATTTCCATCGAGCAGAAGGCCACCAGCCACAATCCGCGTTCCACCGTCGGCACGGTCACGGAAATCCACGATTACCTGCGCCTCTTGTACGCGCGCGTCGGCGATCCCTATTGCCCGGAACACGGCACCCGCCTGTCGGCGCAGACCGTGTCGCAGATGGTCGATGCGGTGCTGGAATTGCCGGAAGACACCAAGCTGATGATCATGGCGCCGCTGGTGGCGAACCGCAAAGGCGAGCAGGTCGAGCTGTTCGACGAGATGCGCGCCCAGGGTTTCGTGCGGCTGAGGATCAACGGCGAGATTCACGAGATCGACGCCCTGCCCAAGCTGGAAAAAAACAAGAAGCACAATGTCGATGTGGTGGTGGATCGCCTGAAAATCCGCGCCGACTTGAAACAACGCCTCGCCGAATCCTTCGAAACCGCGCTGCGCTTGGCCGACGGCAAGGCGCTGGCGGTGGAAATGGATTCCGGCAAGGAACACCTGTTTTCCGCCAAGTTCGCCTGCCCGGTGTGCAATTACTCCTTGCAGGAACTGGAGCCGCGCCTGTTTTCCTTCAACAACCCGATGGGCGCCTGTCCGGAGTGCGACGGGCTGGGGCAGATCAGCTTCTTCGATCCCAAGCGGGTGGTGGCTTTCCCGCACATGAGCCTCGCCGCCGGGGCGATCAAGGGCTGGGACAAGCGCAATGCCTTTTCCTTCCAGATGCTCCAGGGTCTGGCCCTGCATTACGAGTTCGATACCGAAACGCCCTTTAACGAACTGCCGGAAACGGCGCGCAAGGCAGTGCTGTACGGCAGCGGCAGGGAACAGATCGAGTTCATCCATATCGCCGAAAACGGGCGAATGATGAAGCGCAGCCACACTTTCGAGGGGGTCGTCCACAACCTGGAGCGACGCTACAAGGAAACCGACTCGGCGGCGGTGCGCGAAGAACTGGCGAAATACATCAATTTCCAGGAATGCCCCACCTGCGCGGGCACCCGTTTGCGCCTGGAGGCGCGCCACGTGCTGGTGGGCGGCAAGGCGCTCTTTGAAGTGAGCCACCTGCCCCTGAAAGGCGCTTACGATTTCTTCGCCGTGCTGGAATTCGACGGTCAGAAACAGGCCATCGCCGAACGCATCATCAAGGAAATCTCGGCGCGCCTGCGCTTCCTGAATAACGTCGGGCTGGAATACCTGTCGCTCGACCGTTCCGCCGAAACTCTTTCCGGCGGCGAAGCCCAGCGCATTCGCCTGGCCTCGCAAATCGGCTCGGGCCTGACCGGGGTGATGTACGTCCTCGACGAGCCCTCTATCGGCCTGCACCAGCGCGACAACGACCGCCTGCTCGGCACCCTGCGCCACCTGCGCGACATCGGCAACACCGTGATCGTGGTCGAACACGACACCGACGCCATTCTCGCCGCCGACCACGTGGTCGATATCGGCCCCGGCGCGGGCATCCACGGCGGCGCGGTGGTCGCCGAAGGCACCCCCAAGGAAATCCAGAACAACCCCAATTCGCTCACCGGGCTGTACCTGTCCGGCGAACGGCGCATCGAAGTGCCGAAAGAACGCCACGCCCCCGATCCCCAGCGGATGCTGCAACTCACCGGCGCCACCGGCAACAACCTGAAAAACGTCACGCTGGATTTGCCGGTCGGCCTGTTCGTCTGCGTGACCGGCGTTTCCGGTTCGGGCAAATCGACCCTGGTCAACGATACCTTATATCGCGCCGTGGCGCGCCATCTCTACGGATCCGCCACGGAACCGGCGGCGCACCGGGAATTGCACGGCATGGAATTCTTCGACAAGGTCATTGACGTCGATCAAAGTCCCATCGGACGCACCCCGCGTTCCAACCCGGCCACTTACACCGGCCTCTTCACGCCGATCCGCGAACTGTTCGCCGGGGTGCCGCAGTCCCGCGAACGCGGCTATGGGCCGGGGCGTTTCTCGTTCAACGTCAAGGGCGGGCGCTGCGAAGCCTGCGAAGGCGACGGCGTCATCAAAGTGGAAATGCATTTTTTGCCCGACATCTACGTCCCCTGCGACGTGTGCCACGGCAAACGCTATAACCGCGAAACTCTGGAAGTGCATTACAAGGGCAAGAACATCCACGAAATCCTCGCCATGACCGTCGAGCAAGCCCACGAATTCTTCAGCCCGGTACCGGTGGTCGCCCGCAAACTGGCGACCCTGCTCGATGTGGGCCTCGGCTACATCACCCTCGGCCAGAGCGCCACCACGCTATCCGGCGGCGAAGCCCAGCGCGTCAAACTCTCCCTGGAACTCTCCAAACGCGACACCGGCCGCACCCTCTACATCCTCGATGAACCCACCACCGGCCTGCACTACCACGACATCGAACTGCTGCTGACCGTGCTGCACCGCCTGCGCGACCACGGCAACAGCGTGGTGGTCATCGAACACAACCTCGACGTCATCAAGACCGCCGACTGGCTCATCGACATGGGTCCGGAAGGCGGCATCGGCGGCGGCATGGTGGTGGCGCAGGGCACGCCGGAAGACGTGGCGGCGAATATCGACAGTTTCACCGGGCGGTATTTGCGGGCGCTGCTGTAGAAGCGGCCTTGGTCGCGATGAGGTTCCGCTCTCCCACGCCCACTGGAGAATGCTAATATCGCCTTATCCCCAACCGGAGATTTGCGATGAAACGCTATGGCCGCGTCACCTTCTACCCCCACGTCACGGGCAGCAAACCCTGCATACGCGGGCTGCACATCACCGTCGGAACGATTGCTGGACTGGTTACCACCAGCCACGGCAAAGACGCTATCCTCACCCTTTATCCCTACCTCGAAGCCGAGGATATCAACCAGACGCTGGGTTATGATGCCCCTGGCGGGTTGAAGGAGCCGAACTACCTTTGATTGTCCGACATGGGCAAATTCAACAGTCATCGGGTAATAAAACCTGGAACTACTGCAACAAGCTAACTGAAGGTTCAGAAATGCGAATTGACATACTGCGAATACAGAACTTCCGTGGTTATGAAAACCGCGAATTCATCTTGCATCCCGAGTTCAACCTGGTGGTCGGTGAGAATGGGGCAGGCAAGACATCTTTCCTTGAGGCTGCTGCGGTTGCAGTAGGCTCTTGGCTATTGGGAATTCGTGGGCACGATTCACGAGCTATCCGGGAGCGAGATGTCAGAAAGTTGCGCGAAATGGTTGAGAGACGTTACCGCGAGCTACCCCAGTACCCAGTAAGAGTTGGCGCGACGGGGACTATTCATATCGCCAAGGCGGCGCGTGATGTCAGCACCGGGGAAATCGCCTATGAGGGGGAACCTCATGAAAAGCCGGTGGAATGGTCACGTTTTATCGACGGGGTCGGTGGTAGAACGAAGGCGGACGCAAAAGACTTAAAAAGTATCGCCGAAGCAATGGCCGGTGCGGTCTATCAAAACCAACCGAAGATATTGCCGCTAATACGATATTTCGGGGCCGGACGTTTATGGGAATCCGTTCGCGACTCCGACAAGAAAGCCCTCAGCAAACATAAAGGAAAGCAGCCCGCCGAGCTCGCCGAGGATGCGGATGAACTCGACAAACTTTGGGCGGAAATCCAGCAACAATCGGAAGCATTCTATGGCTACCGCATGAGTGTCGATAAACGGTGTAATCCCGACGACCTGATTCGATGGATATACATCGAGCACAGGAATGAACGGGATGAGGACGAGAAATCGCTGGCGTTGCGCTTAGTGTATCGCGCCATTGAAAGCATGTTGCCGGAGATCAAATCGGTTCATTACAGCAACAAGCTGGGCACACTGGTTTTGCATCATCGCGACGGCAGCAAACCTACCTTCAGCGAATTAAGCGACGGATATCGCAATATTGTGGCAATCGCGGCGGATATTGCGATCAAGGCGGCGATGCTGAATCCCCAATTGGCTGAAAAGGCACTTGAGATGACACCGGGTGTCGTGCTGGTCGACGAACTCGACTTGCATCTCCATCCCAAATGGCAACGCCGCGTCATTGAAGACCTGCGCCGAACCTTCCCCAAGATCCAGTTTATCTGCACGACCCATTCGCCGTTTTTGATCCAGTCCTTGCGCACCGGAGAGGAACTCATCGTCTTGGACGGGCAACCCACCGCCGATTTGGGGAATATGTCCGTCGAGGAAATCGCACAAGGCATCATGGGGGTCACCAAACCGCAGGTCAGTGAGCGCTATGGGGAAATGAAAGAGGTGGCACGCAACTATCTTGAATTACTTGAAGAATCGGTGAAAACTCCCGCTGAGAAACTGGCTGAATTCAAGGAGCGGCTCGCTGACAGCATAGCGCCATATGCCGACAACCCGGCGTTCCAGGCATTTCTTGAAATGAAACGTGCCGCAAAATTAGGTGAATAAAGCATGCGTCCGGTACGTCGAGGCAAATCGCCCCAGGCCATGGATTTTGATCCTTATGACGCAGCCAAACCCTTCCTGATTTCCCGGTTGGGAAGCTACTGTAGCTACTGCGAGCGGCGCATAGCCACCCAGCTTGCCGTGGAGCACATCCAGCCGAAAGGGCTACCTGCGTATAGCCATCTGATTGGTCGCTGGGATAATTATCTTCTTGCCTGCGTCAACTGCAATTCCACCAAGAAGGACAAAGACGTTGTGCTTGCCGATGTCCTGCTTCCCGACCGGGATAATACGTTTGCGGCATTCGAATACCGGCAGGACGGTTCAATTGTTCCGTCTGCTGAAGCCAAGGCTGCCGGAGTAGAAAAGGCCGCCCGCCATACCTTATCGCTAACCGGCCTCGACAAAAAAATCTCTGTCGCCTTGGATGAAAACGGTAAACAGATTGCAATAGATCGGGTTAAGCAGCGACTTGACGTTTGGGCAATTGCAGAGGACGCCAAGCAGGATGTGGATACCAATCCGGGCAACGACGCTTTGCTGCGTTCGGTGGTAAGCGCGGCTAAAGGACATGGTTTTTTCAGTATCTGGCTGGCGGTATTCCGCGACAATGTGGAAATGTGCAACCGTCTCATTGACGCATTCGAAGGGACTCGCGACAGCCTGTGTTTCGCGCCCGATTCCGCACTTCCGGTTTCTCCTGCGCCCAATCTGGATCATTTGCCAGAAGGTGGAAAAATTTGACGGTTTTATCTATTGGAGATAGGGGCCTTTCCCCCGCGTCTCAATGCGGATTTCGGGATTCGCATTGGCCGAGGGAGGTGAATTCCTACTCCGGCTAGCAAGGCGTATCCGACGGATCAATGGTATCGGGCAAGCATCGCCATGCCCGATTTTTGATCGTCGACAGTTTACGCAGCCATCTTCTGGTCTACCCCATTTTCCCCGGCCAACCCCGCCAGGCAAGCGATTTCATCCACCATCCACCGACAAGACCTTGCCGACATCCAGGAAAGTGACAAATTTGCCGCCCACCTTGCCCATACTGCGGATATCGACATGGGTCCGGAAGGCGGCATCGGCGGCGGCATGGTGGTGGCGCAGGGCACGCCGGAAGACGTGGCGGCGAATATCGACAGCTTTACCGGAAGGTATTTACGGGCGCTGCTGTAGATACTGCCTGAGCCGCGATGCGGTGTCACATTCGTAGCGGTGTTCCTGCCGGCACCACCTCTCGCCTGCATGGCCGGCTCCTACCAATAACCGCTCTGCTAGGCTTTCTGGCGCCCCCGCAGAATCGCCTGATGCACCCCGTCCCAGAAGGCGATTCGCGCTTCCACCGCCGCACATGCTGCGGCCTGGGCTTCGCGGATATGCTGCGGATCGCCGCCGCACAGTTCTTCCAGCATCAACAGCGACAACGGGCCGTGGGAGTCCTCGTCGAGATGGATGTGGCGTTCCAGGTAGTAATGGAAAGCCGGCGCGACGTCTTTGCCGATGGCCATTTTCGCCAGGAAGGCGCGGAACATCTGGGGAATCACATGCTCGCGCCCCAGCGCGAAGGCGGCCGCGACCACGTGCGGCTTGTGGGTGTTGATGAAGCCGAAGGTGGCGGTCATGAACTGGCGCGCCGGTTCCGGCACGTCGCCGTGCGCCAGGGCCGGCGCGATGCCGTCGCGCTGCAGGGTTTCCAGGAAGCTCATGACCTGCGCCACGTCCGCGCCGATTTCCCCCATCGCCTGGCAATACAGCTCGAAATGGCTGGCGTAGGTTTCCTTGCCGTCGCTATCCGGCAGCCCCAGGTCGGATTCCTCTTCCACCGTGATCTCGTTGATGAAGCGGCGAATCGCCGGGTTGCCCACCGGCACCCAGGGGATGGTGGTCGGGGCAAGCCGCCCTTGCAGGTATTTCGCGAGAGACATGAAATCCCATACCGAAAACACGTGATGGCTCATGAAGCAGCGCAGGTCGGCGATGTCGTCGAGTACCCCGTACACCGGGTGGTTGTTGAGGCGCTCGCGGAGCGGGGAAAGGAAGGAAACGTCCATGCGAAAAACTCCAAAGTTGTAGGCTGCGGACGCAGTTTCGCAAAACTCGAACGATTTGAAAACTTGTAGAAAGTCTACCGGATAGGTTCATCGCCCTCATCCCGTCAACCGGCGCGGATCGGGAACGCTTCCGCCCCGATCCGCGTCGGCTCCCGACATGCCAACCGCTATGGACAGCCCGCCGTGGCCGACCAGCCGCTCAGTGCGCCGATGTCGCTGAGCTTGCCGGCGGCATAGTAATAAACGTGCCCGTCGCTCGACGATACGCCGAGGTAGGCCTGCGGCCCGGCGTAGTAGCGGAAATAGTATGGACTGACGGTTTGCGAGGCGGCAGCGGGAAACAATGCCGTCGGGTATTTGCTCTCGGCCCAGTTGAACAGGCAATCGGCACCGGCATTGGTGCTGCCGGACGCACCGTTGCTGCCCTTGCGGATGGTGTGGTTGCTGCGGTCGGCGACGTAGAGGTTGCCGCTGCTGTCCACCGTGACGTCCTTGGGGTTGAAGAAACGCGCCGCGCTACCCACGCCATCCGTCGAGCCGTTGAGCCGCGCGGTGCCGCCCACCGTGGTGACCACCCCGGCGGAGGTGATCTGGCGTATCACGTGGTTGTCGGTATCGGCGAGATACACCGTGCCGCTGCTGTCCACGGCGATACCGGACGGCCAGCGGAAGCTCGCCGCCGCGCCGCTGCCGTCGCTCTGCCCCTCGACGCCGCTGCCGGCGAGGGTGGTGACCACCCCGGCGGGGGTGATCTTGCGGATCACGTGGTTGCCGTGGTCGCACACGTAGACGTTGCCGGCGCTGTCGGCGGTCAGGTCGAAGGGCACGCTGAAACGCGCCGCGCTACCGGTTCCGTTGGTCAGGCCGTTGGTGCCGGCAGTTCCGGCGAGGGTGGTGACTACTCCGGCAGCAGTGATCTTGCGGATGGTGTTGTTGGCGGTATCGGCGACGTAGACGTTGCCCGAGGGGTCCACTGCGATGCCGTTGGGTTCGCTGAAACGCGCCGCCGTGCCGGTGGCGTCGCTGCTGCCGTTGGAACCGGCGCTCCCGGCGAGGGTGCTGACCACGCCGGCGGCGGTGATCTTGCGGATCGCGCTGTTGCCGGTATCGGCGACGTACAGTGTGCCCGCACTATCCACCGCGATGCCCTGCGGCCCCTTGAAGCGCGCCGTGCTGCCGCTGCCGTCGGTGCTGCCGTAGCTGCCGGCCTTACCGGCCAGGGTGGTGGTCACGCCGGCGGGGGTGATCTTGCGGATGCTGTGGTCGGTGGCGTCCGCGACGTAGAGGTTGCCGCTGCTGTCCACGGCGACCGAATAGGGATCCTCGAAGCGTGCCGCCGCGCCGCTGCCGTCCACGCTGCTGCTGCGTCCGGCGAGGCCGGCCAGGGTGGTGACCACGCCGGACGAGGTGATCTTGCGGATGGTGTTGTTGGAAGTATCGGCCACGTAAACATTGCCGCTACTGTCGGCAGCCGCGCTGGACGGGGAAAAGAAGCGCGCCGCAGCGCCGGTGGCATCGGTGCTGCCGGGGGTGGGCGCGGTGCCGGCAAGGGTGGTGACCACCCCGGCGGCGGTAATCTTGCGGATGGTGTGGGCGCCATAGTCGGCAACGTAAAGGTTGCCGGCGCTATCCGCCGAGATGCCGCGCGGCTCGGAAAAACGCGCCGCCGTGCCGGTGCCGTCGGTCATGCCACTGGTGCCGGCAGTGCCGACGAAGGTGGTCACCACGCCGGCGGGCGTGATCTTGCGGATGCAGCGGTTGGCGGTATCGGCGACGAAAACGTTGCCCGCACTATCCGCCGCCACGCCGTACAGCCCTTTGAAGCTCGCCGCCGCGCCCGTGCCGTCGCTGCTCCCGGCCACGCCGGCAGTGCCGGCGAGGGTGGTCACCACCCCGGCCGGCGTGATCTTGCGCACCGTCTGGTTCATGTAATCGGCGACGTAGAGGTTGCCCGCGCCGTCCACGGCGATGCCGCGCGGCTCGCGGAAGGACGCGGCGGTGCCGGTGCCGTCGGCGCTGCCTTGCGCGCCGTTGCCGGCGAGCGTGGTAACCACCCCGGCGGGGGTGATCTTGCGGATCATGTTGTTGGAGGTGTCAGCCACGTAGACGTTACCGGTGCTATCCGCCACCAACGAATAGGGGTCGAGGAAACGCGCTGCCGTGCCGCTGCCGTCGTTGCGCCCCTGCACGCCGGCCAGGCCGGCAAGGGTGGTCACTTCCCCGGCGGGCGTGATCTTGCGGATGGTGTTGTTGGAACTGTCGGCGACGTAGACGTTGCCGACACCATCGGTCGCCACCCCGCGCGGCGAATAGAACTGCGCCGCGCTACCGGTGCCGTCGGCACTCTTCACTGGGGTGGTCGCCACCCCCGCGAGAGTGGTGAAGGTCAGCGCTGCCGCGACGGCAGCCGGCACGGCAGCGAGCAGCAGGATGCAGGAAAACAACAAACCGGACAGTTTATTCATATGGTCCCCGAAAAGCGCAAGTCAACCGACAAAAGTCGGAAAACCACAGTGTAGGGGTTTGCGCGGGAAGCAGGGAAAATATCCCCCCCGTCCCGCGGCAGGCCGATTCACAGCAATTCGGTGTCCTCGTGACGATACGCCGGGCTGCAGCAACACAGCACATGCAATGGCTCGCTCCCCAGGTTTTCCAGGCAGTGCGGCGTTCCCGGCGCAATCAGTACGCTATCCCCGACTTCGATGGGGAAACTCGCCGCGCCCAGGGTCATGACCCCCGTACCGGCGGTGACGTGGTACAGCTCCTCGCTGATTTGGTGGCGGTGCAGCAGGGTTTTCCCGCCCACCGCGACGATGGCCTCGGCCAGGCTTTGCCGGACATTGCCGTGCACGGCGGGATGCATCAGTTCGCGGATTTCCGAACCGTCCTTGGTGAGGTATGCGGGAATGTCGCGGTAACGGGTTTTCATGGCGTTTCTCGGTAAAGAAAGCCTGATGTTAGCGCGCTAACGGCGCATTTGAGCAGGATTTTTTGTTGGAGCCGCTACACCACGCCCGCTGTTGCGAGCATTGCCCGAGTAGTGGAACAACAGCCTAGCGATTCAGCCCCTTAGTCACGCCTAGTGGGTTGTCCCACCTGTTACTTTTGACAGGTCACAAGGCTTCACAAAGACCCTAGAATGGCTGCGGGCGATTCGGCCCACCTTGAGAACGGGAGAAAAAAATGACCCTCACCTACCGGAGTTTTCTGACCGGCCTGTTAGTCCTGCTGCTGGCTTTGGGAGACGCTCAAGCCCAGGAAACCTGGCTGGGATCGAGCCACGGCTTGCTGAGCATCGAAGCCTATTCCTCCACGGTGACCCAGCTTGTCGTCGGCAAGGATGGCACGCTTTACGCCGTGGGAGAAAACCCCCTCGGCGGACCAAGGCTGTTCAAAAGCACTGACAAGGGCGAAAGCTGGACGTATTTGACCCCGGTCAACGCCGCGATCAGCCAAATCCTGATTGCCGCCGACGGCGCGTTGTATGTCGGAACCTTCTATGGCGGCATCTACACAAGCGCCGACAAAGGGGCAACCTGGACGCTTGTGAAAACAGGCTTGGAAAAGGACAGCGTGAGTTTTCTCGCCGAAGACGTAAACGGCGTGCTGTACGGTTTCTGTTTAGGGTTTCCCGGCACCACGCCCGAGCAGCGCATCATCAAGAGCACCGACAAGGGGGCGACCTGGACAACCGCACCCCAGATACCGACGGAACCCAAGCTGGTCGGCAATTCCATCATCGAGATGAACGGCGAACTGTATGCCAACACGATCTTCGGCCTGTGGAAAAGCCTGGACCAAGGCAAGACTTGGCAGTTGGCGAAGCAGGGCGAACTGACGCTCGCCTCGTTGGTAAAGGCTCCCGACGGGACGCTCTATGAAAACACGTATCTTAATACCAGCAGCGCGTGGGTCGGCGGCATGATGAGAAGCACCGACAGCGGCGCCACTTGGTCCGCCATCGGCCAGAGCCTGCCCGACAAAAGCGCAACCATGCTGACTGTGATGGCGGACGGAACGCTATACGGCATTTCCGGCGTATACGGCGAAACCACGCGGATAGACCAGGTATACAAGAGTACCGACAAAGGTTCGACCTGGACGGCAATCGGCATGACGGGGATGCGCAAAAGCCAGATTCAATCCCTGCTGGTAACTGCCGACGGCACGGTTTACATCGGCGAGTACCAGGGCGGCGTACAACGTCTGGAAATCGGCACGAACATCAACAACGGCGGCGATGCCGACCGCGTATTCAACTGGGCCGAAGCGCTCCACCCGGAAATTTTCCCGCGCGGGCCGGTCACTCGGATCATCTCGGGATATTCGACGCGCTACTATCCGGTCAGCGACACTTACCTGGGCGCGAAAAATAACCACCTCTACGTCCACGACGGCAAACTGCTGAATCTCATCGACGTGGGACTGCTCGGCGATTTCCTGCCCAAAGCGCAAGCTGCGGGGTTTTAAGCACGGCACCGCTGGGCGCGGCGCCCATCGGGCTACAGCGTCGTCAGCGGCATATAGTTCTTGAATTTCACCATATCCCGGCAAGCACTGCCGTCCGGGGCGGCCGCATCGGCCAGTCCGTATCCCAGGTAGAGCGTAACGGCGCTCCGCCTGAGTTGCACCACGGCGGAAGCACCCAGCACGGGGATGTCGGGCAGCGCACCCAGCGGGCCGGATGGGGTATACGCCGGGGCGGTGGCGCAGTCGCTATAGGGATGCCAGCGCCCCTTCTCGTCCATGAAGTAAATGCCACCGCCTTGGGCGGTCGGCACCAGCGCCATCACGAAGATTTGGCCGTTCTTGCCGGCTACCGGCCCCGGTTCGAAGCCGGCGCGCAGGTTGCCGTCACTGCCGTCGTCACGCAGGCTGGCCTGGAAGGCGACGAGATCGCCCGTCCGACCCGGTGTCGGGTTTTGCGCACCTCCACTGACGGGGGTCAGCAGGACGGCGCGGTTTTGTCCGTCGACGATGGCGGTCGCGGCAATTTGCCCGGCATCGTTGATGGCGCTGGCCTCGCTAAGAAGGTATTGCGCGGCTTGCTCCGGCGGAAGCAGCGCGTTGAGGTCGGTCATGCGTCCCTCGGCATACAGGAAGGCACGCGACGGTTTACTGAGCGTGGGGCGGCAGCGGGTCAGGTACGCGACCACATCGCCGCCCGCGTCGCCGCTGCATTCCGGTGGAGCAGCGCCAAGATAGCCGGACACGCCGACGATCACTCCCTGAGTGTTGATGGCGCGCGGACTGCTCTGGTTATAGCCGGGCAGGAAGCCCAGGTAAGTGACTTTCCCTTGCGCGTAGAGGTAGGCGCTGTCCTGGCTCAAGGCGCCGTAAGGCGAGTCCCCCAGCGCTGGGCCATAGCTGATGGTGGTGGCGCCCACGCTCCAGCCCTGGTCGTTGACGGCGCTGGGCGGCTGGGCGAACGTGCCGGCGGGGATGTCCAGCAGCGTGGTGCGGCCCTGGTCGTACCAGGAGAAGCGATTGTTCGCCTGGTTGATGTTCCGTCCGATGATTTGGCCGTTTCGATTGATGGCGGAGGGGATAAAATCCAGCGGCATGACGGCGCCATCGGCATAGAGAAAGCCGGCGACCCGCCCGCTCGCGCTATTGCTGAAGCCGATGATTTGCCCGGCGGCGCCGATGCCGGTCAGGATCTGGCTGTCGCCGTTCAAGCCGTTCAAGGTGCCGATGCGCTTGTCCCGGTACAGGAAGGCCTGGACGGGCGCCATGGCGCCGGTGGCGGACGAAGGGGCATTGAAGCTCTGGCCGATGATCCAGCCGTTGTCGCCGATGGCCCGCGCGTTGCTGCTGTCGTTGCCCGGCAACCTGCCCAGGCCGGTCATCGCGCCATCGCCATAGACGAAAGCCTCGGTACTGGAAAACTTGCCGGGGAGTTCCTTGACGCTCACGCAAAAGCCGACGACCTGGCCTTTGCCGTTCAGTCCCGCGGCGCTGCAGGCGTTGCTGTCGGCCAATAGCCCCAGATCGGTCAGGGTGTAGCCAGGGATTTGTGCGACGGCGCTGGACGGCAACGTCAGCAGCGCGGCGAGGAATAGGGTAGGCGCTCCGTTAGGCATGGTGTGGTCCTTGGATGGTCGGAAGCTCATTAGAGATGGCAAGCGCAAGTGACGGCTTTCCCCGCGCGTCAGCCTGAAAACGCCGTGCAGCGCCCCCCGCTGGTGCCTCCCGAACCACCGGTGGTAAAGATGAAGCTGTTGCCCTCGAAAACGGCGTTCCACGGATCGCCGGAATTGGTAGTACCGCTGTAGTTCTTGGCCGCCAGGGTGCCGAGTACGTAACCGAAATAGCGGGTAGCGGGCGCCGTGGCAGGGTTGGTAACGACCGCCTGCGAGGCGCTATTGACGGTGAGCACCACTTCCGTCGAGCCGGCGGCGCCCAGGTCGCAGGTGTAACTGCCGGATAGCGGCGCGCTGGCAGGCGCCTGGTTGTCGAAGATCAGGCGGCAACTGCCGCTGCTGGCATCGGCGCCGGCGGAGGCGAAATTGAAGGCGGTGCCGCTGAAGGTGCCGTTCCACCCGGTGCCGCCGCTGGTCGTCCCATGAAAAACGTTGCCGGCGACGATGCCGCTGACCTTGCCGTAAAAGCGCGGAGCGGGCGACAAGGCGGGATTGGTGACCAGCGTTTTCCCGGAAGCATCGCTGCCGACAACCAGGTAAGCCGACCCCAGGCTGGCGCCGCCGGCGGACACATCGCACAGGTATATGCCGCCTTGGGCGACAGAGGGCGGAGAGTTGAGGCGCAAGATGCCCGCATCGCTTCCGGCATAAGGTATGCCATTTCCGATCGCCAATTCGAAGACCTGAATTGCGCTGCCTCCCAGGTTCTCCTTGATCCAGGAAGCACCGCCATCGTCGCTGCGATATAGTCCTGCCGCATCCCATCCCTCAGCCCCCCCCACACTGGCATACCCCCACCCTTGGTAGGCAATTAGCGATCTCACGTTCGTCCCACTTATGCCCGGCCCGATATTCGCTGCAGACCAAGTAGCGCCACCATCCACACTCTTATACAAGCCGGAATCCATTGCGGCAAAAATCGCCACGCCACCGTCGAACAGCCGGGACACAAACTCGTCCGGCAGGCCGTTACTGGCATTCGTCCAGGTGACGCCGCCATCGTGGCTAATCATCACACGCTTGGCTACGCCGGCATACAAGTCGCTCCCCACGGACAACAACGTTGAGCGGAACGTGGGCCACGGGCCGGTCAACACCTCCCAACTCGCACCGCCGTCGCGGCTGCGAAATAGTCCGTCGAGTCCGCTGGTGTAGAGCGTGTCCCCCACCAGAATGTGACAAAAATCCCTACCGCCCGGCATGAAAATATCTCCGACCGGTTCGCTCAGCCGGTAAACGCGGCAGTCGCCGGCCAGGTAATCCCCAAAAATGCCGCGCAATTCGGCGTTGTCGGTTGTTTTCCAGGTATTGCCGCCATCGCGACTGAGGAATTTTCCTTGTGCGGTTTCGGTAAGAACGGCGCCCTTGGCGGTGCCCAGCAAGTTTGTCAGGATTGGCAGCCCCATCCCTGCCTTGGTGAAGGAGTCCCCCTGGTCGGCGCTGGTGAGCAGGGCTATTGGAGATAATATGCCGGTGCTGTTGGCAGTAGTGACGTAAAGCACGCCGTTAGCGGACGAGATCGACACGACAGCAACGTTCCCCAGGTTGCCGGTCGCAACCCAGGTCTTGCCGGCATCGGTGGATTTGTAGAGACCTGTAAAGCTTCCGACATAGAGAACCCCGTCGGCTTCATGAAGTATTAAGGGCACCGTGCCGGCGGGCAGATCGCCGGCTTTTTCCCAAGTCGCGCCCTCCTGGCTTTTGACTATTCCACTCCCTTCCACATAAGTAAAAAGCGTCGTTCCCAAAACGCCAACTCCCGCTCCGGAAACCAACATATCCGGTTTGACGAGCTGCCAACTCGCGCCATCATCGGTGGATTTATACAGTCCTCGCATGGCGGCATAAAGCGTGTTGCCAACGGTGAAAAGCCGGGAAGGAAATTTGTCAGGTAAACCGTTACTGGCAGCCACCCAAGTGGTGCCGCCATCCCGGCTCTTGACCAGCCCCTCGCTGGAGACGATATACAGCGCATTTCCGGCGGCATAGGGGAAAGAGGTTGAGTAAGTCATGGATTTCACGCCTGTCAACTCTATCCATGACGCGCCGTCGTCGTTACTCCGGAAAAGCTTGGCGTAACGGTCAAATAGGTTTCCGAAGGTGCTCTGCGCATAAAGCGCACCGCTGAAGGAAACCAGTACCAACGCATCCCTGCCCGGCAACACACCCGTCGTCTTGGTCCAGGAAAAGCCCTTGTCCACGCTTTTGAAAATGCCGGTGGGCGCTCCCGCATAAAGCGCCCCGTTGTGTTTCACGATGCCGCCGGATGGAACACCCGGCAGTTGTCCGGCGATTTCCCAATCGCCCGCTCCCGCGATCAGGGTATGCAGGCAGAGAACAAGACAGAGGAGCAAGTTTGCTGGTTTCAAGGGAGGTGTTCCGTTCAGAATGTTTGCGAGGCAGGCAAGGATTTCTTACCCATCAGACTCAAGCCATGAAGCCTACCAGAAACCCCGTCCGATGAAACCTGTAACAAGTAACAGGGTGGCAACCGCTAACCTGCAGAACGACGCCAGGCGCGGCGAGTTCTTCCACCTGCAGGGACAATTGTTCGAAGAAGGTGGCAATCCGCGGCACGGAATAATAATAACGTCTTCCACCGGGGGCGGGTGGCTCATGCTTCACAAACAAACTGGAGCGCCCCTTCAAAAAAGGAAAAAACTGCCGGGAAGGAGCGCAATGATATGCGCCGGCGAGGGATGCGACGTGATGCCGGATGCGCCCGGCGGGGATTGAATTGTCACGCCAAAAAGACAAAGGGGCTAGACTTTACGCCTAACCCCTTGTGTTGGCGCGCCGTCTGGATCAGGCTGAGGGCAAAATCCTGATAGATGCGCCAATCGCGGTTCTCGTTGGCGTCCGCCAAAGTGCTTCGGGCAATGCCGCCGCGAATGCCCAAATGATAGAGCTTGGTTTCGTGGGCGCGCAGGCAAGTCTCGATGTCGCGCAGGCTTTCCCGGTAGGTCAGTTGCGCGAAGGCCATACACAGGAACTGATCGAGGTGCGAAAAAGTGAGCGTAGGATAACGGCCAGGATTGGCCACGCAACGCCGGAAAGTGTGCAGTGGCAGATGATCCATCAGTTGTGCGAACACCAGCTTCCCCGTATGCATTGAACCACTCCCGGAATGTCACTGCCGGATGTAAATTGACACAGTCTGCCGATTGAAAACTGATACACCGATTTGAGAATATAGCTGCATTTTGGAATGCGGCCGTGATCACAGGCGAGGTGTATGTGGAAATTGAATTATTGAGGAAACACGGCTTGAGTTTGCGCAAGATAGCAGAGGAAGTTGGATGCGCGGTGAACACCGTTCGTCGCCACCTTGAAATTGATGGTTTACCGAGATACGAGCGAAAGAAACCGCGCAGCACCAAGCTCTCGCCGTTTGAGGTTTACTTGCAAGAACGGCAGGCGGCAGCGCGTCCTGCCTG
>Ga0208371_1000159_pt1 | contig 22606 bp, 17 predicted proteins | sample SubbioCR12Aug_1A_FD_184827 | JGI IMG/M metagenome (GOLD analysis project Ga0208371, IMG submission 184827) | Serpentinite rock and fluid subsurface biosphere microbial communities from McLaughlin Reserve, California, USA - CR12Aug_1A (SPAdes) | ecosystem: Environmental > Terrestrial > Deep... | reverse complement strand
CCCAGGCCGGAGCCGGCGAACAGCCGGGACAAGCCGAGGAAGCCGACAGCACTGCCAAGGGCGAAAAGGTGGTGGATGCCGACTTCGAGGAAGTGAAAGACGACAAGAAGTAACCAACATTTTGCTTGAGGTCCAGGGCTGAAAGGAAAGGGGAGCTCCAGATACTCCCCTTTCCCTTTGGCCTTTTGCCTTTTGCCCGACAAGGAAACGATCTTGGCAAACGGAGATAAGCGCGATTACTACGAGGTGCTCGAAGTCCACCGCAATGCATCGGACATCGAGATCAAGAAGGCCTACCGCAAACTGGCGATCCAGTTCCATCCGGACAAGAACCCGGGCGACAAGGCGGCAGAGGACAAATTCAAAGAGCTCTCCGAGGCCTATGAAGTCCTCTCCGATGCCCAGAAGCGGGCCCAGTACGACCAGTTCGGCCATGCCGGGGTCAATGCGGGCGGTTTCTCGGGAGGCGGTTTCGGTTTCGGTGCCGGCACCCCCTTCAGCGACATCTTTTCCGACATCTTCGGCGACATCTTCGGCGGTGACGGTCGACAGCGGAGCCGTGGCAGACGCGGCGACGATCTGCAGTATACCCTGGACATCAAGTTCGAGGATGCCGCCAACGGGCTGGAGACGAAGATCGATGTCCCCTATGCCAAGCGCTGCGGCACCTGCGGCGGTTCCGGCGCCAAACCGGGCACCGAGCCCAAGACCTGTCCCACCTGTCGCGGCGCCGGACAGGTCCGGTTCCAGCAGGGCTTTTTCAGCGTCAGCAGGACCTGCAACCACTGCAACGGGGAAGGCCGGGTCGTTGACAGCCCCTGCACCACCTGTCGCGGAACCGGCAGCGTCAAGGATTCCAAGACCCTTTCGGTCAAGGTTCCTCCCGGTGTGGAAACGGGCAACCGGCTCAAGCTGTCCGGCGAGGGGGGCCAGGGAACCAAGGGAGGCCCCAACGGCGATCTCTATGTGCTGATCAACGTCAAGGAGCATCCGATCTTTACCCGCGAGGGAAACGACGTCCTCTGCGAAATCCCCATCAGCTTCACCCAGGCAGCCCTGGGCTGTGAGATCGAAATACCGACCCTGGAAGGGCAGGTCTCCCTGAAAATCCCCGAAGGGACGCAGTCGGGGAGGATCTTCCGTCTCCGCAGCAAGGGGATTCCGGTCCTGCAAGGTTATGGCCGTGGCGACCAGCTGGTGATCATGCGGGTTGAGACCCCGACCAACCTCAACCGGCAGCAGCGCGACCTCCTGGAGGAATTCGCCCGCATCAGCGGTGAGGATGTGCACCCCATGCGCAAGGGCTTCTTCGACAAGGTCATGGATATCCTGAAGTGATCTTCATTGCCGAATCAGCGGGTGCCGGCCGCCGGCGACCTGCTCTCCGCAGGGCAGCCATGCTGCTGCTCGCCTGCGTACTCAGCTGCGATATAGCCGCTGCAGGCACCTTTACCACGCGAACGACCCTGCTCCGCAACCGGGAATTCTCCGAAGCCCTTTTCCAGGGCATCCGTTCGGCGCGCTCCAGCATCGTCTTTTCCTATTTCCTGTTCAAGACAACCGATGCCCGTAGCAACCTGCCCCAGCGTATTGCCGACGAGCTGATTCGGGCGCAGAAGCGGGGGGTAGACGTGATCGTGCTGCTGGAACGGGAATCCGGCGACAACCGGGGCTCCCTCAACGAGAGCAATCACCGCACCGCTGCCATCCTGAACCGCGCCGGCATCAAGGTCTTTTTCGATTCGCCGCGGACAACCACCCACACCAAGGTAGCCATCATCGACGGCCGTTACGTCTATCTCGGCAGCCACAACCTCACCCAGAGCGCCCTGCGGCACAACAACGAGCTCTCCGTGCTGCTCGATTCGCCTGAGTTGGCAGCGGAAACCAAGGCATACCTCGACCGCCTCTAGACACTGACAAAGAGGCAGCAGCGGGAGCGTTGCAATTGGCCGCGGAATCTGTACAATATCACCGGAACGTCATCCCCTGCGGGGAAAGGATCATCATGCATCTCAAGGACGAACAAGTAGCACGGATCGCCGAGAAGGTCATGACCGACCTTTCCCAGAGCGGCCTGGTGCAGCTCAAAGCGGAGCGCGGCAGTATCCTGGCCGCCATCCGGGCTGCCATCACTGCCGACCTGAAGGCGGAGGATTCGCTGGAAAAGGACGCCGAGGCGCTTCTGGAAAAGACCCTTCGCGCAACCGGGGGTGGCGGAGAGATCGACCGCCACAAGATGCTCAGGATGATCAAGGAAAAACTGGCAAAAGAACGCAAGATCGTCCTCTGACCGGTACCGGGATATGCCTCGCAGCAGCCCTGCCCTGCCACATGCCGCACGCCACGAACACCCACGGGGAACCATATGAGAATAAGCGAAGACCGGATATCCCACCTGGCCCACAAGATCATGGACAAGATCTGGGGGGACGACCTGGCCGATTTCCCCGACGAAGCCCGGGCACTGGCCTTGATCAAGCAGTCGCTGACCGGCTATTTCTCCGTCAATGAGGAAGTAGATGGCGTGGTCAGGAAAAAACTCGCCTCCTATGCGCAGGCAAAGGTTCCTGGCAGCCGCGATTGGGAAGTGCTGTACCAGAAATTCTTTCAGGAAGAGATGGCAAAGAGGAAATGGTAAGAAATCGCTGCGCCATGCTGCTCAGGATATGCCCGCTGCTCGTCGTTGCCATCCTCCTCCTGCTGCTGGGCGGCTGCGGTCCCCGTCCCCGCGTCGAGATCAAGCCGGACTTCAAGCCGCCGGCAGAGCTCGAAACGGTCTATGTCATCCCCTTCAGCAGCACGCTCGTACCTGCCGACCTCCAGGAGACCGTATTCAACGAGCTGGTGGATGTTCTCAACGAAAAGAGGGACCAAGCCGGCATCCACCTCTTCGAGATCATCAAGGGCGACCTCGGCGACGTCGACAAGGAATGGCTGGCCAGGCAGACCTACCTGAGCGGCGAACTCTGGAGCTATGTCGAGAACTCCGGATGCTGCCAGACCGAACTCCGCATCCGTTCAAGAATAACCCTCACCGAACCGGGCAAGACAGCCCCCACCTTCGAGGTTTTTCTCCCGCTGGACGGTTTCTTCGACCATGATCAGTCGACCCTGGAAAAGGAAAAGCTGAAACTGGCTCGAAAGCTGGCCCGCGAACTCGCCAGCAAGGTCATCACCGCCCTCGCCAACCGAAAATAATTTTTTCGACAAGGCCCTTGATTTTTTGGAGAGGGGTGGTTATATTGGCTCTCGTATTAGCACTCACCATCCATGAGTGCTAATTTTTTTCCACCAAACAATTTATTCACTCAATGAAAGGAGATGTACACGCATGAAACTGAGACCATTGCAGGACCGGATCATTGTCAAGAGGCTCGAAGAGGAGAGCAAGACCGCAGGCGGGATCTTCATCCCCGAAACCGCCAAGGAAAAGCCGCAGAAGGGTGAAGTCGTTGCTGTCGGCAACGGCAAGAAGACCGAAGACGGCAAGATCATCCCCATCGACGTGAAAGCCGGCGACAAGGTGCTGTTCGGCAAATATGCCGGCACCGAAATCAAGGTTGAGGGGGAAGAATTCCTCATCATGCGGGAAGACGACATCCTGGGCATCATGGAATAACGGGCGACTTCGCCAAATGACCATCTGCGGCGTTGCACTGCGACCCGAACCGCTCAACGTACCTTTCGGGCACGCCTTGCGATTCAACCCTTGCGCTGCCTTGCAGCTGGAACATTTTGCCGTATCGCGTTTCGTCATCTATCAGAATTATTAATCGAACCAAGGAGGATACTTTTCATGGGAGCAAAGATTATCAAGTTTGACCAGGAAGGTCGCAATGCCATACTCAAAGGGGTCAACACCCTTGCCAATACGGTGAAGGTTACCCTCGGCCCCAAGGGCCGCAACGTCATCATCGACAAGTCGTTCGGTTCGCCGCTGATCACCAAGGACGGCGTCACGGTTGCCAAGGAGATCGAACTCGAAGACAAGTTCGAGAACATGGGCGCCCAGCTGGTGAAAGAGGTTGCCTCCAAGACCTCCGATGTTGCCGGTGACGGCACCACCACCGCGACGGTTCTGGCCCAGGCCATCTACCAGCAGGGTTCCAAGCTGGTTGCGGCAGGTCACAACCCGATGGAGATCAAGCGCGGCATCGACAAGGCGGTAGAAACCCTCGTCGCCGAACTGCAGAAGCTCTCCAAGCCGATCAAGGACCACAAGGAAATCGCCCAGGTCGGCACCATCTCGGCCAACAACGACAAGACCATCGGCGACATCATTGCCCAGGCCATGGAAAAGGTCGGCAAGGAAGGGGTCATCACCGTCGAAGAAGCCAAGGCCATGGAAACCAGCCTGGAGACCGTTGAAGGGATGCAGTTCGACCGCGGCTACCTTTCTCCCTACTTCGTCACCGATCCGGAGCGGATGGAAGTCAACCTGGAGAACGCCAATATCCTGATCCACGACAAGAAGATCAGCAACATGAAAGACCTGCTCCCGGTTCTGGAGCAGACCGCCAAGTCCGGCCGTCCGCTCTTGATCATTGCCGAGGACATCGAAGGCGAGGCGCTTGCCACGCTCGTCGTCAACAAGCTGCGCGGCGTTCTCAATATCTGCGCCGTCAAGGCCCCCGGCTTCGGCGACCGCCGCAAGGCCATGCTGGAAGACATCGCCATCCTGACCGGCGGCACCGTGATCTCCGAAGAACTCGGCTTCAAGCTTGAGCAGACTACCTTCGACCAGCTCGGCACTGCCAAGCGGATCACCATCGACAAGGACAACACCACCATCATCGACGGCGACGGCAAGGAAGCAGACATCCAGGGCCGCGTCAAGCAGCTTCGCGCCCAGGTCGAAGAAACCACCAGCGACTATGACCGCGAAAAGCTCCAGGAGCGCCTGGCGAAACTGGTTGGCGGCGTTGCCGTGATCAAGGTCGGTGCTGCAACCGAGACCGAAATGAAGGAAAAGAAGGCCCGGGTCGAGGACGCACTCCACGCCACCCGCGCTGCGGTCGACGAAGGGATCGTCCCCGGAGGCGGCGTCGCCTATATCCGCGCCCTGTCGGTCCTCGACGGGCTCAGCCTCCCCACCGAGCAGCAGTTCGGCGTCAACGTCATCAAGCGCTCCCTGGAAGAGCCGATCCGCCAGATCGCGCAGAACGCCGGCGTGGACGGCTCCATCGTCGTCGACAAGGTCAGGAACGGCACCGATGCCTTCGGCTACAACGCTGCCGATGACGAGTACACCGACATGCTCAAGGCCGGGATCATCGACCCGACCAAGGTCTCCCGCTGCGCCCTGCAGAATGCAGCGTCGGTTGCCGGCCTCATGCTCACCACCGAGGCGATGGTTGCCGAAAAGCCGAGAGATGAATCCGCAATGCCCGCAATGCCGGGCGGCATGGGCGGCATGGGTGGTATGGGCGGCATGATGTAACCGGGACAAACCCCGGCCAAACAGCACGTTGCTTCAGCACAAACACAGAGGGAGCGGATCCGGGGATCCGCTCCCTTTTGTTTTTTCCCAATAATTCTGGCTGCCAGGGCTTGCAAAAAGGAGATGAGGGTGAATAATTTCTAAAACAAGTTGCAAATTCACTCCAGAAACTGCACGACGGAGGGACGTATGCCAGCTCAGCATACCCTTGAACATCACCTGAAAGAGGTCAAGGCGGGAAAACGGAAATTTGAGAACACCTTTCAGGGCGTGGCCCGGATGATCCTCGAACATGAGATCGAAAAGGTCGTGGTAAACGGCAGAACCACCTACGACTTCAAGATCTTCCGCACCGGCAGGAAGCACCCCATCGGCATGTTCGACGAAATCAACAGCTTCGTCTCCTTTGTGAAGGATGCCGCCGAAGGGGGCTCCAGCAAAGAGATGGCCTTTGTCCTCGTCGGCGAGCCGGGCAACGGCAAGACCTTTTTCGTCGAGTTTCTCTGCTCCCGCTATCGCGAATTTCTCAGCGAGGAATTGAACCGCAAGTACACCTTCCGCTTCATCAATATGGACAAACTGGGGAGTTACGGCCGAATTGCCACCATCGAATCCCAGACCTATGAAGACCCCCTGATCCTGGCTCTGAATCTGTTTCCCGACCAGGCACAGACCAGGGCCTACCTTGCCAAAACCTTCGGCTTCACCGACAAGGCGCTGGATACCTTTTACGAGAACTACCGGCCTCTGGGCGCCTGCAGCGATTACATCTGGAACGACATCCGCATCCATGCCGACGGTGACATCAAGGCGATGCTGGCGAACCACATCGACATCGTGGCAGTACCCCTTTCCGAAAGCCTCGGCACCATAACCGGCAAGTACCCGGCCAAGGACAAGATCACCTCGTCGGCCGTCGACCTTTTGGGAGAGGAATCGATCCAGCGGCTCCTGCACATCACCGATACCAACAACCCCTACCGCTTCGATCTGCGGCGCGGCGCCCTGGCCAGGGTCGGCGGCGGCGGCATCCACTTTGCCGACGAGATCTACAAGAACAAGAAGGACCTGGTGCAGGTCTACCTGGGGGTCATCCAGAACCGGGTGATCGAAATGGACGGCTACAAATGGCCCATCGACACCCTGATCATCGCCACCAGCAACAACTCGGAATTCAACCGTTTCCTGGCCGAAAAGGAAGAGGCCCCCATCATCGACCGCTGCCGCATCTGCTACGTCTCCCACAACACCAATTACCGGATGCAGGAGCAGCTGACCAGTTACGCCATCGGCAGCGAGACCAAGACCACCATCACCCGCGAAGAGCTGCACCAGGACCCGAACCTGAACTACGCCGGCTCGGTCTCCGTGGTCCTCTCCCGGCTCCCCCGCTCGGAAAAGCTCACCCCGGTGGAGACCATGAAGCTTGCGGCCGGCGAGATAGCCGGCGAGAAGAGCATGAAGACCCTGGCCGAGGTGATCGACACCCTCAACCAGGAACCGGATATCACCAAGCGGTTCGGCCAGAAGGGTCTCGGCCAGCGCAACCTGGGGCGGGCCATCCAGCTCATGGCTGAAAGCTCGGAGACCAACGAAGGCAGGTGCATGGTCGCCCTGGACACCTTCAAGGCCCTGGAGCGGATCATCCTCGACTACGTGGTGGAGGCCAGCGACCGGGCCAAGTACCTGGACGACCTGAAGATCGCCAAGGGGCTCTACCGCGAACGGATCATGACCGAGATGTTCAACGCCTACATGGACGAACCCTTTGCCATCCGCAAGGACGTCATGAACTATGTCAACATGGTCATCGGCATCGATGCGGAAAACCTCGGCCCTGACAAGATCTGGAAATACAAGGATCCCCAGACCGGCAAGCTGAAGGCGCTCAAGATCGACGAGCGCTTCGTGCGGAACATCGAGGAACGCCTCGGCCTCAAGACAGAGGAACAGCGCGAGACCTTCCGCACCGCCATCCGCAAGATCTACGGCCAGAAGATCTCCGTGGAACCCTCCTACGACTTCATGGACAACCTGGAGCTGGTCAAGGCGGTGACCGACGTGCGGCTGAAAAGCGACATCGCCGGTGCAGGAAGCCTGATCGGGGCGCTGGCCAACCGGACCAACGAGGAGAACCAGAAACTCTACGACCGGATCATCGAAACCATGCTGAACAAGCTGCACTACTGCCGGACCTGTGCGGAAAAGACCATCGAATACTTCTGCACCCAGGAAGACGAAAACTAGGAAGAAACCCCTGACGCCCTGAAAGAGCGCTGATGGTCACTATGAATGATGCCTTGCAGACATACTTCGATCAGCTCAAGCAGCACGGCCTTTCCCCTGACCGGGAAGCCCTGCTGCGCGCGGAGCTGGCGGACAATGGCCGCCACGAATCGCCGGAGCCGTACGCCGAACCGCTACCGGACGGCTTACATCGCCTGAACGATTTCTGCTGCCTGCAAGAGGCATCTGAACCGCAGGCGTCATACACCACCCGCATCGGTTCGCTCGAAGAGCTCCTGGAGCGGGACCGTCGCCGGGAACAGGACGGATTCCCGCGCAAGATCCGCGTCGGCCGGCTGATCAAACCGGGACGGGGCGACAAGGCGAAGATCGTGGTGGTCCCCACCACGGTGGAGGAAAAGTTCATCCATGACCGCATCCGCCCCACGGGAGAAGAGGGGGCATCGGGGGGGAGCGGCGACGGCGAAGAAGGGGAAGTGATCGGCGAACAGCCGGTCCGCCCCGAAGGAGACCAGGGTGGCGGCGGAGCAGGGCATGGCGGCGGGGAATCCCATGAGCTGGAGTCCAGCGCCTACGACATAGGCAAGATCCTGACCGAGAAGTTCGAGCTTCCCAATCTCAAGGATAAGGGAAAAAAGAGCGCCCTTACCCGCTACACCTACGAACTGACCGACAAGAACCGGGGCTTCGGCCAGATACTGGACAAGAAGGCAACGCTCAGGCGGATTCTCGAAACCAACATCGCCCTGGGAAATGCCCCGGACCTGTACGATATCGACACCACCCGTTTCCTCATCTCCCCCCGCGACAAGGTCTACCGGATCCTCTCCCGGGAACTGGACTACGAATCCCAGGCCATGATCTTCTTTCTCCGGGATTACTCGGGCTCCATGGCAGGCAAGGCCACGGAACTGGTAGCCTCCCAGCATGTCCTCATCTACAGCTGGCTCACCTATCAGTACGAGCGGCAGGTTGAAACACGGTTCATCCTCCATGACGATCAGGCCAGGGAGGTCCCCGATTTCCATACCTACTACAACCTGCAGGTGGCCGGCGGCACCAGGGTGGCTGCCGCCTATCGGCTGGTGAACGAAATCGTGGAAAAGGAAAACCTGGCGCGGGACTATAACATCTACGTCTTCCACGGCACTGACGGGGACGATTGGGATACCGACGGCAGCGAGGCCCTGCCCGAACTGAAGAAGATCCTCACCTATGCCAGCAGGGTGGGGATCACCATTGCCGAGCACCCCTACAATCCCGGCCGCACAGAGGTGGAAAAGTACCTGTTCGCCTCGGGGCTGCTCAACGAAAAACCGGAGATCATCCGGCTCGATGTCATGAAGGACGATGCCGACGAGGCACGGCTGATAGAGGGGATCCGGAAGCTCATTTCATGAGCTTCCGTTCAAGGTTTTCGTTCGCTGCGCTCACAGGTTAAGGTTAGGAAGGACGAATCCACTTTCTCTCAATCTTAACCTTAACCTCAACCTGGGTCTTATTCATGCAACTCATCGATCAACATACCAAGCAGATCATGGAAGGATGCAAGGAGCGGGCGCGCGCTGCCGGGCTCCGCTTCCAGGACGAGTCGCTGGAATATATCGTCACCAACCGTGACCTCTTGGAACTCTCCCCCAAGATGATGATCCCGACCCTCTACGACTACTGGGTCAACGATGTCGAGGTCCTCAAGGAAAAGGGCAAATACGAACTCTACCCCGGCAATCCCTACGAGACCGTCATCAATACCCGTCCGGCCATCTCCTTTTACAACGACAACAACCCGGACTGGCTCAACGTGATGATCTTCTACCACGTGCTGGCCCATATCGACTTCTTCCAGAACAACCTCTACTTCCGCCACACCTGGGATTTCGACCTGGCGGGCGAGGCGTTGACCGACAAGCGCCTCATTGCCCGCCTGCGGGCCGAGCATGGCCGATGGGTCGACTACGTCATCGAGTTCGCCCGCGGCATCGACAACCAGGTCGGCTACTTCCAGGAACTCTCCCAGCTGCACCGGCAGACTACCGATACCATGTCCCGTCGGCTCAACTACTATTTCGACGTCTTCATCCAATCGGTAAAGCAGGTGAAGATCACCGACTTTATCAAAGAGGTCGACCGGTTCAACGAATGCATGCAGACCTTCGGCGATCTGGGAGAAAATAACTTCTTTGCCGAGGTCACCAGGAAATATCCCGAATTCGATGCCGTCTTCGCCAAAAGCCAGAGCTCCGGGCAGCGGGGCAGGCTTGACCTTTTGCAGTATCTCATGGAACATTCACCGTTTTTGAACCGGGATGAAAACAAGTGGATGAAGTCGGTGGTCGAGGTCGTACGCAAGACTTCAGTCTACTTCCAGCCGCAGATCCGCACCAAGATCATGAACGAAGGATGGGCGAGTTACTGGCACGAAACCCTGTTCCTGAAGGACGAACGGATCAGGGGGCACGAGATCGAATTCGCCCGTGTCCATGCCGGGGTAACCTCGATGCCGCGCGTGGGGCTCAACCCCTACGCACTGGGGATGCGGCTGTTCCAGTTCATCGAAGAGCAAGCCGACAAGGGGAAGCTCACCTACGACTACCAGCGAATCCTGGACGCCGAGACGCGCAAGCGCTTTGACGCAGGCACCGCCACCGGCCGGGATTTCATCTTTTCGGTGCGTGAAAACTGCGCCGACTTCCTGTTTCTCACCAATTACGTGGATCAGGAATTCGTCGACCGTCACCGTCTGTTCGTCGCCGGCAAACGGATCAACAAGACAAAAATGACCTGGGAGTACTATGTGAAGAGCCGCAGCGCCCAACAGTATCGCCAGATGTTGCTGGACACGCTCTATCACCCCCCCTGCATCACGGTTGACGAGACGAAAAAGAACGAAGGGCTGTTTCTCGACCACCATCACGAAGGACAGCCGCTGGTGCAGGAATTCATCGCCAACACCATGATGGGACTGGAATTCCTCTGGGGGGGGCCTGTCAAGCTCCGGACCAACGAGGTCGTAACTGCTCCCCAGCTTGCCGAAGATGTCTGGGCCGGCATGGAAGAGCCGGAAGCAACCTGGCACACGGTCATCTATACCATGAAGGATCGCCAGCTCACCAAAACCGTTCTCTAGACAGGCAGACGCCATGAACAGCATCGAAAAGGCCATCAGCAATCTCAATCAGAGCATCGACGACTGGAAACAGTACACCCCGATTCCCTTTGACGAATTCCTCAACCTGCTCGCGGCCAACCCGACCCGCGTGATCCGCAACGTCTTCCAGGTTTTCCATGACATGGTCAAAGGCTATATCGAGGAAGGGATCGACGAATATCCCGACGACCCCGAGTCGATCCACTATGTCTATTACGATTGCCGGCGGCTCTTCATCGAAGGGACCGATCACCCGTTTTTCGCCGACCGCCTCTTTGCCAACCGGCTGGTGAACCTGGTCGATGCCTGGAAGCGGGGAGCCCAGCAGAACAAGATCTATATCTTCGAAGGCCCTCCGGGCAGCGGCAAAAGCACGTTTCTCAACAATCTGCTCATGAAGTTCGAGCAGTTCGCCAATACCGAGGAAGGGATGCGTTACGAAGTGGTCTGGCGGCTCGACCGGCGGATCCTCTCCTCCCACCGGAAGCAGGAGGCCAGCCAGTTCCTCGACAAGCTCTCCACGCTCCTGGATGAGTATGAGCTGTCCCATGAAGAGATCATGGGCGCCAAGAACACCCTGGTCGAAGGGGGGGACTACATCGACATCCCCTGCCCGTCGCACGACAACCCGCTCTTGATCATCCCCAAGGATCACCGCCGCTCCTTCCTGGACGACCTCTTCCGCAACGACGAGATCAAGTGGCGTCTCTTTACGGAAAAGGAATTCGAGTGGGTATTCCGTACCAATCCGTGCACCATCTGCAGCTCCCTCTACCAGGCCCTGCTGCATCGCCTCAAGAGCCCCGCAGAGGTCTTCCGGATGGTCTATGCCCGCCCCTATTACTGTAACCGCCGCATGGGTGAAGGGGTCAGCGTCTTCAACCCCGGCGACCGCCCCCTCAAACAGAACATCCTGACCAACGAGTTGCTCCAGGAGCGAACCAACGCACTGCTTCGGGACAGCAACGCCGTGAAATACCTCTTTTCCACCTATGCCAAGACCAACAACGGGATCTATGCCCTGATGGACATCAAGGGTCACAACACAGAGCGGCTCATCGAACTGCACAACATCGTCAGCGAGGGGGTGCACAAGGTGGAGGACCTGGAGGAGAACGTCAACTCGCTCTTCCTTGCCCTCATGAATCCGGAGGACAAGAAAAACATCGAGAACATCCAGTCGTTTTCCGACCGGCTCGAATACATCAAGATCCCCTATGTCCTCGACCTCAATACGGAAGTGGAGATCTATCGCAACATCTTCGGCAAACAGATCGACCTGAACCTGCTCCCCAGGGTCCTGCACAATTTCGCCCGCGTCATCATCTCCTCGCGGCTCAACATCCGTTCAGAGGCCATGCTGGAATGGATCGAAGATCCGCAGAAGTACAGCCTCTATTGCGACGATAACCTGCAGCTGTTGAAGATGGAGATCTACACGGGACACATCCCTCCCTGGCTGCTCGAAGAAGACCGAAAACGCCTGACGGCCAAGCGCCGCCGCCGGATCATCGCCGAATCCGAGGCCGAAGGGGGGCAGGGCTTTTCCGGGCGGGATGCCATCAAGATATTCAACGACTTCTATTCCACCTATGCCCGCAAGGACCGGATGATCACCATGGCGATCCTCGACAACTTCTTCACCAAGGTGCATCCGGAGCTCAACGTTCAGATCCCTGCCGGATTCCTCGACTCGCTGGTCCGCATGTACAATTACACGATTCTCCAGGAGGTCAAGGAATCGCTCTACTATTACAACGAGGAAAAGATATCCAGGGATATCCAGAATTATCTCTTTGCCGTCAACTTCGAGATGGATACCGTGCAGAACTGCACCTATACCGGGGACAAGCTGGAGATCAACGAAGGGTTCTTCGAAGGGATCGAGCACTGGCTGCTCGGCGAAAAAGTGGAGCGCGACAGGGTCCTCGCCTTCCGCAAGGCAACTCAGAAGGAGTATACCGCATCAACCCTGACCCAGGAGATCATGTTCGGCAAGCCGATGAACGAAACCAAGCTCTACCTGGCACTGCACGACCGCTACGTGCATAACCTGAAGTCCAAGGCTCTCGACCCGTTTCTGGCCAACGAAAACTTCCGGCGGGCCATCAAGGATTTCGACCGGGAGGAGTTCAGGACCTACGACAAGAAGATCAGGAACGACGTCAGTTTCCTGATCAAGAACCTCTGCAGCAAGTTCCGCTACACCAAGCATGGCGCCAGGGAGGTCTGCATCTACGTCATCGACAACGACCTGGCCCGCCAGTTCACCTGATTCCGCAGACCAGCCTCACATCTCGACCCGCGTTACGACCCCTTGCAGCTTGCTTGCCGGCAACTGGTTAAACTGCACGAAGTTGGGCGTAACCTTCTTGATGAACGAAAAAACCCGCCAGATCGGATTTCGGGTCGTGATATCCTCGACGCCGTAAAAGATGACCTTTTCCTTGATGCCGTTTTCCTTGAGAATTCGCTCGATTTCGGCGATCTCCATGTACCCAGCCTTGACGGTAAAGCCATCGAGACCGCTGCCGAGTGCCGGCACCAACGTTGCCTTGAGGCCGAACGGTTCGTCCGTGCGAACTATGGAAATGAAGATGTTCCGCTCATAGATGATATTGCTGCGGATGATGCAGTGAACCACGTAAGGTGGTACGACATCGAGGTCCTTGGTGAAAAAGAGGGCCGTCCCCGGTATGTTTTTCTGCTTGGCATAGATCTGCTCGTAGCTGAGCAGAAAGGTATCCAGGTCAAGCGGCTTGAGTGCCCGGTAGAGCGCCTGCTGGCCGCGGGTCCAAATCATGATCGTCACAAACGGAATTGAGGAGAGGATGATCGACCAGTAAGCACCATGGGGAATCTTGGAAAAGGTGGAGAGCAGATAGAGGAAATTGATCACGGCGATCACGGCGACGATGGGCGCCTTCCACTTCTTGGTGGTATGGGAAAAGACCATGATCATCATGATCGCGGTGATGGTCATGGAGCCGGTGACCGCCATGCCGTATGCCGCGGCGAGATTTGACGACCTGCGGAATATCAGCATGACCAGGATGACGGCACACATCAGTCCCCAATTGACTGCACCGATATATATCTGCGATTGGAGGTGGGTCGACGTGTAATTCACCTTCATGAGCGGCATGAGGCGGGTGGTAATCCCCTGGTAGACGATGGAGAAGACCCCGCTGATGATGGCCTGGGATGCAATGATGGTGGCCATGATGGTGAGGACGAGAAACGGGATGTAGAGCAGCGGGGCCTGCTCCTTGACCATGCCGAAGAGCAGGTTCTTCGTAGCCGCATGGTTCATGACATATACACCCTGCCCCAGATAGTTGACGAAGAGGGCAACGAATACGAAATACCAGGCCCGGATAATCGGCCTCTTGCCAAGGTGCCCCATGTCGGCGTAAAGGGCCTCTCCCCCTGTCGAACAGAGGATGACCTCCGACAGCACGAAAAAGCCCGGGAGCCCGTTGACCTGGAAAAACCGTACCGCATGCCAAGGATTTATCGCTTCGACGATTTCCGGCATATGGGAGATGGAAACGACTCCCGAGACAAAAAGGGCGGTGAAGTACACGACCATGATCGGGCCGAATATGCGGGCAACCCGGTCGGTGCCGTGAGATTGGAACAGGAACAGGGTTATGGCGATGATCGCAGCGATCAGGACGAGAACGCTCTGGGAAATGTTCTCCATGCCGGGGATCAGCACCATACCTTCGACAGCCGACATGATACTGATCGCGGGGGTTATCACGCCATCTCCCAAGAGCAGCGATACCCCGAGAAATGAAAGGAACCCGGCAAAGGCGAGCAGGCGTCCCGATTTCAACAGCTTGATCAGGATCTCCCGCAGGACGATCTCCCCCCCCCTGCCCCTTTTTCCCAAGGCTCATGGCCAGCCAGGCATACTCACCCGTCACCAGGATGGTCATGGTCCAGAAAACCAGGGAAAGGATGCCGAACACGTTCTCCTGGGTCGGCTTGGTCAGGGCAAAGATTACCGTAAGGGTATAGATGGGACTGGTTCCGATATCTCCGAAGACCAGTCCAAGCGCCTTGACGATCCCTCCCCAGAATGAATCCTGCTCCCCGTGCTTCACGCGGTGCCTCCTCTGCCTAACGCCGGCTTATAGCATTTCGCCGGCCATTACTCAAGCGCTATTTCCCTTTCCCCTTGACTTTTCAATGGGTTCCTAGTATTTAGAGATGTTTTCCCTCGAACCGAAACACCCCCCATGGAGATCCTATGGACTACAAAGATACCCTGAACCTGCCGGTCACGAATTTCCCGATGAAGGCCAACCTCAACCAGCGCGAGCCCGAACTGCTGAAAATCTGGGAGGAAAGCGGGCTCTACGGAAAGATCGAGGATCACGGGAAAACAAAACCGCTCTACATCCTTCACGACGGCCCTCCCTATGCCAACGGCCATATCCATATCGGCCATGCGCTGAACAAGATCCTCAAGGACATCATCCTGAAGAGCAAGCGGATGGAGGGGTTCCACGCCCCGTACGTGCCGGGGTGGGACTGCCATGGGCTCCCCATCGAACTGCAGGTGGAAAAAAACCTCGGCTCCAGGAAGCACGAGATGTCCAAGCTGGAGATGCGGCGCGAGTGCAGGAAATACGCGGCGAAATTCATCGATATCCAGCGCGAGGAGTTCAAGCGGCTGGGGGTCCTCGGCGACTGGGAGCAACCCTACCTCACCATGAACTATGAGTACGAAGGGCTCACCGCAGCGGAACTGGCCCGCTTCGCCCACAACGGCGGGCTCTACCGGGGGAAAAAACCGGTCCACTGGTGCTCTTCCTGTGTCACTGCCCTGGCCGAGGCGGAAGTGGAATACGCCGATCACACCTCGCCGTCGATCTACGTCAGATTTTTCCTCAAGGACAATATCTCTAACGCCGTTCCGGAGCTAGCAGGGAAAAATGTCTATGTACTGATCTGGACCACCACCCCTTGGACCATCCCGGCCAACCTGGCGATCTCCCTGCATCCGGATTTTGATTATTTGGCATTAGATCAGGGGAATGGGGATGTTTACATAGTGGCCGATGGGCTCTCTTATGAAGCAAGTGCAAGACTTCAAGCTATAGGGGTTACTTCCAACCAGCAAATTGCTCGCTTTAAGTCTCAAATACTATATAAGAAAAAATGCCGCCACCCGTTCTACGACCGCGATTCCCTGATTCTGCTCGGCGAGCATGTCACCCTGGAGGCAGGCACCGGCTGCGTGCACACGGCTCCGGGGCATGGCCAGGAGGACTACGAGGTCGCACTGCGGGAAGGGCTGGAGATCTACAATCCGGTGGACAACCACGGCAAGTTCATCCAGAACCTGGAATTTTTCGGCGGTCAATTCGTCTTCGCCGCCAACCCCCTGGTCATCGACAAGCTGACCGAGGTCGGCGCGCTGATCGGCGTCAGCAACATCAGCCACTCCTACCCCCACTGCTGGCGGTGCAAGAAGCCGATCATCTTCCGCGCCACCGAGCAGTGGTTCATCTCCATGAAGGCCAATGATCTGCGCGCCAAGTCCCTGGAAGAGATCGACAAGGTGCAGTGGATTCCCAAATGGGGCCGCGAGCGGATCCATGGCATGATCGAAAACCGCCCCGACTGGTGCATCTCCCGCCAGCGTTCCTGGGGAGTCCCCATCACCGCCTTTTCCTGCGTCGCCTGCGGCGAATACATGGCAGACGGCAAGCTGATGGACCATGTAGCCGAGATCTTCAAGAAAGAGAGCGCCGATGTCTGGTTCGACTGGGAGGCCGCAAGGCTCCTGCCGGAAGGGACCAGGTGCCCGAAGTGCGGTTCAGCCGAATTCACCAAGGAGATGGACATCCTCGACGTCTGGTTCGACTCCGGCGTTTCCCATGCCGCCGTCCTGGAGCCCAACGCAAAACTCGCCTCTCCCGCAGACATGTATCTGGAGGGGAGCGACCAGCATCGCGGCTGGTTCCATTCGTCGCTTCTGGAAAGCGTCGGCACCCGAGGCCGCGCCCCCTACAAAAACGTCCTGACTCACGGCTTCGTGGTCGACGGCTCAGGCCGCAAGATGAGCAAATCGGTGGGAAACGTGGTGGCTCCGGAAGAGGTGATCAAGAAATACGGCGCCGAGATCCTGCGGCTCTGGGTGGCTGCCCAGGACTACCGCGACGACATCAGGATATCCCAGGAGATCCTGACCAGGCTCTCCGAGGCCTATCGGCGCATCCGCAACACCTGCCGCTATATCCTGGGGAATATCAGCGATTTCGACCCGGCAACGGACTGCGTCGACCATGGGCAGATGCCGGAGCTGGACCGCTGGGCCCTGCACCAGCTTGAACTGCTCAAGGAAAAGGTGCTGAAGTCCTACACCGACTACGAGTTCCATGTCCTGTATCACGCGGTAAACGCCTTCTGCACCGTGGAAATGAGCGCCTTCTACCTGGATATCCTCAAGGACCGGGTCTACACCAGCAGGAAGGATTCCGTGGCCCGCCGCAGCGCCCAGACGGTCATGTACCGGATTCTCGACACCCTGGTCAGGCTTATCGCGCCGGTACTCTCCTTCACGGCCGACGAGGTCTGGAGCTACATGCCCGGCACGCGCGAGTCCAGCATTCATCTGGCCGCATTCCCGGACATGCACCCGGAGTGGAAGGACGACAGCCTGGTGGAACGCTGGGACCGGATCATGAAGGTTCGCGGCGAGGTATCGAAGGCTCTGGAGCAGGCCAGGACGGCAAAGATCATCGGCCACTCCCTGGATGCAGCAGTGCAGATCGCCGCGCCCGATGAGCTGCGGCAGTTCCTGTCGGGCTACGCAGCGGAGCTGCCGGGCATCTTCATTGTTTCCAAGGTGGAACTACCGGAACGGCTCGATGGAGAGTGCTACGGTGCGGAGGGGCTTGATGGCGTGCAGATCAGGGTCGTCTCTGCGCCTGGCGAAAAGTGCGATCGGTGCTGGTGCTACAGCGAGGAGCTCGGTACCGACAGCGATCACCCGGCAATCTGTCCCAAATGCCTGGTGGCGGTGAAATAACGTGGCCGGCAAACCAAACTATCTCATACTGCTGGTCAGCACCACCATCATCCTGATCATCGACCAGTTGAGCAAGGTCTTCATCGACCGGGCCATGGATCTCCACCAGTCGATCCCGGTGATCCCGAACTTCTTCAGCATTACCTATATCCGGAACAAGGGAGCTGCCTTCGGCTTTCTGGCCAACACCAGCTACCGGCTCCCTTTCTTCATTTTCATCTCCATCGTGGCCGTGATCGTCATCCTTGTCGCCTACAGCAAGCTGCGCAAAGATCAGAAACTCGCCATGCTCTCCCTCTCCATGATCCTTGCCGGCGCCGTGGGAAACCTCATCGACCGCATCCGCCTCGGCGAGGTCATCGACTTTCTCGACGTCTACTGGGGCAACTACCACTGGCCGGCATTCAATATCGCCGATTCAGCCATCTGCGTCGGTGTCTTCTTCCTGGCCCTGGACATGCTGCGCGAAGAACGACGCCTGAAAGCACAACCCCACGGGCCGTCATAGCCAGGTGTTGCTGCCACCTCAGGCAACCACCCCGACCTCAGGAACTCTTGCCTATCTCGACCTCGTAGTGATGCCCCACCTTATGCACCTCTGCCCGATACCCCATGTTCTCGGCTGCCTCTGGTATGGTGACGGTGGAATCCCGATTGTCGGTGATAAAGAGCAGCCCCATCGAGCCATCCCGCAGCGCATCCCTATGGCGGTTGATCTCCCGCAAAGCCACCAGCAGTGTTGACGGGCAGATCTGCCCCCGGATGTCGAACATGCGGAGATCAGTCGTCTCTTCGGCCATCTCTCACTCCTTTCCCCCCTGCAAAGTCCTGTCCGGCCTCAGCACCAGACCGAGGAGAAGCTTGGTTCCCACCCATGCGCCGGGGAAAAGACCCACGACGAAAAACAGACTCTGCAGCGACAGGATCGGGAGACCACCGGCAATGTGCCATACGTTGCATCCCTGTGCGATCCTGCTGGCAAAACCCATGATAATACCGCCGGCCAGGGCGGATACGACCTGTCGCTGCGGTGCATGCAGATAGAAGCGGAACTCTCCGAGACGCAATGCCGAAACCGCCCCACCGGCAACGATCCCCGCCATGAGGGGAAGCTGCACAAGGGCAATGCCGTCCAGCCGGGGGCCTGCCCCGCCGACAACGGCCAGTCCGGACAGTGCATGGGTGAAATTGAGCGGTTCCCTCTGGAAAAAGGGGAGCGCAGCAACATGCTGGGGAGTGACGACATGCAGCAGAAATCCCCCCAACTTGCTGTAGGACGTGGTAACACCCGGAGGCAATCCCGCCGCCAGCGTCGAGACGAATACCAGCCCCGCCAGGAGCAGTGCCGCCAGCCAGGGCTGGATGTACCCTTCGGGGCCATGCGCGACGCTCATGCCTCTGCTCCGACTCCAGGTCACGAGCAGTGGCGCCAGGAACAGTATGGCAGCCCCGGCCACGATCCAGGGCGCAACCTGCAGGAGTTGGGCAAGGGTTGTTGCCCCGACATCAAATTTCAGGGCAGCGGCAACCGTTGTCCACCAGCGGTCCACTTCGGCATAGACGAGACTCCCGCCGATCAGACCGGCAACGGTCACCAGGGCGAGAAAATTCCCTGCTCCGAGTCGGTAGAGCGAACCGACGACACACCCCCCCGCCAGAACCATCCCGACGCCGAAGATGATGCCGCCGAACAGGTTGGCAAGCGATGGCGGGCCAAAGAGGGGAAACGGATAGGCAAAGAGCCCTAATAGGCCCCCGAGAGCCTGCAGTGACGTCAAGACGACGACGAGAAGCAACAGGGCGCGGAGCATGGTCCGCCGTTGGAGGAGAAACAGGTCCCTGAAGGCGCCGGCAAAACAGAAATCCGCCCGGTGCATGACAAAACCGATGCCACCGCCGGCCAGAAGCTGCACAAGCGCAATTGCCGCCTCAGCTCCCCCCATTCGTGCTCCAGCCCTCACCTGAACGGATCTTGAAGAGCTCTCCGCCACCGTTTTCAGCCAGCTCCTTGAGAAGCTGACCGAATTCCTCGCCGGGAAGCGGCCTGCAGAAATAGAACCCCTGCATCTCATCACAATCATGGGAATTGAGGAAATCCAGCTGATCCTGCCGTTCCACCCCTTCCGCAACGACCCGCATGTTCAAGGTGCGGGCCATGGCAATAATGGCCTCGGCAATGGCTGCGTCGTCGGAATCCGTCGTTATGTCACGGACAAAGGTATGGGCTATCTTGAGCCGATCGATGGGGAAGAGCTTGAGATAGCTCAACGACGAGTAGCCGGTCCCGAAATCATCGATACTCAGGTGAACGCCCAGGCTGCGCAGCTCGTTCAGCACCAGCTTGGCCTTTTCCGGGTTGTGCATGATGGTGGTTTCGGTCAGTTCCAGCTCCAGCGATGCAGGATCGGTTCCCGTTTCCCGCAGCACCCGCTCTATCGTTTCGAGGAGATTCTCCTGGCGGAACTGGCAGGCACTGATATTGACGGCTATCCGCTGCAGCGTGAATCCTTCGGCACTCCAGCGGCTGAACTGGCGGCAGGCCTCCCTCAGCACCCACTCGCCGATGGGGATGATCAGACCGGTCTCTTCGGCCAGCGGGATGAATCGGTCCGGACCGATCAGCCCCAGATCGGGATGCCGCCAACGAATCAATGCCTCGCAGCTGATGACATTGCCGCTGCGCAGATCCAGCAATGGGTGGTAACAGAGGAAGAATTCCCCCCGCTCCAACGCCTTGCGCAGACTGGTTTCCAACAGCAGCCGCTCCACCGACTTGGTATTCATCTCGCGGGAGAAAAACCGATAGGTGCTTCTCCCTTCCTCTTTGGACTGATACATGGCCGTATCCGCATGCTTGAGGAGCGTTTCCGAATTTTCACCGTCCATCGGATAGAAGGCGATCCCGATACTGGTCGAACAGTAGATTTCGTGGGGGGGGATGACGAAGTGGGCAGCCATTGCTTCCAGGATCTTTTTCGCCACGAGCACCGCATCCTCTTCGTGGGCGACCGACGAGAGAAGAACCACGAATTCATCGCCGCCGATACGCGAAACGGTATCGGTCTTGCGCACACACCCCACGATCCGCTGGGCAACCTCCGAGAGCAGGGCATCCCCTACCGCATGCCCCAGGGTGTCGTTGATCCCCTTGAAACGGTCGAGGTCGAGGAACATGACCGCCACCATCCGATGATCCCGTGCCGCCTGGGCAAGGAGCTGGTGGAGCCGGTCCTTGAGCAGCGCCCGGTTGGGCAGGCCGGTGAGGGTATCGTAGTAGGCGAGTTGCTGGATCTCCAGCTCGGCACGCTTGCGATCGGTGATGTCGGTAAAGACCAGGATCACCTGGCTCACCTCACCGGCTTCATTGTTGATGGGTGCACCGGCCACTGAAAAATGCCGATTGCCGAACATCCGGTCTGTTTCGTGGATCGGTTCTCCGGTCGAGATGATCCTCGTGGCAGTACATTCGATAGTGGGGCATTCGGGGCACCTGATGACGGATTTGCAGGCACGGGCATGCAGAAGTGAATCGTCGAGGGAGAAAAAGTCACGGAAGCGGTTGTTACAGGCCATGATTCGCAATTCGTTATCCAGAACCAGGATGCCCGCGCCCGCCGAATCGAAAATGGCCTGGATTTCATCGTGAGCAATGCGAAGTTCGCGGTTGGTCCGGCGCAGATGCTCCAGGACCTGACCAAAGGAATTGGCCACGATACCGATAGGATCTATGGAGATGAGGTTATCGTCATCCAGCTCCTCGGGGCGAAGCGGCTGGGTTCCCATGAGTTCGAGAAGCTGATTCACCTTTTCACGGATATAGGTTGTGGCATACTGCTCCCTGCAACGTGATTGCTCCAGCTCTTCCCGGAGTCTTTCGCCTGCACTGGGACTCAAAACAGATGTCGCACGATTTGTCATTTCTCACCACTCAGGCGTTGGTGCCTGGTTTGAAGCTTTGACTCGCAAAAACAGATTATAATATGCATCGGTTTAAAAGTTGACAAGCTTTAGCGTTCACGGCTGGGCGTCGTACCGGTTTCAGGTCACGCAGAGATAGTCCGATTCTTCTGCGAGCCCCCGTCCCGCGGCCCACTGGCGAACCTGGGCACGGGCACCACGGGTGCCGATGGTGATAAGATACGGCCCTTCTCCGGCGTTGACTGAATTTTCCGCTACGACCGGCGCACCATGCAGGGTCCTGCCGACCTTGCGGGGGTCGAGATCCACCCATCGCTTTACCGAAATACCCCGTTCGAGCAGGACCTTGCGCCAGGCCCTCCCTTCGATGCCCGCCCCGACCAGGGTGACATCCCGCGTGTCACGGAGAAACCCCTGGGCAAGGTAGTATGCCTTGCAGCGCCTGAACGCCTCTACCGAATATGCCGCCATGGTGCGCGTCGAACGCTCCGGCCTGTCGCGCCAGAAAAACAGCCGTTCCGGAAGCGAGGCAAACCTGACGCCCGCAGCGGCCAGCCTCAACCAGAGATCGTAGTCTTCTGCCCAGCCCCGATCCACGTACCCCCCCGCATCTTCCAGCAGTTTCTTGCGGGCCATGACGCTGGGGTGCACAAAGGGGGATTCGACAAAGAGGTCGCGCATGATCTGGTCGTGGGTGCAGAGGCCGTTCTGCCATTCTTCATAGGCAAGCATGCCGATCTTCAGGTGCTGGCGGGGAAAATGCCGGGCCGTACAGGCGAGCAGCCCGATTTCACGATGTGCA
>Ga0208371_1000158_pt1 | contig 22762 bp, 16 predicted proteins | sample SubbioCR12Aug_1A_FD_184827 | JGI IMG/M metagenome (GOLD analysis project Ga0208371, IMG submission 184827) | Serpentinite rock and fluid subsurface biosphere microbial communities from McLaughlin Reserve, California, USA - CR12Aug_1A (SPAdes) | ecosystem: Environmental > Terrestrial > Deep... | reverse complement strand
AGGGCGGTCTTGAGCAGGCCGCCGTAGCTCACCGGCACGAAGCGCACGTCCTCGGCGATCTCGCGTCCGCGCCCCTCGCGCCGCATCGCCTCCAGAAAGGCGCCCCACAGGGTCAGGCGCGGCGTGCTGTGAAACACCATCTCCTGCAACAGGCGGCGCATCGCCTCGCCCGCCTTCTTGCGCCGCTCGCGCGCGCTGCCGCCTTCCGGCAGGGTGATGTGCGCGGGCGGGCGGATGCTGAGGCGGATGGCGGGGAACAGGCGTTTGGGCACCTCCCCCGCGAGGCGGCTGAAATACGAGCGCGCCGGGCCGTCCAGACGCACCGGAACCACCGTCGCCCCGGTCTTCGCGGCGACGAAGGCGGGGCCGTCGTAGACCTTCATCAGGCTGCCGGTGACGGTGATGCGTCCCTCGGGAAAGATCATCACCGGGCGGCCCGATTCGATCAGCTTCACCACCCGTTTCATCGCCAGCGGGTTGGTGGCGTCCACCGCCAGGTAATCCACCAGCGAGAGCAGGATGCGGAACAACGGTTGCGCGGCGATCTGGCTATGCACCACGAACACCGGATCGACCGGCAGGAACAGGCCCAGGAGCAGGCCGTCGAGGAAGGACTCGTGGTTGGCGACGATGAGCAGGCGGCGCTCGTGCAGCGGCGTGGGGTCGCCCTCCACGCGCACCCGGAACAGCAGGCGACAGATCAGGCGCAGCAGGGGCTTGAGCAGGATTTTGAGCATGGCGGTTCCCGGTTACTTGTTGATTGGTTGATGCAGGCAACTCAACACATGCGCCTTGCGCTCCGCCGACAGGCGCGAGAGCAGGTAGAGGCAGAAGCCCAGGTGCAGGGCGACGGTGAGGCCCAGCAGCTCGCGCAGGCCCAGGGTTTTCAGCAGCAGGGCGCACCAGAGCGCGGAGGCGATCATGAACACGGCGTTCATCACGTTGTTGGCGGCGATGACGCGGGCGGTGGCGTGGGGGTCGCTGTCCTTCTGCATCACGGCGTAGAGCGGCACGATGAACACGCCGCCGGAGAAGCCGAGCAGGAACAGGTCACCCAGAATGCGTCCGGCACCGGGACTGGCGAGCCAGGAGGCGGCGTCGAGCAGCGCCGCATGAGGCGCGGCGGCGGGCAGGGCGTAGGCGAAGTCGAACCCGAACAGGGCCAGCCCCAGCGCGCCGTAGGGGGCGAGCGAGGTATCCACCCGGCCATGCGAGAAGCGTTCGCACAGCACCGAGCCCAGGCCCACGCCGAGCGAAAACACGGCCAGCAGCACTGTCACCACCTGTTCGTTGCCGCCCAGAAGTTGCCGGGTGAGGCCGGGGAACTGGGAGATAAGCACCGCGCCGTAAAACCAGAACCAGGAGGCACCCAGGAGCGAAAGCCAGACGCGCGGGTTGGTGCGGGCGAGGGCGAGGATGCGCCGGGTTTCGCGCAGCGGGGCGAAGGCCAGCTCCAGGTCGGGCGCGTTGGCGGCGGCGGGCGGGATGGCGCGGGCGACGAGGTAGCCCAGCACGGCGAAGGCGGTGGCCGCACCCGCCACCAGCAGCGGCCCGGAGGGCTGGAGGCCGATCAACGCGCCGCCCAGCACCTCGCCCAGCAGGATGGCGACGAAGGTGCCCATTTCCACCAGGCCGTTGCCGCGCAGCAGTTCGTCCTCGCGCAGGGTCTGGGGCAGGATGGCGTATTTGATCGGCCCGAACAGGGTGGAGTGCAGCCCAAGCAGGAACACCGCCGCGAACATCAGGATGAAGTTCTGACGCACCAGTCCGTAGCCGCCAATCACCATGATGGCGATCTCCAGCAGCTTCACGGCGCGGATGACGCGGGTCTTTTCCAGCTTGTCGGCGAGTTGCCCGGCAAGCGCGGAGAAGAGCAGGAAGGGGAGGATGAACAGGGCGGCGCAAAGCTGAATCAGCAGGTTTGGGTCCAGCCCCTGCGCCAGGGCAGCGTCGGCCCCTTGATAGGCCAGCAGGATCATGACGGCGTTCTTGAATACGTTGTCGTTGAACGCGCCCAGGAACTGGGTGGCAAAGAAGGGTGCAAAACGCCGTTCAAACAGCAGGTGGTTACGCTTCATCACGAGCCTCCGGTGGTGGATGTGATTTGTAGGTTATGGGTCTGTTTGTGCCGGGCACAGGGGACTTTCGTCCCTGTGGTGGTTAACCGGGGCGGATGTTGCCCGTCAGCAGGCCCATGTCGCTGATCCGTACCAGCAATTGGGTGCGGTTGTGCACGCCCAGTTTGTCGAATACCCCGCTCATGCGGTTTTTGACGGTTTTTTCGGTGATGCCAAGCAGGCTGCCGATTTCCCAGTTGGTCTTGCCCAGATAGAGCCAGGAAAGCATGTCCCGTTCTCTTGGCGTGAGGTGGATTTCCAGCGGGCTGCCCCGGAGGGCGTGGGCCACCAGACGGATGAGTGCCTGGTGCAGATGCGGCGTGAGCAGGCGCAGCACTTCCGCCAGACGCAGTGAGAGGGCAGGCAGGCGGCAGAAGGCGAAGTAGCTGCTGACGTTGCTGGAGAAATCGTGGCCGCCGTGGGCCAGGCAGTTTTCCAGGCCGTGGGCGCGAAAGGAGGCGAGCCAATCGGTCGGGATGTCGGCCTCCGGTGTGGCGGCGTCGAACTGTACCGGTTCGCGTTGTGCCACCCAGCGACGGATGAGGGGGCTGACCAACCCCCGTTCGGGGTGGAGCAGGGCGTGCAGATGGGCCTCGGGAAAGCGGATGGGAAGAAACTCGAAGCGGTTGACGCCTTGCGGTTGCGCCAGCCCGACGCCGACGACAGCCGCCCCGAAGGGGAGAAGGGTCTGAAAATCCTCCCCGGTGAGCAGGGCTTGCAGCGTCTCGCGCCGTTCCACCGCCAACAGGCCGCAACAGACGCGGGCGAAGGCCAGCGCCTCGGTCGCGTCCAGTTGCAGCGGTGCGTTCAGGTGCGGTACTCCGCGTTGATCTTGACGTAGTCGTATGAGAAATCGCAGCTCCACACCGTGGCGCGGGCCGCGCCACGCGCCAGGTCTATGCGCACGACGATTTCCGGCGCGGCCATGACCGCTGCCCCTTCTTCCTCGCGGTACGCGGCAGCACGCCCGCCGTTTTCCGCTACCAGCACATCCCCCAGCCACAACTTCACCCGATCCACATCCAGGTCGCCGATGCCCGCATAGCCCACGGCGGCGAGGATGCGCCCGAGGTTGGGGTCGGAGGCGAAGAAGGCGGTTTTCACCAGCGGCGAGCGGGCGATGGCGTAGGCCACCTGCTTGCACTCGGCCTCATCCTGGCCGCCTTCCACCCGCACTTCCATGAATTTGGTGGCCCCCTCGCCGTCGCGCACGATGGCCTGGGCGAGCTGGGTCATGAGGTCGGTGACGGCGGCTTGCAGCGGCGCGAAACGGGGGTCACCGTCGTCCATGATGACCGGCGCAGGTGTGGCACCGGTGGCGATGAGGATGCAGGAATCATTGGTGGAGGTGTCGCCATCCACGGTGATGCAGTTGAACGAGCGGCTCACCGCATGGCGCAGCATGGCCTCCAGCGCCTCGCACGACACCGGGGCGTCGGTGGCGAGGAAGGAGAGCATCGTCGCCATGTTGGGGTGGATCATGCCCGAGCCTTTGGCGATGCCGGTGAGGGTGAAGGTCACGCCCTCCAGCGTCACCTGGCGGCTGGCGGCCTTGGGCACGATGTCGGTGGTCATGATGGCCTGGGCGGCATCGGCCCAGTGGGCGGGTTTCAGGTCGGCCACGGCAGCGGGCAGCGCGGCGACGAGTTTGTCCACGGGCAGGGGTTCGAGAATGACGCCGGTGGAGAAGGGTAGAACCTGCTCCGTTTTCAGCCCCATGAGGTTGGCCAATGCCGTGCAGGTCTGCTGTGCGTGGGCCAGGCCCGCATCGCCCGTACCGGCATTGGCGTTGCCGGTGTTGACCACCAGGGCGCGAATGCCGCCTTCCTGATGCAGGTGTGCTTTGCAGACCGAGACCGGGGCGGCGCAGAAGCGGTTTTGCGTGAACACGCCGACGACTTCGGCATCGTGGCCAATCGACATGACCAGCACGTCACGACGCCCCGCTTTCTTGATACCGGCAGAAGCGATGCCCAGCTCGACGCCGGGCACGGGCAGAAGGGTGGCAGGATCGGGGGCAGAAAGATTGACGGGCATGGTGCGGCTTTCCTGGCGCGTGATTGAAGGCGCGCCATTTTAGAGCCTATTTCAGCAGTGATCTTGCGTGACGATACCGCCATGCATGCGGACTGTCTGAAGCGTTCAGGCCAGGGGGAAGGTGACGCGCACGCAGTTTCCGCAGCCCAGATATTCCAGGCTCGAAAAGGACACGCCGCGAGCCAGGGCGATGCCCCGACCGTGCAGGTCGAAAGCCCGCTCCGGATCAAACGCCATGAAGCGTTGCCAGTCGAAGCCAGCGCCCTCATCCTCAATGGTGAGCGTTGCCAGCTTGCCAGCAAATGCGCAATGCACCCTGACCTGGCGGTGACCTCTGAGCGGATCGGCAAAACGGCTTCGCAAGAGTTGTTCCCAAGAGCCCTCTGCGAGGCCACGGCTTTTGTCCTGGTAATTCAGATCCAGGTTGCCATGTTCCACGGCGTTGATGAGCAGTTCCATCAGGCCGATGACGACTGTGGCGGGGCTGGCGGCCATGTTTGCCAGTTCGGCACCCATGGCGTGGGCTTCTTCCAGTGTCCGAAAACTGAATCGGGCCTCATCAAGCAGGTGCATGACCCGCTGTGTACGCGCCAAGCTGGCACGCATGTCGCGCTGGCTTTGGTGATCAGACAGGGCCGTGGCCACCACGACTTCCAGTGCTTGGCGCGGAAAGGGTTTCGAGAGGTAGTAATACGCGCCGAGTTGCAGACCTTCTTCGATCTGTTCCGGTGAGGTCGCTGCGGTTTGCAGAATGACGGGCAACCCCATCAGGCGAGGGTCGAGCTTGATTCGCCCGAGCACTTCTATGCCGCTCAGACGCGGCATCATGCGATCAAGCAGGACGGCGTCATAGGCATCGGGATGGGTGTCGAGTTTTTCCCAGGCTTCCTGGCCATCTACGGCGTAATCCAGCTCATAGGTGTTGTCATCCAGGTATTCACCAATGAGTTCGCGATTGAATTCCTCATCATCCACGACGAGCAAAACAGGTTTGCGTTCTGGCATGGCCTCTCCTGGGTGAAATGGGCGCTGATATGGGCAGCTCATCTTGATGTTTCATCCGTGTCCGGCGCAACCGGGCGAGACAACACGGAAGAGGTGACGCCTCTCCCGTGTGCCATTGTCCCCCCGAAGTGGGGTCAACCCGGAGTGTGTTCTCGATGAAACCAATGTATCACGCCATCTGTAAAGACCCAGGCTGCTTGCACGGATTTGTTGGGAAACAGGGATCTCGCGGCGTGCAGGTAGCCGTGCATTTGTGCGCGGTAGGGCGTGGTGCGGCGTACCGGGTCGGGCTCATCCAGGCCACCGCTTTTGTAATCGAGCACCCAGACCGATTCTGCAAATTCCACCAGACGGTCCATGCGTTGCAGTTGTCCGGTTTCATCCACGAATTCCATCTCGTTGCTGGCGCGCAGGTAGCGTGTGGCGTCGAAAGCGGGAGCGAGTTCGGGGTGTGCGAGGATGCCGCGCGCCAGCATGGCCAGCGTCTGGGCGGTTTCCGGCGTGACCCGCAGGGCGGTGGCGATGTCCTGTTCCGGTTGGCCTTGCGTGCAGCGTTCCAGCCAGGCGTGCAGTTGCGTGCCGAAGGTGGCCTGAGCGTTTTCTGCCGGACGCTGGCCGCCCACGGGAAAAACCGCAGGGATCAGCGGTGGTGGCACAGGGGCTGCGGTGTGCGCAGACGTTTCTGCCTGCCAAGCCATGCTGGGTAACGCCTGAACGGCGTCGAGTGCGGGAGCCAGTTCGGCCAGCCAGCCCTTTTCCTGTCCGGGGGTTTCGCACACACCGGAAACAAACAGGGCCTGGCGGGCGCGGGTCATGGCGACGTAAAGCAGATTCAGGCGTTCCACAGCAGCTTGCTGTGCCTCTTCGGCAAAAAGGGCATCCCGTCCTGGACCTCGCCACTCTTTCGGGCCGAACAGGGAAAAATGCGTGGGGTGCGAGGACTCGGGCGGCCAATCCATGAGTACGCCGTGACTCTCACGTTTTTCAGAAACCTGATCCGCCTTGATCAGAAAAATCACCGGTGCTTCCAGCCCTTTGGCGCTGTGGATGGTGAGCATGCGCACCCGGTCGCCAGTGGCCGCCGGAGCTTCGTCCGGGGCATCCTGACCCGCCTTGGCACGCAGCAGGGCGAGTTCATCGAGAAAACGCGGCAGGCTGGGGTAGCGCCCGCCGGACAGCGACAGCGACAAGCCGAGAAATGCCTCCAGGTTGGCGAGTACCGTGGCACGCATGCGTGTTGGCACAGCCCCTGCGTAACGGGGCATGACCTCGCCTTCATGAAAGATGCGGTCGAGCAGATCGTGCACCGGCAACAGCCCTTGCCGTGACTGCCACGAGTCCAGCAATCTGGCCGCGCGGCATACCGCAGGGGATGCCGCTGCAAGCGGAGTCGCTGGGGTATCGCTTGCCTGTGCCCAGAGGGACAGGCGTTCGCGCCATGCCGCCGGGGTCTCTGCGCGTAGCGGCAGGTGTGCCAGATGCAGCAGATCGTTGTCGTCGAGATGGAACAGAGGCGATTTCAGGGCATGGGCGAGCGCCAGGTCGTCATATGGGTCGGCCAGATGCGTGAGCAGCGCGACGAGATCGCGTACTTCCAATGTGTTGAGCAGTTCCCCACGCCGATCTGTCAGAAAGGGAATGCCTGCGGCCTTGAAAGCGTCTTCAAAGACGTCGATTTCGGCGCGGCGTGCATACAGCACGGTGATATCGCCATAGCGTGCCGGGCGCGATGGGGTGTCGTCGATATAAAGATGGCCGACGACAGCCTGAATGCGCTGGGCGACCCAGGCGGCTTCGGCTGCGCGTTTTGGTGGGGTGGCGGGGGGCGGTGTGTTGAGCGGCTGGCGCAAGACTCCCCTGCTTGTCTCGTCGTGCGTGCAGGCTTCCTTGTTTTGGGGAACGTCCACAGGCAGGGCGAGCGCGTGCAGTTCGCACCAGCCGGGCAGGTGTTGCTGGTGCGCGTGGTGGATTTCGAAATCGGGGTAATCGGGGCGGTTGGCAAAGACCGCATTGACCCAGGCCACGATGCGTGGGGCACAGCGCCGGGTTTCGTTCTGGGGCAAAAACAGCGCCTGGTAATGCTGCTGCAGCCAGGTGCCGGCAGCGCTGAACAGGCGTGGTTCTGCCCGGCGAAAGCGGTAGATCGACTGTTTGGGGTCGCCTACCAGAAACACGGTGGGGCGTTGCCCCTCTTGCCCATAAGCGGCGAGCCAGGCCAGGAGAATGCGCCATTGCAGTGGGTTGGTATCTTGAAACTCGTCCAGCAGCAGGTGTTTCCAGCGGGCATCGAGTTTCATGAGTACCGCAGCGGCAACGTCGTCATCCTCCAGCAGGCGGGCGGTTTCCAGTTCGGCATCGGTGAAATCGAGTGCCCCTTGTTCGGCTTTTAGACGCTGATAGGCGGCGAGCCAGCCCAGCCCGGCGGTCAGCGCCTGCCGATGAAGCCACAGGCCGCGTTGTTCATCGCGTTGCTGCTGCGTGTGCAGCACCGCTTCGCCCAACAGGTGATGCAGCTCCAGATAGCGCTCGGTCTCACCTTGCAGGCGCGTGATCAGCGCATTGCTGCTTTTGCGCACACAGACCGATCCTGCCTGGGTGAGCATGATTTCGCTCAGTCGATTGAACAGGGTGTCGGGGTCAGGCGGAGAAGCGCAATCCAGTTGGGCGACGAGGTCGGCGAGCGTCTGCGCGCGCGGGGTGTCGGTGTTGAAGCCCCTTTCGCTATTGAGAGAAACCAGGCGCAAGTATTCGCGCAAGCTCGTTATTCTGCCCGCCGAGGCAAAAAAAGCGGTACACACTGCATCGCTTTCATTGATACCGAGCCAGTTTTCCAGGGCCTCGCAGGCGTGCTGCGGGTCTTCTGCCTGATCACCCTGATAGGCCCACCATTCCGCGCGGCGGGCCAGCAGGCTGTCGAGCAGGTGGCGCACGCTGCTTAGGGGGAACTGCTCGATCAGCGCGGCGAAAGCCTGCTCTTCGGGGGAACCCCGGGTTTGTCCGAGCACGCGCGTGAACTCGAACCAGGCTTCTTCTTTGAGCAGGCCGACCTGTTCCACCACTTCGCCGGTCAAACGCCGGGAAAGCGGGGCATGTTCCAGCAGATGAAAAAACCAGCCATGAAAAGTGGTGATCAGCGGGCCGGGCTGGGCCGTCAACACCTGTTCCAAAAGGCAGCGGGCGCGGGGCAGCGCGGCTTCGGCATCATCTGCCGAGAGGCCGCGCTGCTGCAAAAAGGCCAGGGCATGGGCATCGGGCAGCAGGGTCAGATCGCGCAGCCATTCATCCAGACGAGTCCGCATTTCTTCGGCGGCCTTACGGGTGAAGGTGATCGCCAGCAGTTCTCCCGGTGTTGCCCCCGCCAGCAACAGGCGCAGCATGCGCGAGACCAGCAGCCAGGTTTTGCCGCTGCCCGCGCAGGCCTCGACGACCACGCTGCGCTCGGGAGAGAGCGCGGCCAGCAGGGGAGAAGCGGAAGGAGAGGTGGCGGAATGAGGCATGACGGGGAGGGGGAGGTGATCCCAGCGGTGAAACAGGGGTTAACTGCTCTTGCCGATTTCCTGCACTTTTTGGGTGGCGAATTCCTTGAGATCGCTCCCCAAACGGCTTTGCAAGGCGCGGGTGTAGGCATCGGCGGCCTCCGGGCGGTGTCCGGTGTGCTCCAGGGCGACCCCCAGGCCGATCCACCATGCCCCCTGAGCCGGATCGCGGCGTAGTGCTTCGCGGTAGGCATGGACGCAGTCTTCCATGCGCCCCAATTTGCCTAGTGTGCTGGCGTACAGAGCCCAGTCGGCAGCGTCGCCACTGGGGCTGTTTTTGCCAGGAGCCAGGCCGGTTTTCAGCACTCCGGCGGCCTGTGCATAGTCGCCCTGCTGAATCTGCATCTGCGCCAGACTACGCAGAAACCAGCTTTCGCCGGGGTGACGTGCCATCCCTTCGCGTAGCACTTCTTCGGCTTTGCCGCGTTGCCCGCTCTCCAGGCAGACCACCGCCAGCGATTGGCGTGCGCGCAGGTGCTGGGCATCGCTCAGCAGGGCTTGCTCATAATGACTTCGAGCTTCGTGTATCCGGCCTTGTTCGTGCAGGCGGCGGCCTTGCCGCCAAAGGTCTTCGGCCTGATCGGCCGAACCAAGCGGGCGGATTTCCTTGTTGATTTGTGTTTTGTTCGCCGCAGGCAGGGGTGCTGGGGAGGGGCGGGCAGCGGGGATCTCGGGCAAACGCATCTCCAGACGCGAGGCCACGCTGAAATGTGCGGCGATGTGCCTGAGGGGTGGAGAGGGGGCAGAGGGCTCGGGGGCGTGGAGCGTGCGGGTGACGGGCAGTGATGGCGGGGGGGCTGGACGTTCTTCGGGCGGGGTGCGGTGAACGGGGGGGTTATTGACAGGAGGAAGCGTGGCCGTAGGGGGCAATGTCACGGCGCTTGTTGGTGTCGGCAGGCGCGTTGGCGGGGAGGGCGATTTGAAGGCAGGTGTTTTGGGCCAAATCCACCAGAGGGTGAAAAGCAGCGCCAAAGCCGCCAGAGTCATACCTGTCACACGCCACCACGCATCACGCGAGACAGGCACGTGTGTGGCGGGGATCTGGATGCCGGGTAGCGCTTGGCCGGGTGTGCGGCCTTGACGATCGAGATCCTTGAGTACGCGGTTGATGACGCTCATGCAAACAGACTCCATCGATCCAGCCAAGTGCGTCGGGCTTCCGGGGTATCGCGCGCGGCCAGGCGGACATGCTGCGGGTTCACCTGCGGGCAACCTTCACCAAAGGCAAGCAGCAGCGATTTGTGCGCGAGGATGTTGAGAAGGCGCGCCATGCCGCCGCTATGGCGATGCAGGCGTGCGGCACTGGCTGCGCTGAACAGCGGGGTTTCCGCCCCCGCCTGGCGGGGGCGGTGATGCAGGTACAGCAGGGTTTCCTGCGCGCAGAACGCCGTGATGCGTTCCTGGAAAACGATGCGGCTGCGAATCTGGCGCACGGCCGGTGCGGCAAGGTGCACATCCAGTTCTGGCTGGCCGAAGAGCACAATTTGCAGCAATTTGCGTTTTTCTGTTTCCAGATTGGTGACCAGCCGCAAGATTTCCAGGCTGTGCAGGGGAATGGCCTGGGCTTCATCTATCAGGGCGACGGCACGCTGCCCTTGATGTGCAAGTTCCAGCAAACGGGCTTCGAGTACCCGGGTGGGGCTGGGGGTTTCACTCCGTCGGGCGGTACCGCCGAGTTCGCCCAGCAGCGTGTAGATCAACGCGGTCGGGGCCAGGTTGGGGTTGGGAATGAAGGCGGTGGCCCAGCCGCTGGCGTCGAGGTGGTTGAGCAGGTGTCGGCACAGCATGGTTTTGCCCGAGCCGACTTCGCCCACAATCTTGACCAGGCCTTCACCCGCATCCAGCGCCAGCAGCAAGGTATTGAGTGCGGCCTGAGCGCTGGCCCCCGGAAAAAAATAGTGGGTATCCGGGGTGAGACCGAAGGGATATTCGTGCAGGCCGAAGTGCGCGAGATACACGGTGGCTTCAGCCCGGCGACGTGAGTGAGTCCCTTCGACCGGATTTACTGCAGCCGGGCCTGAGCTTCACTGATCCCGGCCATCCAGTCGGCGGCTTGCTGGATGACGGTGGGTTTGAGCAGGATGACCAGCTCACGTTTGCTGCGTGTGGATTCGTCGTTGCGGAACAGCAGACCTACACCAGGCAGATTGGCCAACCCCGGTACGCCGCTGCGGGTGTCTTGCGAAGAACGCGACATCAAGCCGCCGATGGCCGCAATCTCGCCATCTTTCAGACGCACGATGCTGTCTGTTTCGGAAATGGCGCTGGAGGCCAGCGGCAAACGGTAAGTACCGAAAAATGATCCCAGGTCGATATCTTTGTTGCTGGTAGACACGACACTGACCGACGGATGGACGTGCAGGATGATGTGGCCCTGCGCATCGATCTGCGGGGTGACATCCAGGGCAATGCCGGAGAAAAACGGCTGTACGGTGACCGTCGGCGAAGAGGTGGAGGAGGTGCCGGAAGACGACGAGCCCGAGTTGGAAGACGAGGAGCCGCTGGAAATGCCCGTCACAAAGAATTCATCCGTCCCCACCTTGAGTACGGCCTTCTGGTTGTTGATGGCGGCGATGCGCGGGCTGGACAGCACTTGTACATCGCCCTGGGTTTCGAGGAAGTTGAGCAGAGCCATGAAGTTGCTGGTTTGCAAGGCCAGGCCGAACAGACCTGCATTGCTCGTGCCGCCGACGGATGCGCCCGAGGCGGTGGAGATGCCGGAGCCAAGCAGTGAACTCAATGTGGCGGCAGGCACGGAGTTGGGCATGGGGGTGGACAGCAGGTTGGTGTTGATGCCTTTGGAAATGTTGTTGCCCTTGTTGAAATAGGCCCAATTGATGCCGGACTGCGAGCTTTCGTTCAGGGAAACCTCGATGATCTTGGCCTCGATCATGACCTGACGCTCGACCGCCAGACGGGCATCCTTGAGATATTGCGCCACATAACGTTGCTCCTTGGGCATGGCGCGCACGGCCAGCATACCGGTATGCGGGCTGATGATGACGTTGCGGTCAGCCGGGCACGTGCCACCGTTGCAGCCGATCAGCAGGGCGACGGTATCGCGCAGTTCGCCCCAGAAATTGCTCTGGCTGTTGGTGACCACCCGGCTGCTGTCGAGTTGCGAGCCGCCGGAGGAGCCCGAGCCGCCACTGGATGAGGATGAGCTGCCGGATGAGGAGCCACCACCGGAACCGCCGCCCGCATCGGCAATGGAGCCGGAAATGACGCGTAATTCCGATTTGCCCTGGCGGGAAGAGGAGGGATATGGAATCGAGTAGAAACGGGTCTGCGGGGCCAGCGACTGCACAAAAATGCGGTTGCCTTCGATGCGGTAGTCATAGCCATACAGTTCGCGGATGGCGGACATGGCTTCCGGCACATTCACGTCTTTGAGGTTGACGGTGAGGTTGCCGCTGACTTCGGGGCTCAACAGCATGCTGTAGCGTGTACCCGAGGCAATACCCAGAAAAACCTGCTGGGCCGGAGCGTTGTTGACGGCCAGATCGAAACGCGGCTCAACCGGAGTGGGGGCGGGGGGGTCGACGCGAACTTCCGTCTGCGGTGCGAGTGCGGCTTCCACTGCCGGAGGCAAGGGTTTTGCAGCCGGGGTCTCCAGTGCCTTGCGCAGTTCGTCCTGAATCACGCCGATGGTCGGTTTTTGCTTGACCTGCGCGCACCCTGCCAGCAGGGCCAGCGCCATGAGCATCACGACTGTTTTGCCAGTCCTCATCATCGATTCTCCATCCTGGCCCCAACGGGGGAAGGCGTCGACCGGGGGGCGGCGCCAGAGGCCGTGTTTCGGCCAACGGTTTTCTTTTCGATTCCGGAAACGAGTCGCAGCACACGCGAGCCGTTCTTCATTTTTATCCACACGCCAGTTTCGTCGATACGACTGACCCGGCCACTGGCGAGGGTGTCGCCGACATGCACGATCATGCCATCGACCATGGCGTAGGGTTTGGTGCCCATGAGAAACACACTGTTGACCACGAGCGGTGCTTCTTCCTCACCAGACGTGGACGTAGTTTCTCCCGTGGCGGGTTTGTTGAACCCGGGCGGGGGTCGGGTCGGGTCGGTCATCTCTGCCCCTGCGTGGGCAACCAGGCACAACGCGAACCAGGGCAGATATTTCACAAGATCAACCATTCGCGTTCCAGACTGAGGGTGTTCAGCATCAGGGTCAGTTCAATGTCGGGGTAAGGGGTGGCATCCAGGCGGGTACGTTCCCAATAGAAACCGACTGGTAACGATTCCAGCGACTCCATGTATCTGACCAGCGATTCGTAATTGCCCGAAAGGGTCAGGGTCACGCCGTGGCGATAGAGTCCGGGCGCGGTGTGTGGGGAAGCCTGTTCATCCGGGTGTGCAGGAAAGGGTTCGGGCGGATGTGTTTGCAAGCCGAGCAGACGCAGGCCGGGGTGATTGCGTGTCAGACCTTGCAGTACGCGCACCATGTCTTTGGGGGCAACCAGACGGTGTTGCAGTTGTCCGGTGGCCGTCATTCTGGCTTCGTAAGCGCGTCGTGCCGCGTCCAGCCGATTTTTTGCAGCGACCTCGGGGGGCACGATGGCGGCGGCCTGTGCGAGCAAATCGCTACTTTTTCGGATGCGCTCCTGCGCGGCAACGGCACGCTCCAGCTCATTTTTGTGCGCTTGGGCTTGCGGAGACAGGAGCAGCGCATCAATAAGGGCCCAGATACCGGCGAGCACGAGTACGAACAGGATGACGCGCTCACGCAGCGAAAGCGCATCACCCTTGCGTAGCCAGGGCTTGAGGCGTTGGCCGAGCGATGGAATCTTCATGGCCGAGCTTTCTGTGTCAGGCCGACCGAAGGTGTGGCGGTTTGGGCCACGTCATCGTTCTCGGGCAGGTGAGCCGAGAGCGAAAACTCCAGGTAGCGCGATTTCTTGCCAGGCGCGTCGGCGGCATCCGGGTCTTTTTCGGGGGGCTGCACCTTGAGGAAGGCGTAGGAAAGCCCGGTGAACAAAGGTTGTTCGCGCAGGGCCGCAATGAGGCGTGCCGGGTCTTCGCCTGAGCTGACCCTGCCGGACAGATTCATTTCATGTCCCTGCTGGGTGAGATCGACCCCGGTCAGCCAGGCCCCTGACACCGTCGCACGCGACAAGGCACGAAACTGTGTGGAATAGCCCGTTTCACTGCCCAGCGCCCCTGCGGCCACGGCTTCTTGTGCGCGCTGCATGGCTGCGGTGCGGTTTTCCAGTTTTTCTGCTTCGGCAATCACGGTGGGGTCAGCCTGCCGATGGGGCTGGCTGGCTTGTTGCAATTGGCGCTCAATCTGGTCGGCGCGTGCGGTCAGGGTTTCTGCCTCGCTACGTGCCAGGGTCAATTGCCAGCTCCCGGTGATGAACAGCAGGGTCAGCATGAAGCAGAAGAGCACACACCCTGCCAGTAACAGCCGGGTTGGCAGAATGATCCTGGCAGGGCGAAACCCGCTCTGATACAGGTTGATCTGTCGGCGTGGTGCTTTGACCGGAGCGCTCATCGCGCCTCCCGCAGGGCTGCGCCCAGCATGTGGAATGCCAGGTTTTGAAGGCGGGGTTCTTGCAATTGCGGTACAGCCGTCAGATCAAACAGTTGGCTGAGGTCGGCAATATCCACGCCGATGCTGACGTACTCACGCAATTTGGCCTGCATGGCCTGGGCGGCAGGCATGGGCGCGACGAACAGTTTGGAGAGCGGAAACCAGGAATATTGGCGCTCAAAGTAATCCATCGAACGCTGTACTTCCATGGCCACCTTTTCAAACAGCACATCGCCGCTGGTGTTGCGGCCTTCGATACGGCGAGAGAGCACCAGGCCGTCGGCAAACGAAAAAGTCAGCAAACCCGAGCTGCCGCCAAGATGCAGAACCGCGACGGCGTATTCCGGGGCGGCGAGTTTCATCGCCAGGTTGTGCTGCGCGCTTTCCAGTACATCGATGACATCCAGGTGAAGATCGGCTTCCTGATAGGGTTTGGCGAGTTCGCGAATGGCGTTGCCTTGGGCGGCCACCACATACAGAAACGGCGCGCGTCCCGAGCGTTCTGGCACCTGCATGAAATCGACTACTGCGTCATCGATGCTGAAATTGACCAGATCCTTGACCTTCCAGCGGAGCGCGCCGAGCAGCTCTTCTTCTGGAACAGTGGGCGATTCGACCATGACCGTCTGGTAATGCTCCTGCCCGAGGAGCGCAATCAGGGGAATCGTGCGGGCATCGATGTCATAAGTGAGTTCCGTGAGCGCCGCCATCAACGAGGCCATGCCCTCACGCTGTGAAAATGCGCTGACCACAGGTTTGCCACTGCCGTGCTTCAGGCGCAACGCCGCAGCCCCCTCCACCAGGGGGGTGACCACAGCCACATCCTGAGTCATCGCCGAGCGCCTAAACCAGGCCATGTCTGTCTTCGTCTCCTGTTTGACCTGAGGGAAGCGTCGAGGCATGCGCCTTTTTTCCGTGGATAAAAGGCGCGCGTATCTGGCACTTCAGCCTTTTTGGAGGAAATCTTCGCTTCATGATTTCGTCGAAGTTAATCGTATAACTCTTTGTTAGGTCAATAAATTTCTCTGCGGATAATGACCTTGCTTGCATTATTCCGTTTGCCAAAGGCGGCGCGGGCGCGCGGAGGGTCGTCGAATGTATTGCCATCGCCACCCTGATCGACGCCATCCCAGTTGTATTGCAGCCAGGCCGGGGCGGTGACGGTGAGATCGACATAACCGTAATTACCTTCACCCGGTGCTGAAAGACGCAACCCGCCATTGCCAGCAACCAGTACGCCAGAGGGCTGTGTGCCATTGAGCGTGGCGGTGGTTTCGCCACTGGCCAACTGGTTGCTGGCGGTCTGGCCGTAGAAGGTGAACGCGGGCGTGGTCAACGCGGTGCTGCTGTCGAGCGTGTTGGTCACAAACCCGATGCCGTTCCAATATTGCGCCGTCAGACTCATGGGCAGGGGCGTGAGCTCGGAACCATAGGCATTGGCCAGGCGCAGCCGTCCAAAACGGTGCAAGGCTGCTGTGGCATGGATTGCCGTGGGCGAAGCCAGGGTCGTGCCATCGCCGTCTGCCGCCTGGGTGCGCACCGTGAGACTGGCTTCGGCATTGGGGGTGCCGCTGGTGGCGCGCGTGGTTTTGTGCGAGGCGGTCACGCTGGCCGTGCCGTTATTCCAGGTGCCGGAGGGGGGGCTCGTGCCGGTTGACAGCGGCACAGCGGCATTGCTGGTATCCACCGCCGTGAAAGACAACCCGGCCCAGTTGTTCAGGGCCAGTCGTGCAAACCCGCCGGTGTAATTCTGTGTGGTGGCATTGGTGCTGTTTTGCGCATACAGCGAGAAGCCGGTGGAGAAATCCTGCCCGTAATACGTGAAGCTGCCGTTGCCTGGGGTCAACGTGCCTTGCGCCACGGCGAAATGATCGGGAACGAAGCGGCCAAAATAGGGGGTGGCGGCGGCATTGCCGAAATAACAGCCGAATTTGCCGTTCACCTGGCTGTTGGAATAATCGCTGGTGCAATCGCCATTGGCGCTGTCCACGGCGGTGAACGTGGTGTCGGTGATGCCGTTGGCAGCCAGGCGGAAATACCCGACTTCGCTGTATGTCAAACCGGTGCCGCTGGCCACGCCGGTGGCCGCATTGGCAGCCGGGAAACCGCCGGAGAGGGAACCAGTCTGCACCGCCCCCGAATGCGCCTGAGCCTTGCTGGTGTCGAGGGTGGGGGTGCCGGTGTAGCCAGGGCTGGCCGAGGCCGTCAGGGTGAAACCGGTACCGGTTTTGATGACCGGGGTGGCCGTGGCATTGGCACCGTTGTTGTCGGCATTGGCCGAAGCCGTGGCGGTGAACCCGGCGGGGCGAATGCTGAAATTGTCGCTGGAACAGCCTGTCACCGTGCCTTCTCTCACCCGGCAGCGCAGGTTGGCATAGGCATTGTCCAGACTGGCGGCACTGCTCGTGAGGCGTCCGGCGTGGGCGGCGGTGAAGGTCTGCGTGGACCAGGTGGCCAGCACGGTACGGCTGGCGCAGGCCGTGCTGCCAGACCCCTCTACCAGCTCCACCGTCGGAGTCTTGTTGGTATCGGTGGCATAGCTGGTTTCCACGCTGCCATCGGCCTTGAGGGCGACGATGTCGAAGTTGAAGGCCGTGCTTACCACCTTCGTATAAAGATGCCCCGAGCTGGCATTGCCCCCCACTTCCACGCAGTTGAAACCGGCAGGCTCAACCGGGGTCGGCGTGGGCGGGGGGCTCTCGCCGCAGACGCCGCTGCTGGCCAGCGCCGAAGTGACCGCTGAATTGACGGTGATGTCGGCTTCCTTGCCGAGGGTGACGGTGCCACCGGTGATGAAAGCGCCAGTCATGGTCAATTCCTTGTCGACCGTGATGTTGGAATCGGTGCTGTTGGCGACGACGATGCCATCGAAGCGCAGTTCCTTGTCGGCTTGCCAGTCGGCACCGTTGTACAGATAGAACTGCGCCCAAGGGTTGTGGGTGTAGCTATCGCCGCTGCCACTGCGCATGCGTACTTCCTTGCCGGCGTTGAAACCGGTGCCGATGCGGAACTGGGTCGCGGCGGTGAACGTCAGGCTCTCCTCTTCCTCCACTGTCATGGTCTTCACATAAAACGTGCCGCCGCCGAAGGTGATGTCATTTTTGATCGTCAGGGTGTGGATGTAATAGGTGCCACTGGGTGCGGTGCCGCCGGTGAGTGTGACGCTGTTGTAGGTGGTGCCGGGCACCAGAGCGCTGGCCGAGCCGTTGTAATCGCTGCCACCGCTGTAGCTCGGGAAACTGGCCGGGCTGAGCGCGCCCAACGTCTGGCTCACCGTGCTGCGCACACCGGTATCGGGGTTGATGGCGTTACCGCTGCCGGTGATGTCGTGGTTGTTGATTTCTGATTCCTGACCGACGTTCAGGCTGATGCCTGCGTGAACGGGATAGCTGCATGAAATCGGGCTGCTGGCACAGACGCGTGTACTGCCGTCCCAGTTTTTGCCTGTGGCCTCGTTGGTGGCAATGGTGGTGATTTGTGCTTCAGAAAGCGCTTGCCCGAACACCTTGACTTCATCCACACGGCCATCGAATTGATCTGCCGTTCCCCACCCGGAGTAGGGGCCGATCTGAAATCCGTGCGGGCTGTTGCGCAGCAGTGCTTCGCTGCCCCAGTCTTTTTCATGTTTGGACAGGAGCGTGCCGCTGTTATTGAAAACATAGGATTTCGTGAAACGCCCATCGTAGGTCGCAGCGACCAGTGACCACGTGTTCAGCGGGAGCGTGATGCCTGTGGCTGTTTCACGATAGGTGTTGTCGTCGCTACCGTATCCCAGCTCAATCACGAGGTTACCGCTGGCGTTCATGACGAGCTTGTAAGCGCCGTATTTCTTGATGATGTAGTCCCAACCGTCTCGTCGTGTTGGGTATACCCATGCCATCAGGGAAATCTTTTGGGTATCCAGCAGCGAGTTGTCCGGTACGAGCAGGCCATTTTTGGTGCCGTCGTTGCCTGACCAGCCGGGCGCACCGCAAAGTTTGCCCGTCGTGCCTGGAATGGTGAAGACTCCCCGGTCAGAAATGGTCCGGCCATGCAGTCCGTTCGGACCGCTGTCTTTCATCTCGTTTGCCATACCGTTCCACTGCGGCTCATCCAGGCGCCATTCGGCGATCGGGAGTGTGGGGGTGGCGCTGTAACAACTTGTTACCGGGTTGCTGTTCAGCGTGGCGCTATCTCTGATGTTGCCTTCGCTGTAAACCGTGCCGCCGCTGATGCCTTGCCAGTAGTTGCGGGAGAAACTATGCAGGGTGCTGTTGCTGTAAGCCCGCCGGGGGGCGCTTTTCAAGAAAGCGTTGTTGGTGATGATGGCTTTGCGGTTGGGGTTGGAGTCAATCATGGCACCGCCGTTGTCACCCGAGCTTGAAAGCTGCGAATCGCGAATGGTGACGTTGCCTGCATCCCATGCCGTCATGATGGCACCGTTACCCGTGCCGCTGATGCAGACGCGCTGGACGATTGCGGAAGATGAGCGGTCTATCTGGACGCCTGCTTGGTGGCCTGCGGCCTTGACGGTGATGTCTTGCACCGTCAGGGATTTGTCCTGGTCATACCGATAATGAATGCCTCTGGCAGATCCATACGGATCCGACTGTAGTGTGATCTCGCCACGCTGAATGGTGGTGTTGTACTTGCTCCTCAGATCGATACCGGATTTCCACGCAGACGTGATCTTGAAATCTTCGACGGTGACCAACCCCTGGGCCGCATAAAGAGCAGTATCCCCGGTGGTGAGATCGAGATTTCTCAGTTCGTGCAGACCATCGGCGTTCCACTCGAAGTAGATACCGCTGCCCTCTGATGAATTCACCGTGATGTCATTCATCGTGACCCTGCCGGAGCGGGCAATCGAGATGCCGTGTTTTTTCGAGGTGACCTTTATGCCGGTGAAGCTGAGGGTGTTGTTGACGCTGCCGGAATCAACGAGCCAGATGCCAATGTAAGAAGGCGATGAGGCGGTGACGGTATCGAACGTGGTGGCGTATTTGCTTCCCAGATAGATGGCCGCATTGTTGCCGGAAGTTGCCAGGCTCTTGGCCGTGACATTCTTCAGACTCGTTGCGCCTTGTGCGCCAGAGATACCGCAGACCGAGCCGGTGGCGGTGATGTCCTGGAGCACATGGCCGCCGTCGGCATTCCATTTGAGGTAAATGGCGCAATCTGCCGTGCTCGTGGCCTCAATGCGGGTCATGGTCACCTTGCCGGAGCGTTCGATGACGATGCCATTGTTTTTTGCGGTTGTTTTGATGTCGGTGAAGGTGAAACCCACGCTGGTGCTGTCTGAATTTTTGATTGAAATGCCGTGTGCGTTACCGTTGACGCCCGTGGTCGATGTCGCCGTCACATTGTTGAGCGTGGCGGAATACCTGTTGCCCAGACTGATGGCAGCAGAGACAGCCGCCGAGGCAGTGACTTGGCTCATGCTGGTCACCCCACGATCAATATAGATACCGTAGTCCTTGCCGGAGGCGGTCACGCCGTCGAGCACGTGTCCGCCATCGGCGCTCCATTCCAGGTAAATGCCGGTAGCGTTCGCGCTGCTAGCCTGGACGTTGCTCATCGTTACCTTGCCGGAGCGTGCGATATCGATGCCGTAGTCTTTCGCTGTGACTTTGATGTCGGTGAAGGTATAGGCGTTGCTGATGTTGTCCGTATTGGAGATTTGAATGCCGTGGGCTCCACCGTTGACGCCCGTGGCCGTTGCGGTGACGTTGCTGAAGGTGGTCGCATGACTGTTACCCATGCGGATGGCGGCGTTGGTCTTACCTTCGGCGATGACATTGGTCAGGCTGGCAAATCCATGATCTGCATAAATGCCCCAGGTCTGGCCAATGGCGGTGACGCCTTCGAGCACGTGGCCGCCTGTGGCGTTCCATGCGAAGTAGATGGCGCTGTCGGTGACGCTGGTGGCGGCAACGCTCTTGAAGGAATCTGCGTTGACGGCTGCCTGGATGTCGATGGCACGTGCTCGCGCGCTGACGATCAGATTTTCAAAAACATGGGGACCGGTGCTGCTGGCTGTGGTTTGGATGCCCATGCCCCCGGTATTGCCGGTGCTTTCTACCGTCATGTCTTTGAGCGTGAGGCTGGCGGCAGTCAGGGTGAGCGCGGTATTGAAATTCGTGAGCTTGACGTCAGCGGCGTTGCCGGTAGAGCCCTTGATCGTCAGCCCGCTTTTGTTGACGGTGACGGTTTCGTTGTAGGTGCCGGGGCAGACGGTGATGGTGCTGCCTGCGCTGGCAGCCGCGATGGCAGCCGCGATGGTGGTGCTGCCTGCGGTGGGACATTGGGCTTTGTCGTCATCGACGATAAGAGGGTTTCCGGTCGCACTGTTGTCGGTGACTTGAACCTCTGCCAGCGAAAGATACTCGCCACCGACCAGTTGTATCCGAACGTAACGCCCCGACGTGCCCGACAGGCTGAAGGTGTTGATGGCCTGCGCCGTGCCGATCGTTCCCTTCCGATAGGTGGTGATTTCGGTGGGTGTCAGAGCGCGTTCCGGAAATGCGCTGGTTGATACCAGCACTGCTGCGTTGTTTAGCCGGGTGCCGCAGCAATCGGTACGGTTGTAGATTTTGATTTCGGTCAGCGTGTAGCTCGCACCGAGATCGACCTCCCACCACGCGCTCGAGTTCCAGGTGGTATGGGTGACGGAGCCGTTGTTCCAGTTGCCATCGGTATTGCCATCGACGGCCCTGGACGATACGCCCCCCGAGCTCGTGCCTGACTGCTTGGTGGTTTTATTCAGGGCGACGTTGGCGGCGAGCGCTGCCTGGGCAAGGCAGATCGCCATCAACAGAAAGGCAAGGACGTGTTTTTTCATTGCTGCACCGTTGCACGTAAATGCCGCTCCACATATTCCGGAGAGGTGGGGGTTGGGTTGGGGCAGGCCCCGCTAGAAGGCTGGTTACAGGCCACGCTGGTGATCTGGAAAAACGTCAGCGTGGTGCCGCCTTCCGTAGCCGTGGAACTGGCGCAAGCGACGCTGGCGGTAAACCTGGAAAGCGTCGTAGTCGATGCAAAAGTCACGGTCTGGTTGACCTGAGTGCAGGTGTTGCCGGTCTGGCTGGCGGCGAATACACCGGCCTCGATACCGGCCTGGGCGGCCTGATAGGCGCGCGCGCCTTCCACTTCCAGGGCATCTTGCGCGTGTGTCAACTCAGTCAGGCGCATGATCCAGACGGCGAGCCCGCCCAATACCACCAGCAAGAATACGGCGGTGGGCAGCACGAACCCCGCTGTGCGCGGCAAGGGGGGTGAGGGCGAATCAGGTTTCATTGATCAGGCTTCATTGTTCACCGCGATTTCCAGATACAACGACACGCTTTCCGCCGAACTGCCTTCGGTGTTTTCCAATTGCAGCCAGAGGGTGAGTTGCCCCAGGCGTTGCGAGGCTCCGGCGTCATAAATGAAGCTGCACGCTTTGACCCTGGAGGCCAGCAAGGCGTTGCTGCCCGTGGAAAAAGTGGTGGGTTGGGTGGCCGCAATGGCATAGCCGGTGTAGCGCCGCAAGGTGTGGGCGGTCGGGTTGCAGGCATAGGTGACGGGGGCACCGGTCAGAAAGAAGCGGCGGCTGGGTGATTCCAGCGGAAAGGGGGTGCCGGTGGCGGTAAAGGTGACACTGGTGGTGCCATTGGCAGCGACTGTGCGACGGTTGCCGCCCTGCCAGGCGTTGCTGTCGGCATCGAGCCCCAGGTTGTAGATCACCAGATTTTGCCCGGTGGTGGCTGTGACCGTGGGGCCCAGCACGTCAAAGCTGCCATCGTTGCCATCGGTGAAATCGAGTATGTCTCCCGTGGCATCGGCCCGATAGCGGCCACCCTCCTGGATGGGCAGAAACTCCAGATAGGTCACACCGCTGGCCGTGGTGACGCGCAGGCTGTTGGGCAGGGCGGCGCGCACATCGCGGGCCATGCGCAGCAAGGCGGTATCGGCAATGTCCACCATCTCGGCACGACGGCTGGTGGCCATGTAGCTTTCGATGGGACGGCTGATGAACACCGTGACGATACCCGCGATGATGCCCACGACGACGATCACCATGATCAGCTCGACCATGCTGAAACCGGCCTGTCGGGGGAGGAATGCGCATCGCGAGTCAGGGGGCCGTTTCATGTCAGTTCCGCCCGGCCGTTCCGAAGGAACTGACCTCCCCCTTGGGGGGAAACGAGCATCGCGAGTCAGGGGGCCGTTTCATCTCAGAAATTGGCCCGGTAGCCGTCGAGAACCAGGCTGTGCCCGGCCGGATCGGTGACGGTGACGGTGATGCGATAGCCGTTGGTTGAGGAGACATTGCCAAACGCGGCGGATGCGACGGCGACACTGACGTTGTAGCGGCTCAGGCCGGTGAGGGGGGCGTTGCTCAATGTGGAAATGCCGGTGAGCGTCAGGCCGTTGTAGTCATCCACATCATCGAAATAAGGGCGGTTGGCCGCAGTGAAAAGGCCATTGAACCCCCCTTGGGTCGTGTCATCCGTGGCCGCTGAACCGAAGGGCTTGATGGTGATTTCTTCCAGCATCGCCTGGGC
>Ga0208371_1000157_pt1 | contig 22823 bp, 19 predicted proteins | sample SubbioCR12Aug_1A_FD_184827 | JGI IMG/M metagenome (GOLD analysis project Ga0208371, IMG submission 184827) | Serpentinite rock and fluid subsurface biosphere microbial communities from McLaughlin Reserve, California, USA - CR12Aug_1A (SPAdes) | ecosystem: Environmental > Terrestrial > Deep... | reverse complement strand
CGATGATGGCGTTGATCAGCCAGTCATACCCCTGCTCCGGGCCGTAGCCGGCGAACTGGTCGATGCCGGCCAGGTCGTCCACGGCATCATGAAACGCCTTGATCACGGCCGGGGCCAGGGGGCGGGTCACGTCGCCGATCCCCAGGCGGATCACCTTTGCGGACGGGTTGGCAGCGGAAAACTCGCGCACGCGGCGGCCGATCTCCGGGAAGAGGTAGCCGGCCTTCAGTTTCAGGTAATTGTCATTGATTTTTGCCATTACTTTAAAATTCTCCTTGGCTCATTTATTCAGAACTGAATCTTGTTCACTATGATTGTTTGTATCTTCACGGCGATATCATAAGCCAAATGAGCTTCGTCCATGGTCGGCTCATAAAAATCGTCGGGATAGCGAATGGCAACTCCGTATTCGGAAATTTCTTCCAACTGCTCTTCCAAAGGGAGCAGCTCCGGGGCAAGATCACCGACGTCTGTCAACAGTTTAACAAGGTCGTGGGTCTTGGCGATGTTGCGGCCATTGGCGACCAGCAGGCCTTTGAGGAGTTTTTCGATGGCCTGTTGAGCATGGAAGCAGACAGTATCGGTGGGAATGGTTTCCGCAGCCAGGTTATTACAGATATTGAGCAGATCGTGCTCGGCCTTGTGCAGCCACTGCCGGACGATTTCAACCGTTATATCATCCATAGAGCAGTTTCCCGTGATGGGTGGCATTGTAGACGATGGTGCCAGGGATATCCTTGTACCGGGCAAACTCCAATGGAGTGTAGACGAAGGCATCGAGGGAAAACGACCGGCGCGGGAAGAGACGTTTCAGGGCGACATTCCGTTGATGGGGGGCCAACTCCGAATCCACGACCACTACCAGGTCCACGTCGCTGTCTTCGGTTGCCCGGTTTTCGACATAGGAGCCGAAAAGGAAGATCTTTTCCGGTTTCAGGGCCTGGACGATGCGTTCTTTCAGCTGGTCTATGTCCGAACTTGAAAGCATGGCTTCTCTAGCGCAGGCCCAATACGTCCTGCATGTCGTACAGCCCCGGCGCCTTGCCCACCACCCACTGGGCGGCCCGCACCGAGCCGCGGGAGAACATGTCGCGGGTCATGGCGCGGTGGGAGATCTCGATCCGCTCCCCCTGGCCGATGAAGTAGACGGTGTGCTCGCCGACGATGTCGCCGCCGCGCACGGTCTGCATGCCGATCTCTTCCTTGGTCCGCTCGCCGCAGATCCCCTCGCGGTGGTAGTTGGCCACCTTGTTGTAGTCCCGCCCCAGGGCCTCGGCCACGACCTCGCCCATGCGCACGGCAGTTCCTGACGGTGAGTCTTTTTTCTTGTTGTGATGCAGTTCGACGATCTCCACATCGAAGTCGTCACCGAGCGTCTTGGCCACGTCTTTGAGCACCTTGAAGCAGACGTTGACCCCGACGCTCATGTTGGGGGCGAGCACCGCCGGGATATCCTTTGCCAGCTCGGCAGCGAGAAGACGTTCCTCCGGGGTGAAACCGGTGGAGCCGATGACGATCGACTTCTTCTTCAGGCCGCAGACCTCCAGGTTTTTCAGCGACACCTTGGGGGTGGTGAAGTCGATGAGCACATCGCAGCCGGCGACCACGGCGTTCAGGTCGTCGGAGATGGCCACGCCCAGGGCGCCGCAGCCGGCGATCAGCCCGGCGTCCTGACCAATTTGCGGATGCCCCGGACGCTCCAGGGCGCCGGAAACGGTGCAGCCCGCCTCCGTGGCGGCAACGATGATCCTCTGGCCCATGCGGCCGGCAGCACCGCAGACAGCTATCTTAACCATGTTCTTCTCCTGATCGCTTTGCTATTGTCCAGCCCGTTTCACGGAAACGGTGTACGGCTTCCCTTTCGCGTTGGTGCCGTTACCCTTCAACACGCCGTCTGCCAATTCGAACTCGATGCTCGCCGCCTCTCCATTGCAGGCGAACTTCAGGTTCGGCGACAGCTCCGTCACCGCGCAGCCGCGGAGGTTGGTCTCTTTTTTCTCACAGTCGTCGCAGCGGGTCTTGAGGGAAATCTCCTTTTTCTCCGCATCGACGTTGTAAATGGTTACCGAATAGGAGAATTCCCTGAGCTTCTTGCCGGTATAGATTTCCAGGCGACCGTCATAGGTGCCGAGGATGTTCTGAGCGTCTGCGCGGAGATCGGCGCCAAAAGCTGACGACAGCATTCCCATCGCCGCGACGGCGAACAGTGCTACCACAGAGCGTCTCATGGAAACCTCCTTTTTAAATCAGCGTGTACTCCTTCATGATGGCCGCAAGCTTCTCCTTGTTGGCCGCACCCATCGGGCAGAGCGGCAGGCGGAGCTCGTCGGAGCACTTGCCCATCAGCCCGAGCGCCGTCTTCACCGGGATCGGGTTCGACTCGATGAACATGGCGTTGCCGATCTTGAGCGTCTCCAGGTGCAGCTTGCGGGCCGTTGCCAGGTCTCCGGCAAAGAAGGCGTCGACAAGGCTCGCCACAGTCGATGGCATGATGTTGGCCAGGACCGAGATCACCCCCTTGGCACCGCAGGCCATCATCGGGAAGGTGATGAAGTCGTCGCCGGAGAGGACATCGATCTGGTCGCCGCAGAGCGCCATGACCTCGGAGGCCTGCTGCAGCGAGCCGGTGGCTTCCTTGATGGCGACGATGTTCCTGTGCGGTGCAAGACGGGCCACGGTGTCGGGGAGCAGGTTGACGCCGGTGCGGCCCGGCACGTTATAGAGGATCTGGGGGATGGCGACTGCATCGGCAATGGCCGTGTAGTGGCGCACCAGCCCTTCCTGGGTCGGCTTGTTGTAGTAGGGGGTGACCAGCAGCACGCCGTCGGCGCCCGCGTCCTTGGCCTTCTGCGACAGCTCGATCGCCTCTGCGGTGGAATTGGAGCCGGTGCCGGCGATGACCGGGACCCGCTTTCCGACCTGCTCGATGACGGTTGTGATCACCTGCATATGCTCGTCGTAGTCGAGAGTCGAGGACTCGCCGGTGGTGCCGCACGGCACGATGGCGTCGGTGCCGCCTGCGATCTGGAATTCCACCAGTTCGCGCAGCTTCTCGTAATCGACCTGGCCCTTCGTGAACGGGGTCACTATGGCAACAATGCTTCCTTTGAACATATCCTTTTCCTCCTCTGTTGGAGTTGACAATATGACTCTGAAACGGGCAATTTTTCGTTCCGGCAAGGCTGTCGAGGGATGACACGGAGGCATAGGACATAAACAGCGCTACGCCGCACGAGGAATCCCGAAATGATTCCTGAAACGACCTCCGGCTGGAAATTATCGCGAGAAAAGATTGCCAAAGCCGGGTTGATACGGTAAAAGTGGCTCTATGTATCACAATCATGAGGAAAAGTAAAGGATTTCGGCGCGTTTCCAGGGAGCGGAGACAGGTCTCCGCGGAAAGTGGGGGAGAAGGATGCGGATACGGAAAAAGATCCTCGACTACGAGTACGAAGAGGTCCTCGACACCAGGACCCGGGAGCTGATCCGGGTCGGCTGCGCCGTGGCGGTCGGCTGCCCCACCTGACTGAAGAAGCACTTCGCGGTCGCGAAGGAAGCGGGAGCCACCGAGGCGGAACTGAAGGAGGCCATGGCTTACGGCATCATCGCGCCGTCGGGCAGGGCCAAGAACTTCGCCCTGAGCATGTTCGAAGAACTGGAGTTGAAGATCGGCCCGTAGCAGACATGCGGCTGGTTGCCGGTAGCCGGCAGCTGTCCCGCAGGCCACGGGCTTTCTGCCCCCCATGTCCAGACCACCCTACACATCGCGACGGCAGCATACAGATGCCCGCCAGCGCCGGGTCTCCATCCGGCGCAATGTCGTCAACCTGTCGCTGCCGGTCCTCCTCTCCTCCCTGTTCCAGCGGCTGGTCTCCATCGTCGACATCTTCCTGGTGGGGGGGCTGGGTGCAGCGGCCATCGCGGCCACCGGGCTCGGCCAGCTGCTCATCTTCGTCACCATGACGGTTTTCTGGGGGCTCTCCACCGGCACCACCGTGGTGATCGCCCATCTCTGGGGGGGCGGCCACCATCAGGAGGCCCGCCGCGCCGCCTTTGTCGCCGTCATCGCCTGCGCACTGCTGGTGGTTGCCGCCTCGCTGCTCGGCTGGCTGTTCGGCACCGACCTGGCCCGTTTCCTGGGAGCCAGAGACGAGGTGATCGGCTTTGCCGACGGCTACATCCGCCTGGTCTTCCTCTATTTCGGCTTCACCGCCGGGCTGAACGTCCTCTCCGCCATCATGCACGGCAGGGGGGACACCCGTACCCCCATGGAGGCGATCATCCTGGTCAACATCCTCCATGTCTGCCTCGCCTGGCCCCTCATCTACGGCAAGCTGGGGCTGCCCCGCATGGAGGTGATCGGCGCCGCCTATGCCATCAATTTTTCGGAGTTCTGCGGCTTTGCCTACCTGCTCGTCCAGGCCTGGCGCCGCAAATGCCTGAAGTTCGGCCGTCCCGACACTGAGCTGTTCCGCCGGATCTGGCGGGTCGGCTACCCGGTGGCCCTGGAACGGGTGGCCCAGCAGTCGGGCCAGCTCTTCTACTCCAAGTTCATCATCGGCTACGGCACCGCTGCCTATGCGGCGCACCAGATCGGCCTCTCCATCGAATCGCTCTCGTTCATGCCGGGCGCCGGCATGGGTATCGCCGCGGCAACCCTGATGGGGCAGGCCCTGGGGGCGCGCAAATACAAGCGGGCGCGGATAAGCCACCGCGAGGCGCTCCGGCTGGCCGTGCTGGTGATGACGGTGATGGCGCTCCTCTTCTTCTTTTTCCCCCACTTCCTCATCGGCCTCTTCACCCACGATCCGGCGGTCATCGAGAAGGGGTGCGTCTTCCTCAGGCTGGTGGCCTTCGCCCAGGTGCCGCTGGCGATCTCCTTCGTCTATGCCGGCAGCCTGCGCGGCACCGGCGACACCCACTACGTCTTCCTGGTGACCCTGGTCGCCATGTGGGGGATCAGGGTCTTTCTCTCCTATCTGGCCGCCGAGGTTCTCCACCTGTCGCTCTACATGGTCTGGGGGGTCTTCCTCATCGACTGGCTCTTCCGCTCCGTCGCCTTCTGGTGGCGCTACCAGCGACGGGACCTCCACAGCGTCGTCCTGTAGCAGGTTGTTGAAATACAGCCATCTCGCCGCCGTCCTCGAAAGCCGCCTTGTGCGGCGTGGCGCTGCCACGCCTCCGCGGGGCTTTCTGCGGGTGCGACGATCTAGCTGTATTTGAACAACCTGAGTTTTCCATAATCTGCTGTTCGTCTCCATAAAACGAAAAAAGGGGCTTCTCGCCCCTTTTCCGTCCTTCGCCGTTTGTCGTTTTGCCCGGACTACTTGAACCTGAGCACCACCTGGCTGATCCTGCCCGTGTCCCGCTCCCTGAGCTGCAGGCGCAGCTCCCTGGCCGAGTTCGCCTCGCCGGGGAAGAAGAGGAAGCCGCTGGCCAGGTGGGCATTGGGAATCTCCTTCCCTTCCAGGCTCTTGGACCGCAGGTCGTCGGTGATACGGTACTCGCGGTCGGACGAGGTCCCTTCCTTGACACCGCCGATCACCGCGCCACCGGCAGCGCCGAGCGCCGCGCCCTTGCCGAGCGCCGAGCCCACATTGGAGCCTGAGACGATTCCCAGGGCCGCGCCGATGATCGAGCCGGCCGCGGCGCCGAGCAGCGCCCCCTTGCCGGCACCCTTGCCGAAGAAGGCGGCCAGCTGGGTCGACGATTCGAGCCGCTCGATGGCGACGTTGGTCGGGATCAGGTTCCAGTACTTCCCTTCGTCGTCAACCAGGAAACTCTGGTTGCCGACGATCTCCACCCCACTGCCGCTGTTGTTGTTCATCACCAGCTGTACCGGCAGGATCCCTGCCCCCTTGATGTCGAAACCGAAGGCATCTTCGGCCGCATCCTGGTTGGCGAATGCCTCGCCGCCGATGGAGAGCCCGTCGGTCACCTGGTTGTTGAGATATGCCTCCGGCGGCCTGAAGCCGGCATACTGGGTCTTGTAGGTGGTGCAGCCGGAGATGAGGAATATCGAGAGGATGATGCTTGCCAGAATTTTGCTGCGCATGGTTGCCTCCTGCCATGATGGCTATTCGTTGCATGAGTTGCGGCCGACCCGCTACCTATATTGTATCGAACACGGGATGATCCTGCAATCACCGGCGCCCGGCGGCGGCACCGCTCCGTCAACTGCTGTACGGCAGGGTGAAATAGAAGCTCGCCCCGTTCCCCTCTTCTCCTTCGGCCCAGACGCGGCCGCGGTGACGCTGGATGATCCGGCGCACCGTGGCCAGGCCGACACCGGTGCCGGGGAATTCGTGGGCGGTGTGGAGACGGCAGAAGGCCTGGAACAGCCGGTCCACATAGGACATCTTGAAGCCGGCACCGTTATCCCGCACACAGTAGACCATCTCTCCCTTGAGCCTCAGGGTGCAGAAACGGATCTCGGCCGCGGGTTTCTTGGAGGTGTATTTCCAGGCATTGTTGATGAGGTTGGTCAAGACGACCCGCAGCAGGCTCTCGTCGCCGTAGCCGCTGACGTCGTCCTGGATGTGGAAGGTAGCGCGGCGGTCCGGGCTCTCCAGTTGCAGTTCGGCGGCAATGGTCTGGGCAATGCCGGTGAGGTCGACGGTCCCCCTCTGCAGCTCGGACCGGGAGGCGCGGGAGAGCGCGAGCAGGTCGTCGATCAGCTGCAGGGTCCGATCCGTGATGTCCATGAGCCGCATGGCATAGTCACGGGCATCCTCGGATGAATCGTTCAACTCGTCCAGCAGCAGCTGGCTGAAACCTCGTATGCCGGTGAGCGGCCCGCGCAGGTCGTGGGAAACGGTGTAGCAGAACGCCTCCAGCTCTTCGTTCGCCTGCTGCAGCTCCTCGGTCCGTTGCCGCACCCGCTCCTCCAGTTCGGCGTTGAGCGACTGAATCTCCTGTTCGGCCTTTTTGCGATCGGTAATGTCGATGCAGAGGCCGACAATGCCGACAATCATGCCATACTGGTCGCGTAGCGGCACCTTGCGCGTCGAAAGGACCTTCCGCCCTTCCGATTCCTGTCCGGGGACCTCTTCTATGGCAAATTCCCGGCCGGTGGAGAGGACAGCACGGTCGTCGCTGCGATACCGTTCCGCAACCTCGGGGGGAAAGAGATCGTCGTCGGTCCGGCCGATGATGGCCACTTCGGGCCGACCGAGTTCGCGGCAGAAGTCACGGTTCGCCAGCAGGTAGCGCCCCTCCGTGTCCTTGAGGAAGGCATACCCCGGCAGGTTGTCCAGGAAGGTCCTGAGCTGGAGACGTTGCTGGGCAACCTCCTCCATGGCCTGCTGCTGTTCGATATGCTGGCTGAGGGTGAGAACCGCGGACTGCAGGAGATTGATCTCGAATTCCTGCCACTGCCGTTCCCGGTCGCACTGGTCGAACCCGAGAAAACCGAACAGGCGGCTGTTCACCATGATCGGCAGCACCAGGATGCTGCGGATCTGCTGCGATTCATGCAGTTCCCGCTCTTCCGGCGGCAGCGACTCCACGTTGCCGGTTATGAACTCTCCCCGCTCCAGGATGGGGAGCCAACGGGAGAGGGCCGAGCGGTCAAAGACCATATTCTGCAGGTGGGGATTGTCGATCTGCGAGCTGACGCCCTGGGTGCACCACTCGCCGCGCTGGCTGGTCAGCAGGCGGTCTTCGTCGTTATGGTTCTCGAAGAGATAGACCCGGCTGGCACCGGAGATCTCCCCCAGGATGCGGAGAATCCCCTCGTAGATCTGCCGGAATCCGGCATGGGTCAAGAGGAGGCGATTCATCTCGGCCAGCCCCTTCAGATACCGTTCCCGCTGCCTGACCCCCTGTTCGGCCAGGTCGCGCTGCAGTATCTCGGCGGTAAGCTGCCGGTTGACCTCGGACCGATAGGCGAGCAGGAAGAGCGGGATCGCCCAGATGTGGAGGTTGTGCCGAACCGGGGCAACCAGCTCCAGGTAGTGCTCGTCGGTAGCCAGGCTCCAGAGCATCAGCGTCTCGTCCAGGAAGAAGAACATGATCCCGGCCACGGCTGCCCGCGGCACCCGGTCGCTGGCGGAATTGGCCCGGAAAAAGAAGACGAGCATCGTCCCGAGGAAGGTGGAGCCGGCGACGCGGAAGGCGTAGTCTCCCCAGAACCTGCCGAAGGAGACTCCGGGGTGGCTCTCCAGGAAAGGGGGCCAGGTGAGAGCGGTGACCAGGTAGAGCACGGTGGTGCTCATGATCGCGGCACCGACGAACATGCCGGCAACTTGCCGCCGCTCCGGAAGGGCACTCAGGAAGGCATAGCCGATGAACAGCCCGGATACCAGGTTGGCTGCGTGTTCAAGCGGGGGATAAAAGGGATAGATGTTGAGAAAGGAGAGATGGCCGCGCCAGCTGCCGAACTCGGCGACGAACATCAGCAGTTCGCGGTAACCGCCGAGGATGGCGGCACAGCAGATGAACAGATCGCGATCGTTGCGCTTCCTGAACCATTCGCGGCCACCGACGAGGAGCAGCACCACCCAGAATGCCGTCGGCAGGAGGAACCGGACCGCCACGTTGCCGGGAGTTCCCCCGATGCCACCACCGAACTCGTTGAGAATGATCAGGATGTCTTCCATGTCGGACGGTGCACACTCCCCGGGTCAGATCACCGCAACGTAATTCCCCACTCTATGTATCACCAAACATACTCATTAGCAATCTCTCGCTTATCCCGGCCGGAAAGAATATGCAGCACCCGCAGCTTTTTCAGCTTTACGGGAGAAAGGGAGCCAAGGGGGATATAGACGATCTTTTTCCCCATCCGGGCCGCGAGCTGCCGGAACATGCTCCGCGGCGGCCGCGGAGCCGCATAGACCACGTGCGTTTCCCGGGTGTAGTCCAGCGCCGCCAGGAGCAGTACCTCGTGCTTTCCCCTGGCAAAGGCGTAATCGGGGTCGTGCCAGATGTCGTACATCCGCCGGGGGGGATAGGAGAGGATGAATCCCCCGTATTCGCAGCGGCAGATGCCGGGACCGACGACGTTGTCGGTGGGCTGGGTGGCATAGAAGGCCATGTCCGATTCCTGGTCATGCTCGCCGAGCCAGGTCATCCGGTAGGGGAAGCGCTGTCCGCCCCGGTCCTCGTCGAATACCACCACGATCCCGCCAACCCCGCCGGCGACCCGCTGCTGCTCCCTGACGTAGATTCGCCCCTCATGGAGGTTGCGCAGGGTTTCACGCATGTCGATGCCGTCCAGAAGCGATGCCGTGAACGGCTCCACCCGGTACTGCTCCTCGGAGAGCTGTTTTGCCCCCTTCTTCTTGAGGAAGCGGCCGTAATCCTCGATGGCGATATCCTCGGGCGGATAGGAGCAGAGCGACGGGTCGTCGAAACCCTCCAGCCATTCACCGGGCCGCTTTTCCCGGCGGCGCTTGAGGAACTGCAGAGGGGAGAGCCCCTTGCCGGGCCGCGCCTGGCGCGGGCGGAAACGGATCGTCCTGCTGTTGCCGGCGATATCCTCGGGAGAGAGCCTGATCGTCGGGATCTCCGCATCCTCGCGCTGCCAGGGATAGAAGGTGGCCAGGCGGCAGAAGGCATAGGCAAAATTGTCGTCGACGCAGCCGCGGGCAGCAGCCAGCAACTGGAACAGGTCGGGGAGGAGCTGCCCCGACAGGGCGGCATAATTGCGGGCAAAGCGGAAAAAGGCCCTTTTCTGCCAGAGGTGGAGCTGTTCGCCGGTTTCATGCCGGTAGTGACGGGCAGCCTCCTGAAAGAGGCGGTAGTGAATCCGCTGGCGGTCCGGCATCTCCCCCTCGCCCCCCACATGGCGCGCGCTCCTCTCAATCGCCTGGCGCAGCACCGTTTCCTCCGGGATCTCCTGCTTCCCTCCGGCGATCAGCTCCAGGGCGTTGTAGCGTTTGCGCAGCGCATGCGCCGTATCGGCCGGCTCCGGGGGGAGCGGACCGCGCCGCATTTCATGGATCGCGGAGACAAAGGAGAATTCGCCGAGGATCTCGCGGCACGAATCGGGATGGAGGTTGGCCAGGTGTACCCCCTCGCGGCGGATGCGGGTCAGCGGTTCCGCCCCCGGCTTGTCGAAGTGCTGCCTGACCTGTTCCAGGTGGGCCATGCCACAGACAAAGAGGATACGTTCATGGCTGGCAGCCAGCTGCTGCAGCCGCCAGGCCATCCCCAGTTCCCTCCGGCTGTCCGGCTCGGAGCCGGGCGCTCCGGCCGATGCGCAGCAGTAGTGCAGATAGTAGGGGGCAAGGCCGATCCGGTGCACGGCATAACTGTCGGGGAGAAAGTCCTGGTGCTGCGGGTAATGGTCGACGTCCAGGTCGATGAGCTTGAGCGGAATCTCACGTTCAAGGGCCAGCCGGGCCGCCTCGATCAGGGGATCGGCCGGTTCGATGAGCAGGTAGACCGTCTCCGTTTTCCCGGCATGGGTGATGTCATACCAGAGGGCCGAGATCCGGGGCAGTCGCTGCACCCCGCGGAGAAAGGGGCCTTCGAGGGTCGAGGGCAGCTCGATGGCGATGCAGTCGGGGCGCACCCGGTCCACTGCCTGGCGGACCAGGTGGGCGAACTCCAGCCGGTAATGGAGCACGGGAAGGGCATGAACCGGCCCGAATTGTTCCAGGTGCAGACGATGGGGCATGGTTGATTATCCCGGAAGTGACGCCACCCGGTTGCGGCCGTCCCGCTTTGCACGGTAGAGCATGGCATCGGCCTGCTCGACCAGCGACTCCGGCGTCACTCCCTTGTCGGGGGTGACGTGCGCTACTCCGAGGCTGATGGTCACCGAGGGGGAGATCGACGACGTCTGATGCGGGATCTGCAGCTCTTCGACCATGGTGCGCAGCTTCTCGCCCATGGATGTTGCGCCGGCAGTATCGGTATTGGGCAGGACACAGATGAATTCCTCGCCGCCGTAACGGGCAATGAAATCTCCGCCCCGCCCCAGGGTAGCGGCAAGGGCCGAGCCTATCCGCTTCAGGCAGTCATCGCCGGCGATATGGCCGTAGGTGTCGTTGTATGCCTTGAAATAATCGATGTCAAGCATGATCAGGGAAAGATCCCACCCCTTGCGCCACGCCCGCCGCCATTCGCGGTCGAAACATTCGTCAAAGGCGCGCCGGTTGGGAAGTCCGGTCAGGCCGTCCATGAGCGAGAGGCGCTCCAGGATATCCCGCTGGCGTTTCAGTTCGAGCTGGTTGCGCACCCGCAACCGGACCAGGGAGAGGTTGAACGGCTTCGTGATGTAGTCCACCGCCCCGAGCTCCAGCCCCAGCACCTCGTCTTGCTCCTGGGACATGGCGGTGATGAAGATGACCGGTATCTCCTTCAGAAGCGGATCGTCCTTCAGCTTCCGGCAGACATCGTATCCGTCCATGTCCGGCATCATGACGTCCAGCAGGATGAGATCCGGCAACGCCGTAGTCGCAATATCCAGGGCCTCGTTCCCCCTGGTGGCGAAGAAGACCCGGTATTCGCCCTTGAGGAGCTCGTTGAGCACCTGGATATTGATGATGGCGTCATCGACGATGAGGATCTTCTGCGGATCCGTGAAGGTCATGGCTGCTCCTCGAAGGTTATGTCAAGATCGGCTGCTAATTCGCCGAGCAGCCTCAGGGCCGCCTTGAAATTGAGCCTGTTGATCTGTTCCGCCATGGCGTCGAGCTGGTGGCGATATCGCCGTGCGCCGGGATGGGACCGCAACCGCTCGAACGGCACACCTGCATGCAGGTCATGGATATGCAGCAGATGCCCCAGTTCATTGACGACAGCGGCAAGGGACTCGCTGGGCGGCTTTACAACCTTGCTCGCGCGGCGCGCCCCTTTGTCGCCCCCCGCCAGCAACGCGGCGGCCGCTGCGACCTCGTTGAAACTGCTCTCGAAGTCCGCCAGTAAAGGCTGTGCAACCGCGGCATCACGATGCTCGCAGGCCTGCTCCAGCTCTGCGGCAACGGCATACAGCCGCTCGGCCGCGAGGTTCCCGGCGATCCCCTTCACCCCATGCGCCAACTGCACGGCCACGTCCCACTCTGCAGCAGCGACGGCCCGCTGCAGCTTCCCGGGACCCCCCCGCTTCCCCTCGACGAAATCGATGAGCAGCTGCCGGAACAGTCCCGCGTTCTGGTCCAGCCGCTCTAGGCCGTCGGACACATTGATCCCCGGCAGGTCGGGGAAGTCGGTCACCGGCGCTTTGCCCGCAACCGGCAACGACAGGGGCGACGAGGCGTGACGGCGCGGCCTGACGTACCGGAGCAGGGTCGCGTAGAGTTCCATCACATTGATCGGCTTGCCGAGGTGACCGTTCATCCCCACGGCCAGACACCGCTCCCGCTCGTCGGCCATGACATGGGCGGTCATGGCGATGATGGGGAGTTCCTCCTTTGCCGACAGCTCCCTGATCTGCCTGGTCGCTTCGTAACCGTCCATCTCCGGCATCTGCAGGTCCATGAGGATGATGTCGAAGGGGGTCTCGGCCTGCTCCACGGCAGTCACGGCCTCCCTGCCGTTGGCGACCGTGACGACCTCGGTCCCGGCGTTCTTCAGCACCTCCCGGACAAAGAGCTGGTTTATGGGGTGGTCTTCGGCAACGAGGACCCGTGCTCCCTGCAGGTCTGCCAGGCTCTCGTAGCCCGCTGCCCTCTCTTCGCAGCGGCCCTGCGGCTGTTGCCCGTCGCGACCCAACGCATCCCTGATGGCCTGGCAAAGGCGGCGGGGGTGGAAGGGCTTGGCAAGGAACCCGTCGATGGGGAGTTCCCGCGCCTGCTGCCGGGTCTCTTCGCTGCTGTACGCCGAAACCATGACGATGACCGGCATGGATGCCGGGCCACCATGCTCCCTGATCCGGGCCACCGTTTCCGGGCCGTCCATATCCGGCATCCGCCAGTCCATGAGCACCAGCCGGTACGGTTCGGCATCCTCCCCTGCAGCCCGCTCCAGCTCCGCGATCGCCTCCCTTCCGGAAGCCGCGGTAGACGGACTGAACTGCAGCGACTGCAGCATGTCGTGCAACATGGCACGAGACACGGGGTTGTCGTCGACCGCCAGCACCCGCATCCCGGCGAGATCGGCCGGCAGCTCCTGCCTCGCCACACGGCGCCGGGCAACCCGGAACAGGGCGGTAAAGGTGAAACAGCTCCCCTTGCCCGGCTCGCTTTCCGCCCGGATCTCCCCATCCATCAGGCCGACCAGCCGCCGGCAGATGGAGAGCCCCAGGCCGGTGCCGCCGTATTTGCGGGTCGTGGAGCTATCGGCCTGGGTAAAGGGCTGGAACAGCTGGCCGATCTGCTCTTCGCTCATGCCGATGCCGCTGTCCCTGATGGCAAAACGGAGCCGCACCGTCTCGGCGATCTCGTCCATCTGCTCGACGCTCACCGACACCACCACCTCCCCCTGCTCGGTAAACTTGACGGCATTGTTGAGCAGGTTGGTCAGCACCTGGGAGAGCCGCAGCGGGTCCCCCTGCAAAAACTCCGGAACCGACGGTGCGATGTCGTAGAGGATCTCGACCTCCTTGTCCGCGGTCCAGACCGTTACCATGTCGGCAAGGTTCTCGAACAGGGAAGGAAGTTCAAAATCGACCGTCTCCATCTCCAGCTTGCCCGCCTCTATCTTGGAGAAATCGAGGATGTCGTTGATGATCCCCAACAGCGACAGGGCCGAGGAATGCATCTTCGACAGGTAATCGCGCTGCTTGGGAGTCAGGTCGGTCTGCAGGGCCAGGTGCCCCAGGCCGATGATGGCGTTCATCGGGGTACGGATCTCGTGGCTCATGTTGGCCAGGAACTCGCTCTTGGCCCTGCTCGCCGCCTCCGCCGCCTCCCTGGCCCGTGCATGCTCCTCCTCGGTCTTTTTCCGCTCGCTGATATCGCGGACAATGGCGACAATTGCCGGTTTCCCCCCGAACTCGCAGCAGCAGGCGCTCACCTCAACCGGGCGGACAACGCCATCCTTGCCGATATGGGCCGATTCGAAGAGCGTCTCGCCATGGCTCCGCAGAGTCTCCAGCCGATGGGCCACCTGCGTGGCCTGACTGGGCGTATCGATCATTGTCGGAGACCTGCCGATGACCTCTTCCCGCTGATAGCCGAGGCGATCGCAGAACACGCTGTTGGCATCCAGGATATGCCCCTCCATGTCAAGGATGATGATACCGTCGCTGGCGCTGTTGAACAGGGTGCGATAGCGTGCCTCCGACTCGCGCAGCGCCGATTCGATCTGTTTCCGCTCGGTGATGTCGTGGATGATCGAATAGAGCAGCTGGCGCTGCCCGATGCGGATCGGTCCGCTGAATACCTCCACATCCCTGATCTCGCCCGAGGCGAGCCGATGCCTGAAGAAGAAATGATTGCGCCCTTCATCCCGTGCCAGGCGTAACTCGTTCCGGACCTCTTCCCTGGTAAGGGTGTTGATGTCCGCAATCGCCAGCCGTGTCAACTCCTCCACGCTGTAGCCGTAGTACGCAGCGGCCGATGGGTTGGCGTCGACGATCATCCCGGTCTCGGGGTCGATGAGGAGCATGGCGGCATGGTTGTCGGTAAAGAGGCTCCGGTACCGCTCTTCGCTCTGGCGAAGCGTATCTTCGAGGAACCGCCGCTCCGTCATGTCGGTAACGACGCTGATCAGGCAGTCCCGATTGCCCAGCCTGACCCCCCTGGAAGAAATGAACCCCTTGCGGCTCTGACCGTCTCTGGTCCTGAAGTCGATCTCCATATTGCGGCACTCGCCGTTTGCCCGAACCAGTTCGACGAGTTGCGCCCGCTGGCCGGCATCCTGCCAGAAGCCGATTTCCAGGGAGGTCCGGTCGATGGTTTCCGCCGGCGTGAAACCAAGGTTCTGATAGAAGGCGTCATTGGCCTCCAGGATCTTGCCGGTCTCCAGGTCGGTGATGGCCATGATCAGGGGACTGACATAGAAGATCCGGGAAAATTTTTCCTCGGACGCCCGCAGCTCTTCGGTCCGCTCCCGCACCAGCCGCTCAAGGTTCTCGTTCATCCTCCGGATGGTCTCGTCGGCAAATTGACGTTGATCAGCCATCCGGTCGAAGGCAACGGCAAGATCACCGATCTCGTCAAGGGGCAATAGGCCTATCCGGTGTTCCAGGTCGCCTCCGGCCATGATCTCGATCCCGCTGCGCAGCCGGTTGACCGGGTCGGAAAAGGCCCGGTAGACGAGCCAGGCAATGCCGGGAACGCTGAGACAGATCACCAGGAGGAAAAGCAGCTGCAGCCTGGACTGCTGCTGCTTACGGGCCAGGACACTATCGTGATTGATTTCGTGCAGCCTCGTCACCAGGGGACTTACGGTCTCCAGCTCCTGTAACAGGCGGTTGGTCTGGCGATCGGCAAAGCGTCTCCGGACCGGGTCCCTGTCCCATGGCGACCCTTCCCTGGCATGCGGTCCATACTCGGAAAAGAGACGGCCGATGGCCTTGTAATGGCTGACCACTTCCTGGATGGTCTGCCGCTCCTCGGGAGAGCTGAATGTATTGATGTTGGCGGCAATCATATTGCCGATGGTCTTGTAGGTTGCCTCCCACTGTTCATGGACGCCAAGCCCGTAGGAGATGTAATGTTCATGGGTCAGTATGGTGAGGTCGGCAAAGAGCTTTGCGATCTCGTCTGCACGTCCGGCGCGGAAATTCAGCCGGTCCACCTCGCGGGAAACCCGGTACTGGGCCACGGAGGAACAGAGGAGGATGACGAAAGGCACAAGTGCGATGAAGACCAGTTTGGAGCGGATTTTCATGTCACGTTACCCGCTGTCCGGCGTTCATCGTGCAAACCGGGATGAACGCCATCCGAGTGCAATCTCCCCCTGGCGGAGAAAACCAACTGCGCAGCACGCGGAATGGCGGGCCGGCAAGATGTGGGACTCTCACGGGGATACGCTGTCATTTCGTTGTGAAGTGTATCAAGTGTTGAGGTCGTGACAACCGGGAATCTTCAGCGTGCCTGCCGGCCAGGCAGGCCCCCGGTGGGGTGAAACGCCGGGGCCGGCTGCCAGAGGGGATATTGCAGGGGATGCAGCAGTTTCAGCGGGGCTCCGGCACCATGTACCGCATGGCTTCCTCACCGAGAATCCGTTCCACTGCCAACGGCAGCAGGCGCAGGGGGTCCTGGTCCGTGGCACGCATCATCTTGAGGGCATAGCGGGCAATGTTGATCCCATCCCGCACCGAGTAGAGTTCGTCGGCGGCATGGGCCCGCTGGAGGAAATCGACCACGTACTTGAGGATACGGGTCCCGGCAAAGGGGAGATTCTCCTTGAGGATCTGCAGCTCCTCGTCGGCCTCGGGGAAATCGATGTAGATCTGGGGCTGCAGGCGGGAATGGATATACTCGGGGACATCGAAGGTGGAGGCATCTTCGTTCATGGTCACCACGATCCGGAAATCGGGCCGTGCCGGGATGCGCAGTCCGGTAATGATCGACTCCACATAGCGGCGGTCATCCAGAAGCGGCGCCAGGGATGCCCAGGCCTTTTCGCTCATCCGGTTCCCCTCGTCGAGGATCAGCACCCCGCCCTGGAGCATGGCCGAGACCAGGGACGAGGCAGCGTACTGGATCGAGCCGTCCGGCCCGATCACCGGCGTGATGATGAGATCTTCCGGCCGGGTATCCATGGTCGCCTGGAACAGGTAGACCGGACGCTCCAGGTAGCGGGCCGCGGCATAGGCGAGGGTGGTCTTCCCCACGCCCGGCTTGCCGATCAGCCGCGGGTTGAAGGGGATATCGCGCTCGTCGATGACCAGCCACGCAGCCAGGAGCTGCTTGAGCAGCTCTTCCTGCCCCACCCACTTAAGCGGAAGCTCCACCGGGTTGGCCAGGGTGAGAGAGATCCCCTCGACGGTTACATGCTCCATGGTGACTCCACTCCGATCGCAGGCTGTTGGAAATAAGGCTGTTCAAATACAGTCAGATCGTCGCACCCACAGAAAGCCCCGCGGAGGCGTGGCAGCGCCACGCCGCACAAGGCGGCTTTCGAGGACGGCGGCGAGATGACTGTATTTCAACAACCGTCTAAGTGTTGTGTTCGTGCAGGTACATCATGGCAAGCATAGCCCTGTTTTCCAGGCATTGCGGGCAGAGTTCGCCGGCATCGTGCCAGACCTCTCCGGCCAGCCACTCCCCGGCTTCGGCGTAGACCGACGGCCGGGATGTGCCGTCGAATTCGGCCTGACAGATGCTGCAGCGTTTCATGGTGACCGTCATGTTTACAGATTGCCTTCCTGAATGCAAGCCCATATACTCTACCAGATTCCGCAGCAAAGGAGAACCGACCATGCTGACCATGCAAAATATCAAGACTCACTACTTCTTTACCGACGGCGACGCGCTGCTGCTGCGGGAACTCAGGCCGATGGCCGAGGACCACCAGGACCGGATGGTCGACGAATTCTACGATTACCTGCTGGGGATTCCCGAGACTGCTGCGCTGCTCAAGGACAGTGTCACCCTGCAGCACCTGAAGGAGACCCTGAAGAAGTGGTTCATCGACCTTTTCTCCGGCACCTATGACAACCAGTACCTGCTGACGCTGCAGCGGGTCGGACTGGCCCATGTCCGGGTCGGGCTCAATGCCCACTTCGTCAACGCGGCCATGAACGTGGTCCGCCGCTTCGTCATCGAACTGCTCCAGGAGCACTACCCCAACATCCAGGAGCGGCGCAAATTCCGCAATGCCGCGGAAAAGATCATCGACATCAACCTGGACATCCTGAGCGCCTCCTACCAGGAGGAAGAGCTGAAAAAGGTCTTCCTCTTCCGCAGCCTGGAATCGAAGCTGATCAAGGCCGCGGAGCGCTTCACCTACGGCCTGAACCTGATCCTGGTGCTTGCCCTGGCAGGGGTTTCGCTGGGGGTGGTCGGGCTGTTCGTCTGGGATATTATGCACATCTTCAGGGGGAATGTGGAAAAGGGGATCCTCGGTGCGCTCGGGACCCTGCTGATCATCTGGATGATGATCGAACTGATGGACAACGAGATCAAGACCCTGAAGGGGGGCAAGTTCAACATCCTGGTCTTCATCGGCGTGATCATCGTCGCGCTGATCCGGGAGATCCTGATCTCGACGCTTCGCCACGACATGCTGGAGACCCAGATCTTCCTTGCCGGCACCCTGCTGATCCTGGGGATCGTCTACTACCTGGTATCGAAAAGCCAGCAGGAACGGATCTGACAGAAACAGCCGCCCTACCCCCCCTGCAGCTCCGTGCGGACCAGGTCTGCCAGGCAGGAGATGAAGCGCGGAGAGCTGTTGAGCGATGCGATCCGCCGGAAATCGGCGATCCCCAGGTGCCGGGCCTCCCGGGCGTATTCGATGTCGATCTCGTGCAGGGTCTCGATGTGGTCTGAGACGAAGGAGAGCGGCACCATCAGCATCTGCCGGCAGCCATGCCCGGCCAGCCGTTGCATGATTTCGTCGGTGGAGGGCTCCAGCCACTTCACCGGGCCCGCCCGCGACTGGAAGGCCAGATGGTAGGAGACCCCGTCGAAGCGTTTCATGACCAGCCGGACTGTCTCCTCGATGTGTGCCAGATAGGGATCACCCTCGTCGATGAACGACTGGGGCAGGGAATGGGCGGAAAAGAGCAGTTCCAGCCGGGAATGGTCGTCGAACCCTGCCAGCCCCTCTTCGATCTTCTCCGCCAGCGCCTCGATATAGAGGGGATGGTTGTAGAAACGGTCGATGTAGCTGACCTCGAAGGTAACCCCCGCTTCTTTCAGCACCCGCTTCAGCTCTTTGATGCTGGAGCCGGTGGTGGCCCGTGAATAGTGGGGATAGAGGGAGAGGGCAATGACCTTCGAAATCCCCTCCCGCCTGATGGCTGCCAGCGCCTCCAGGGTCGACGGCCGCCAGTAGCGCATGGCGACGAAACAGCGGAATCCCTCCCCCAGCTCTTCCTCAAGGGCCTTGGCCTGGGCCTCGGTCAGCTCCCGAAGCGGCGATTTTCCGCCGATCTGCCGGTAGTTCTCCTCCACCCGCGGCGCCCTCTTCTTGACGATGAAGCGGGCGATGAGCGGCTGCAAGAAGGCCGGCCCGATCCTGATGATATCCCGGTCGGTGAAGAGGTTGAGCAGGAAGGGTTCGACGGCGTCCAGCGAATCTGGCCCCCCCATCTGGAGGAGGAGTACGGCGGTTCTGTTCATGGCTCACTCCCGAACGATCGCATCAGCGTGTCTGCAGGTGGGCAATGACATCGTCACTGGTCCGGATGGCTGATGCGACGCAGTCGTTGAGGCCGATCCCCCGGTAGGAGTTGCCGGTCAGGAAGATGCCGGGATGGGCCTGTCCCTTTTCTGCCAGGGCAGCCAGACGCTTGCCGTGGCCGACGGTGTACTGGGGGATCGCCTGGTGGTGGCGGAAGATCCGGACAAAGGAGGGCGCCTCGGTAATTCCCATGATCGCGGCGAGGTCCGTGCGAACCCGTTGTTCGACCTCGCTGTCGGAAAGGTTGATGTATTCCGGGAAGCAGGCCCCGCCCATCATGCTGCGGAGCAGGACATGGCCGGCCGGCGCCCGGTTTTCGAAGATGCTCGAATCCCACAGGGTACCGAGGATGCTCGTCTTCTCCTCCTTCGGGACCAGGTAGCCGAAACCGTCCAGGTCGCGGGCGATCCGCTCCCGCTCGTAGCCGAAGCAGGCTACGGTCATGGTGGAATAGGGGATCTCGTGCAGGATCGCTGCCATCTCCGCGTCCAGATCCTGCAGGATGGCGGCGGTGGCATAGGCAGGGGTGGCAAGCACCACGGCATCGGCATCCAGTTCCCCCCGATCGCTCAAAACCCGGAACGGCACACTCCCCCCGGCCGTAACCTTCTGCACCTCCTCGTCCAGACCGATGGCACTGGCGCCCATCTTTCCCGAAACGATATCCGTCAGGGTCTGGATCCCTTCGCGGAACGAGGTGAGGACGCCGCCCGGTCCTGCGGCACTGGCGACCACTTTCCCCTCTTTCTGCTCCTCCTTTTTCTTCTTTGCCAGCCTGACCATCGCCTTGATCAGGCCGCCATATTCCGACTCCAGCTCGGCGATGCGCGGAAAACAGGATTTGAGCGACATGGTTTCCGGGTTCCCGGCAAAGATCCCCGACACCATGGGGGCTATCAGCTTACGTAGCGCCTCGTCGCCGAGCCGGCGCCTGCCGAAGGCGGCCAGGGTCTCGTCGATCCCGGCCGGCGGAGCCGGGGCAAAGGGCTCCATGGCCAGCCGCAGCTTGCCGGGCCAGGAGATCAGCTTGCTCTTGAGAAAGGAAGGGCCGTTCTCGGGAAGGCGGTGGAGCATGCCGCCCGAATAGATGAACCGCTTGCGGGCGTTGTCGTTGCTCCGCAGCAGGAAACGATCGGCACCCAGATCGCGGCAGAGCTCAAGGGTATGGGGCTTGTTGTCCAGGAAGCCGTTCGGCCCCCATTCGCAGAGGTAGCCTTCCTCCTTGATGCTCCAGATCTTGCCGCCGGTCCGCTGCTCCTTCTCCAGCAGGGAGACCTCCAGTTCGATGCCCGCCTGCCGGGCCTTCTCGCCGATCAGCCATGCGGTTGCCAGGCCTGAAATCCCCCCTCCGACCACTATCACCCGTTTCATATCGTCTCCTTTTGTCCCGCGTCCAGGGGAGATCCCAACTACCCTATTCCAGTTTCCCCAGTATCTCGGCCAGCGCCTCGAAGCTCTGGACCAGCCGCTCTCGGTCCCGCTCCGGCAGCCGTTCCAGGAGTTTCCGGTAGTTCTCCACGATGCCGCGGCGCAATTCGCGGATCAGTTCCTCTCCCTGCTCGGTCGTGTAGATGACCACCTGGCGGCGATTCTCCTCGTCCACGGTTCGATAGACAAATCCGAGGTTGACGAGCCGGTCCACCATCTCGCTGGCCGAACTCATGGCGATCTGCAGTTCCTTTGCCAGCAGGTTCAGGGGGCAGCTCCCCTTGTCGTAGATCGTCAGCAGCATCTTGTACTGGTTGTAGGTCAGGTCCATGCCATCATGGACCATGCTGCGGATGCGTCCCATGACCCGCATGATGACCGGGTAGAGCTGCGCTATTCTCTCGATCTGTTCCATGTCAAACCCCAGACTGCCGAACTGTTCGGTAGCCTAAATATTATCCTGGTGAACTGTCCGTGTCAAGCGGCAAAAGTCACGATCTTCTCACAGGATGCAGCTTACAGCCGGTCAGCGGCATGATCCGGAGCGTGCCAGCCTTCTGTTCGCGGGTTGGCGCAAAAGTGTTGTACTTTCACATGATAATGAGCTAATCTCCTGCCATCGTTCTGCCGGCAGGGGTACCTCGAAAGTAGTGTTCTCCCATTGGCACATGCAACAATTACCATGCAAAGAGACCTTTCCCACTATAACGGCACCAACCGTTCGGCATTTATCGTTGCCGTATGGATCTGTATTGTCATTACCCTCTTAACCCTCAGCCACTCCAATTACCTCCTGTTCCATGCCAGTGTAGAGCTTTTTGCCATCGTAGTTGCCAGCGGCGTCTTCATGATCGCCTGGAACTCCCGCCGCCTGCACGACAATGGTTTCTTCCTCTCCTTCGGCACGGCCTGCTTTTTCGTAGCCATTCTCCAGTTCCTGCATATGCTGGCTTACAAAGGCATGGGAGTCTTTGCCGATACGGGCGCGAACCATGCGACACAGCTCTGGCTAGCTGCCAGATACCTGCTTGCGGCTTCCCTCTGCATCTCGCCGCTGTTCCTGCTGCGCAAGATCAAACCTGCCATGGCCGTCGCCGGCTATTGCCTGGCAACCCTCTTTCTCCTGGCGACCATCTACGGCTGGAACATTTTCCCTGTCTGCTACATCGAAGGAAAAGGGCTCACAACCTTCAAGATTGCCAGTGAGTACCTGATCGTCCTGATGATGGCGATCTCGCTCGGCTATCTCCATGTCAGGCGCGATCTCTTCGACACGCAGGTCTACCGGCTCCTCGCAGTCGCCATCTGCGCTTTCATCGTTTCGGATCTGGCCTTTACCCTCTACACGGATACGTACGGCATCACCAACATGCTGGGGCATCTGTTCAATGTCGTGGGGTTCTATCTCCTCTACCGCTCGGTGATCGCCAAAGGGCTGTCCAGGCCTTTCGACCTGCTGTTTCGTGAGCTGAAACAGGGGGAGGAGCGCTACCGGAACCTGTACGAGAAGACCCCGGTCATGCTCCATTCCATCAACAACGCAGGTGAACTGATCAGCGTCAGCAACTGCTGGCTGCAGACCCTCGGCTACACGTTCGATGAGGTGCTGGGGCACCGGTTGAGCGAATTCATGACCGAGGAATCGCGACGCCACGCCGAGGAGACCGTGATCCCGGAATTTCTGCGCAACGGGTCCGTGACCGACATTCCCTACCAGTTTGCCAAAAAGTCGGGAGAGCGCATCGATGTCCTCCTGACGGCCATTGCCGAACATGACCTCGACGGAACCTATCTCCGCTCCATCGGCGTCATGATCGACGTCACGGAACGAAACCGCTACGAACAGGAGATCAAGAGTCTCAACGTGAGCCTGGCAACCCAGAACTGCGAGCTCGAATTGGTCAACAGCGACCTGGAGGCGTTCAACTACTCGGTCTCTCACGACCTGCGCGGCCCGCTGAACAGCATCTGCGGTCTCGGCCAGGTCCTGCTGGAGGTGTTCGGCGAGCGGCTGGATGAGCAGTGCCGGGAATATATCGCCAACATCAACTGCGAGGCATGGCGCATGAACGACCTGATTACCACACTGCTCAAGTTTTCCAAAGTGGGGCGGGTCGAGCTCAATTACCGTCGTTTCGATCTGGGGGAACTGGCCCGCGCCCTGATTGCCGAATACCGCATGCGTCATCCGGAGCGGCAGGTCG
>Ga0208371_1000156_pt1 | contig 22932 bp, 17 predicted proteins | sample SubbioCR12Aug_1A_FD_184827 | JGI IMG/M metagenome (GOLD analysis project Ga0208371, IMG submission 184827) | Serpentinite rock and fluid subsurface biosphere microbial communities from McLaughlin Reserve, California, USA - CR12Aug_1A (SPAdes) | ecosystem: Environmental > Terrestrial > Deep... | reverse complement strand
AGCCTGCCTGATCCGGACGACCGGCACGTGGTGGCGGCGGCCATTCATTCCGGGGCCAGCCTGATCGTGACCTTCAACCTCAAGGACTTTCCGCTCGAAGCCCTCAAGCCGTACAACCTCGCGGCCCAGCATCCCGACGACTTCATCGTAGACTTGCTCGACCTGCATCCCGCCGGGGTGCTGGAGGCAGCGGCCAATCATCGACGGTCGCTGAAGTCACCGCCCAAGACGGCGGATGAATACCTCGACACCCTGCTGGCGCAGGGTCTGACGCAAACGGTGGCAGTGATGCGCCAATGGACGGTGGCCATTTAAACCGGCCGGATGGAAAAATTAGGGAGAAAACATGGGCAAAAAGACCCTGACCAACGCGCATTGCCTGCTTGACCTGGTCGAAAAGGCGCCGGTTTCCGTCCTCAAGGTGTTCAGCGGACTCGCGGAAAGCCAGATGCTTGCCCGAGGTTTTGACTGGTCACAAGACGAGGAGGCCTTGCGCCCTGGGCTGTTGGAGCACATCAAGCATCTGAAATCGGCGCAGCGCGATCCGGCTGAACGGGAGGCACTGCGCGTGCTGCGTCTGGCCTCCCGGCGCGGCGCGGCCATCCTGTCCGCTGTGGCACAGCAACTCCATGATGCCGACCTGCTGGACACGTTTGCCGCACTGGAGGGTGGCGAGATCGGCCGGGCAGTCTGGATGCGCACCCACTCCGACGAAACCTTGCGCCTGTTCGATGTGGCCGAGTCCATTCTCAATACCGGCGACATCCGGGGCAACAAACGCTTGTACGACGCGTTTGACGTCCCGTGCGAAGACGCGCCGCCCTTCATCTGGAACGATGCCGTCAAGAAGGAACTCGAGACACGGCTCACCACCGCCATGCGCCTGGGGGAGCCCTGCGAAGTGATCTATGTCCCGTTGGCTGACGACAACGGCGGCAGTCAGGCGGTTCATTACCTCGTGGTGCGTTTTGCCGGCGACCAGGTCACGGCGGTGCAGATGGTCAACCGCAATCGCAAGAGCTTCTGCTATTTCCCGGCCCGGGATGCCACGCTGGTCTACTCGCCGGAACACAAGGTTGTCGAGGTCTATGCCTACACCTTGTCGACCCGGGCCCCGCTGGCGAATGTCCTGTCGAAGCACGGTTTCAAGCTGCCGTTGTCCAATCGCCCGCTGAATCGGTCGCGCTACGATTTATCCCCGTTCGCCAAGCCGCTGAAGGACATCAAACCGCACATCAAGGGTGCCAAGATCGAACGCCTCTACCTGGCCGAGGCGAAGGCGCTGCTGGGTCATGCCACGGACGCCATCACCCTCCACATCGAGAGCGGCGCGGAGTTGCAGGAGGTCATTACCCCGCGCTGGAGCGACCATCCCTTTTGCCAGCCCGGTGCGATCGTCGGCGTGACGCTGGTTGCGGATCTGGTGCTTGAAGGTGATACCGTCGAAACGCCACTGTCCATCGTCCTGGCAGAACCCGGGCGCTGCAGTCTGCAGGGCGAGCGCGATCCGCGCCTGCGTCTGGTTGGCAATCAGTTGCTCGAAACACTGGGCGTACTGAAGCCACTTCATCCCGGATCGGGGGTTGATGATCCGAAGTTGGTCGTGCAGGTCGCGCGACTGCTGGAGCACGCCACCAGCCCAATGGATGGTTTCGCGCTGGCCCAGCTCGGTATCGACATCGACCGCTTCGAGGATGAAGGCATCATCTCCGAGGGGGAACGCATCACCGAGAAAATCGTGGATCTGGCCGATGGCGAGCGTTTCCCGGTCAAGCTGGAGCGCTGCGCCGATTCGGACCTGGTGCGCTACCGCGACCCACTCACCGGCGAAGACGTCACCCTGCCAGCGAAGCATGCAAGACGCTGGAAAATTCACATGGACTGGCTGCGTGAAGAAATCATCGCTGCGCTGGGCACCGTCCTGCAAGGCGTGCGTGGCAGGCCCCTTGACGAGGAGCCCGTGTTCCTCGGGGAACTGGAAATCGACGGCCACAGCGTGGCGTTGTATTTTGCCGCGCGCATGTCGAACGAGCGCCAGTACGCCAGAATCGACACCATGCTGCGGCTTCGGCCACGCCCGGCACCCGGCATCGTGCTCACAACGGCCACCATCCCGTTCCCGTATGCAGGCACCAATGTGGTCATGCCGATTGAATCGGTGCTGGCCCGCCAGGGGACAACAACCGCCATCGATATCGCGCAGCTGGAGTTGAATTATCGGCATGGCCACCTGGTCGCATTGGGCGGGACGGCAGTCAGCCTCAAGGTATCCGCCGACGGTTACGCTGCGGTGCTGTCCATCCCCGGCAAGGCGCCCTGGAAAGTCACCGGCAAGGGAAAAATCGCAGTGCTGCAGCGATTGGTTGAAGCCTATGCCGCCGGTACGCCGCACGTGAACACGAAGATGCTGATGGCGGACACGAACTGCACCTCGCCAGCCAATCTGTTCTCAAAAACATCACCTTGGCGCAACTACCTGGTCAAGGTCAAAGGCGCCCACGCCTGGCAGCTCAATCTGGTCGCCCTTGAGGAACCGATCGAAGAGGATGATGAGCCAGCGGAGACGGTCGAACTGGCGGAGAGTGCTTGAATGTCGGCCACCCACAAATGGCAATTCACCGCCCGTTTCCGTCGCCATGCCTTTGGCTGGCGTTCCGATACGCCCATCCAGCGCATCAAGGAAGCACTCACGGAGATCAAGCAGGTCGCCCGGAAAGAGCCCGTCATCGCCGCAGAAGGTGCGGTGACCTTGCTGGAGAAGCTGTCGCCCGCGTTGGAGCAGGTCGATAGCTCGTCCGGATCGCTGGGCTCGGCTGTGAATCGCGCCATTGATACGCTGGTGCCGATCATCGCCAAGGCCGATGTCGATCAGCGCGTTCGGCAGCACTGGCTGGAGCGTCTTTGGAACGCCGTTCAGGAAGATGCCATCCCCTACATCGAGGTTCTCGGCGACTACTGGGGTGAGTTGTGCGTGACCCCAGAGGTAGCGTCTGCCTGGGCCGATGAGTTGTTGCCGTTGGTGAAGCACGTCTGGAGCCCAAAAGCGTCAGGGCATGGCTTCTTCAAGGGAACGACCACCTGTCTGGCTTCCCTGTATGCCGCCGGTCGCCACGATGAATTGCTGGCGTTGATCGACAAGGCGCCCTTCAAGTGGTGGCATGACCGGCGTTGGGGAGTGAAGGCGTTGGCCGCCATGGGCAACAAAGCCGAGGCCATTCGCTATGCGGAGGAATCGCGCGGACGCAACGATCCGTCCTGGCAGATTGCGCAGGCCTGTGAAGAGATCCTGCTGTCGTCCGGCCTGCTCGACGAGGCCTACCGCCGCTTCGCGCTGGAAGCCAATCAAGGCACGACGAATCTGGCCACGTTTCGAGCTATCGCCAAGAAGTATCCGAATAAACCAGCGGAGGAAATCCTGCGCGACTTGATCGCCAGCACGCCCGGCGCTGAGGGCAAGTGGTTCGCCGCCGCCAAGGACGCCGGCCAGTTCGACGTGGCGATAGAACTGGCCACGCGCAGCCCGGTTGACCCGCGCACCTTGGCCCGAGCAGCGAGAGATTTCGCAACAGAGCGGCCAGACTTCGCCGTTGCCTCCGGGCTGGCTGCCTTGCGCTGGATTTCACAGGGGACTGGTTACGACATCACGGGTACCGATGTGCTCGATACGTACACCGCCGTGATGCAGGCCGCTGCGAGGTCGGAGATGGGTGAACATGGCGTCAACGAGCAATTACGCCAACTGGTTGATGGCTCCGGCCCCTACTGCAAGTTCTTGAAGACGATCCTGGCGCATCACTTGCCGGCCTGAATCCACCACGCCAGTGGTCTCAAGATCACCTTGATGCATGCCAGGAACGCACCACGCCTGGCTCTCCATGACCCTGCCTTGCCATCCAGTGTGGAAACTTGGTCATAGTATCCCTGACGGTCTGAACCCCTTCATGGATACCGAAATGACCGTCGAACATACGCCCCCCGAACACCTGACACACCGCGAGCGCGCCCGAGAGGCCGCAACCCTCATCGCGACAGCCATAGCGCGCCTGCACTCGACCTTGCCCAGAGACAACGCTGTTCAGCTTGGCTTCTCGGCACCCGAGCGCCTTCATACAAACCCCTCTCAACCAGGAGTTTGACGATGAAGACACCAAGCCAGGACCAAACGGTGGCGTCCCGCGTGGCGGCGCTGCCGAGACTGCCGATGAAAGATCTGTGGGTGTTGTGGGACCAGTATTTCCCGCGCCGCCCGTCGCACCACAACCGGAACTACGTCGAGGGGCGCGTCGCCTACAAGATGCAGGAGGCGGCTTTCGGCGGCCTCAAGCCAGAAGTGCGCCAGCAGTTGATCCGCATCGGCGAGGCGCAGTCGAAGATCAAGACGCGTCGAACCACTGCAATCAGCATCGTGCCCGGTACCGTGCTGATTCGCGAGTACGGCGACCGCGATCATCGCGTTACCGCTCTGGGCGATGGGCGCTTCGAATATGTCGGCCAGCAATTCAAGAGCCTGTCGGCGGTCGCGCGCTTCATCACCGGCAGCCAATGGTCCGGGCCGGTGTTCTTTGGCCTGATCAAGACGGAACGGAGAACGAAATGAGCGCCATCGTCACCCGGAAGCGCTGCGCGGTTTACACCCGCGTGTCCACCGACGAGCGACTCGACCAGTCGTTCAATTCCCTGGATGCCCAACGCGAGGCGGGCCAGGCCTACATCGTCAGCCAGCGCGCCGAGGGCTGGCTGACGGTCGGCGATGACTACGATGACGGCGGCTACTCCGGCGGCAACATGGAGCGGCCGGCGCTGAAACGCCTGATGAACGACATCATGGCCGACCAGGTCGATATCGTCGTGGTCTACAAGATTGACCGTCTGACCCGCAGCCTGGCCGATTTCGCCCGACTGATCGAGGTGTTCGAACGCCACAAGGTGTCGTTCGTTTCCGTCACCCAGCAGTTCAATACCACGAGCTCGATGGGCCGCTTGATGCTGAACATCCTACTGTCGTTCGCCCAGTTCGAGCGGGAGGTCACCGGCGAGCGCATCCGCGACAAGATCGCCGCTTCCAAGCGAAAGGGCATGTGGATGGGGGGATACCCAGCGCTCGGCTATGACGTGAAGGATCGCCAACTGGTGATCAACGAGGCCGAAGCTGTGACGATACGGCGCATCTTCCAGCGTTTTGCGGAACTGCGCTCGGCCACCGATCTCTGCCGGGAACTGGCTTTGGACTACATCACCACCAAGGCATGGAAAACGGCGGACGGCCGGGTGCGAAACGGCACGCCGATCGACAAGAAATATCTGGCCAAGGCCCTGCGCAACCCGATCTACGTCGGCGAGATCCGCCACAAAGGAGTGGTGCATGTCGGCCAGCATGAGCCGATCATCACCCGGCAACTGTGGGATCGGGTGCAGGCAATCCTGGCCGAGGACGCCCACGGCCGGATGGGGGCCACCCAGACACGGGGCAAGACCGACGCCCTGTTGCGCGGACTGCTCTACGGCTCGAATGGCGAGAAATACCACATCACCTTCTCGACGAAGCGTTCGGGCAAGAAGTACCGCTATTACATGCCCAAGGCCGACTCGCGGTACGGGTATCGCACTAGCGCCACTGGTCTGATCCCCGCCGACCAGATCGAAGAAGTTGTGGTGAACATGGTGATCAGCGCGCTGCAGTCACCCGAGTCGGTACAGGGCATCTGGAACCAGGTGCGGATGCTTTATCCCGAGATTGCAGAACCAACCGTGGTGCTGGCCATGCGCCGGTTGGGAGAGGTCTGGCAGCAGTTGTTCCCCGAGGAGCAGGTGCGCTTGCTGAATGTGCTGATTGAGCGTGTCCAGTTGCTGTCGGATGGCATCGACATCGCCTGGCGCGAGGTGGGCTGGAAGGAACTGGCGGGAGAGCTTGTTGCCGACAGCATCGGCGGCGAGTTGCTGGAATTGGAGGCAGTGACATGAACCCGACCCGCAAGAAGCTGATCCCGACCGGGCAGCCACATGAGCGCCAGCATCCACTGGACGCTGGTGGGGTGAAGATCACCACGTTCATCCCGCTGCAGTTCAAGAAGCGCGGCTACAAAAAGGTGGTGGTCGGCCCGGTGGGCGTCGACGACCCAGTGGTGGTCAATGCGCCAGAACCGGCGATATCCCCAAGCCAGGATCCGACGCTGCTGAAGGCGCTCGGTCGGGGGTGCTACTGGCAGCATCTGCTGGATACCGGTGCCGCAGAGGATGCGGCCGAAATCGCCGAACGGGAGGGCCTCCACAGAGTGACGGTCAATGATGCTCTGCGATTTGCACTACTGGCACCCTGCATCCTACAAGAAGCGCTTGATGGCACGCTGCCTCGCACGACGTCGCTGGAGACACTGCAACGGCGCACTGTTCCGCTGAATTGGGACAAGCAACGGGAGATGATCACCGGATCTGACTGAACTTGGCAGACCGACCTGTTTTGCAATTGTAGGCAGCTGATTGACACAGCTGAGATGCAATGGCTGCTTACGCAGGTATCGAATGAGCGCATGCGGCCCGTTGCGGTCCTTCAAGATTTCAATGCCAATGACCGGTTGGCAGCGGATGCGGTATTGGCTCAACCATGCCCAGTCGACCGCTACCTGACAGAAATGTGGTCCAGGGTGACTGCAGTGGTCAGAAGGGAGACAATGAGCACCATTGTCGTAGCCACAAATGTAATCTGAAAAAACGATTGGGGAGGAGTAATACTTGCGCATCAACTACGCTGCCCAGATCTGTGCGCTGCCTCCGAACGAGCTCGAGGACTTCGTTAACGACTGGCTTGCTCAGCGTTGCAAGGACTACCACTCCCACGAACTGTGGCGGGGCACGGGCGATTTGGGCCGCGATGTAACGGGGTATGTGACAGACAAGCGTATGGAAGGTACGTGGGACAACTTCCAGTGCAAGCAGCTCAGCGCGAAGCTGTCCGAAACTGCGGCCTTTGTCGAACTCAGCAAGATCTTCATGCACTCTGCGGCCGGCGCGTACTCGCTGCCACGCTCCTACACCTTTGTCGCACCGCGTGGTGTTGTACGGCGCGTACAGCATTTCGTCGCCCATCCCGAGCAGTTCAGGAAGACCTTCCTCGACCGATGGGACAGTGACATCGCCGGGCGGCTTGTTGAGAATCAAAACATCCCACTGACCCCCGAGATCGAAGCCAAGATCAGGGTCTTCGATTTCACCAAGATCCATTGGCTGGACGCGACGCGGCTCATGAACGATGCCGCGTGCAAGCCGGCGCTGGTCAAGTGGTTTGGCGACGATCCTGGTCGCTCGCCGCGAGGCGTTGTTCCAACCGAGATTCAAGACAGCGAGTCTGCCTACATCGGCCAGATCCTCAAACTCTACGAGGAGAAGGGCACGGGAAGTTACCCTGACGCTGCTGCAGCTCTGGCATGCCCAGAGTTCGGTGCGCATCTGCGAGACCAGCGGACCCGCTTCTTCGATTCGATGGCATTCGATAGGTTCTACCGTGACTCCACGCCTGACGACTATCTGCCCGCCTTCAAGGACGAGATTTACCACGGTGTCGTCGAAATCCATCGCGACGTTTACGCGGATGGCTTGGCAAGGCTCAGCCAGGTGATGCGACAGGCTGCCGTCCTGCAACCGTCAGGGGTTCTTGGGAAGCATGCGGGTACGCAAGTCAAGCAAGGGACTTGCCACCAGTTCGCAAATGATGGACTTCTGCCGTGGCATCGCTAGATCGCAGTGATTTGGGAGGGCACCCGTTCAACAGCACGCTTGAGACAGGCATTCGGGCGCTGGTGGTGCTGGAGGCCTTCCACCCACGCCGCTGCGACCTTCTGGAGATGACCGGGCTTGACCACCTCGTCGTCCATACCGGCGATTTTGGCGGCCAAGATGCGCCAGAAAGCCTACATCCTGACCTGCCCAACCGAGCCGGTGAGCTCCTGGTGCGCCGCCAACTGGTCGAGAGAAGCCTGCGCTTGATGCAGCAGGTGCACCTCGTCGAGGTGTTTGAGACCGAGGACGGCATCGAGTTCTGTGCCAGCGAGGACGCGCCAAGCTACCTCAACCTCCTGCAGGCACCGTATTCGGTTGCCCTCAAGCAAAGAGCGAAGTGGATGGCGGACCGTTTTGCTGGGTTGGAGGCCGCCGAAATGCGTGCACTTATTGAAGGTCGGATCGAACGCTGGACCGCCGAGTTCAGAGTCGACGAGACGCCCACAGGATTGTCGAAATGACTGGAATTCGGCTGCGCCATCTCACCTTCACCGGCCCCAACTCCGAGCCCGCCGAGCTTAAATTCGTCGATGGCCTAAACATCGTCTATGGCGCCTCGGACACCGGCAAGTCTTTTGCTTCGAATGCGATCCTGTTTATGCTCGGCGTTTCCAAGAGCCTGCCAGAGATCGATGAGGTCGCGCCTTACGACGCTGCCTGGCTGGGCATTTCACTGCCTGACGAGCGCGACGTCACGCTCTACCGCGCTACGCAGGGTGGCAACTTCAAGCTTTACGAGGGACTGGTCAAAAACGGTAACTCTGGCGACGGCGCGGTGCTGAGCCAAAAGCACGATGCCAAGCGCACGAATACTGTCTCCCACCTGCTTCTAAACACGATGGGGTTTGCCAGCAAGCAGATCGTGCGCGATGCCGACGGGACGAAGAACACTCTGTCCATCAATCTGCTGTCGCCCTATGCCGTGGTGTCCGAGGAGGACATCATCGCCACTAGGAGTCCCGTTTTTGTCTCGGGCACACCTACCGAGCGCACGTTCGAGCAGAACCTCTTCAAGCTCATCATCACAGGAAGTGATGACGCGGCCGCCGTGACAGTTCCAAAGTCGACGGAACGAAAGGTGGCAAAGGCCGCAAAGATCGAGTTGGTGGACGAGTTGATCGCTCAGCTTGATGCTGAACTCGGCGAGCGGCCGCCCGACGAGAAGGAGACCAAAGAGCAACTTGAGCGGCTCGATCAGAGCGCCGATGGCTTGCTCGCTCGGTTGCAAAATGCACAGAACGAGTTGGATAGGCTCGTCGTCGAACGGCGGAGCACCACCGATCGATGCCACGAGCTGCAAGAACGGGCGGGCGAGCTTGATCTGACGCTGCAACGCTTCGCCAAACTGCAGGCGGTCTACATCTCGGACCTGCAGCGCCTGCAGTCAATCGAGGAGGGCGGCTACGTGCTTGTGGCGATGGCCGGCATGGACTGTCCGGTCTGCGGCGCCCCGCCGGATGCTCAGAAGCACAATCACGCAACCGAAGAGATCGCGATGGCCCACACGGCTGCGACCGCCGAAGCTCGAAAGATCGAGCGAGAACAGCGGGAGCTGGCTCATGTGATCACGTCGCTTGAGGCCGAGGCAGGTGGCCTACGCAGGATCATCACAAATCTGACGACCGATACCCAAATACTGGACACGAGCATCCAGGAGGCGCGTCCGCAAGAAGCCTCACTACGAGAAAGCTATGAAACGTACATCTCGAAGCGCGTCGAGATCACCAAGGTGCTCGACCTCTATCAGCGGCGCGCAAAGCTAGTCGCACGACGGGCAGAAATTGACGCCGCGCCAACCAAGCGCGAAGGCGAGGCAGCGCCGGTAGGCCCAGACTCGACCACCCTGTTCCAGTTCGGCGAGGCGGTCAAGGCTGTACTGACCGCTTGGCACTTTCCCAACGCAAACAAGGTCCAGTTCGATGGGCAGGCCAACGATATCACCGTTGCTGGTAAGCGCCGGGCAGCTAATGGCAAGGGTGTCCGGGCGATACTCCATGCGGCCTTTAACGTCGCCGTCATCGTTTATTGCATCGAGAACAAGCTACCGCACCCGGGCTTCTTGGTACTCGACACGCCGCTGCTCACCTATCGTGAACCACTGACCTCAAGGCATGGTGACTTGTCGGATGACGAGGCTGAGCTTAAGGCAACCAATCTTGCCGAGCACTTCTACAAGCACCTAGCTAGCTTGAAGGGGGAGGTGCAGGTCATAGTGATCGAGAACGCCGATCCCCCAACTGCTATCCGCGATATTGCTAGGATCGAGACTTTCACCGGCTTCAGAGGCAATGGGCGTTTCGGCCTATTGGGATGACGCGACTGAGGTGCTCGCTTCAGCATAATCACCTTAGTCAGTCGCGCTGATACCTTTCTCTCGGGTGCGAATGGCAGGTCTGTCTTGCGCCCCTCCAATTCGTTCCAAGTTCCGGTGAGAGATATGTCACACGCGCTGCACTATCCAACGATCGAGTTCAACGACGTTGATGCACTCAAACGCTCCCTTCTAGTTTGGGATCGCATACACAGGATCGTTCCCAACGGATATATCCCACGGGATCAGCCGGAGGTTGCCACGGCCGTCAGTGCTGGCGTGATCCAGAATTTGACCGTCGACGATGCTGAGAAGTCGAAGGCCGCACATCGCTTCTTGGACTTTTATGCACTCCGCGAATCTATAGATACACGACTTGTTTGGCCGGCCGGCTTTTCTAGTGAGACGTTTACTCGCATCAATCCGGACAAGATCGACGCGAAGCTCCTCCCCTTGTTCGAGCAGCTTGCCCGCCGTTTAACCACCGAGGGTTTTCTGGAAGTTCCGCACGAACATGCCGGCGGCTATATGTTCTACCTCGCTACTGCGGTTGCTCAGCACCGTGCTCTTGAGCTGACGACTGATTCCTCTGACTATTGGGCGGTCGGGACCTACTTCGCGAATGAAGGCAGCTTCACCGAACACGTGTATGACGAGCACGCAGATGCTTATCTCGCGAATCTAGCTATCGACGATCTTCTGCCGAACGACCTTGACTCGGTCCATATAGATTCAATCCTGCGATTTCGCGAGGACACGTTAGAGCTGAGGAACGCTTTCCAGCGGGAACTCAAGTTGCTGCAGGAGGAAATTTCCCGCTGCAACAATAAGAAGCACGCCCGTTACATTGTGGAGGACTTCATTAAGCGGTTTGAGCGCGTTAAGGCGGAGTACAGGGCATCACTTGGCTTCTTCCGGAAATCCGATGTGTGCAGCATCTTTTCAGTCGGGCTGCCCGTGGCGGCTTCAATTATTGCTCTTCCGACGCTCGCAGGAGGCGATCCCTATACGCCAGTACGACTGGGGGTTGGAGCCCTAATTGGCGCTGTGTCGGCACTGGCGACGCGTGAGATGGGGTACAAACCTAAGTCGGTAGGGTCATATCTGGTTGATGCTGAGCGCCTGACTCGAACCCCGAACTGGCTCCTGCACCGCAAGTTTGAAGAGTTCATCAATGACTAGGTGCGCGCTGATGTTGCCATTTTGTCGACCTAGAGCCGAGCCGCGTTGCCATCCAAAGGTCTGCTTCCAGCCTGAAGCAGCCATCTGGGTAACAGTGGTGGCGATCCGCTCATGGTCGGTTGCTGTCCGACGAATGCATTTCAGATTGCTGACGTTTACACGAACCTAGCATCACAACCTGGCTGTCCGTTGAGGCTGAAGAAGCACCGCAGGGCCATTGCTTCCGTATGACTCTTGGTAGACAGGTTGCTGACGTGCGGCTAGATGCTATTCACGCTTCGTCAGCGCTGCTTGATGACCGGTCAGAGCCGGTCGCCTCCGCCACCCGATTTATCACTCATACTCGCGACCGGCAACCCGCGTAGATACTGGGGAACGTGCGAAAGGCGCCTTTCGCAGAAACAGAGAACGGAGAGCGTAGAGAGCAGGAAAACCGCCGAAACTGGGGTTTTCGGCCCGTTGCCGCCTTTCGCACGAATCCGGGAACCCGCGCCAGTACTGGCGTTCCGGGCAGACGTGAAAAAGGCCAGAGCAACGTCTGGCCTTGAATTAGTGGTGGACCGAAAGGGGATCGAACCCTCGACCTCCGCATTGCGAACGCGGCGCTCTCCCAGCTGAGCTATCGGCCCGTGCGGCGGGGAGTATAGCCAAACGTGGCTATCAGGCCTAGGTGCAAAGAGGTGAAGGTCGGGTGGGGTAGCCCAATGAGGCGAGGTCAGTTTTTGTCAGCCATCGCCATTTGCCTGTTTCCAGTTCATCAGGGAGTACCAGTCCGCCGATCTGGATGCGGCGTAGTGCTTCGACACGGTTGCCAGAGGCAGCGACCATGCGTTTTACCTGGTGATAGCGGCCTTCTGTAATGGTCATGTGCATGCAACGTTCACTGAGCGTTGTACAGGCAATGGCTTGCGCGAGGTCGTTCGAGTCGTGCAGTTGCACGCCGCCCAGCAGGGCGTTTTGCTGGTCGGCGTTCAAGGCGTGTTTGGTCGTGACTTCATAGGTTTTTGCAATTTCCCGCCGCGGTGATGTCAGGTGATGGATGAACTGGCCGTCATCTGAGAGCAGCAATGCGCCGGAGGTGTCTTCATCGAGTCGGCCCACAGGTTGCATGCCCCGTTTTTCCAGTTGGGGGGGGAGCAGACTCAAGATGCTGGGGTGATGTTTTGGGGAACGAGAGCATTCGTATCCCACGGGTTTGTTGAGCAGGACATAGGCTTTTTCGCGGTAAAGCCAGATTTCGCCATCCACCTCGAAAGCGAAGTTTTCGTCTGCGGCAAACTCGGCAAACGGGTCGTCGCAGGGGGTGCCCGCGATGCTGACCCGTTCGCTGCGTATGAGTGTGCGACATTCCTTGCGGGTACCAAAACCTTGTGATTGGAGCAGACGTTCGAGGTGCATGGGCTTTGCGAAAACAGTTGCAGTCATGGGGAAACACCGTGCGGTGGCATGAGCGGTGTGGCGTTGTGCCCCAAGCATACCCGCAGAATCCGTGTGAGCCTGCCTGTTAGAATCGCGGTCTCAACGCTTGGAGGTTTATGGATACCGCGCACGTCAAAGATTTTCTGCTCGGGTTGCAGTCGTTGGTTGTGCAACGGCTGGAACAGGTGGATGGACATCGTTTCCGTGAAGATGCCTGGCAGCGACCCGAAGGCGGCGGTGGCATCTCCCGTGTGATCGAAGACGGGGCTGTGCTGGAACGCGGTGGGGTCAATTTTTCGCATGTCATGGGGCAGGCTTTGCCCCCTTCGGCTTCTGTGCATCGTCCCGAGTTGGCCGGGCGTCGTTGGGAGGCGATGGGGGTTTCTCTCGTGATGCATCCACGCAATCCGTATGCGCCGACCTCTCACATGAATGTGCGTTTTTTTGTGGCGCATCCTGCCCCTGGCAGTCAGGACGAGCCGGTTTGGTGGTTTGGGGGGGGCATGGATCTCACGCCTTACTACGGGTTTGAGGAGGATGCGGTGCATTTCCACACGGTCTGCCGCAAATCGCTCGCCCCCTTCGGGGAGGCGTACTACCCGCGTTTCAAACAGGCGTGTGATCAGTATTTTTTCCTCAAACATCGCAATGAGCCTCGCGGCATCGGGGGGATTTTTTTCGATGATCTGAATACGTTGCCTGCCGACGAGAGGCCGGGCGATGTTTTTACGCATTGCTTCAATTTGACGGCAAGTGTGGGCGACCACTTTTTGTCGGCATATGTGCCGGTGCTGGAACGTCGTGCAGAGGTACCTTATGGCGAACGTGAACGTGACTTCCAGCTTTACCGGCGGGGGCGATACGTTGAGTTCAATCTGGTGTTTGATCGTGGCACCTTGTTTGGACTGCAGTCAGGTGGGCGTACCGAGTCGATCCTCATGTCCATGCCGCCGCAGGTGGCCTGGCGCTATGACTGGCATCCTGAGGCGGGTAGTGAAGAGGCCCGTTTGTATGAAGATTTTTTGAGGCCACGTGATTGGCTGAACTTGGGTCAATGAACGAACAACCCCGTCCACGCCGTCGCTTCTGGCCGTGGTTGTTGCTTGTGCTGCTGCTGCTGGCAGGGGCGCTGTTTGCGGCGTATGAACTGATTGCCTCGCCGTTTCAGGCCATGGTGCTGGCTGGATATGGCAAACGGCTGACCTTTCAAGTCAAAAATGGTGAGGCCCCGGCTTTGTTGCCTGCGGCGCAGGGGCCGTATGACTTGCGTATGGGATACACCCATCTGCCCGCGTTCATTGGCAAACTCAAAGAGCAGGGATTTGATGTCACGCATCAAGCGCGTGTTTCACTGGAAATGAATCAGGTGGCCGAATACGGTCTGTTTGTACCTTATCGTGAGAAGTCGGTTGGAGGCTTGACCCTGCTGGATGCTGAGGCCAGACCGTTGCAGCAAAGCCCGTATCCCCGCTACACCTACCCGGATTTCAATGCGGTTCCCCCGCTGGTGGCCAATACCCTGTTGTTTATTGAAAACCGGGAACTGCTGGACCCCAACCATCCGCAACGCAATCCGGCAGTGGAATGGGATCGCCTTGGGCAGGCCGTGCTTGAGAAAGCCCTGCAGACCATCGACCCCTCCCGCAATGTACCGGGCGGCTCGACGCTGGCCACCCAGATTGAAAAATACCGGCATTCACCCGATGGCCTGACGCTGACGGCCTCGGACAAATTGCGGCAAATGGCCTCGGCCTCTTTGCGCGCTTATCTCGAAGGCGAAGATACCCGCGCCACACGCAAGCGCATCGTGTTGGATTACCTCAATACGGTGCCTTTGGCAGCAGCCCCCGGCGTGGGCGAAGTCAACGGGGTGGGCGATGCGCTGTCTGCCTGGTTTGCGCTGGATTTCGCCACGGTGAACTCGCTGTTGCGCAACCCGGCACCTTCTCCCGAGGCAGCGCGTGCGTACAAACATGTACTGGCCCTGCTGATTTCCCAACGCAAACCTTCGTATTACCTGCTCGGTGGCCGCAACGAACTGGAATCGCTGGCCAATACTCACCTGCGTTTGATGGCAACGGCCAAAGTCATCACGCCCGAATTCCGTGATCAGGCTTTGCGTGAGCGCATCGTCTTCAAAGCGGGCATGCATCGGCGCAGTGCGGCGGGGTTCATCGACAGAAAGGCCGTGAATGCCCTGCGGGTAGAGTTGATGGGGCGGTTGGGGGTGCCGCGTTTATATGACATGGATCGTCTCGACCTGACGGTGAATACGACGTTGCATGGCCCGACCCAAGCGGCGGTGTCGGCGTTTCTGCGCAGTTTGAATACGTCGGAAGCTGTTTCGGCTGCGGGGCTTTACGGCAAGTACCTGCTTGACCTGGAGAATGCGCTGGACAAGCCCATCTTCAGTTTCACGCTTTACGAAAACACCGAGGAAGGGGCTTTGCTGCGTGTGCAGGCCGATAACCTCAATCAGCCTTTTGATATCAACCAGGGGGCCAAGCTGGACATGGGGTCGTCGGCGAAGTTACGCACCCTCATCACCTACCTGCAGCTGGTAGCGGAATTGCACGAACGCTATGCCACCTTGTCGCGCCAGGAACTGCTGGAAGTTCCCGTGGCAGACAAGGATCTGTTGCTGCGCTGGGCGATGGATTACCTGTTGAACGCGCAAGATCGCGCGCTGACGCCGATGTTGCGTGCGGCCATGGGGCGGCGTTATTCGGCCACTCCAGAAGAGGTGTTTTTCACCGGGGGCGGTGCGCACACCTTCGCCAACTTTCACAAGGAAGACAACGGCAAAGTGATGGATCTGTGGGAGGCCACCCGCAACTCGGTGAATCTGCCATTCATTCGCCTCATGCGCGACATCGTGCGCCATTTCATGTATCGCGACCCGGAGGGAGCCGCGCGCATTCTGGCTGATAGCAATGACCCCCGGCGCGGCTTTTACCTGCGCCGTTTCGCTGACCAGGAAGGCAAGTCGTATCTGGCGCGGTTTCACAAGCGTTATAAAAACCTGTCGGCAGACGAAACCGTTGCGGCCATGCTCAACCACCTGACCGCCAATCCGAAACGGCTTGCGGCGGTGTACCGCTATCTTGACCCCCGTGCTGACATCGCCAGTTTCACCCGTTTTCTCAAGGCGCGCCTGGGCAACCCGGAGGCGTTCAGCGAGGGGGATTTTCAATATCTGTATGAAACCTACGGCCCAGAGAAATTTGATCTTTCCGACCGTGGCTATATCGCGCAGGTACACCCTCTTGAACTTTGGCTGGTGGCTTATCTGCGCGCACACCCCGGTGCAAGCTGGCATGAAATCGTGGATGCCAGCAGCAAGGAGCGGGTGCAGGTATATGACTGGCTGATCAACACCAGTCACAAAAATGCGCAGGACATTCGCATTCACTCCCTGCTCGAAATCGAGGCCTTTCAGGAAGTGCATAAACGCTGGCGTGCGCTGGGTTACCCCTTTGGCAGCCTGGTGCCTTCTTATGCTACGGCCATCGGATCGTCGGCCGATCGGCCCGCTGCCCTGGCCGAACTCATGGGTGTGATTACCAATGGCGGAGTGAAGCTGCCGCCCGTGACGCTGACCCGCCTGGAATTTGCCGCCAATACGCCCTACCACACCACATTGAAGCGGCGTCTGCCGACCGGTGAACGCATTTTTGCGAAGGAAATTTCCGCACTGGTGAGAGAGGCATTGGCCAACGTGGTTCAGGAAGGTACGGCGCGACGTCTGCGGGGGGTATTTCAGCGTGACGATGGCGTGCCGCTGACCATTGGGGGCAAGACCGGCACGGGCGACCACCGTTTCGAGGTGTACGCCGCCAACGGCAGCATCGTCGAATCGAAAGTGATGAACCGTACCGCGACCTTTGCCTTTTATTTCGGTAGTCGCTTTTTCGGGGTGATGACCGTATTTGTACCGGGTGAGGCCGCAGCGGAATACAACTTCACCAGCGCTTTGGCCGTGCAGATCGTCAAGGATATGGAGCTTTTCCTGAAGCCGCTGGTATTGGCCAGAGAAGTCACGCCTCCCGCACCCGAGCAGACCGCACCCCTCGTCGTGCCAGCGGTTCCGCCCGACTCTGTCGCACCCGTACCCGTCCGGAAGCCTGTTGTGCCGCTGACCTCCTCGACTGAACTGACTCATGAGCCTGCGGCAAGTCACCAAGCCGCCAAGGTTGGCAAGGCCAAGAGTGTGCCGTCTGTGATCCCGCCCGCTCCCCGGCTCAAGGTCGAACCGGCTGTGCAGAATGCACCTGTCTTGCAAGAGGCCGCCCCCGCGAAGGAGCCGCCACAGGCCCCGCCGCCGCCGCAGATTGATCGTCCCGATCCGCAAACACAGTCGTCACAAGCGTCCCCCCCAAAACCGGCCCCTCCAGGCAATTCACGCGGCATGCACCAGTCACCCTGGTCTGCTCCAGAGGGATCGGAGTCGCTGTTTTTCTGACAAATCAGCTTGAAGCGAGCACGTGCAAAGGGGGCCCAGGCGGCGAGCCCGATCGAGGCACGGTCGGCCCGAATGGCAGCGTGAGCTCGACCGTTTGTTTCCCCACCGGTTTGAACGATCGGGTGCCTGTGGTCAGGCGTGCGTGCCACCGACGGTGAGTTCTTCGATGCGCAGGGTGGGTTGACCCACCCCCACGGGCACGCTTTGGCCTTCCTTGCCACAGGTGCCCACACCGGGGTCAAGCCGCATGTCGTTGCCGATCATGGAGACCCGGGTGAGCACATCCGGGCCGTTGCCGATGAGTGTGGCACCTTTGACCGGATAGGTAATTTTGCCGTCTTCGATCATGTAGGCCTCAGCCGCCGAGAAGACGAATTTGCCGCTGGTGATGTCCACCTGTCCGCCGCCAAAGTTGACGGCGTATAGCCCCTTTTTGACAGAAGCGATGATTTCATCCGGGTGCTTGTCACCGGCCAGCATGTAGGTGTTGGTCATGCGGGGCATGGGCAGGTGGGCGAAGGATTCCCGCCGGGCATTGCCTGTTGCGGTCATGCCCATGAGTCGGGCGTTCATGCGGTCTTGCATGTAGTTGCGCAGAATGCCGTTTTCGATCAACACGGTGCGCTGGCTGGGTGTGCCTTCATCATCCACATTCAATGAGCCGCGTCGGTCGGGCAAGGTGCCATCGTCAACCACGGTGACACCGTCAGCGGCAACGCGCTGGCCGATCCGGCCAGAGAACGCGGAAGAGCCTTTGCGGTTGAAATCACCCTCAAGACCGTGGCCGATGGCTTCGTGCAGAAGAATGCCGGGCCAGCCCGCGCCGAGCACCACGGTCATGGGGCCGGCGGGCGCGGGTTTTGCGTCCAGATTGGTCAGCGCCTGTGCCACGGCCAGACGCGCGTATTCCTGCAGGCGGGCATCGGTGAACCAGGCGTAATCAAAACGTCCGCCGCCACCTGCCGAGCCTTGCTCGCGTCGTCCGCCCTCTTCGACGATGACCTGCACTGAGACGCGCACCAAAGGGCGCACATCGGCGGCACTCTGGCCATCCAGACGCGTGACGAAGATGACTTCGTATTCTCCGGCAAGGCTGGCAATGACCTGGGTGACACGCGTATCGACGCTGCGTGCGTATGCTTCAAGACGATGCAGCAAGGTTACCTTGCTGGCCTCACTCAGACTCGCCATCGGATCGATCGGGGCATACAGGCTGCGCCCGGCGATGCGTCGTGCAGTGCGTACGGAAGCGGTTTGCCCTGCTGCCGCAATGGCTCTGACGGTGCCAGCCGCTTCGCGTATGGCGGCGATGCGGATATCGTCGGAATAGGCAAATGCGGTTTTGTCGCCCACCACCGCGCGCACGCCGACACCTTGGTCAATGTTGAAACTGCCCGATTTGACCTGTCCCTCTTCCAGGCTCCAGGCCTCGGAACGGGAATACTGAAAATACAGATCGGCATCGTCTATCTGGTGCGCAGACAGATGGCCGAAGAGGTTTTCCAGTTGGGCTGCATCGATTTCGTTGGGGGCAAGCAGGGTTGTATCGGCCAATGCAAAGGCCGTATCCGAGGAGTTCATGGGCATCAGGCCTGGATGTGTTCTACCGTGGTGGCACCACGGCAATCGAGAGTGCGGTGCTTGAGTGCGGGCAAGCTCTGGCGCAGCCCTTGCTGATAGGTGCGGTTGATGGCGGCGACGACGACCCCCGAACCTCGCGGCAGACGGTCGAGCACGTTCCCCCAAGGGTCAACGATCATGGAATCGCCGTGGGTTTCTCGGCCGGAAACGTGATACCCGCCCTGTGCCGGGGCAATGACATACGCCAGGTTTTCGATGGCGCGCGCGCGCACCAATGTTTCGAAGTGCGCTTTGCCCGTGGTGGCTGTGAAGGCCGTGGGGACAAGGATGATGTCCACGTCGCCCATAGCGCGGTACAACTCGGGAAAACGCAGGTCGTAACAGATCGAGAGGCCGATACGGCCAAAGGGGGTGTCGACAACCACAACCCGGTCGCCCGGCTCGATCGTGGTTTCTTCCCGGTAGTGTTCGTTACCGAGAGACAGGCCGAACAGGTGAATCTTGTCGTAGCGAGCCACCTGCTTGCCCTTGTCGTCGTAGACCAGGCAGCTGTTGCGCACCTTGTTGGGGTCGTCACAGGCCATGGGTACAGACCCGCCGACCAGCCAGATGTTGTGTTTCCTTGCCTGGGCCGCGAGGAATTTCTGGATGGGGCCTTTGCCCGGCAATTCTTTGGCGGCGACCTTGTCCGTATCCTGCAACCCCATGATGGCGAAATACTCGGGCAGAGCAACCAGCTTGGCCCCGGCAGTCACGGCCATATTGATCAGGCGTTCCGCTTCCGCCAGGTTCGCGGCCACATTCGGGCCGGAAGCCATTTGTACGGCAGCCATGCGCACGATGTTGGCGGCTTCCTGAGTCGGTTTTGCGACGGTGCGGGTGCGGGTTTTGGCAAAGCTGGCGGTTTTTTCCGGTGGCTTGGTCGTGCGGGTCACAAGTGCTCCCAGGCAGCATGAGTAAGGGGGTGACCGAGGGTACACAAGGATTTCACGCAGCGGCAATAGTTGCAGGCACGAAATATGCCCCCGGAACAGCATCGTACAGGCAAGGCCTGTTTGGGGAACACGTTCTGTGCCGAAATGATCTCTGACCTGATCAGTCGGTATAGTTGCACCCGTTTTTCCCCGTGGGGGAAATCCCTTTGTCTCGCATCGTAAAAAAAGGAAATGCTTGCATGAAACATCTTGAAAGCCGTCTTGAAGTGCTGATTTTTGGGAGTCGCTGGTTGTTGGCCCCGTTTTATCTGGGGTTGGTGTTGGCTCTGGCTTTGCTGCTGGTGAAGTTCTTCAAGGAATTCGTGCATTTCGCCCCACTGGTGTTTGTGGCCGAAGGCGGCGAAGTGATCATCGGCCTGCTGTCGCTGATTGACGTGGTCATGGTGGCCAACCTGCTCATCATCATTGTCTTTGCCGGGTATGAGAACTTCGTGTCGCGTATCGACACTGACAATCACGAAGATCGCCCGTCGTGGATGGGGCATGTGGGCTTTGCCGAGCTGAAGATGAAACTGATTGGTTCCATCGTGGCCATTTCCGGTATTGAACTGCTCAAGGCGTTCATGCACGTCGAGAGCATGACCAACGAGCAACTTGCCTGGAAGGTGGGCATTCACATGACCTTCGTATTTTCCGGGGTCTTGTTTGCCCTCATGGACCGTATTTCGTCCGATAAAAAAACCCATCACACACCGACTGTTCATCGCAATAGCGAAGACTGAACCCCTCCCAGGAGACCGCCATGCGCCAGAACATGTTTACTTTTCATGCCCAGACGGTGTTGGGTGTTCTTGAGTACCTGGGGTTGGCGGTCATCACCCTTGCAACGGTGATTGCCAGCATTGGCGAGGTGCAAGTCATGCTGTCCGCACATGCGGTGACCTTGGCCGATCTGCTCATGCTGTTTCTTTACCTGGAAATTTTGGCGATGGTGGGGGTGTATTTCGAGTCCGGCAAATTGCCGGTGCAGTTCCCCATTTATATCGCCATCGTGGCGTTGGCACGTTATCTGGTGCTTGACATGAAAAATCTGGATGAATGGCACATGTTGGGCGTGGCCTCATCCATTTTGCTGCTCACCCTGTCGGTGCTGGCCGTGCGCTATGGCCATGCAAAATTGCCCTACAAAGAGCGCAACTGACATCGCCCCCTTGCCGGGTTCAGCGTCCGCGTACTTGTTCTGCGAGGTGATTCATGGCATCCAGAAATGCCTTGCTGAGCATCTGCAGGGCCACCAGTTCAGCCAAGGCCTCTGCTGGGGTGCCGCCACGCAGCAAATGGACTGCTTTTTGGGCGCGTTCATGGATGTGCTGGTGAGGCAGATCGAGTGCATCGAACGCGGGCATGCCGCGATAACGGCTTGCGCCAATATCGTGATACCAGTGACCAAACCGGCACTCGGTGCTATCCAACGGAGGCGGGGCGCGGCGCCGTCCATGTACGAATGCGGTCAGCTCACGCATCCAGCGCCGGTGGCTGGCGGCGGCCACCAGCAACATCACGGCATCAATGCCATATTCGTTTTCGGCCACGACGCGCCAGGTGGCTTGACCTTGCCAGCCTGCCACCCAGTCTGAGAGCCGTTCCACCGGCATGGGGCGTGCAATGCCGTAGCCCTGAGCCTGTCGACATCCCAGGCGGACCAGCATAGCCCCGTGTTCCAGGCTTTCCACGCCTTCGGCGATGACGGCACGGTTAAAGGTGGCCGCCAGACGAATCACGGTTTCTACGATAGCCAGGTCTTCCGGGTCTTCCAGCATGTCGCGCACGAAACTCTGGTCAATCTTCAGGGTGTGCGCGGCCAGTTTGCGAAAGTAGCTGAGCGACGAATAACCGGTGCCAAAGTCATCCAGGGCGAAATCGACTCCTAGGGCAAGGCATTCGCGCAGGGTATGCGAGGCCTGCTCAAAGTTGTCGATGGCGGCCGATTCGAGTATTTCCAGTTGCAGTCCTGTGGGGTCAAAGCCGGGGTGACCGGCGAGCAGGTGTTTGAGACGTGCCGGAAAATCGGCACGTTGCAGGTGGTGGGCGCTGATGTTGACGCTGATCTGAAAATCGGTGCCCGTAGCCTGCCAGGTGGCCATTTGTTGCAAGGCATTGGCGATGACCCATTCACCCAGTTCGATTTCCAGTTCGGTGTTATCAAGCAGTGGCAGAAACTCCCCCGGTGCCAGCAGGCCCCGCGTGGGATGTTGCCAGCGCAGCAAGGCTTCGGCCCCGAGCACTTCGCCACTGACCATATCCACCTTGGGCTGGTAATAGAGCACGAAATGATTGCGAGTGAGAGCCTCGCGCATGTATTGCAGGGTTTCGAAATGCGCTTTGATCTGTCGGTCGTGTTCGGGGTCGAACAGGTGATAACGGTTGCGCCCGGCTTCTTTGGCGCGATACATGGCCTGATCGGCATGACGCAAGAGGGTGTCGGCGTCATTGTGATCATTGGGAAACAGGGTGACCCCGATGCTGGCAGAGACGCTGACCGAGATGCCGTCGCCCAACTCGATGGGTTGGGCTGCCGCAGCCAGGATACGATCCAGTGCCAGTCGGCATTCCTGTTCGTGGCTCAGGTTGTTGAGCAGCAGCACGAATTCGTCGCCGCCCAGTCGGGCCAGGGTGTCATCGGCACGCAGACTGTTCTGAAGATGGCGGGTGATTTCGATGAGCAGGTGGTCGCCGGTGTTGTGCCCGTATTGATCGTTGATCGGCTTGAACCCATCGAGGTCGAGGTAACACACCGCCAGGGGCCGACCACTGCGGCGTGCCCGCGCCAGGGCTTGTTCCAGACGGTCGTTCAGCAACAGACGGTTGGGCACTCCCGTCAAGGCGTCATAGTGGGCGATACGGTCGAGCTCGGCTTCGTGGGCCTTGAGCTGACTGATATCGGTAAAGACGCCGACATAACTGAGTTGGCTGCTGGTTTCGTCGTGAACGGCGGAAATGGAGAGCAGCTCGACGAACAATTCGCCCGATTTGCGTTTGTTCCAGATTTCTCCCCGCCAGGTACCCTGCGTGACCAGGGTCTGCCACATTTCAGCGTAGAAGGTCTTGGGGTGCCGGTCGGAGCGCAACAGGCGGGGATTTTGCCCCAGCACTTCTTCGCGGCTGTAGCCTGTGATTTCGGTGAATGCCGGGTTGACGTCGATGATCGCACCCGCCGCATTGGTGATGAGGATGCCTTCGCGGCTGTTGGCGAACACGCTGGCGGCGAG
>Ga0208371_1000155_pt1 | contig 23026 bp, 23 predicted proteins | sample SubbioCR12Aug_1A_FD_184827 | JGI IMG/M metagenome (GOLD analysis project Ga0208371, IMG submission 184827) | Serpentinite rock and fluid subsurface biosphere microbial communities from McLaughlin Reserve, California, USA - CR12Aug_1A (SPAdes) | ecosystem: Environmental > Terrestrial > Deep... | reverse complement strand
GGCCTTGGCCGCGATTGCGGTGCCTCTTCGTGATACCTTCTGTCGCGGGCAAGCCACGCTCCTACAGGATAAAGAGTCATTTATTTGAAACATCCGGCCAAGCTGAAGATCAGCGCTAATCAGGAAGCGTATTGATCATGCCCTCGGGGTAACCGGCCGTTCCCGGATAGCGTGGTCCAGGTAACAGAAGCCCCGGTTAGACAGGATGGCGTCGACAACGGCGCGGTCATTCAGGTGTATGGCTTGTTTGGTGGACATGATCCGCTTCCTTTTTGGTTATTAAGACGTCCCTAAAAATTCGCGGGTTACCCCTTCCCATTCCAACCGGAATCCAGCAACCCTCCGCGACTCCGCTGTTTTCAGTTGGCATGAACCTTCTGGGTGGTTTAACACCAGCGACATTTTGAAAACGGCACTTTCACCGGAAAGTTTAGCGGCCTTCGATGTCACCGGTTCACGAAGTAGGCCATTCGAGCATCGCCATGCGCGGCTGGAATCGACCGACAACCGGACTCCGCAGCAGCATACGGGGCTTGGCGGCGTTGCGCAGCCTCGCCGGAAATCCCTCAAAACCAAATGAAGCCACGCTCCCCGCGGATTCCAGCCAGCGCCTGACGCCCTGCGCCGATTTCCACAAAGAACGCGGGGACATTGTTCTGACTGGGAAAACTATGGGCCTCCCCCATTGAGCTTCCATTAGTTATCAATTAATATCTCATACGCCTGCGAAGTCATATACAAAATCACAAAATATAAAATCACAAAAAAAATGCTGGCGGCGTGATGTTGCCGGCTTTCAGGAACGTCGTGCTTGATGATCCTATTACGGCCTTGGCCAATCGGCGAAGCCCGTTTGGAATGGGACATGCGGCACGCAATTGCGAGAATCATCCCCTTGGGCAGATCGACGTGACGAGTGTATCGGCGTCCGTAGGAGGGTGTTCGTCAGGTCCGCGCGGCTGAATTTCGTTCCCTCCACAAGGGCGTGCCTGGCAGGACGGCGAAGCATGGCGCCGCATCCCGACAGTTTCGGGCGATTGCCCAACGTCGCGGTTATTCTTGGGGTAGCCGCGGAATTTTTATTTGTTGTTCTTTGAGTAGACGAGGGTAAATTGAGCAAACATGATTTGATTATTCGCGTGGCGGGGGAAGGCGGGGAAGGCATCATTTCCACCGGCGACCTGATTACCCAAGCCTGCGCACGTGCCGGTCTGGAGGTTTACACCTTCAAGACCTTCCCTGCGGAAATCAAGGGCGGCTACGCCATGTACCAGACCCGCGTCAGTCCGGAACCCCTGTATAACCAGGGCGACACCTTCGACGTGCTGTGCGCCTTCAACGGCCAGGCTTACGATCTGAATCGCAGCCTCCTGCATCCCGGCACCGCTTTCGTCTACGACGGCCCCGGCGGCGATTTCGAGCCGGATGTTCCTCCCGGCGTGCATGCCTATGCGATCCCGATGACCCAGACCGCCAAGGAAATGGGCAATATCAAGGCCAAGAACATGGTCGCGTTGGGCGCGCTCTCCCAATTGTTCGACATTCCCGAACAGGCGCTACGCGAGATTCTCAGCGCCAAATTCGGTAAGAAAGGCAGCACGGTCGTCGAGGGCAACCTCAACGCCTTCACTCGCGGCCGCGAACTGGCCGCCGCCCTGACCAAGAGCGACCCATGGAAAATGGAAAAGCCGCTTCACGACAACAACAGCGTGGTGCTCTCCGGCAACGATGCGGTGGGCCTCGGCGCGATCATCGCCGGCCTGGATTTCTTTGCCGCCTATCCGATCACCCCGGCCACCGAAATCGCCCGCTACGTGGCGCGCCATTTGCCCAAGCGCGGCGGCACCCTGATCCAGGCCGAGGACGAAATCGCCTCGCTGGGGCAGGTGCTCGGTGCCTCCTTCGCCGGAAAAAAGGCGATGACCGCCACTTCCGGTCCCGGTCTGGCGCTGATGGGCGAAATGCTCGGCATGTCGTTCATGAGCGAAACCCCCTGCGTGGTGGTGGACGTGCAGCGCGGCGGCCCCTCCACCGGCCTGCCCACCAAGCATGAGCAATCCGACCTGTTCATGGCGATCCACGGTTCCCACGGCGATTGCGGACGCATCGTGCTGTCCGTGGAAGGCGTCGGCGACTGCATCGGACTGACCGTGGAAGCCTTCAACCTGGCCGAGAAATACCAATGCCCGGTACTGCTGCTCTCCGACGGTTCGCTGGCGTTTTCGACCCAGACCATTCCCTATCCCGAGCCTGCCGATTACCCGATCGTGGCGCGCAAGACCTGGGACGGCAAGGGCGAATACCAGCGTTACGTCATCACCGAAGACAACATTTCTCCGATGGCGGCCCCCGGCACTCCCGGCGGGATGCACATCGCCACCGGGCTGGAACACGACCAGGCCGGCGAACCCAACTACACTTCCGCCAACCATGAAGCCATGCAGGCCAAGCGCTTCGACAAGCTCAAGGCGGTGGTGGACGATTTCGCCCCGGCGGAAGTCGACGGCGAAGGCGAGGCCGACCTCGGTATCATCGCCTGGGGCAGCACCATCGGCGTGGTGCGCGAAGCCGTGGCGCGGCTGCGCGCCGAAGGCCATTCGGTGAAGGGTTTCTATCCCAAGCTGCTATGGCCGATGCCGGTCGAGCAGTACGAAGCCTTCGCCGCCACCTGCGCCAAGATCATGCTGCCGGAAGTGAATTTCCTCGGCCAACTGGCCCATTTCGTCCGGGCGGAAACCACGCTGCGCCCGGTGTCCTACACCATTTGCGGCGGGCTGCCTTTCACGCCTGCCATGATCGTCGGCAAAGCCAAGGAGATGCTGAAATGAGTTGCGCCCAGACCCATTTGCACAAGGTCGAACTACAATCCAAGGACTACAAGACCGACACCAAGCCCTTCTGGTGCCCCGGTTGCGGCGATCACGGCGTCTTGACCAGCATTTACCGCGCCCTCGCCGAACTGGGCGTCGACCCCAATTACCTGGTGAACATCTCCGGCATCGGCTGTTCCTCGCGCCTGCCGTATTTCGTCCGTTCCTTCAAGATGCACACCCTGCACGGACGTGCGGGTCCGGTCGCGACCGGCGTGCAACTCGCCCGTCCCGACCTGGCGATCCTGGTTAACGGCGGCGACGGCGACGGCTTCTCCATCGGCGGCGGCCACATGCCCCACCTGGCGCGCAAGAACATCAACATGACCTACGTGCTGATGGACAACCGCGTTTACGGCCTGACCAAAGGCCAGGTTTCGCCCACTTCGCAGCGCCAGATGAAGGCCTACACCACGCCCTACGGCGGCGTCGAGGAGCCGCTCGACCCGGTGCTGTACATGCTCACCTACGGCGCCAGCTTCGTCGCCCAGACCCTGGCCACCAACGTGAAACTGACTGCCCAACTCATCAAGGACGGCATGGAGCACAAAGGCTTTTCGTTCATCAGCGTGCTGAGCCATTGCCCGACCTTCAACAACATCGACGACGCCAAGTTTTTCAAGGAAACCGCCGACGAGTTGCAGGACCAACACGACGTCACCGACATCGACGCCGCCATGCACGCGGTCAACATGACCCATCGCCGCGGGCGCATTCCGGTCGGCCTGCTCTATCGTTCGGAACGCCCCACCCTCGACGAGCGCATGGCCGAGTTGGTCAAGCAAGTCGGCGGCAGCCCGGACTACGATCTGCACAAGATCATCGACCTGGCCCGTCCATGAGCGAAACGAGCGACGGTGCCACCGTCGAACTGACGATCAACGGCACGGCGGTGTGCGCCGAACCCCACATGACCGTGGTGGAAGCCGCCTGGGCGGGCGGCGTGCCGCGCGTCACCGGGGTAGGCTGCCTGGAAGGGGTGTGCGGCTCGTGCCGCATCCTCATCAAGCGCGGCAGCGATGTCGGCGTCGCGCTGGCCTGCGAGACCATCGTCGATCAGGGCATCGAAGTGCTGTTCCTGCCGCCGCCCTCCACCGCCCTCCATCAGTATGAGCTGGCGGAATTCGACGACGGCTGGGACAGCCAGGCGCGCTTCCACGAAATTTTCCCGGAAGCCAGCCGCTGCCGTCATTGCCACGGCTGCGTGCGCTCCTGCCCGCGCGGCATCGCCGTCGAGGAAGGTGTGGCGCTGGCCACCGCCGGGCGTTTCCGCGAGGCCGGCGAGGCCTTTTTCGAGTGCGTGATGTGCGAACTGTGCGATTCCGCCTGTCCCGAGCAAATCGCCCCCGCTCATGTGGGTCTGTTCAGCCGGCGTATCACCGCGCATTTTCACCTACGTCCGCCCAATCTCATCCACCGTCTCGAAGAACTGCGCCAGCATCCCTTCTCCGGCCCGGGTGAGAAAGAATCGTCATGAACGGCCCCACCCTGCAAGCCGCGCTGGCCGCTTACCGCTCCGATAGCGAACTGCCGCCGTTGCCCGACCCGATCGACCCGGATCGGCTGCTGTCGGCCTTCCACCCCGACCATCTGCGCGGCAGCATCACTACCCTCAAGGTTGGCCCCAACACCGGCACGCAATGCCAGCGCGAACTGGCGGACCTTCTGCAAACCGAAGCGATCATCGACGAAGTCGACCTGGCCGGGGTGCCGGTCACCGATACCGACGTGCTGGTAATCGGCGGCGGCGGTGCCGGTTGCGCCGCCGCGCTGGCCGCCGCCGAGCGCGGCGCGCGGGTGCTGCTCGCCAGCAAGCTGCGTCTCGGCAACAGCAACACCGTGATGGCCGAAGGCGGCATCCAGGCCGCCATCGAACCCGGCGACTCGGCCCAGAAACACATGCAGGACACCCTGCGCGCCGGCCACCATGCCGGCGACCCGGCCCTGGTGGCCGCCCTGGTCGGCGACGGCCCGGACGTGATCCGCTGGCTGATCCGCCAGGGGATGCAGTTCGACCAAACCCCCAGCGGCGACCTCCACACCCGCCGCGCCGGCGGCACCAGCGCGCCGCGCATCATGCATTGCCGCGACTACACTGGCCTGGAAATGATGCGGGTGCTGCGCGAAGCGGTGATCCAGCACCGCAGCATCGAGGTATGGGAGCAAAGCGCCGCGGTCGAACTCCTTTCCAACGAGAGCGGCCAGAAATGTGTGGGCGCGGTACTCAAGTCGCAAACCGACGGTAGTCTGCGCATCGTCCGCACCCGCTCGGTGATTCTCGCCACTGGTGGCCTGGGGCGATTGCACCTGAACGGTTTTCCCACTTCCAACCATCTCGGCTCGACCGGTGACGGCCTGGTACTCGCCTACCGCATCGGCGCGCGCCTGTGCGAACTCGATTCATTCCAGTACCACCCCACCGGGCTGGTCAATCCGCCGCTGTTGTCGGGCAAGCTGGTCACCGAAGGCCTGCGCGGCGCCGGGGCCGTGCTGCTCAATGCCAAGGGCGAGCGCTTCATCGACGAGTTGCAGCCGCGCGACATCGTGAGCGCCGCGATCATCCGCGAATGCCAGGAAGGGCGCGGCATCCACCCCGAATCGGGAGGGGTCGGGGTATGGCTCGACACCGCCCGCCTCGAACGCAGCCAGCCGGGGCTACTCGAACAACAATTCCCCAAGCTGCTGGCGCGCACCCGCATCGCGGGCATTGACCCGCGCCAGCAACCGATCCTGGTCTACCCCACTCTGCACTACCAGAACGGCGGGGTGGTCATCGACGTGAATGGCGCCTCCAGCGTGCCTGGCCTGTACGCGGTCGGCGAAGTGGCCGGCGGCATCCACGGACGCAACCGCATCATGGGCAACGCGCTGCTGGAGATCATCGGCTTCGGACGGCGCGCCGGGGCATCCGCCGCCCACTCCAGCCATGACCGAGGCCCCAAGAAAATCACCCTGGAACACGTCAACCGCGCGCGCCGTGCCCTGACCCTGGCCGGCATGTCCCTGGAAAAACGCGCTCCGCAAATCATGCCCGCCTACACGGCGCCGGGAAAATAATCATGGAAAGCCTGAACGCCAACCTGCTGCATGCCAGCCAAAGAACCGGCTCCGACAAGCAAGCCTGGCTCAATGCCGGCGGCGGCACCGCGCTGCGCCAGGCCTTCGCCGACCCGGCGGCGGTGTTCAGCGCGATAAAGGAAGCCAACCTGCGCGGCCTGGGCGGCAGCGGCTATCCGGTGTGGCGCAAGTGGGAGGCGGTCGCCAAGGAAGCGCCGCGCCCCGACAAGTACCTGGTGTGCAACGGCAACGAGGACGAGCCGGGCACCTTCAAGGACCGCCTGCTCCTGGAAAACACCCCTCACCAGATCATCGAAGGCGCGCTGCTCGCCGCGCTGGCCGTCGGCGCCAACCGCATCGTGTTCTACGTCAATCCCGATCTGAGCCGCTCCCTGACCGCCATGCAGGCAGCACTCGACCAATGGCAATTCGGCCCGTTCCTTCAGGAAGCCAGCAAGGTACTGGGCCACGCGGTCGACATGGAGTTGGTGCCCAGTTCCGGCCATTACATCGGCGGCGAGGAAACCGCCGCCCTCGAATGGATCGAAGGCAAATTTCCCTTCCCGCGCGGCAAGCCGCCCTACCCCGCCCAGTTCGGCGTACACGGCTGCCCGACCCTCATCAACAACGTCGAAACCCTCGCCCACGTCCCCGCCATCGTGCGCAACGGCGCGGAGTGGTTCCGCAACCAGGGCATCGGCCAGGCCACCGGCACCAAGCTCTACTCGCTGAGCGGCGACGTGCTGCATCCCGGCGTCTACGAGCTACCGATGGGCACCACCCTCAACGACCTGATTTTTGTCCACGGCGGCGGGCTGCTCTCCGGCAAGCCCCTCAAGGCGGTATTCACCGGCGGCCCCTCCAACACCCTGCTCACCCCGGCGGACCTCGACGTACACCTGGATTTCGACTCGCTGCGCGAACGCGGCGGGGCGCTGGGCACGGGTGCCATGATCGTGGTCTCGGAAGGCACCGGCATCGTCAAGCGGGTCGCCGAATACATCCGCTTCTTCGCCCACTCCTCGTGCGGTCAGTGCCCGCCCTGCAAAACCGGCACCGCCAACCTGAGCCGCCTCATCGACCGCATCGACACCGGGCGCGGCACCGCCGACGACCTCGCCACCCTCGAAAGCCTGTGCCGGATGCTGCCGGGCAGCGGCCGCTGCCACCTGGTCAACGGCGCGGTGCAATTGCTCGACAGTTCGTTCCGCCATTTCCGCCATGAGTATCGGGCGGCGTTGCGGAGCTGAATCCCCCCTGATTAAGTGAAAGGCAAAAACAGTTTTGAATGTTTAGTGTTGAGTTGATGTCGCCGCGCAAAGCGCGTCGGATTTGAATCAGGCGCGAAGCGCATTCCCCAACTCAACACTAAACACTCAAAACCAAAAACTGCTTTTACTTAAATCCTTTGGCAGGCTCAACTGGCGAAGATTTCAATGGCGTTGCGCGTGAGCGGCGCTTCACCGCAAAGGCGTACCAACCAACCCAACCGGTTGTTTCATTCCCCGAAATCCGAATAGCGCAAGTCAGGTAAGGAAATGACGGCGGGGTCGTCCCCGGTCAACACCAAAGTACTGGCGCCCCCCGAAATGAACACTTACGATCACATTGTTCTGTACATAGCGAGATTGCCATGAAACAAGCCACTTTCACCGAAGTACGCAATCACGCCAAGCAGTATTTCGATATCGTCGAGTCGGGCGAATCCGTGCGGGTGCTGCGCAATGGCAAACCCATCGCCGACATCGTCCCTATCGTTGCCGAATTGCCCTCCTGGAAACGCCGCCAGGCCCAACCGCTGGTGCTGGACGGTGTTTCCGTCAGCCGCATGATCCTTGAAGAGCGCGATGCGGGTTTGTAATGCGCGTTTTCTTCGATACTCCGCCTTCGTCAAGCGCTACGTCAGTGAAGCGGGAACCGATGCCGTGCCCGAATGGTGCGACCGGGCAAGCGAGATCGGCTTGTCCGGCATCGCGCTACCCGAGATCATTTCGGCATTTTGCCGCCTGCGCCGCGAGGCAAAAATCAGCGAAACGCAATATCGGCAACTGAAGTCCTTGTTGCTGGCCGACATTGAGGATACCGCGATTTGCGACCTCACCCCGGCAGTGCTGACGCGCACGGTGGCAAGCCTCGAAACCAACGTGCTGCGCGGCATGGACGCCATCCACATCGGCAGCGCCGTGGCCCTGCACACCGACGTTTTCGTCACCGCCGACGCGCGCCAGCATGAAGCCGCCGCCCGCGCCGGGTTGCGGGTCGAGATGGTATAAGCCTCCAAGCAGAGGCAGGGGAATGGCTGACCTTACCCTCCCCGACGAGTTCGGCAAGCGCGTTCTGGCGCTCTGGCGGATGACCGAGTCGTCAAACCCCAATCACCAAGCGCTCCACGCTTGGATGACCGAATGGCTGGAGCGTTGCCAAGCGGAAAACTGGCGATTAAGGAAGTTTTGCTATAAGGGAAACATGCCATTCGACGGAAGACGCTATCGCTCTTCCGCCCTACCCCCGCCGAAACGGGTTACAAACCACTACCCCCTCGACCTCCAGCCCATCCTGCATATCTTCGGAAAGAAGGATATTCGCACCGCACAATACGGCGGACGCGAAAATATGCGCGTCGTAAAACGACAGGGAATAACGCTTGGCGATTTCCACGGCTCTGCTATGCGATTCAACGGTAAGCGGCAGGACTTCACAGGCGGATTTAACGGCTACCAGGAGGACATCGATTTCCTCCCACGCCATCCCCAGCTTGCGGCGGCACACGGACACCACTTCGTTGAGCACCTGCACGCTGATAATGCCGCCTTCCGCGACGACGGCCTCGGCGCGGTCTGCCTTGGCAGTATCGCCGGACAAAAGATACAGGATGACGTTACTGCCGATGAAGCACTTATTCACGCGAGTTGGCTTCGAGGCGGTCGAAGTGAAAATCGGCGGGTAGCCGCCCCCGGTAGGTTCGCAGGCGCTCCAGTAATTCCCGTGTACCTGGCTTCTTGGAGACTTCGAATTCCCCGGCACCGACCGCGTGTAGCTCGATTTCCGTGCCTTCCTTGAGGTCGAGGGCTTGCACCAGGGCGGCGGGCAACCTCACGGCAAGAGAATTACCCCATTTGGCGACTTGCATGGCTGCTCCGTTTGACGGTTGATATACACACATAAAAGTATATCACCACTGCTACGGCAAGCGTATATTCAGCGCATCGCATGTTTCATTTCTCGCGCCTACCCGCCCTATTTCCGAATATAAAACGCCAGAATTCCCGGTTCGATCTCGTTGGTTTCCAGCAAGGTGTGGGCGGTGTTTACGGCCCAAGTTTGCATGTCGTCGCGGGCGGCGCTGCAACTGCTGACAAGCCTGAGCACTTCGCCTTCATGCATTGCTTCGAGGATTTTCCGCGCTTCAATGATCGGCCCGGGGCAGGTTGCGCCGCGCATGTCGAGCGAGACCTGGAATGCCGGCAGAGCGCGTTTCCCCTTGCGGATGAAGTATTGGCCTGCGCCGTCGTCGTTCTTGCCGGTCTTGATGATTTCGTTGTCGGTCAGGGAGGCCCAGCTGAACAGGTCGTCCTGGGTGCCGGGGCAATCGGAGATCAGCAACAGGACGTCGCCGCCGTTCAGGTCGTTGAGTACCTTCTTGGCTCCAAGCAGGGGATGGGGGCAAGATAGGCCGCTCAGGTTCAGCGTCACGGTGGGTTGAAGGGGGAGTGGGGCATTCATGTCTGGGTCTCCTTGTTTTAATGGCGTAAAGATACTTTAGCATAGATATTTCTGATGCTATAATTAGTTTTATTAATACATGGGGCGTCGTGGTTTTTTGTCGGGCGGGATGGCGGCGGCGCAGGAAGAGGCTTCAGCGTGAGGAAACGGGCCGCCGCGCGGGGTTCCTGCGAGGGCGGCCCGCTCGATAGCCCGCAGCCGGTCATTCGCCCCTCACACTACCTGCATCGGCCGCATCATCTCGTTATCCTCGTGTTCCAGGATGTGGCAATGCCAAACGTACAGCCCTTTCAGGTCGAAATGGGCGCGTAGCCGGGTAATCTGGCCCGGGTAGGCGATCACCGTGTCCTTGCGCCCTTGCTCTCCCGCTTCAGGCCGGGCGGTCGTGCCCGGCATACCGGCCATGGGATCGAAGATTTCTCGGTTGACCACCTCGAACATGACCTGATGGACGTGAATGGGATGGGCGTCCTCGGTAAAGTTGTAGATTTCCCAGATCTCGGTGGTGCCGGCTTGCGGCGTTTCGCTGACCGGATCGCCCCACATTTTGTGCACTCCAGTAAGCATCCCGCTTGCCGGGTCGGCAGCCACGGTACCCAGCATGGCCGACATGGGAGCGATAGGCTCGCCGCTTACAGGATCGACCAGCATCATCGAGCCCATCTCGTTCAGCGACACCTGACGGGTGCGGGTGACCGGTGCGAGTGCGGGAATGGCCGGTAGTTTCAGGCGCTCCGGCGGGGTGCTGGTGTCGCGCCCGGTGGCGGCTACCACCCTGAACTGCATCACCCGACCGGTGGTTGCAGAGTCGGCAACCGGGAAATCAACCCCTGGAACACCGCCCCCAAATGGTTCGTCGGGTCCGACGTTAAGCAGGGTAACGGTGGCGCCCGGCGGGAGATCGCCGAAATCGACGATCAAGTCGGCGCGCTCGGCCGGGGCGATGAGTAACTGGTCTTGTTTCACCGGCGCCGGCAGAAAACCGCCGTCGGAGCCGATTTGCCAGAAGGGGGCGCCATTGTCCAATCGGAGGATAAGGAAGCGGGCGCCACAGTTGTTGAGCACGCGGAAACGATAGCGGCGCGGTTCAACTTCCAGGTAGGGCCAGGTGCGGCCGTTGACCACCATGGTGTTGCCGAAGAATTCGGGGTTCCAGATTGGGGAGATATCGCTGGGCATTCCCGGGTTGCCGATGTACGGCCCGTTGAAGCCGTCGAAAAACGCCCGTGTATCCGGGTAGAACAGCGAACCATCGGCATTGAAACTGCGGTCCTGAACGATCAGGGGAATCTCGAACTGGCGGCCCCGCCGTTCTCCCCGTCCGCCCGGCAGGCTCCCGCGCAATCCGCTCGCGGCGTCGATCACCTCGTCGCCGGGTCCGCCGCGCAGGTTGTAGAGCCCCATCAGCCCGGCGTACATATTGAGCCGCGTCATGCCCAATGCGTGGTCGTGATACCACAGGGTAGTGGCACGCTGGTCGTTCTCGTACTGATACACGGAAGAGCCTTTGCGCCACTCCCGCCCCCCCGTTCTGCGGACGAAGCGCTCGCGGAATACTTCCCAGTGGGCACCCGTCGGCGCGTAAGAGTCGGGAATATTGGCGGCATCGGGAAGCACCCAGGCGCTGGGGTAGCCATCGCTGTCGTCGGCGCTGTGTCCGCCATGAAGGTGGGTCACCAGGGGGATCGGGCCGCTGTAGGCGCCCGGTGTGCCATTGCTGAAAACCGGACGCTGGTCCCTGCCGGAAATGCCGCCGCCGGGATTGGCCCAGTGCAGGGTCGGGTCTACCGGCAGGAGATGGGGCAGGTAACGCCCCTGATCGTCCTTTAGCTCATTGATCCAGTGGGCCTGTAGCGGAATACGGTAGCGCGCCTCGATGGTATAGGCGGGGTAATGGAACGATTCTGGATGGGACGGCGCACCGTACCCCCACACTGTGGTGGTCGGTAGGCCGGCGGGCAGGACTTGCTGGCGGAATTGGCGCGCCGCGATTTCATAACGGTCGACCGCGCCCCTTTGGCCTGCGCCATGCCCGGCTTGCGGCATGGCCGGCAGTACCACCAGCGGCATGGCGAATTTGGTGATGGTCGCGGGATCCAGCGTCCCGCCAGGCAGGGGAACCGCAAACGCCCGCCCCATGAACCCGAAACGGGAGCTAAGGAACAGGCCCGCACCCGCACCGCCGCTGTAATTGAGAAACTGTCGTCTGGTAATCATGATGCCTCCTCATGGTAATAGTTCTTCAAGGGACGTGACCCAGGGTCATCGGCACAGGGGTGCTGCCCATGGTTCATTCTATGCGGGTCGGCAGGCAAGTTCCGTGGAGGGGATACCCTAGCTTGGTGTTTGGAATACCTTATTCGGCCTATACCGTGCCGGGGAAAACGGAGCGAAACGCGCAGCCGATATGCATCCGGGTTGATTAGCGGGATTGAATACCCTATCCTCCACCCCTTTGGAAACAGCCGCCCCGAGGGGCCAGGACGAAAACATGGCAGGCAGCAAGCGTGACGTAAAACTCTCCATCATCGGCGCCGGCAATGTCGGCGCCCATATCGCCGTTTATGCGGCGAGCAAGGACTTGGCCGATATCGCGCTGCTCGACCAGAACGCCGACAAAGCCAAGGGCACCGGGCTGGACATCACCCAGGCGATGGCGACCGCGAATATCGACAGATTGGTGGTCGGCACCGGCGACTACGCGGATACCGCCAACTCCGACGTGGTGGTCATCACCGCCGGGCTGGCGCGCAAACCGGGGATGTCGCGCGACGACCTGCTGGAGGCCAATGCGGCCATCGTCCGTTCCGTGACCCGCGAAGCGGTCCGACATTCGCCGAACTGCGTGCTGGTGGTGGTGACCAACCCGGTCAACACCATGGCGCAACTGGCCTATGAAGTCAGCGGCTTTCCCAGCGAACGGGTCATCGGCGTCTCCGGCGTCTTGGATAGCGCCCGTTTCAAGACTTTCATCGCGATGGAATTGGCGGTTGCCGCCAGCCGGGTCAATGCCATGGTGCTCGGCGACCACGGTGCGGAGATGGTGCCGCTGGTGGATCACTGCACGGTGGACGGCATCCCCATCCGCGAGTTGATGCCGCAGGAGCGCATTGTCGCCATCGTGGAACGGGTGCGCCATGGCGGTTCGGAAATCGTCAACCTGATCAAGACCGGCTCGGCCTATTACGCACCCGGCACGGCAACGGTGGAGGTACTCGACTGCATCCTCAAGGACCGCCAGGTAACCTTGCCGTGCGCGGTATATCTACAGGGGGAATACGGGGTGAACGGCCTGTATGTCGGAGTGCCGGCCCTGATCGGGGCGCACGGCGTGGAGAAGGTGATCCAGTTGCATCTCAGCGAAGCGGAACGAAGCGCGCTCCAGGTTTCCGTCGAGCATATCCGCCAACGTTGCGACATGCTCAAGGCCGGCGCCAAGGGATAGGTCGCCGGCCTTAATTTATACGGATCCGGATTTCTTAGCCTCTTACCCGCCAAATGATGTCAAAACGTGACCACAAGGTGTTTTGAGTTGACCACTGCGGTGACGAGTGATGAGGAATGGGTGATAAAAACCACCCTCCCATTACCCATCACTCATTACTTTCTTTGGTTCCCGCTCATCCGGCTTAGGTTCCTACCCGCGGAACGAAGGAAACGCTAGTCGGCCCCCGCCACGCTGCCAAGCAACTCGGCATGATCAAATATCAATGCAGGAGTTCCTGCTCGGGCCGGCTTTCCTCGACGGTATCGATCACCAGGGAATGCAGTTCCACATCGAACCACTCCCAGAACATCTGCAACGTGCGTTTTTGCGGCCAGTGCTCCGATTCCTGCACCCAGGACGCCAACTCCATTTCGAACAGACGTTCGTACATTTCGTCGATGTAACTTACTGCCTCCTCCGGCTCCTCGAATTCCGGAATCAGCAGGGAGGTGCAATCCAGCCGCAGGATATCGAGGGTGAGGTCGAGATCCCAATCCGGGGTGTCCTTCAGCCAGTCGAAGAAAGGCTGTCGCGGCTTGATGAGCGCGATGCTGCGGTTGACGTATTCCATGAAAATCCTTTCGCGGGGGGTGTTTGGAGCGTCCCACAATATACCTTTCCGGCTCCCCTTCGGGCAAGCGCGACAGGATGAATTTGCCGGGCCGCTTGATTTGATGACCGTCGGTCATTACAATCACAAAAATTAACTGACTCCAGGTCACATTATTCATGGCCCGCCGCCCCGCCACCGAAGAAGCCCGCCTGTCCCGCCGCAACGCCCTGCTCGACGCCGCAGTCAGCCTGTGGCTGAACAATCCCGACGGAATCGCCAGCGTCGCCGAGGTGGCGCGCGCCGCGAAGGTCGGCAAGGGCACCATCTACCTGTATTTCGCCAGCAAGGAAGACCTGCTGCTGGCTGCCCACGAGCGCCACGCCGAGGCATTTTTCACCGCCCTCTACGAACGCGCCTGGGAGGACAAGCCGATGACCCACGACGACATGATGCGGCTCACGCACCAGTACATCGTCGAGGTTCCCGCCTATCTGCCGCTCGCCACGCTGGTCGGCGGGCTGCTGCACAAGAGCGTCACCCCGGAAGTCGCCGCCGCTTTCGAAAAACGCCTGGCGGAACGCCTGCAACTGGCGGGCGGCATGTTATGCCGCCATTTTCCTTTTTCCGACGATGTCGCCGGGGCACGCCTGCTGATGCAGTCCTACGGGCTGATCCTCGGCTTGTGGCAACTCCTGGGCAACCAGGGTTGCGTGCGCCCCGGCGGCGAACTCGCCAACCTCATGCAACCCGACTATTTCACCGAACTCGATGCCGCGTTGCGCGCCCTGTGGCGCGGCGTTCTGGAACCCAAGGAGCCGTCCCATGCGTAAACTCGCCCTTTTCCTGTGCTTGGTCATGGCCGGCTGTGCCAAGGAAGCCGCGCCCCCCGAACCGATTCGACCGGTAAAAGCCCTCAAAATCGCCCCTTCCAGCGCAACGGCGGCGCTCACCCTGGCCGGTGAGGTGCGTGCCCGCTTCGATGCGCCCCTGGCTTTCCGGGTGGGCGGCAAGATCGTCGAGCGCAGCGTCAACCTGGGCGACACGGTGCGGCGCGGCCAACTACTCGGCAAACTGGAAGCCACCGACTACCAGCTTGCCGCCGATGCGCAAGCGGCGGCGGTGGCCGGGGCGCGCACTGAAGCCCGCCTCACGGAGGGCGAATTGCAGCGCTACCAGGGCTTGCGCGAGAAAGGCTTCATCTCCGCCGCCGAACTGGATCGCCGCCAAGCCGCCGCCGACGGCGCCCGCGAAAAATTGCGCGGCGCCGAAGCCGCCCTCGACCAAAGCCGCCGCCAAGTCGGCTACGCCACCCTGACGGCGGACAACGACGGCATCGTCAGCGCCCTGGATTTCAACGCCGGCCAAGTGGTCGCCGCCGCTCAGCCGGTACTCAGGCTGGCCCGCCCCGGCACACGGGAAATCGAGGTGGGCGTGCCGGAGAGCGCACTCACGCTGGTCAAGGCGGCATCCGGCTTCCTGGTGACGCTGAATGCCCAACCCGGCCACGCCTATCCCGGCAAACTCCGCGAACTATCCGCCGCCGCCGACCCGGCGAGCCGCACCTACGCGGCGCGCATCAGCGTGACGGCTCCGCCCGACGCCCTGGCTTTGAACATGAGTGCCACCGTGCAACTCCTCGAAACCGGTCAGCCGGCGATCCGCCTGCCGATGGCGGCGCTGGTCAGCCGCGACGGCGTTTCCAGGGTGTGGAAACTCGACCAGGCAAGCGCCACGGTGAAAGCGGCGCAAGTGACCACTAGCGGCATCAGCGGCAACGAGTGGCTGGTGAGCGGCGGCCTCAATCCCGGCGATATCGTGGTCACGGCGGGCGCCAACCTGCTGCGCGAAGGCCAGAAAGTCCGGGTACAGCCATGAGGGACCGCTTCAACCTCACCGCGATGGCCTTGCGCCAACGCGAGCTGACCTGGTTTTTCATCGCACTGGTGGCGGTCGGCGGGGTACTCGCCTATTTCCAGTTGGGCCAGCGCGAAGATCCCGATTTCACCTTCCGCGCCATGGTGATCCGCACCCTCTGGCCGGGCGCGACGCCGCGCCAGGTCGAGCAGGAAGTCACCGACCGCATCGAGAAGAAACTCCAGGAAGTGCCTTACTACAAGGTCGCCACTAGCTATTCGCGGGCCGGCGAATCGCTGATTATTCTGGAACTGCAGGATACCTCGCCACCCGCCGAGGTGCCGCACCTGTGGTACGAGGCACGCAAGAAAGTCGGCGACATCCGCCACACCCTGCCGCAGGAATTGCAGGGGCCGTTTTTCAACGACGAATTCGGCGACGTATTCGGCACCGTATACGCTTTCAGCGGCGACGGTGTCGGCCTGGCCGAACTGCGTCATTACGTGGACATCGTGCGCCAACGCCTCCTCAAGCTGCCGGACATCGCCAAGATCGACCTGATCGGCGTACAGCCGGAGCGCATCAGCATTACCGTGTCGCACCACCGCCTGGCGACGCTGGGCATCCCGCCGCTCGCCATCGCCCAGGCCATCGAGGCGCAGAACATCGTCCAGGACGGTGGGCGCCTGCAAGCCGGCGACCTCTCGGTGCCGCTGCGGGTGTCGGGCAATCTCGACAATCTCGCCGACCTGGAAAACCTGCCCCTCAAGGTCAACGGCAAAACCCTGCGCCTCAAGGACGTGGCGGACGTCAGCCGCGGCTATCTCGATCCGCCCGAAACCACCATGCGCTTCGCCGGCAAGCCGGCCATCGGGCTGGCCATCGCCATGAAAACGCGCGGCGATGTGCTGCGCCTGGGCAAGGATTTGCAGCGCGAAATGACCATCCTCAAGGCCGAGTTGCCGGTGGGCGTCGAATACGCCAAGGTTTCCGACCAGCCGGCGGTGGTCAAGGACGCGGTAGGCGAATTCATGAATTCCTTCCTGGAAGCGCTCGCCATCGTGCTGGCGGTGAGTTTCCTCAGCCTCGGGCTGCGCGCCGGGCTGGTGGTGGCGGTGACCATCCCCCTGGTGGTGGCCGGCACCTTCCTGCTGATGCGCTGGTTCAACATCGACCTGCACCGGATTTCCACCGGGGCGCTGATTATCGCCCTGGGCCTGCTGGTCGACGACGCGATGATCGCCGTGGAAATGATGGCGCGCAAGCTGGAGGAAGGCTACGATCGACTACGCGCGGCGGCCTTCGCCTACCGGGCCACGGCCTTTCCCATGCTCACCGGGACGCTGGTGACGGCAGCCGGTTTCCTGCCCATCGCCACCGCCAAATCGACTACCGGCGAATATACTTTCTCGCTGTTCGCGGTGGTTACCCTGGCGCTCCTGGCCTCGTGGGTGGCGGCGGTATTCGTCACGCCGCTGGCCGGCTATCACCTCCTCAAGGCCCATCCCGGCCACGGCCACGAGGTCTTCGACACGCCGTTCTATCAGCGTCTGCGCCGCCTCATCGAGTGGTGCCTGCACCACCGCAAGACGGTGATCGTCGGAACGGTGCTGCTGTTCGTCCTGGGTGGCGTGGGGATGTCGTTTACCGAAAAACAGTTTTTCCCCAACTCCAACCGTACCGAACTAATGGTCGAACTATGGCTGCCGGAAGGCGCGGCGATTCGCGCCACCGAACGTGAGGCGGCCCGCCTCGAAGCCCTGCTCGCCAAGGAAGCCGGAGTGGCGAGCTATGTGACCTACGTCGGCTACGGCTCGCCGCGCTTTTTCCTGTCGCTCGACCAGCAGTTGTACCGCCCCAATTTCGCCCAAGTGGTGGTGCTCACCCGCGACATGGCCGCCCGCGAACAGGTCGCGGCACGCCTGCGCCAGGTGCTGACCGACGAATTCCCCGGCGTGCGGGGACGGGTGCTGCGCGTGCCGCTCGGCCCGCCGGTGAATTACCCCGTGGAATTCCGGGTGATCGGCGACAACGTGCCGGCCATCAAGCGCCATGCCGACGAGGTAGCGGACATCCTGCGCGGCGACGAGCGCCTGCGCGACGTCCACACCAACTGGGGCAACCTCGCCCCGGTACTGCGCGTGGATGTCGACCAGGATCGCGCCCGCGCCGCCGGCGTGGCCTCGCGCGACATCGCCCGCACCTTGTACAGCGTGGTCGAGGGCCTGCCGGTCGGGCAGTTCCGCGAAGGCGACCAGTTGATCGACATCGTCCTGCGCTCCCCGGAGGCCGAGCGCAGCCGCCTCGACCAGGTCGCCGCCGTCAACGTGCCCAGCGCCGGCGGGCGCAGCGTCCCGCTCAACCAGGTGGCGCACGTCGACGAAGCCCTGGAGGAACCGATCCTCTGGCATCGCGGGCGCGACCTGTTCCTCACCGTGCGCGCCGACATCATCGACGGCGTGCAGGCGCCCGACGTGTCCATGCAGCTCGACAAGCAACTCGACGCTATCCGCGCCAAGCTGCCGCCCGGCTATCGCATCGAAATCGGCGGGGCGTTGGGCGAGAACGCCAATGCCGAGGACTCCATCAACGCCGGAATGCCGATGATGCTGGGGGTAGTATTGGGATTGTTGATGATTCAACTGAAATCGCTGTCGCGCACTTTCATGGTGGTCGCGACTGCACCACTGGGGATCATCGGCGTCGCCATCGCGCTGCTGGCTTTTCACCAGCCATTCGGTTTCGTGGCGATGCTCGGGACGATTGCGCTGGGGGGAATGATCATGCGCAACACGGTGATCCTGATCGACCAGATCCGCCAGGACATCGCCGCCGGAATGCCCGACTGGATGGCGATCCGCGAATCCACGGTACGCCGTTTTCGCCCCATCCTGCTCACCGCCGCCGCCGCGATGCTGGCAATGATCCCGCTGACCCGCAGCATCCTGTGGGGACCGATGGCCTACGCCATCATGGGCGGCCTGCTGGTCGCCACGGCGTTGACCATATTGTTTGTGCCGGCGCTGTATGCGGCGTGGTTCCGGGTGCGGGAAAACCAATAAGCGGCCCCGCTCATGGTACATCCATGTATTTACATAGCCCGAATTCGGGTTTAGGATGGGTCTATCCGCCCCCTGGAGCGCATCATGACCACCACCCGTATTTTCCGCAACGGCCATTCCCAGGCGGTGCGAATTCCCGCCGAGTTGGCCTACGAGCGGAACGACATTGAACTGGAAATCGAACGCATTGGCGACGAAATCCGCATCCGCCCCGCAAACCGCCGTTTGCGGAACGTGCTGGCGAAATTCGCCGCTTTCTCACCGGATTTCATGGCCGACGGCCGCGACCAAGGCGACCAGGTAGAGAGGGAGGCGCTATGATGCCTCGCTATCTGCTCGACACAAACATCTGTATTTACCTCATGAAACATCACCCACCGGAAGTCGCGCGGCGCTTTGCCGACTGTTTTGCCGGAGAAGTCGCAATTTCGTCCATCACCCTTGCGGAACTCGAATATGGAGTAATCGCCTCGGGCGACAACCAGGCGCACAACCGCGCCGCGCTGGAAGCGCTGTTGGAAGACATCCCCGCCCTGCCTTTCGACGTTCCGGCGGCCAGAGCCTACGGCGCTGTTCGCCTGGCAGCCGCCCAGCGCCGCCGCGACGCGCTGGACAAGCTGATCGCCGCCCACGCCATCGCCCTGGACACCATCTTGGTAACCAACAACGAAGCCGATTTCGCCGCCTACCCCGGAATTCGTTTAGAGAACTGGGTCGGAAGCCACTGAGTTAAGGAAGCGCTGACAACCTATATTCCTCAGTTGACCGCTTGCCATGAGGCATACGATGTTGGTTTTAATATGCTTTGCCTGGAATTTTACGTTCACCCATTTGGTGACGGCGCATTACGGCGTCGCGCGGTGCCCGCTCCCTCGCCCCTCCATCTAAATATATCTCGGTCGCGATGCTCCGCCCTCCTCTCGTGCTCTTCAGAGGCTGCACTGCATCCGGATGAAGTGGCCATACCCCTCAGCGTTTACCCGCCAATCCCGCCAGCAGCCCTTGCAATGCGCTGGCCAGGCGCTGCACGGTTTCCGGTTCGGGAACGGGGATTTTCAGGTAGGGTTTGCCGCTGTGCGGGTCGTGCTCCAGCCAGAGAGACGCAGGCGTGGCGCCGCTTTGCGCGGCGGCGAGGGTTTCGACGAGCTTCAGGCCAGCATCGAGGAGCGGCCCCCACGGGTCTGCGCCGGGCGTGGCCTGGGGCGGGACCGCCGCCTCCTCGAATGCCGGCGCGGCGGGAGCTTGCGCTGGCGGCTCCTCGTCCCCCGCACGGTCGCTGGTTTCCGCCGCCGCCGTGACTTGTTCGACGCTTTCCATGAATTTCGAGAGTTTGCCGCCTTCCATCGCGATTTCGCTTTGGCCGCCGTCGAGCACCCCGGCGAATAGCGATTTCTTGAAGGCCAATACCGACAACATGCCCTCTTCGATGCTGCCCTGAGCGACGAAATTGACGACCTGGACGCTTTTCACCTGCCCCAGCCGATAGACCCGCCCGATGCGTTGCTCCAGCACCGCCGGATTCCACGGCAGATCCATGTTGATGACGGTGGCCGCCGCATGTTGCAAATTGAGCCCCACCCCGCCCGCATCGGTGGAGAGAAACACCCGGCAAGCCGGGTCGTCATGGAAGCGCTCGACCAGCGCGCCGCGTTTGTCGCCCTGCACCCTGCCGTGAAACAGCACATGCCCCCAGCCGCGCGCTTCGAGGCGGCGAATAATGAGCTCGTGGGTGCGCAGCCAGGAACTGAACACCACCGCCTTGGCGTCCGGCTGTTCGAACAGTTCTTCGAGCAGGGTGGCGAGTTCGTCAACCTTGTGACCATGGTCGGTTTCGTGGTCAATCAAATAAGTGCTGTTGCACGCCATGCGCATGTTTTGCAAAGCGCAGGTCAGGCGGCGCTGGTCGGATTCCGACAAAAAGCCGGTCTTGCGCCAGCGCTTCACGATGCGCGCCACGATGTCGCTGTTTTCATCATGGTAGCCGCGCTGCTGCGGGGTGAGCGGCACGAACAGGGTGTTGTCCACCCGCGCCGGTAGCTGGTCGAGCACTTCCGCCTTGCGGCGGCGCAACAGGATGGGGGCCAGCGTCGCGCCGATGCGGTCGAGCTCGCGATAGCCGACCACCCGCCCGTGGTCATCGTGTTGCTGGTGTTCGTGGAGCAGCTTCCAGGTGGGGCCGAGGCGATGTTGATCAACAAACTGGACGATGGAAATCAGTTCTTCCAGACGGTTTTCCAAAGGCGTGCCGGTCAGGACTATCGCATAGGGGCTGGCGATGCGCTTCAGCGCGCGCGCCGCGATGGTATTCCAGTTCTTGATGCGTTGCGCCTCGTCGGCGATCACCAAGTCCGGCGACCAGGCGCGGATCAGGTCGGCGTCACGCGCCAGAAGTTCGTAATTGACGATTTTGCAAAAGGCTTCCTGGGCATAAGCGGGACGGCGCAGGATGGGCGCGCCGCCGATCACCACCGCCTCGCGCCCGGTGAAACGGGCGATTTCACGCTGCCATTGATGCTTGAGCGAGGTCGGACAGACCACCAGCACCCGTTGCGCGCCGAAATGGCGGGCCAACAACTCGGCGGCGGCAATCGCCTGAACGGTCTTGCCCAGCCCCATTTCGTCGCCGATCAGCGCCCGTCCGGCGCGCACCGCGAACAGCGCGCCTTCCGCCTGATAGGGATACAGAGCGACCTTGAGCAAGGTTTTCAAAGCCGGACTTTGCGCGCCCTGGGGATAAGCCTCGGCGAGAATCCGGGTGCGGGCATCCGCGTCGCGGATTTCGGCGATGAAGGCCAGGGCGTCGTCATAGCAGCGCACCTCGTGGCCGGATTCTTCCGCATCAACGAGAAAGGCGTCGAGTTCGTCGAAACGCTCGGGCACCAATTCGCCGTTCACCCCGAACAATGAGGCAGCCTTTTCAGCCAAATCTGCCGGGCAATCGCTGCCGACACGGTAACGCACACCCCGCTGCCCGGCATAATTCAGCCAAATCTCGCTAAAAGCGGGCCGGAAGCCCTGCGCCAGTGCGGCTTTGCCGCCCCGCTGCGTCTCCAGGCGCGCCAGGACGAATTCGACATGCTTGCAGGTACCCAAATCGTTGGTGACGAAATCCGGGCAGGCGCAATAGTTTTCCCCCAAGCCCGCGCCCCGGATCGCCACCCGATAACGCCCGCCGCTGGCCGGATTGTTCACCGCAAATTCCGAAAAGACCGGCTCACCGCCCAGATTTTCCACGATGAAATCCTGCTCCCGCCCGAACTGGCGGCGCAGAGCAACCTGCCAATCCGCCATGTCCATATCCACCGGGCGGCGCTGACGCGAAATCTTCGGCGCGGCGGGCGGCTTGGCGGGGGCTTTACGGCTGGATTTCTTGACTGTGGGCATGGTATCGACCTTATTTTCGGTTCTAATGGGAAACCGGGAGATTACCCCAACACAGGGAACATATGGAGAGGCAGTGTCAATGTTACATGGTGATTTTTTCTGTTCGTAAAATCCAAAATGAAAGGTGTTTACAATACACAGCCCGCCCTTGCGGCACGACAAGATGACCAACTAGGCGAACAGTTCCAGCCTAATGATGACCAACTTGAACTGGGGATATTTCCATGAAAACGACCAACACCGCCGATGCCAAATCACATTTTTCCGCCCTGCTGGCGGGAGTCGAAGCCGGCGAGGAAGTCGTGATTATGCGGCGCGGCAAGCCGGTTGCGAGGCTCATCCCGGAGCCTGTTGAGGCGCCGCGAGCCTTTGATCTGGCCGCATTGCGCGCCTATGTCGAAGCCCAGCCGTGCCGGGAAAGCCTGTCCGTGGCGCAGATGCGCGACAAGGATTTGCTGTGATCTATCTCGACACCTCGGCACTGGGGGCGCTATTTTTTCGCGAAACGGCGGCAAGCGCCATTCTCGAAACGTTGGAAAAGCACCGCACCGTGGAATTCTCGGTTTCCGCATGGACACTCGGCGAAATGGCAAGTGTCGACGCAATCAAGGAGCGCACCGGCCAGATTGATGCAAAGGAAAAAGCCGCAGGCTTGGCCACCTTCGACCACTTCGTTTCCGACTCTTTGAAACGGGTCGAAGTCGATCCGGGTGATTTTCGGGCCGCAGCGGTATTGCTCGACGCCCCGAATCTGGCGCTACGCGCGGGGGACGCCTTGCATCTGGCTATCGCTCGCCGCCTGCGCGCCGCTTTGGTGACGCTCGATCAACGGCAAGCAAGTGCGGCGCAACACTATGGCATTCCGGTTATGCCTTTGGTTTGACCGCACGCCTTACACTCAGCAGATGCAAAAAATCGGCCACCTTGCGGGTGGCCGACAAAGTGACAACATCGGAGGTTTTCTATTTCACGGCAAAGCCCTGCGCGGTCTTGCCGTCGCCGTTCTTGATGTAGACCTTGCCGTCCGCGCCCAGCC